>Ga0316205_10001510_pt1 | contig 28728 bp, 20 predicted proteins | sample 3monthpyrite_MG_FD_204941 | JGI IMG/M metagenome (GOLD analysis project Ga0316205, IMG submission 204941) | Microbial mat bacterial communities from mineral coupon in-situ incubated in ocean water Damariscotta River, Maine, United States -... | ecosystem: Environmental > Aquatic > Marine >...
CACTGCTAAAAACGTTATAAAACACGTACCTTATCTTAATGGTATCAGCCAAAGTACACTGGATATATTGACCGGAGTTGATGTTGAAATCAAGACGGGCGAAACCGTTGCTATTCTGGGTGCATCCGGTTCAGGTAAATCGACTTTACTTGGCTTGCTAGCAGGTCTTGATTTGCCTAATCACGGTGATATAAAGCTAGCCAATTATTTGCTTAACAATCTTGATGAAGATGGTCGTGCAGCTGTGCGTGCAAACCATGTCGGGTTTATTTTTCAATCATTTCAATTGCTGGCGAGTTTAACGGCTCTTGAGAATGTGATGCTACCTTTAGAGTTGAATAATGATGTAAGTGCCCAAATAAAAGCTGAAAACTTACTACAGCGTGTTGGCCTTGCCGAACGCCTTAATCATTACCCCAGGCAGTTGTCCGGCGGAGAACAGCAGCGGGTTGCTATTGCACGAGCTTTCGTCACTGAGCCAGATATTCTTTTTGCAGATGAACCCACCGGTAATCTTGATCAGCAAACAGGGAAAACTATCATTGAGTTATTACTGCAATTAAACAGGGAAAAAAACACCACGGTAGTTTTGGTTACTCATGATGATCATTTGTCACAGCAGTGTCAGCGACGATTGTATCTTGAGCAGGGTAAACTGACGGAAAAAATCTAGTGAATCTTTTCTTATTATCCTTGAAGTTACTAAAGCGTGACTGGCGAGCCGGTGAGTTACAGGTTTTGTTATTAGCGCTGATTATTGCGGTAACGAGTATTACATCAATTGGTGTATTTACACAGCGTATTAATCTGGCTATTAATGAACAGAGTGGGGAATTTTTAGGTGCTGATTTATTATTTTCCAGTCCTAAGCCTGTTAGTGAATTCATTATTAAAAAAGCTGAACAGCTAGAATTGCAGCATAGTAGCAGTCTACTTTTTTCCAGTGTTGTTGTTGCCCATAATACGTTTCAGTTGGCACATGTAAAATCAGTAGATGCTAACTATCCTTTAAAAGGTCAAATAAAAATATCAACAACACTTTTTGGTGAAACAGTAGAAAAAAAACAGGGCCCAGTGCCTGGAGAGGTCTGGTTAAGTTCGAGGTTATTCAATAGCCTTAATATGAATATTGGCGATAATATCGAATTAGGTGAAAGTCAGTTAAAAGCCTCGGCAGTACTTATAGATGATCCGGGGCAGACAACTAATTTTATTACCATAGCACCTCGTTTATTAATGAATATTGATGATATTGAGAAGACCAGAATTATTCAGCCAGGTAGCAGGGTAGTCTATCAGCAACTATTCACAGGTAGCACAGAGCAACGGAAAATATTTGAGCAATGGATAAAACCACAGATCAATCCTACGCAAAAACTAATCGGTGGTAAAGAAGGTTCATCCGCTTTAAATAGTGCGCTGAATCGAGCTGAGCAATATTTATCTTTAGCCGCCATGCTTAGTGTTATGCTCGCAGGTGTGGCTATTGCTATGGCCGCTAACCGTTACAGTATTCGTCATTTTGATATGAGTGCATTATTACGCTGTATGGGCATACAACAATCCCAGTTAATCAGACTTTATATTTATCAAATGTTATTGATTGGATTTCTGGCAAGTTTTACAGGCTGCGTGATGGGGTATCTTAGTCAGCAAGTATTAATCGTATTGCTTCGCGATATACTTCCTTCGCAACTACCGCAGCCATCCCCTGAACCTTTTGTAATTGGGCTCATATCAGGACTGGTTACTTTAGTGGGTTTTGGTTTGCCCGCGATTCTCAGGCTAAAATCTGTATCGCCATTAAGAGTGTTAAGGCGAGATATGTTACCCATGCCCGTCAGTAGCATTTTTATATATATGTTTGCATTATTAAGTATTGCACTTCTGATGTGGTGGCAATCAACTAATTTAGCTTTAACATTGATGGTAATGTTGGGTGTTGCTTTAGCTGTTTTGATGTTAGGTATATTGCTATCAATTCTGTTTAAAACCAGTAAAGTATTTAGCAAACGATTGCATGGACCATGGCGATTAGGGCTGCAACAACTTATTCGTCATAAAACTAATAGTCAATTACAGATATTGTCTTTTAGTCTGGCCTTGATGGTGTTAATGATTATTCTATTAATTAGAACAGATCTCATTTCTCGTTGGCAGGAGAGTATACCTGCTCAGGCACCGAATCATTTTATTATTAATATCCAGCCAGACGAAGTCACAGCTGTCAGGAAATTGCTTACTCAGCATAATATTGAAACGGAAAATATATTTCCTATGGTGCGAGGCCGTATTAGCAAAATTAATGGAATACCTGTGATGGAGCTAACTGATGATGAATTACTATTAGATGAGTCGCTGAAACGTGAATTGAATCTTTCCTGGGCAACTCAGTTACAGGCCAATAATGAAATAACCCATGGTCAATGGTGGCAAGTGGGTGATAACGGCAAGCCCTTGATTTCTATTGAGCAAAACTTAGCTAAACGCTTGAATGTGAAGTTATTCGATACGCTCACTTTTAGAATTGTTGACCATGAAATAACGGCGCAAGTAGTTAGTTTGCGTAGCGTGCAATGGGATTCATTCACGCCTAATTTCTATATTTTATTTCCTGACGGCATTATTAATGATGAGCCTACCAGCTACATCACAAGTTTCTACTTGCCCGTGAACAATAAAATATTTATAAATAAAATGGTTAAAGACTTTCCTGGGGTAACTGTGATTGAGCTGGATGTTATTATTAATCAGTTAAAAAGTATTCTTACGCAAGTAACCATTGCTGTAGAGTTTGTTATGGGATTTGTCTTATTGGCAGGTATTACGGTGTTATTGGCGGCTATTCAATCGACTATGGATGAACGTATTCAAAATACGCTTATTTTACGTACGCTTGGTGCAAAAAAGAGCTATTTAAAACGAATATTATTTGCTGAGTTTGTCTTGCTTGGTTTTTCTGCAGGTTTAATCGCAGTACTAGGTAGTGAGCTGGTGGCTTTTGGGGTTTACACTCAGGTGCTGGATATACAGTATGGTTTGCATTACTGGATGTGGTTGGCAGGCCCCGTAAGTGGAGTGGTATTGATTATATCTGCTGGTTATTTGAGTACGCGTAAGGTAATTATGCAACCGCCTGTGAAAACACTGCAGGAGCTTTAGAAATACGATTAAAAATGCTGTCAGCGTGTTAGTATTTTAAATAATCGATTAAATAATCAGTTTAAGTTTATTTTTTTGTGCCCAACTCTTCTAAGCGTCTGAACTGTTTTGGTTTGGAAATGCCGTAACCCTGTGCATAATCAACACCGATGTCCTTTAGTATCTTGAGTATCTCATCGTTTTCTGCGAATTCTGCTATGGTATGTATCCCCATAACGTGACCAACTTGATTAATAGATTGCACCATTGCTTTATCTACCTGATCATTAATTAAGTTTTTAACGAATGCACCATCTATTTTAAGGTAATCTACCGACAGATTTTTTAAATATTCAAATGAGCTTAATCCGCTGCCGAAATCATCCAGTGAAAATTTACAGCCTAATTCTTTGAGTTCAGATATAAACTTTTTAGCAAGGCTTAAGTTAGAAATAGCAGTTGTTTCGGTGATTTCAAAACAGAAAAATTCTGCTGGTAAGTTGTATTTATCAAACTGCTCTTTAATAAAGCTTAAGAAATTTTTGTCGCAAATTGATTGTGCTGATAAATTAATTGAGAAGTGACAGTCTTTATCTTTTATTAGTGTGGCCTGTTCAGATATCATCGACATTGCCTTATCAATAACCCAACGATCAATATTTGACATAAGGTTATATCGCTCGGCTGAAGGTATAAATGCCATGGGTGGTATGATTTTACCTTCTTCGCTAATCATTCTTACTAATAGTTCACAACTTATACCTTTATTACTAACATGCAAGGGAGCAATGGTTTGATAATATAAATCAAATCGATCTTCCTCTAATGCTTTGTTTATGCGATGTACCCAATGCATTTGACCTTCCATGGTGGTCATAATAATGTCATCTTCTTTGTATATGTGTATGCGGTTTCTACCTTGTTCTTTTGCCGCATAACATGCGCTGTCAGCGGAACTGAATATGTCGTATAGTGTACCGGTTTGAGCAGAAACGCCGACAAGACCTGCGCTAACACTCATATTAAATGACTTGTTATCCCAGACAAATCGTTGTGAACATATTTTCTCTCTTAATTTTTCTAATACATTTGCGGCTTTATCAATATTGCAATCGCGAAATATAATACCGAACTCATCACCACCGAGACGACTTACAATATCACTGCCGCGTAATTCCCGCTGGAGTAAAGATGATAATTGTTTTAGTAGTTCGTCACCCGCCTGATGACCACAGGTATCATTAATAACTTTAAATTGATCCAGATCGAGATAACTTAATGCGTGGTGTCTGTCTGTATCTTTTGATTCCAGTATGAGTGTTTCAGTTAAATATTCAAATTCAGCTCGGTTTACTAAACCAGTTAATGCATCGTGAGTTGCCTGATATGTTAATTGATGGCTTAATAAACGCATTTCTGTGACATTGCGCAATACAATAATTGTGCCGTCTATATTTCCATCTGAGCTATGTATAGGGGAAGCGGTATATTCAACTGCATATTCTTTACCATTTCTCTGTACTATAATGGGGCTACCTTTAGACGCAATGACATGATCACTTTCAATAACATCGGTAATAGGGTAGTAGGCACAATCATGATCATCTTCTTTATATAATGCGCATATCTTTTCTATCGGGCTATTCTTGGCTTCAGTATCAGTCCATCCTGTAAGTCGTTCAGCTTCGTCATTCATTTTTACGATTACTCCACGATTATCAGTAGTGATAACCGCATCGCCAATTGAATGCAGTGTAACCTGAGCTCTTTCTTTTTCACGAAAAATAACTTTTTCAGAGCGTGTAATATACCGGATTAAGTAGATGGCTATGAGTACGCAAATGGAGAATACAACCATTGCCAATAGACTGATGGTTATAATGGTTTCTCTTGTATCGCTAACTGCTTTTTGAAATGACTGATCTGCAGTTGTTTGCTGAATGTCTACCAGTTTACCCAACTGCTCAAATACTTTATTTTGCATCGGAACAGCTTCATTAATAATTAACTCGGCGATATTTTCAGGTAACTCTTCCTGTGTTAGTGCGTCAACTATTTTTCGTTGAACAGGGACAACGGCTTGTGTTATCTCTCCTTGTTTATTGAGTATTGTTTTTTCTATCTCAGACATGTTCATGGCTAATAGTTGTATGCGAGCACGTGCAAAGCGATTTCCATGTACGTTAAAATCTTGCATCATTTCATCGCGTAAGAAGGGGTCATCGGATAGATGCATTTCCAGCATTAATAACGAGCGTTCACGTGCTGAAGATAACATATCACTTATAAGCTGGGTCTTGGTATTCTGTTCATGTACCAGTTTATCGAGCTCTTCTGTGTTTGATTGAATCCGCTCTACAACTATACCTACCAGGGCCAGCATAGGTAGTAAGATAAGCATTAAGCCGATGACGAGAACAATCAGGGTTTTCTTATGTTGATACCCCATATATAGGCGCCATTCATTTGTTATAGTGGGTGTGTATATACTGAGTAAAACAGTTGTGGCCGAAAAAGCAAGGTAATGCCGTTACTTTGTTCAAAAAGATTGTGTATCTAGCTATCAAATATTGAAATAGCCGTTCTATTTTGGTGTATGATTTTTATATTGGTAAAATTTGGAAGCTGATTCTGATATCCGTAACCCTGAATTTTAGTTGGCTGTAAAAAGGAGTAACCTCCTTGTTACTATAAAGCTTTAATGTCATCACATAGCTGATCGCTTACATGATTTGCAAAACCAGCGCCAGCTTCGCCATAGATGTTATAGGCTGCATCTACACCCGCGTCTTTTAACATTTCAACCTGGTCATCATATTTGGCAGTAGCCGCTACTTTTCCTTTAAAGTTATTGTCTTCAAGTTGGTTGTAGGCGAATAAGTTTTCTTTTGGTTTTGGCATGTCCAGTAAAATGAGTTTAATTTTATCTGTTTGTAAATTTTCCCAGAACTCAACATCGGTTCCGTCCCCCTGGATTACATTGCGACCTCGTTGTATATGTTTTTTCAAAACTATCGGGTCATTGTCTACTCCTAATACAATATCACCGTATTGTTTACGCATTGTTTCATATGTCGCTGTGCCAACACGCCCCATACCAAAAATTAATATTTCAGCATCGCCTGTACTGATAAACTGTTCACTGCTGAGGGTTTGTTCACGTTGATAACGACTGAGGAACTTATCTGCTTTTGCAAAAATTTGGTGACTTGAAATATTTAAGGGTGAGGCCACAATGAAGGTGAAGGACAGAGCAACTGCTATTACCCCGAGCCATTCACCGCTTAACCATCCATACTGATAACCAATCGCACTAACAATTAAGCCAAACTCACTGTAGTTAGCAAGACTTAAACTGGTGAGAAAAGATGTTCGTGCTCGAAGCCGGAACATAGTGAGTAACCAGTAATACATCAGCACTTTAAGAGGCATTATTAACATCAGTAGCAAAGCAATGCTTATGACTTGTAAGCTAATAGTCGCAGTCAGTCCGATGCTTAAGAAGAAGCCGATTAAGAATAAGTCTTTAAATGCGAGTAGTGATGATGCCATTTCTGAGGATCGTTCCTGGCGAGCTAATATCATACCTATAACCAGTGCACCCAGATCTGCTTTCATATCAACCAGCTCAAATAAAGTAGCACCCCCCATGGCAAAGATGAAACCAGCAATTACCAGTAGCTCGCCATGCCCAACTCGTTTTAATATTTGTGCAAATACGGGGCGAAAAGCGATTAAACCCAGTAACACTGCTATTGCCCAGGGCGAAGGTAATTTACCCGATGCAGCTGTTAAAAATACAACTGCAAATATATCCTGCATAATCAAAATACCAATGGCAATACGCCCGTGGTTGGCTTTTAATTCGCCGTTTTCTTCAAGCACCTTTACGGCAAATACCGTACTGGAAAAGCTGAGTGAAAAAGCCAGCAACACGGCTGTTTCTGTCGTGAGACTCGTGAGTAAAGGCAGGCTAGTGTAGCTAAGAAAGGTAATGAGGGTACCAAAGGTTAATACGACTATTAGTATATGTATACTGGATACAGCCCAAATTTCGGGCCGGGTTAAACTGCGTAAATCTAGTTTGAGACCAATGGTAAAAAGTAATAGTGTAATGCCTATGTCGGCTAGCGTACTTAAGCCGTCAGACATCTCTACACCCAAAGCTTTCATTACAAAGCCGGCTATAAGAAAACCGACAAGGGGAGGCAGGCCTATTTGTTTCGCTATAAAGCCTAATAAAAACACTAAAGCTATTAAGGCTGTGGAGATATGATTAACTGCAATCCAGGTGAAGTCCAAACTTTTAATCTCTTGTTGTATAAAAAACAGGTGCCAGAGCATAATAAAGAATATTATGCTCTGGCACCAATTAACTTGGCACCAATTAACTTTTCTTTCAGTAAGGCTGATTCTGTTTTATTGATATGGGAGTCAGCTTGTCTCTTTTTCAGGTGAAATATAGTTAATAATATATTAAAACATTTTGTCTTACGCTCATAAAGAAGCCTTACATAACCATCGCAACGGAGAAAGAGCTGATTAGCATCGAAAAAGAGTATGAATAGTGATCAGTTTAGTTATTTTCAGTATATATGTAACAGGGTGGATAAATATAACAAAGAATAGAGAGGCTTGATAAAAGGGGGAATATATAAGTGGGGATGAGTCTATTTTATTTTTCTTACTTATATAAAATAGATCCACCCCCCCCTTTAATTCACTTACAGGGTTCGAGAAACATGAGCTGCCCAATACACAGGATGATTAGATGCCCAGGTATCATAACCTCGAATCTCAATGATCCATGTTCCGGGTTGAATAGTGCCCGTAGCACGCGCTCGCTCATAAATACTGTTAACGCTTAGGGAGCTGGCTCGAGTGATACCATTTGGGTCAATGATGCGCAGATCAATATCGCTGTGGAAATTATCAAACATGCCTGCAATAAAAGCATTGTTCCCGAGTACCGGCCCTTCATGTCCTTCTGGCCACCAGAGTGCAGCATCGACCACAACATTATTGGTTCCACTGACATTAAACGGAATTCGAATAACGTCCCCACGATTTACCGTTGTTTTTCCCCAGCTTGCACGACCATTCACTGGTAGACCTAGCATACCCGCCCCATTGGTGTTATTCATCGGACCAGTTAGTTGTCCCGATAGAATTAATTGAGCATATACCTGTCCGGGGTCGATTGAGAAAGACGTACCCCTTAACCAGTTGCGCAATAAAGCCGCTGCCCCCGAGGCATATGGTGTAGCGCCACTGGTGCCACTGAAAGTACGGTAATCCGTATTATTGTTACCCCGTGCTGTCTCGCTGCTCGATGGTGCCTGTACATCCGGTTTCAAACGACCATCAGTAGTAGGGCCTTCGAGCTGATCATTACTGGGCACGGTGCTACCAAGGTCAGTTCGACCTGTGCCAATGGCGCGATGTGCATTACCTGGTGAAGCGATAGAAGCCGGGCCGTTACTGACATTTCCATTTGCTGCCACCACCACAGCGCCGGCGTCAAACGCCGCATCAGCGGCAAGACTGACATCACTCCAATGGTCTCCACCCAGTTGCAGTTCACCCACAATCACCCGGTCGGCTATGGCCAGTGCCTGTTGAAAAGCATTTACCGAGGCGCTTCTTACTGAACCTCCGGCACCTCTTGCAGGGTAAACCCGAAAACTGTCTAGTGTGATATCTGTAACACCGCGATGTGCAGCACTGTTACCGGTGCCAGCAGAAATAATACCAGCTGAGGAAGTACCGTGTGGCCAGATGTCAGTCGTGGTCAGTGTGCCCGTATTACAGTTAGCACCACCATTTATACAGTCGCGCAGAAAATCAAGATTATCCGGTGATGAAAATACTTCATGAGTATCAGTAACTCCGGTGTCTAGCAGGCCAATAAAACCGCCATTTTGCCCGAGGTTATAATACGCATCTGAACGGATGATGGCTCGTGCATCCTGAACATCATTATTGTTATTACCGTCAGGTGCTGGTGGAGGGTAATTAGTTTCATTTAGACCAAAGAAAACTGTCTCAGGCCATTCACTGAGTTCTTTAAGTGCGCCAAGCGGCATCTCTACCAGCATGGCATCAATTAACCAGAAGGTTTCAATAGTTTTGATTTTACTTTGTTCAAGTTTTTTAGCCCGTCGATCATAAGATTCAGAACGTTGCTGTTTCAGGTTGGCAATAATTTGAGCCGAACGCTCCAGTACTTTCTGATTGGCTTTGCTTTTTCGTGGTTCATTTGCAACGGGTTCTGGAAATCTAGGAACCCGTACCTTGCTGGTAAAAGATATCATTACATTTGTACGATAATCACTACCTTTTGCATTCAGAAGCTTGAGTAATTCTGCATCTATCTTGGGTCGATCACGGGGTGGTTCGCCCTGCGTATCATCCTTTTTAGGTTTAAACGTATTGTCTCTGGTAATCAGTTTTTCACTGAGCTCACCGACATGAAGTCGACCGGGTTTAGCGCCATCGAGATCTACGGAATAAATAATGTTGAGTGGATCCTGAGTTTCTCGAAAATCAGGCTTATCGCCTTGCTTCGCATATTCAGATTCGGTTGATTTTAAAAACGCAGCAACCTCATTACGCGCTGCCTGATTAATATCATCTTTACCGTCTTTAACACTGCATGCGGGCAGGCATATTAAAGCGCCGAGAATAGCGACATGTGTATAAGATAAAAATAACTGATGAATATTCATAATCGTCCTCCATGAACTGATTGTGTGAATAGATTGGATGGTGAAACATATCCTTATCAAGGCCATATATGCATGACCGAGTTCAATATTTTTGATCTAAAAAGCTAATAAGTCAATCTTTTTGGATAGTGTTTTGTTTCTCTGGTTAGCAGGCATATAGAATAATTGAGAATGATATTAATATAAACAAGGACTTAGTTAATATCAGGGTTTATTAATTCTGGAATCACAAGCTGCAATTATTAACGTGCTTGTTGTCGGAGTAATAATATGTGATGTTCTTAAAATTTATTAGATTTCTATATAAAATATTTAAGCCGGTTTTTTATAAATTCACTTTTTATGCTTTAAAATCGTGTTGTTAAAAATTTATAGATTATTTTTATTTAATATTTTTCGTTATGTTTTATGTAGGCAATGACGTGTATTTTATTAATATGAAAATACTTTTATCATGAGGCTAAATTAAATAAAACAGCTTGTGAGTAAATAGTTTATAAATTTAATGCAATCAATGACTAAGAATAAAATATTCCGGTACTAGTGCTTTTTCCTGTTGTTATAAGTGAATGTAATGAATTTCATCCTTGTGACCCAGTTCATTTAAATAAAATTATAAACCTCGCATAATATGCCGCATTCTTGTGAAGTGACTTCTGTAATACTATTTCACTTATGACTCGCAAATGTAAATGAGGAAATTAATATGATTGATATGAAGCAAATAAAAGATAATGTCTCAAATAAACTTAAAACAGCTGAAGACACTGAATCTACATCATTTGTATTCAAAGAAACCAGCTCAAAAAATCAGAGCAGTACACCAATGGCAATAGGTTCAACCATTCACATAAAAGGTGATGTGACAGGTGATGAAGACCTGATTATTCATGGACATGTTGAAGGACAGATTAATCTAAAAGATCATAATGTCATTATAGGAAAAAATGGTAAAGTTGAAGCTAATATAAATGCTAAACAAATTGTTGTTGAAGGCGAGTTAAACGGCGACCTGAATGGCGAAGAGAAAGTTGTTATACGTGAAACAGGAAACGTGCTGGGTAATGTCGTTTCACCCAGAGTAACACTGGAAGATGGCGCGATGTTTAAAGGCAGTATCGAGATGGAGCCGCGACAAAAAAATAGTTTTAATAAGACATCTGCTTCTAATTCCAGTTCAAAATCAGACACGAAGACCAGTTTTAACTCAAGCTCAACTGATACCAAAGCAATCGCTTAAATCTGACCATGCCAGGCGAAATATCACCAGCCTGGACAACGCCGCCACAGACGTTGTCTAAGGCTCAGGTTAAACAAAAAGACGCAATCACGAAGGAGGCTATAAAAATAAATAGTCCTCTTCTATTTGATATGTTTGAAAATATCTCTAAAGATGAAAAACAGATCATTCTAGATATTAGTCAGGCAAATGGGAGTAGCCTGAAATACTTAGCTGACTTCTGGTGCAAGATTTATCTCACCAATACGATTAATGAATTTTACAGTTTAGAAAGTTCGTCGATAAATACTCCGCATAAGTGGCACAGAGCTCTTGTGAGAACAATCGGTTTCTATAAAAACGATAAAGCAAATATTGATATTATGCTGCTATGGGGCTTGCCAAATTACTTAAATGCAGAACAAATAAGAGGGCTCATAAGTTACCTGTTACCACAGTGCTCAAAAAAATCTCAGTTACATATGTATATTTTTAATTCAGAGCTCATGCTAAAAAAACCAGCAAATTACAGCATTCTTAATAACAAGGTGTCCATAGGTCAACAACAGTTGACTGAAGAAATTAACTGTCCAATGTTTAATTTAAACGACTTACAAAAACATCTGTCACCATTTAAGCTAGATCACTCGGTTATGCTTTCTTCAGGTATACAGGAGTATGTCTTCCGTCTGTAAGTAACGGGTCAGGACCCCGGGTTTTAATTAGGGAAAGTTATATGATTAATGGAATGCTTTTGAATGCTTTAGAAACTTACGAACAATATCGTATTCTTGCGGGTTAATAGGCACATATGACTTAGTGTGCATTTTATTTAACATGGATCTTCCTTCATTAGTGTCTTTCCATGAAATAAAACTATCACGAATTGTGTTTCTTATAAGCGGATCAACTCTTGAGTGTATAACAAGTGCTGCGCTTGGAATTGCTGACGAAGAATGCACCGATCGTAGTTTTATACTCATTTTTTTCTCAAAGTGTGAAGGAGCATAAGGAGGAGAAATACAGGCACTGGCTTCTTTTGTAAATACCTTTCGCAGACATTCTTCTGCTGTTTCATTATCTTTAAAGATGAGGTCGCGACCAGGAAATATTCCTTGCTCTGTTAGCGATTTAACGGCTAGATTAACAACGGGAGATGATACTGGAGGTGTTGCTATTATCTTATCTTTCAAATCATTAACTGAATATATTTCACTATCTTCAAGTACCATTATCTTTGAAATAAATGGTTCCTGCATTTTTACTATGGGTAGGTAGTTACGTTTGTCTACTGCAACTGGGTACCAAAAGGGGGGGATAAGGGCGATGTCATAATACTCATTGTTTAAATTTTTCAAAAACTGTCTATGGGTAGATTCAGTGTTTAGTGATACCTTTTTAGTGAGTACATTTGATAGTTCCTGGCTGACAGGTAAGTAAATTTCATTGATTGCGTTCGGAGATAAATAAGGGAATACACCAAACTTATATGTTTTTATTGCCTGTTTCTGAGTCGCCGATACAGATAAAGGTATAAAAAACAGTGAAGCCAGGATAAATAGTCTTATAAAAATAATCATAACTGCCCAGTTTTAATTGCATGTTTGAATTTAAAGCATACGAATACATTATAGTGAACTGGGGGATTAAAACTTTGAAATAGAGATGTATATGACACGCAAATTATAATTATGTGATGTAGGTCAATTGGTGGTTTTTGCATTTACTTCAGAAAAGTGATTTTGTAAAAACTGGTAGGTAAAACAAGCGTGTGATGTAATTCATTGATCTTTTATTTTGTGCTTTTATTCATAAAAAAGCCGCTTCAACTACAGCGGCTTTTAAACTGGTATTTCTTTAGTCCATTTAAACTAATTACATAAACTGTATCCAGACTAAGATAGCAACAGAAGCAACAGCAATAACTGAAACCGCAACTACACCACAAAATGTACAAGCACTACCAATATTTTTTACTACGTCATTCATCTTGTTAAACCTCTTTCATCATTTAAGTTTAAATTAATGTTTACGTGCCTACCTTCTGTATCTCCAAATAGCCGACATACAGTCAAATCAGGAAGAAACATATATATCAAATAAAGTCTTTATTATCAATATTTAAACAAATATGAAGCATAAAACATATTTATGATCATCATAAAATAAATAAAATTATAAATAATTCAATGAGTTGTGAATTTTTATAATTGATTATTTTTTAGCTTGTTATTTAGCTTTGGTTGGCTTTTTAAAGTTCTAATCGGTAACTAATATTTGTTTTAAGTGCTTATTTATGAATATTATCTTTTAATTATAAAATTATTAAGATTTAAGAATGCAATAGATATGCACAAAGCCAGGGCCATAAAAGCCGGGCCAGAAAAGCCAGGCCAGAAAAGCCAGACCAGAAAAGCCAGACCAGAAAAGCCAGACCAGTAAAGCCAGACTCACGAGAGCCGGGGCGGCTCCCGGTTTTCCTTAATACAAGCGAAAACTTCGGTCTGCATTAGGGGGGCGTGAGGGGAGCTCATGTCCTGAGTTCTCTTAAGGGTACTCATCCGGTATAAACGTTTGATCAGACATAGGTGGCCTGACATACCCTACACCTTCTTCTCTTTCGGGCAGCTCGATCGGTTCTGGTGTTAGGTCTTCGTATGGAATTAGGCTTAACAGGTGAGAGATACAGTTCAGTCTGGCTAGTTTTTTATTATCTGATTTCACCACATACCAGGGGGCCTGCTTGATATCTGTATGTGCAAACATCTGGTCTTTGGCTTTTGAATATTCAACCCAGCGTTTGCGCGATTCCAGATCCATCGGGCTAAGTTTCCAGCGTTTATGGGGCTCTTTGAGTCTGCTTTGAAAGCGGTGCTCCTGTTCATCGTCTGACACTGAAAACCAGTATTTAATCAGAATAATACCAGAGCGAACCAGCATGCGTTCGAATTCAGGACAGCTACGCATGAACTCCTGGTATTCTTCCGTTGTGCAGAATCCCATGACCTTCTCGACACCGGCCCGGTTGTACCAGCTACGGTCGAACAACACCATCTCGCCTGCCGCTGGAAGGTGAGGCACATAACGTTGAAAATACCATTGAGATTGCTCGCGTTCTGTAGGCGCGGGCAGGGCAACCACCCTGCAGACACGTGGATTAAGGTGCTGGCTAATTCTAGTGATTACACCACCTTTTCCGGCTGCATCCCGGCCTTCAAATAACACGACCACCTTCAATCCCATATGGGTGACCCAGGCCTGGAGTTTTACCAGCTCAAGTTGAAGTTTGAATAATTCTTCTTCATATTGTTTTTTCTTAATTTTTTTTGCCTTGCTCATAAAGACTACCCTTGTAGCAAACAATTACTGGATGATTAATTATAGTGAAATATTATGCGGATTTAAAAATCAGGGCAGAGTTTAAAAATGCCCTGATTTAGTGCTCTCAGGCTTTAAACTTTCCACTGCGCAGGCGTTGTGCCTCCATCATTTCAAGTTCCCTTGAACCTGAAATAACCACATCGGGGTTAGGCACATAGTCCAGATCCAGATTGCCCCGATCGTAGGGCACTGAGTTTAATATGACTTTCATAGCATTTAGCCGGGCCTGATGTTTATCGATGGAACGAATGATTTTCCAGGGCGCATGGGTAGTATGGGTTTTTTTCAGCATCTCATATTTTACATTTGTAAAATCATCCCAACGCTCCTGTGCCTGCACATCAACCTCACTTAACTTCCATTGCCTTAGTGGGTCTGTTTTGCGGCGTTCAAATCTACGCGCCTGTTCTTCCTGAGTGACACTGAAATAAAGTTTCACCAGAATAGTTCCCTGTCGAATAAGGTCTTTCTCAAAACCAGAAACACCACGGTTGAAGTTCTTATATTCTTCATCACTGCAAAAGCCAAATACGGGTTCTACCATGGCGCGGTTGTACCAGCTTCTATCAAACAGAACAACTTCACCACCCCGTGGAAACTGACGTACATATTTCTGGAAAAACCATTCAGTTTTTTCATGTTCCGTAGGTTTGCCTAAAGCAACTACACGATAATGTTTTTCATTCATATATCGTGTTACACGACGAATCGTGCCGCCTTTGCCGGCAGCATCCCGGCCTTCAAACAGGATGATCATACGTTTGTTCGTTTGTTCCAGATGTTGCTGCATCTTAATGAGCTCTGCCTGAAAAGGCTTTAGCTCTTCTTCCTGCTGAAATTTTCGATACGCTTTGTTTTTAAGTTTTTTGCGTAGTTTAGACTCTGTGTCTAACTCATCTTGATCATTATCTTGAACCAGAGCCAGTTTTTCTTCTGTTTGGTCTGAGTCTGGATTCACTTGTTTATTGCTCATAACTGTTACGGCTCCGAAGTTAGGTTCGATATATCAAAGTAAAAAAAGTAAATGCTTTATACCCAGATAGTACACCCACTTATTTTTTGTTTCATAAGAAACGTTATATGTATTGATTCAAGTCATCATAATTGCCATGAAAATTCTATGACTTTAAATAATGGCTCAGGATGGTAGTCATAGCTGCATATGTTCGGTTAGCTGGAGGTAGTTGCTGTGAATTATTTTGCGAAGTTTTCTGCAAATTTCACATCCTCTTCACGCATTAGTTATTATACTTACTCACATTATTAATTATTGAAGCATGATGGGGAACAACATTAAATTATTAAAGTCTGTCGCTAAACATCTGTACATCATGGCTTTTAGCGCATTGATAGTTATATTTTCCAGTGGTTGCAGTGTCGTCGGCATTAACACTGTTGATGAAGCAGGTTATACCATCGCACTTAAAGACGATAATTTCGAACTTCGAGATTATGCTCCCATGGTTGTGGTTGAAACCACGATTGATGATGACTTTGAAAGCGCAGGTAACAAGGCCTTTAGACGCCTGTTTGCTTACATTTCAGGGGATAATGTGGCGAACAGTGAAATTGCTATGACAGCACCCGTAATTGCAGACCCGGCGCTCAAGGGTGCGGGTAAAGATATTGCAATGACGGCCCCGGTTCTTCAGCAGCACAGTGAGGGAGGCTGGCGTTATGCGTTTGTGTTGCCCGCTGACTTCACGCTCGAAACAGCCCCCAGACCGCTAGCTGACACGGTTAAACTTGCAGAGGTGCCGGCAAAGAAAGTTGCCGTAATTCAGTATTCAGGTTTCTGGAGTGAAGAAAATATGCAGAATAAAACCTCAGAGTTAAATGACTGGATCAGTGCTAACAAGTTGTTGCCTCTATCAAAGCCGCGCTGGGCTGGCTATAACCCGCCATGGACGCTACCGTTTCTGCGTCGTAATGAAGTTATGATTGATGTGCGGCAAGGCGAATAAAAAGCAATGAAGCGCTTGAACCTGACTGCTCTGCTATCACTATTTATTGTCGTCTCTTGTTCGACAAACCCGAACTATGATTCAACAAAAGCTCATCATACTGAAGATGGATTTCAAAACATCGACTATCAGGATGAAAAAGGATTTCTGGCATTTATCAAGTGGCGTTGGGAAAGACTCTTTGAGGATATACAGGGGCCCGATGACTACAATTTTACAATCGATAGTAGCCATCATGAATTTGTAAAGAACAATACTGAGAAACCCACACTGACATGGATTGGACATGCTACTTTTCTCATTCAGTTTCATGGGCTAAATATACTCACTGACCCGCAGTTTTCTGAGCGTGCTTCACCAGTGTCCTGGGCCGGCCCAGAGCGTGTTGTTGCAGCAGGTATGGCGATAGCGGATATGCCGGATATTGATGTGGTGATTATTTCTCATGATCATTATGATTCTCTGGACCTGTCTTCTGTAATCGCCCTGTCAGCGCATAACAGCGAGCGAAAACTCACCTTTCTGGTGCCGCTGGGTATGAAGGCATGGTTTGATGATCTTGACCTTAATTCGGTTAATGTCATTGAGCTAGACTGGTCACAAAACTATGACATCAAAGGCATCAGGTTCATCGCAGAACCGAGCCAACACTGGGGCAAGCGCACACTGATGGATGCTTATGAGCGACTATGGGCTTCATGGGTTATAGAGGCGGGGGATGATCGACTATTCTTTGCCGGCGATACGGGTTATGCAAATCACTTCAAGGATATTGGCAACAAGTATGGGGAGTTTGATCTCGCATTGCTGCCCATTGGTGCATACGAACCAAGGTGGTTTATGAGTCGCTACCACGTTAATCCAGATGAGGCTGTTAAGATACACATGGATATTCGAGCCAGGCATTCCGTTGGCATGCATTGGGGAACATTCATATTAACCAACGAGCCCCTGGACGAGCCTCCGGTGAAACTTAGGGAGGCATTAAGAAAATACGCTATTAAAGAATCAGACTTTCAGATTTATCAGCATGGTGAAACACGGATACTGGAAGACCTGTTATAGAATCCCACAGAGCTATGAATAGCATGAGTCGCAAAATAACGATTAAAAATGAAAGAAAAAGTCATAATATCTAAATTGAGCGCCAGATTTGATATAAACCGATAGCTTTAATGGTGGCGTGCGTAGCACACATATAAATATCAGCTTTGCGTGTTTTAGTGTTTATTTGCGGACAAAAAGCATTTTGTCCTTAAAAAATATTACTCGAAGGGAATGGCTCGGGCCCTGAGCCTCCCTCTATGCAACTGAATCAACTTTTAGCGTTGAATGGTGTTCTGTCGAATTATCAAATGTAGTTGGTTACTGTTTACTGCCTGCAGTGTCGTTACTCTGAGGCGCGCTACCTGTGCCGTATTGCTCGGTAAGTGCTTTCAGAGCGGTTTTCTTATCGCTAAAGAAGCAGTCTTGACCTATTTCTTCAATCAGTCCGCTAACTTCCAGTAATTTCATCACCTGATGTTTTAATCCACTGAACATCAATTTTACACCCAGTTCGTGCAGGCGTAGGTTAAGTTCACGAATCATCTCTTCACCAGATGCGTCCATCTCATTAATGCCGCTACCGATCATAACAATCGCTTTGGCATCAGGGAACTTACGCATTGCTTTTAGAATAATGTCTTCAAAGTAAGCCACGTTAGCAAAAGTTAGCGAGCCATCAAAGCGAACAGGCACAAACTGATCACTGATTGGTGTCAGGTTGTGCGAAGCAATGCCACCCAGTGTACCATCGGGCTTGTAGCTAACGATCTCAGCACGTGGCTTCATAGTGGTAATCAAGTAATGAATAACCGTTAAAGCAACACCTAGTAAAATACCGTTTGCAATGGAGGGTGCCATAATTAGAGTGGCAAAAAATGTCACAATGCCAATTATTGCGCCAACGCGGTCAACTTTCCAGGCCTGGGTTAGTGGTTTGATGCGAATCAGGCTGAATACCGCCATCATAACAATCACCGCCAAAACAGCTTGAGGCAAATGGTATAAGTAAGGCGTAAAGAATAACAGCACAAGCACCACGGCTGCCGCGCTGATGATGGCAAATAAGCCCGTTCGCGCACCTAATTTTGCAGCAACAGCCGATCGCGAGAATGAGCCGCTAACGGTAAATGAGCCGAAGAAGCTACCCGCTATATTGGCAAGACCCTGACCTACAAGTTCTTTGCTGGCATCGACTCGCTCACCGGTAGAGCTCGCAATCGCTTTAGAGATCGACGTCGCTTCCATAAAACCGATTAACGCCATTACCAAAGCCGCTGGAAGTAAGGCAAGTACCAGATCCCATTGAATGGTGGGTGTTTGCAGACTAGGTAAACCCTCTGGTATAACACCCACAACGCTGCCACCCGCTGACAATATTATTTGGTTATTGTTAATACCGGCAAATCTCCAGGTATCTTCTTCACGCTGATAGTGTTCTGGAATAGCGGCTTCACTAAACATCTTAAGCTGTTCTTTATCGTCTATTGCAGATGTAAAAGTAATAGAGTGGATAACAATACGACGTTTGGTATTTTCTTTCTTCAGGATTTTTAATTCATGGCCTGCAACGGCAGCGCTTGCGAGTAATTTTGCCGCTTTTTCAAAGTCATTTTCATCATCTCGCTCTTCGAGAGCATCAGCGTTTCGTTTAAGGTCTGCAATCTCTGTTATTAAGGTTGATATGCGTTGTTCGGTGGTGTTGTAACGTTCGAGCAGTTCAGCGGTCTCAGGCTCATGTATCTGCGATACATTTATTATTACCTTATTCTCATAACCCGTGATTGAGCTAATTAATGTCGTCAGTACTACAACTATTAAAACACCAGGAATTGCGCTGGATACGCGTCGTAAGCCGGTGATAAGCACCCATGCAGTGATTGCGAATAATAATGTGGCTAAATGCATTTGTGGTATTTGTTCAAGAACACGCCATAGATCGGCAAGGTAAGAATCCGTTCGCGGAAAAGGTACGCCAATAATTTTACTTAATTGAGAAAGACCAATTATTAATGCCGCAGCATTGGTGAAACCCACAATAACCGGGCTAGATAACATATTAACAATTGAGCCAAGCTTAAATATACCTAATGCCAGTCTTAAAATTCCCACCATAAGTGCAAGCATAATCGATAGCTCAATAAAACTGGCACTGCCCGGGGTTGCAAATGGGATCAATGCCGCCGCCGACATTAATGACAGCATCGCGACTGGTCCGGTATGCAACTGACTGGAGGAACCCCATAATGATGCAATGATCACAGGTACAAATGAGGCGTAAAGGCCATATACAACGGGAAGCCCCGCAAGCTGTGCATATGCCATGCTTTGAGGCACGAGAATAAGCGCTACTGTTATTCCCGCGAGCAAATCAGCACGAATTTTCTCTTGCGTAATTGGAAACCAACGTAAAAATGGTAGTAACGTATACATCAAATTTTGCACTTATATTATCTCTCTAAGTAACCGCATCGCAGGTTCAGCTTTGATTTCATTCTTTAATCCTAAAGCATTAAAGAATGAAACGTAGCAGGGGCATTTTGAGGCACAGTCTAGGGGAAACTGAGCGGGAATAATAATCGATGCTTTAGATGAAATTCATAGTCAGTTGTCTATGGATTGAATGGGGTTAAAGCAATGGCCCGTATGCTAGCTGACCACAGATTTATAGGAATGTATAATAACATGGATGGCGAGTAGTGGAGCTGTGTAGGCGTGGTTATATAAGAGTATGGATGATTGCCAATTGATACAGCATAATATTGCCGTATTAAAGGCTGATGCCGGTTACGATTTTTCTTGTAGGAATTAAGCCATGAACTATCTAGTGAAACCCAATATGTAGTTTCTAAGCAGGTTTAATGTGTGTGAATTATTTCTCTTCGTTAACATATCTCTGTTCGTGATCCGGTGCCGGTAGTCGACAATAATTGTACTTTCCAAATATAAAATAACGATTTAATGCGATTCGGTCATATATCCAGTCTCTGAATGCTTTAGGCACTATCTTAAAAGCATAAGCAAAACGCCAGGGTGTATCCATAATGCGCATGATATTTAAAAAGGCATCACTTTTTTGATAGCATTTATTTCCTTCAACGTAGAGCATAGTTTCATAGTAGGTTGTAGGAAAGCCAAAATGATTAAGTATTTTTTGCCCCTCTGATGATTGAACGCTACATAATTTAAAGTGACGTTTTGTGTCATTTTTAATAATGAAATTGCTCCACGCATTGCATAGCTTGCAGACACCATCAAAGAGTATTATTCGGTCATTTTCATTTACATTAGGGGGTAGTTTCATACTCAATCTTTGTTTTATTGAAAGAGGGCCGTTCTATTTTTGATAATATCTGAAGCAATTGTGCTCTGACTTCAATTAATTAGCTCAATTTAACGCTTCTGGTCTAAAAGATCTCTAATATTTTCAAGTAACTTTTTTGAACTGTATGGTTTATATATTATATTTTGTCTCAGGTCTCGTGGCTCAACATTTAAATGATGATCGTCTTCAAAGCCGCTGACTATTTGAATTTTTATATCAGGGTATTTGCTTAATATATGAGAAGCTAGTTCGTAACCATCCATATTTGGCATTACTACGTCGGTGACTACAAGATCGATTGACTCTTTGTCTAATATATCGAGCGCTTGCTCGCCACTATTAGCAGTGACAACGTGGTATCCATTAAACTCAAGTATTTCCTGTGCTAATTCTACCATAAGCTCTTCGTCATCAACGACCAGTATGGATTCACTGCCTTGTAAATTTCGGCTGATAATATCTGTTTCGTTAGATCGGTGAAACGCATCTTCACTTCGTGGAAAGTAAAGGGTTACACGTGTTCCGTGGCTAACTTTAGAGAGTACTTTAATAGTACCGCCAGAACGCTGTATAAAACCAAATACCTGACTCATGCCAAGCCCGGTACCAAGCTCGCCTTTCGTGGTAAAAAATGGATCAAATATTTTTTCAAGAGTTTTTTGATCCATGCCATGACCGGCGTCGGAGATGCTTAATACAACATAATTACCCGTTTCCAAATCTAATCTTCTAGCATCCCTTTCATTAAGAAATTCATTGTTTGTGTGTATAGATAATTGCCCGCCTGATTCCATAGCATGTAAAGAGTTGATGCATATATTAATAATGCAATCACCAAGGTCATTTTCCTCAAGAACAGTTGGCCATATATTCTCTTGAAGGTCGTATACAAGTTTTATTTTAGGCGTTAATGTCTTTTCAATCATAAGTTGCTGATCAATTAACAGATTATTGATATTACAGACAGTTGTTTTAGTTGCTTTTTGGCGTGTGAAGGAAAGTAGTTTACGACATAAGTTGGAGCCACGATCTGCAGCCAGATGTATATCATTTACATACTTTGATGATACCTTATCATCAGCGACTCGATCAGCAAGCAATTCAGAGTAGCCACTTATAATACCCAGCAAGTTATTATAATCATGCGCAATACCCCCTGTTAATTTACCCAGTGCATCCATCTTTTGGCTACGGCGTAACATCTCTTCCTGTTGCTTACGGCTTGTAATATCTCGCCATACAACATGTAAACGCTGTGGTCCATCAGAAGGAATAGCAGTGAGGAGAACTTCCACAGGAAATACTTCACCGTTTTTTCGTTGATGGTCCCATTCAAAACGATGGCTACCATTTTTAAAAGCTGTATTAATCAAAATATTTGCTTTTTCTTCAGATGTCTGTCCATCAGGTTGGAATTGAGGTGACAATTTAGAAGGGTGGGTGTTATAAAGTTCCTGTTTTGAATCATAACCGAGCATATCTAAAGTTGCCTGGTTGCAATTAACAAACATGTTACCTTCAATTATTAAAAGTGCATCTGCAGTTTTATCAAAAAGCACCTGGTAACGAAGTTTACTTTCATTTAGTTTTTGCTCTGTTATTTTTCTTAACTTAATTTCTCGTGATAGTCTGTGAACCCAAAAAGCGAAAATAGCCAGTAAAATAGCAGAAGCCAGAGTAATCATGTAAGCTAGCGTATAATCGGTTTTTTCTACAAACTTATCTTTTATCCAGTTGTCTAGAATATGCTGTTTCTGTTCATGCGTTATTTTAGAAATTGCTTTATTTAAAATAGAAAGTAACTCGGGCATGTCTTTTTGCACACCAAAAGCAAGTTTGGTGTCAAACTCTGTTTTACCTGAAATTTTTACATTGTTAAGGCCCAGTTCAGAAATTGTGTAACTGCATAATGCCAGAGTGCATAAAAGTGCATCTATTTTCCCCGTTGAAACGGAAAGCAATCCATCCTGAATATCATCAACTGTGTGAAATGAAATATTTTGATACTTTCTACGAATCTTAGACGCATAACCATAATCGCGAATTAAAGCGATTTTTTTATCTTTAATGTTATTAATATTTTCAATATAGTTTTGTGAATATTTTGTAACTATGACTATCGGGTTGGAAATATACGGACTGGTGAAATTAAGGTGTGATTTTAAATCTGAGTCATCAGTTTCAGATAATATGTCTACTAACCCTTCCTTAGCTTTTTGAGTAGACTCTGACCAGGTATTGCTTGGGCTCATTTTGAAGTGTATGCCCGTCATCTTGCTAATTAGTTTCAGGTGCTCTGAGACAATACCAATATAATTTCCGTCCTTATCAAATGCTTCATAAGGTAGCCAGTTAGGGTCACCAGTGAACATGATATCAGGATGTTCACTTAACCATTTCATTTCTAGCTTGTTTAGATCCAGAGATTTTGAATCTATATTAGCATGCGCTAAATTAATGTTGAGTGAGCTAGAATAAATTGAAATGAACAGGAAGAGTTTAATGATTTTATGCACACTTATACCATTTTAAAATTTATATGAAATAGGCAGAGAGATATCATACTGTATGAAATGGAGATGTGTAAGTACATAGAGCCTAAGTATAGCTTAGTAGTTGTTATAAAGTTTCATTCTATTTAGTTTGATCATACATTGTATGAATTGAAAAGTGCTGGTAGAGTCGTGTTACGGTTGAAATGCCTTTATCGGCAACAACATAACGAGAATAAGTGTTTATTAGTGATGCATCACTAAAACTGACATCACAGTAAAAAACCGCAATTCATCTTAATTGATGACTTGCGGTTTTATTTCAAGTTATGCCTTAGCTTCTGTAACCGCGATGTGAGTAACGATCCTCTTTCATATCATCAAACTCTTCCCGTTGTTCAGGTGTCAGCACTTTACGTATACGTTGCATTGACTCCATTTTTTTCACCAGCATATCAGACATGAGTTTTGCTTTTTTATCCGCAAGTTCACGAACTTTTGCTGAGTCATAATCTTCCGAAATTGCTTCTTCATGTAGTTGCTTACGCAGTTCCATCACTTGTTCGCGATTGTTTTTCATCTGCTCGCGACTTTCACTTTTAAACTTACGTAGGGTCTGGCGTTGCTCTTTGGTCAGGTCCAGTTCTTTCATCATGTGCTTCATACCGCCTCGATGATCACCCTTGTATTCACAACGATCATGATCGCCATATCCAGATGCATGGGTCAAACCTGCTACACTCATTGCTCCTGCCATAATAGCCGCCATAGTACCTGCCATAATCAAGTTACGTTTTTTCATAAATTACTCCAGTTTAGTTATAGGTTCAGGCTCGTGCCTGCCTTGATTGAAATTATGCAAGATCACTATGCAAAGGTGGGTCAGGCCTGTGTAAAGACATGTAAAGATCTGTATAGTCAGCTGTTTAAATAAGTAATCTATGTAAAAATCTAAGTGTGTAAATTATAGATGAAACCCATGACTCAGCTGTTACTGATTGACGATGATAAAGAGCTCACTTCCATGCTAGGTGAATACCTGGCAGCTGAAGGCTTTGCAATTGAGTATGCCTGCAATGGACGCGAAGGTGTCGACATGGCGCTATCAAAACACTATGACGCACTTATACTCGACGTGATGATGCCAGAGCTTGACGGTTTTGAAGTGCTGCGACGGATCAGAATCGAGTCTGCCGTTCCGGTTATTATGCTTACTGCCAAAGGCGATGATATAGATCGTATCGTTGGCCTGGAAATTGGTGCCGATGATTACCTCCCCAAGCCTTTTAATCCCCGAGAACTGCTGGCACGGCTGCGTGCCATATTACGCCGTGCACAGTCAGCACAACAGCCGCAACAAGACCAAACTCTGACGATAGGCCCACTTGAAATTGCAGCTGCATCACGCAGTGCACTGGTATCAGGTGAGCCGCTCGACTTAACCAGTACCGAGTTTAATTTGCTACAGGTACTGGTTAAACAGGCAGGGAAGATCGTGACTAAAGCAAACCTCTCAGAAAATGGGCTAGGGCGGTCATTAGAAAAATATGACCGCAGTATAGATATGCATATGAGTAACCTACGTAAAAAAATGACACAAAAAAATATTGGCGAAATGATAATTACAGTTCGCGGTCAGGGTTATCAGTTATCGGATGGGTCAAGCTAATGAGATTGAGTCTGGGGCGTCTTTTCTGGAAAATTTTTCTCTCCCTGTGGTTGACCCTGTTACTCACCGGTATGGTTGTTGGTGGGTTGGTCTGGCAGCACAACAAAGAACGCATAGAGAATCTTGAAGTCCTCGCTGACGGACCCAAGGCATATTTTAGTGTTAAGTCACTCGCCAGGGTTTTACGAAGAGAAGGTTTAGAAGAGTTAGATGACATACTTGAACATCGACGTGAGCGCACGCATCGCCCGTTAAAAGTTATGATCATTAATAACGCGGGTGAAGATGTATTAGGTCGGCCGGTGCCGCCTCTTATGTTGCAAAAAGCACGTGAAGCTCTGGGTGATCCAGAACAAAACAGTATCGCCCAGGTAACAACACCAGAGGGTGAGCAGTTTATATTATTTGTACCTCATTACAAATATTTACAGTCTAAAGAATTTTTCGCCGGTAATGAAAGCCATAGAGAAAAATTTAATTCATTTTTTCCCAGGTATCTTCCCGCTTTGCCTCTGTTTATTGCGTTAATTGCCAGCCTGTTTTTTAGTGCTGGGCTGGCATGGTATATCACTAACCCCGTCAGGCATCTGCGTCAGGCAACTAATCAGTTTGCTAAAGGACTGTTAGATACACGGGTGATGCACAATATTGGTAATCGACATGATGAGATCGCCGATCTTGCACGTGACTTTGATCATATGGCTGAGCAGGTGCAAGCGTTGCTTGTTACACAAAAACGCCTGTTAAATGATGTATCCCATGAATTACGATCACCACTTGCACGCCTTCAGGTTGCTATTGAAATGGCTCGCCAGCAGCCTGAAAAAACAGATGAATTAATGCGGCGTATCGAAAAAGAAAGTCAACGTCTGGATGAGCTAGTGGGGGAACTATTAACACTATCTCGACTGGAAGCGGATGTGCACAATAATGAAAATGATTATTTTGATATAAATGGTCTGGTCGCTTCAATTACAGACGATGCTCGCTTTGAAGCTGACGATCAGAATAAGAAAATCATATTTAACTCAGCAGATGAAATCCTGATTAATGGCAGTATGGAGTTATTTCGCAGGGCAATTGAAAACATTATACGCAATGCAATCTTTTACACCCCAGAAAAAACTCAGGTCACAGTTAATATAAAGCAGGATAATAGTCACCTTGTGCTTACAGTATGTGATAGCGGTCAAGGTGTGAGTGTAGAAAAACTGGCTGATCTATTTCAGCCTTTTATTCGTATTAATGAAAGCAAGCAGAATGTAAAAATTCCCGGTTACGGGCTGGGGCTTGCTATTGCGCGTCGTGCTATAGAAATACATGGCGGAACGATTAAAGCTTATAACCACACTCAGGGTGGTTTGTGTGTAGAAATACGTATTCCAAAATAAAATAATTTATCTGGCTGAATAAATTTTCCGCTGAAACTCTCGTATCCTTTAAATCTATTCTTTAAAAATCTTTCTTAACGCATTAATAATAGTAGCAGTCTCTATCTAATTTGTTTTTTTATAATCGACTGTTAAGCCATCAGGTAATTAAAAATAAAATGTGTAATCTCGCATACCTTTGCTATCTAAGTCGCTTAATACTTAAAATAGGTAGGAACTTAATGGTCCTGGTTATTTTTGTCATTCATTTTAATCACTCCAATTGTATAAGCTCTCGTAATAAATAAGCGATGGTACGAAATTGTATTAATTTGGATGCATATGCCTGTTAGGGCGGTATGGTTTTACGTTAAGGGAGGTGCTTTTTGTGATGCTAAACGAAGCTCGATTACTAAATCTTTTAAACGTCGATAACCCTTGTAACAAGCATAGGTTAATAAAATGTAAAACAACCACATCACTGCAATAATCCAGGGATTTTTATTAAACTCTGGATCTATCAGTCCCATAAAGGGCATAAATACAATTCCAATACCAAATGCGAAAAAATAGAAACCGACAATAGCCTTCGAGGTGTGCAGGATAAACTCACCAAATACAGGATGTTTTAATAACCAGGACCACGTGTGTGAAGGCAGAATGACTATTTTACTTGGTTTTTTTGGCACTGCTTTTATTGTTTCTTCTGGTAATGTCTCTGGAGTTTCAGAAGGTGTATCATCTATAAAACCATGGGTCTTTTTAATGGCCTCAATCTCATATTTAAGTTTTATAACTTCTAATTGATGCTTCTCTAATATTAGGTTGCTTAGGCCTTTTCTATAATTAAACCAGACCTCTCTTATATTAGCCAGGCGTTGAAGTATTAATGCAATAAGCATAATTAGACCAACTACAATTTGCCAGAGTTCTGGACTACCGGTTAACCAGTCTTTTAAGAAATCGTTCATATGATCTCCAAAATAGTGTTTTAAACCCTAACATATAGATAAGGATAACATGCAAATCATTAGACAGATAATATTGTAGCGATTGAAAGCAGAATAGGTAACAGAGCACAATAATTTTCAATATTAAAAGCAGATTGTGTTCTGCCACCAATGAGCATGGTGAAGTAATTAGCTATAAAAAATTAATTTGTACCATATAAATCTTTATAAGGTATAGCGTAAAAAGCTTTAGCACCACCCTCTAGAAAATAATATTGATTCGCTTTTTTTTCTTTAAGGTAGTATTGCAACCATCGTACCTGTTTGCCTACAGCGTCATAAATGCACAATGCAGTATTTTTGGTTTTAGCTTCATTAATATATGTATTAAGCATAGCTGTATTATCAAGATTCACAGGTTTTTCCAGACCGGCAAATATGCGATCTTCACGTTGCAAACTATCCCTAACATCTAACACAATGCATTTTTCATCAGATTTATCAAGAAAGGCCTTAGGCTTAAGCAAGTGCTTTTTAAACTCTGCTTCCGATATAAGTTTATCTACGCTGATTTGAGCTTCATTTAATAAAACAGATGCTTTAGGGTAACGTTTCACCCAGTCATATATGCCACCATCAAATGCCAGGGTGTCGGTGATTTTTTTCAGGCGTTTAACTTTCATAACGGCTTCGTAAGATTTTGTGCAGGTATGTCCATTGCAATAAAAAACTATTGTTTTATTCTTTGCAGCGTATAACTCGCTTACCTTGGAGGCAAAGTCAAAACTAGATAATGGAATATTTACCGCATTTTTAATATGTAATACTGAATATTCATATTTAGATCGGGTATCAATAATAGTGTATGAATTTCTCTTTTTATAAAAATCATCGAGTTCAATAGTTGACACTTGTGGGTATTTTGATCTTACCGGAAAATCATCTGTCGCTTTTGCAAAGCTTATAAAACAAAGATTTGATAAAATGAAAAATATAATAGATGGTTTAATTAGATGTCGCATATTGTTTTGTTACAGGTAATTTACTGAACCTGATAACGTCTCCATTGGTTAGTTATAGTTATTTTTATAGTTATTTTTATAGTTCCTGGTAATGATAGTTAATTAAAATTGGGAGCTGATATGTAAAATTCACCTGTTTATTTCAGTATTTCGATAAAACAACTGTGAATCTAGTCAGCTTTAAGATTAATTTCGCCATCTCAGAGACAAGATCTGTTTACCAGTATATTCACATATATATAAATTAAAGCTAAACCAAGAGTTTAGAGGGAATAATATGACAATTCAAGATCAACTATGCCGCTCATTTTACTTTCATATACCTGAATGCATAGTAGTAGGTATGTTCTTAATTCATATATTGGTGTAAAAATTGGGTTCTGAGCTGATTATCAGAGGGCAAGTTGTTAGACAGAAGCTGAA
>Ga0316205_10001513_pt1 | contig 28686 bp, 25 predicted proteins | sample 3monthpyrite_MG_FD_204941 | JGI IMG/M metagenome (GOLD analysis project Ga0316205, IMG submission 204941) | Microbial mat bacterial communities from mineral coupon in-situ incubated in ocean water Damariscotta River, Maine, United States -... | ecosystem: Environmental > Aquatic > Marine >...
TATCGCAGTTCACCCTGGCAAATCTTACCTCGTCAGCACCAAGCCCAACTTCAAAGGATAGCGCCATGAAGATCGCAATGCTCGCCCGAAATGCCGAGCTTTACACTCACAAGCGTCTCAAGCAGGCAGCCGAAGAACGCGGACATCGACTGGACATCATCAACACGCTGAGGTGCTACATGAACATCGCGTCGCGGCGGCCGGAAGTGTTTTACAACGGCGAAAAACTGGTCGGCTATGACGCGGTGATCCCACGCATCGGGGCGTCGATCACATTTTATGGCATGGCGGTCCTGCGGCAGTTTGAAATGCAAGGCGTCTATCCCTTGAACGAAAGTGTGGCCATCGGGCGATCACGCGACAAGCTGCGCTCAATGCAATTGTTGGCGCGCGACGGCATCGGGCTGCCGGTGACGACATTCGCGCATGATCCCAAGCAAACCGAAGAAGTGCTTGAACTGGCGGGCGGCGCGCCGGTGGTCATCAAGCTGCTGGAGGGCACACAAGGCATTGGCGTGGTTCTGGCGGATACAAAACGGTCCGCCAAATCGGTCGTCGAAGCGTTTCGCGGGGCGGGCGTCAACATCTTGTTGCAGGAATTCATCAAAGAGGCCGGCGGCACCGACATAAGGGCCATTGTCGTCGGCGGCAGGGTTGTGGCGTCAATGAAGCGCACCGGGGCAGAAGGGGATTTCCGATCCAATCTGCACCGCGGCGGCTCGGCAGAGCTGATCAAGCTGTCACCTGAAGAACGTTCGACCGCGGTGCGCGCCGCCAAGGCCATGGGATTGAACGTCTGCGGAGTGGATATGCTGCGTGCCAATCACGGCCCGGTAGTGATGGAGGTCAATTCCTCGCCCGGTCTGGAAGGCGTGGAAAAAGCCACCGGACTGGACATCGCGGGCAAGGTTATCGCCTATATCGAGAAACACGCCAAACCCAATGCCACCAAGACAAAGGGCAAGGGATGACCAAGCGGCCCGGTTTTGAAATTGCGGGTGCCTTTGTGGAAACGGGCACCCGCAAGACCGTCAATATCCCCGTCAGCACATTGTCGGATCACACCCCGGTAACCTTGTCGGCCCATGTCATTCATGGCCGCCAGGACGGCCCCACGATGTTCGTCAGCGCCGGCATTCATGGCGATGAGATCATCGGCGTTGAGATCGTGCGTCGCTTGTTGCGTGCCAAGACGCTCAAATCCCTGCGTGGCACTTTGATCATCGTGCCGATTGTGAACACGTTCGGCTTTTTGAACCACTCGCGCTATTTGCCGGACCGTCGGGATCTGAACCGCTGTTTCCCAGGCTCTCCTCATGGATCGCTTGCCTCTCGGCTTGCCCATATCTTCATGAATGAGATCGTCGCGCGCTGCACCTTGGGCATTGATCTGCATTCCGCTGCCATCCACCGGATGAACCTGCCCCAGGTCCGCGTATCTGCCAGCAATGACAAGACTTTGCGGCTGGCCCATGTATTTGGCGCGCCGGTTATCCTGACCAGCGCCTTGCGCGAGGGCAGCCTGCGCAAGGAAGCCAAAAACATCGGCGTGGATGTCTTGCTCTATGAAGCGGGCGAGGGGATGCGATTTGACGAAATGTCGGTGCGCGCCGGGGTGGCGGGCATTTTGCGTGTGCTGAAAGACATCGGGATGCTCCCGGTTGCGGGCATTGCCAAGCCCAAGGCAAAATCGCTGCTTTGCTCCAACAGCAATTGGCTGCGCGCGCCCGTTGGTGGGTTGCTGCGCATGTTCAAAGGGGCAGGTGACGTTGTGCAGGAAGGCGACATCGTCGCGGCCATCGCCGATCCGTTTGGCGAAGGCGAGATCGAAGTCATGACCCGCTATGCGGGCATTGTTGTCGGTCGGGCCGTCATGCCGATCGTCCACGAAGGCGACGCCCTGTTCCACATTGCCAGCGTCAAATCATCGAACGCCGCCGAAGCCGCCGTGGACGATCTGACGACCCAGCTTGAGGAAGCGCCGCTCTTTGATGAAGATGAAATCATCTAGCCCCGGAAACCAGAAGCGGCGGGCTGGCACGAAATGGCTGCGCCGAGCAGCAGATCATGGCAATCACAGGCCAAGAATGCCACCTGAGCCTCCTCTTCGGAGTAGGACTTGGGACCGTTGATCGCGAATATGGCCTTCCCCGGAATTGCTTCGAGAATTCCAGAAGGTGCTGTGCCTCGCCCCGACACTTCCGCAAAAGCTGCCATTTGGCGATGGACCGGAGCCTAGCCCGGAAGTCCGCCATTTTCCATGAAGTGCGCCACCAAGCACTTTTCCTGACGATGATTGTGCCTACCAGACAGCCTTGGACCGCATTGCTTTCAATGCAAACTTCGGCCCAAGGCAATACAAAAGTGTCCCACTTGGGCCCGAATTCAGGAAAAGTGGGCCAGCTAGTCACCGCAATTATCGGCAATCATTCACACCGGGAGATATAGTGGTGCCCGGGGGCGGATTTGAACCACCGACACGAGGATTTTCAGTCCACTGCTCTACCCCTGAGCTACCCGGGCACGGGTGAACGATGATCGTTCGGGTGGCGCGTTTCTAGTGGGCCAGTCGCGGGGTGTCCAGACCAAAAACCATGATTGCTAATGTGTTTTCGGCGCGTCGTTCTGCAATTCATCGGCGCGGTCCCAATCTTCGTCTTCGCTGACTGATGGCGCGGCATACCGGCCGGTCATCCACTTGCCCAAATCGACATCCGCGCAGCGCAAGGAACAGAAGGGGCGAAATCGTTCGTGGCTATCTTTTTTACAGATCGGACAGCTCATGGGGCGCTCAAGACCTCGGCGATGGGCAAGCGTTCGCGCTTGCGTTGCAACTCATAATGGCCCAAAGGCGTCCACCCTGCCAATGCCGTATCGATGCTGTCTTGCTTGAACGCGCGGCGCAGCACCTGTTCGAAGCCGCGGCGCTCTTTTTTGGGCATGGGCGCCAGATCCAGCGTGATCTGCCCGCCCAATCCACGACAGCGCAACTGGCGGGGCAAGTCGCGGGCCAGGGCGATATTTGCCTTGAGACCGGCGGCCAGTGACCCATCCTTGCCGGTGTTAACATCCACCGCAACCAGCGCGCGCGTCGGCTCGATGAAATATTGTGCATCCGCGATGCTGAAACTTGGGGTCAGGACCGCATCAATGTGGTCGGCGATCTGGTGATTTTCAAAGGCGGCTTGGCTGTCATCATAGACATCCGGGGCGGGCCATTCTGTCCAGGCCATCGCCTGCGCATCCCGGCCTTCGACCAGGGTTTCCGGGCCTTGGCCGGTGTCCTCGGCCACGGATCTGGCCAGCTTGCAAACCAATGCGATGTCGCTTGCCACCGCGTCATCTTGCGCCCCTTCCGCGAGCGAGCGGATGATCAGCCCCATGCCCTCGGGTATGTCAGCGTCATGTGCCAATTCCTTGAGCCGGACGATTTCTTCTTCGTCTCGGATGGAACGGGATACATTGCGCCCTGGCGCGCCAGGTGTGGCTATTGCATAGCGGCTTTTGAAAATGATCTTGTTTGTCAGTGGGATAGCCTTGCCCGGCTCTGCATGACCGGTGGCTTGGACCAGCACACTTTGGCCCGCGACCAGCCCTTTGCCGTGCCGCAAGTATCCCCGCTGACCATCGGGCAGTTTGACAAAAATGCCGCCCGCGCCCTTGATCGGGCGGTCGCAAATGGCTCGAAAAATGGCGCCGGGCATGGGGCCGTCGCCGTCCAGTAGCAGATCATGCAGTTGCCCGTTCACAAGATGCGCGGCGCCGTTGCGGCCCTGATGGGTGAACAAGGCAATCACACTGCCTTTCATGACCTGCCCGCCCAATCATAGCCCGCCGTGTGCAGCAAATGCGCTGTCTCGGCCAGCGGCAAACCCATGACAGCGGAATAAGACCCTTGAATCCAAGGAATAAAGGCCCCAGCCGGCCCCTGAATGGCATAGCCGCCGGCTTTGCCACGCCAATCACCACTGGCCAGATAGTGGTTCAATTCCTCGTCACTCAATCGTTTCATCTTCACGTTGGTCACGACGTCCTTTTGCCATACACCATGCGCCGACTTGACGCCGACTGACGTCACCACGCGGTGCCTGCGGCCGGAAAGTTTCACCAGAAATTCGGCCGCTTCGCCGGCATCTGCCGGCTTGCCCAGGATGCGCCGCCCCAATCCCACGGTGGTATCTGCACACAGAACTACATCGCCCGCATCAAGCCGCATCGCGGCAAGTTTGGCCTGGGTGATCCGGTTGCAATAGGCGCGCGGCAACTCGCCGGGAATGGGCGTTTCATCGACGTCGGGCGCGCGCACGTCGTGCGGGGTGATGCCCAGTTGCGCCAACAGCTCCAGCCGACGCGGGCTGCCGGACCCAAGAACCAAGCGCATTGGTCGCGCTACTTGAAGCGATAGTTGATCCGACCCTTGGTCAGATCATAAGGGGTCATTTCGACCTGAACCTTGTCGCCTGCCAGAACGCGGATGCGATTCTTGCGCATCTTGCCCGCCGTATGTGCGATGATTTCATGGCCGTTTTCCAGCTCGACCCGAAATGTCGCATTTGGCAGGAGTTCCTTTACGACGCCGGGAAATTCGAGCAGTTCTTCCTTGGCCATGGTATCTCCGTTGTTGCTTTCGCCCGCCGAATGCGAGCGAGCGTTAGATGCGCCTAATTCCGCGGTTTTTCAAGCCTTACTTGAAGGTCATCGCCCTGGAAACAGGCAATAATGGCGGCATTTCCGGTAAAACTGGTGGATTTGGCCGCGAACCCTGCCGGAATGGGCCGCTGTGCGGCGCGGCCCGGGCAGGGCCACCATTACTCTGACGCGACCGCGGGGCCGAACCTTTCGATCAGTTTGTTGGCAATCTGATTGCGCGTTTGCCGGTAGGCATCCATTTTGGCCTCGCGGCTTTCGCCCAGCCCGGTCGGATCGAGCGTCGGCCAATATTCGACGTCCAGATGATAGAACCTGGTCAGTTCCAATGCCTGGCGCTGCGACGCTGGCGACAGGGCAACCACCAGGTCGAACCCCGATAGGTCATCGCCCCACATCTGCATTTCCTCAAATGAGCGGGAACGGTGGCGCGACAATTCAATACCGATTTCTTCACAAACCGCGACCGCAAATCCGTCAATATCCAGATCGCTGTGAACCCCTGCAGATTGCACGTAGACATCTGTCCCATAGTATTTTTTCATCAATCCTTCAGCCATTGGTGACCGCACCGAATTGTGGTCACAGCAAAACAGGATCGAATGGGGCAGGGCGTCGGGCAATCTAGCCTCCCCAGTGCAGGACGCATATCAAGGTGAACAGCCTGCGCGCGGTGTCATTGTCCAATTCGGCCTTGCCTTCCAGCCGCTCCATCAGAACATTCGCGCCTTCATTGTGGATGCCGCGCCGGGCCATGTCGATGGTCTCGATCTGGCCCGGTGGCAAGGTCTTGACCGCGTCAAAATAGCTTTCGCAGATCTGGAAATAGTCTTTGACGATTTGTCGAAACGGGCTGAGCGACAGATGAAACTCGGCGATTTTCAGGTCGTCGGCTGTCTGGATGTCAAACACCAGGCGCCGATCCCTGATCGACAGGAACAGGCTAAGCTGCTCGGGGGTTTTGGCGTCGGGCAGGGAGAATGAGTTTTCTTCCAGCAGATCGAAAATCGCGACGCGGCGCTCTTGTTCGATTTCCGGTGTCGGCGGTGGCAGGCCGGCATCGTCAATCTCGATCTTGATGAGTTTCGTCATGACTTTTCTTTCCGGTTGAGTTGCGCCAGCCGCGCCGTGACAGAGGCCCCATGCGCGCCCAGCCCCTCGGCGGCGGCCAGCGTTTCAGCCGCCCATCCGATCTGCCCCAGGGATTCCGGTGTCATCTTGGCCAGGGTTGTCCGTTTGAGAAAATCGTGAACAGAAAGCCCCGATGAGAACCGCGCCGAACGCGCGGTAGGCAAAACATGATTGGGGCCTCCGACATAGTCGCCGATCGCCTCGGGTGTCCATGCGCCCAGGAATATGGCCCCTGCATGGCGCACATTCGCTGCCAGGGCCTCTGGGTTTCGCACACACAGTTCCAGGTGCTCGGGCGCGAAACGGTCAGAGATCGCCGCCGCCTCGCCAAGATTGCGCACCGTTATGACCGCACCGTGATCGCGCCAGCTGGCAGCCGCAATGTCATGGCGCTCGAGTGTCGGCAAGATCCGTTCAATTGCCCGCGTCACAGCCTGGCCGAACTCGGCATCCGTCGTGACCAATACCGATTGGGCGCTCTGGTCATGTTCGGCCTGGCTGAGCAGATCCAGCGCGATCCAGTCGGGGTCGTTGTCGGCGTCGGCGATCACCAGGATTTCGGACGGCCCGGCGATCATGTCAATGCCGACCTTGCCGAAAACCTGGCGTTTTGCGGCGGCGACAAAGGCGTTTCCCGGCCCGGTGATGATGTCCACAGGCTGCACGGTGGCGGTGCCATAGGCCAGTGCTGCGATGGCTTGCGCGCCGCCGATCCGATAGATGCGGTCCACGCCGGCGATCCGGGCGGCGGCCATCACCAAAGGGTTGATCTGGTTGTCGGGCGTCGGCACGCAAATGGCCACTTGCTCAACCCCGGCGACCTTGGCCGGGATCGCGTTCATCAAGACCGAAGAAGGATAGCTGGCCGAACCGCCCGGCACATATAGACCGGCCGAGGTCACCGGCGTCCAGCGCCAGCCCAATGTGGCCCCGGTCGCATCTTTCCAGCTTTGATCATCCGGCATCTGGCGCGCGTGATAGGCTCGGATGCGTTCTGCCGCCATGACGAGCGCTTCTTGTTCGGATTGGCTGACACGGGCGCAGTGATCCTTGATCTCATCGGGATCAATGACGATCGTGTCGGGGGTCAGCTCAAAGCGGTCAAACTTTTGCGTCAGGGCGCAGAGCGCCGCATCCCCACGGGCGCGAACATCGGCAATGATTTCAGCCACGGCTGTGTTTACATCGGGCGCGTCTTCACGTTTCTGGCTCAGAAGCGCCTGCACGCGCGGTTCAAAATCCGGGTCTTGGATGTCTAGGAATTCGGGCATGTGTCATCTCCTTGATGCAGTTAGCCCATGCAGGGGGGCAGGCTCAAGCCCGATGTCGCCGCGCTGCAGAAAGTCACCGGGTCAGGCAAGATCATGGTTCGGGCGCGAACCCGAGGGTGCCTCATAGGGGCGTGTGACGTCTTTCAGGGTGATTTCAAGGGCTTCGACGCGGGCCGCAATGGCACCGTCGCCCGCCAGGACCAACACGACGCGGCCTGCGCCATCTTCGCCCGGCTCAAACTGGATCGCCAATATCGATGAGACATCTTCCGCGTCGCCGGGCCGGACACCCTGGCTTGCCACCGATACGACATCCTCAATCGCCAATACCGATTGCACACGCTCCGGGGCAGCATCTGCGCCACGTTCCCAACGGAACCGATTGATCAGCAGCCCCAATCGCCGGTGTCGCCGGTCCCAGGTAATCTGGTCCAGCGGGACTACGGCGTCTTGCAACAACGAAGAAATGATCTGCAAATCATCCTCGTCAAACGCCTTCAGGTGCAAAGGGCGCTCAATTCCTTCCTCGAAACGCGCGTCGCCGTTCATGCGCCGGAAACCCGCTCGATCTTGGCACCGACCGCCCCCAGTTTGTCTTCGATCCGTTCATAGCCGCGGTCCAGGTGGTAGACCCGATTGACGATCGTCTCACCCTCCGCTGCGAGGCCGGCAAGGATCAGGGATACCGAGGCGCGCAAATCGGTGGCCATCACCGGTGCGCCTTTCAGACGGTCCACCCCACGCACAGTGGCGGTGCCGCCGTGCACCTCGATATCGGCGCCCATGCGCATCAATTCAGGCGCGTGCATAAAACGATTTTCAAAAATGGTTTCCTCCAGATGGCTTGTGCCTTTGGCTGTGCACATGAGCGCCATCATTTGCGCCTGCAGGTCAGTCGGGAAACCGGGAAACACCTCGGTCTTGACGTCAACAGAGCGCGCGACGCCATTCTTGCGCGATACCCGAAGGCCCGCTTGCGTGTCCTCCACCGCGATGCCGGCTTCTTCCAGCTTGTCACAAAAGGCGCCAATCAGGTCGCGGCGCCCCCCCAGTAATTCCACGGATCCGCCCGCGATTGCCGGTGCCAGCATATAGGTGCCCAATTCGATCCGGTCGATGACCACCGGGTGGGTCGCGCCATGCAGCCGGTCAACGCCTTGAATGGTGATCGTGCTGCTGCCCTCGCCGTCGATCTGCGCGCCCATCGCGCGCAGGCAGGCGACAAGATCGACGATCTCGGGCTCTCGGGCGGCGTTTTCCAGAATTGTCGTGCCCTTGGCCAGCGTGGCCGCCATCACGATGTTCTCGGTGGCCCCGACCGAAGCAAAGCCCAGCCGGTGCCGGGTGCCCTTCAATCCGCCGCTGGTCTTGGCGTGCAGATACCCGTCACGCAGTTCAATCTCGGCACCCATGGCCGTGAGCGCCTCAATGTGCAGATCCATCGGCCTGGCGCCAATGGCACAGCCGCCTGGCAACGACACGACAGCATGGCCTTCTCGTGCCAGAAGCGGCCCCAATACCAGATTGGATGCCCGCATCTTTCGCACGATGTCATAGTCGGCCACATGGTTGATGGCCCCATGGCTGGACATGGCGATAACCTTGCCGTCCTGAAGATCTGAAATCTCGGCGCCGAGCGAACGCAACAACGTCGTCATGGTCGCGATGTCCGACAGGCGCGGGGCATTTGTCAGGGTCAGAGGCTCTTCGCTCAGCAATGTGGCGGGCATCAGCGTCAGACAGGCGTTCTTGGCCCCCGCGATCGGGATTTGCCCCGAAAGTTCGGTGCCGCCGGTTACGTGTATCGAATCCATGCCTGTCTACTCTTTCTTTGCCTCTTGCGCCTTGCGCGCGCGGGCTTGGTCCTTGCGACGGCGCAGATTGGCTTTTAGCGCTTGTTTCAACCGATCTTCGCGGGTCGCTGCTGCATCTGAAGTTGGCTTTTTGCCTTGTTTCTCGCTCATGGGGGCGAGTTGTAAACCAGCATCTGACAAGGGTCCAGATTGGACTTGCGCGACGGCGCTTTTCCGTCTAGTCACGCGCCCTGAAAGCGCTGCTGTAGCTCAGAGGTAGAGCACTCCCTTGGTAAGGGAGAGGTCGAGAGTTCAATTCTCTCCAGCAGCACCATTTCGCTTGGCCCGACAGGTAGTGTGAAGATCGCAATCCGAGGCGGTTTTCGGTGGATGGCGGTAAATCTTCACAAGGCTTGGCGGGGCGCGAAACGCAAAATGCCAACGGGTTTCGCCGTTGGCATCAAACAAATGACTCTACGAGTTAAGAATGTGGCTGTGGTTCAGGCCGACAGCGTGTTGTTGGGGGCCTCGGTCCAGCCTGCCTCGGTATCGACGTCAAACACCGCGTGCAGCGCCAGTGGGACGAGGATGGCCAGAGCACCGGCCGCGCCATAGGCGACAACTGCCATCAGAAGTCCGGCGCCGTTCAGCAACGCGAATGTGGCGGCCCCGGTGGCGAACAAAAGCCCAAAAAGCAAATATGCAATAGACATTGTGTGTTCCTCATAAGTGGTCCCCCAAAATGACACCTCAAATGTGGCACAAGCTGGGCGAACAATTGCATCCATTGTGACCCGATCGCAAAAACGGCAAGGACACGCCCATTTGGTCGTGAAAACCCTTACTTTTCATGAAGTTCGTGCGTTAACCAGCTGGTGAAATAAGTCGAATTTCGTCTGAATTTTCGCTAATTTTTCCATTCAAACGGACGGGTGAAGGTGCCGAGCAGGGATTCAACCGCGGATTTGTCAACATTTCCAGTGACATCCAACCGTGCCACCAATCCTCGTTTCTTGTCCTCAAAAACCTCGACCACCTGCGCGGCCAGGCCCTGCTTGGAAAGCGCATCGTTGTAGATGCGCATGATGGCGCGCTTGCGCAGGTCAGGTTTGAACACCTTGCCGACCGCCGTCTTGGGCAGTTCCGGCAATATCTCGATATATTTAGGTTGCGCGGCGCGTTCATGCACATGGGTGGCCGCATAGTCCAGCAATTCTGCGGGTGTAGTCTGGGCATTGGCAACCAATTCGACATAGGCACAGGGCATTTCCCCTGAATAGGCATCGGGCTGGCCGATCGCGCCGGCCATCGCTACGGCAGGATGGCCTGCCAGAGCCTCTTCTATTTCAGCGGGATCAATGTTGTGGCCGCCGCGAATGATCAGATCCTTGGCACGTCCGGTGATCCAGATGTAGCCATCCTCATCAATGCGCCCCAGATCACCGGTGCGCAAATGGGTGCCATTGGCGAACATGCCGACGTTCTTGGCAGGCTCGCTATAGGTGTTGTCGGGCCAGACGCCGGGGTTGGATACACAGATTTCGCCGATCTCATCGACGGCGCATTGCTTGATGATGTCACCCGCCTCATCGCAATGCAGAATTCTGACATCGGTGTAGGGAAAAGGGATACCAATCGAGCCAATTTTCTTTTCGCCGTCAATCGGGTTGCAACACACCAAACAGGTGGCTTCGGTCAGGCCATACCCCTCGATGATATTGACACTGGTTTCCTTTTCGAACCGTTTGAACAATTCAACCGGCAGAGGCGATGACCCGGAAAAGGCAGTCTTGACGGTCGAAATATCGGCATCAACGGGCCGCTGCATCAGCGCGGCAATGGCGGTGGGCACCGTGATGATGAACGTGATTTGCCAGCGCTCGACCAGTTTCCAAAAATTGTCAAATACGCCGTCGCCCCGATAGCCTGCCGGCGTGGGAAAAACAACGTGGCCGCCTGAGGTCAGCATCGCCATCAAGATGACATGGCAGGCAAATACATGGAACAGCGGCAAGGGGCAGATGATGTTGTCGGTCTCGTCGAACAGCAACCTGTCGCCAAGCCAGCCGTTATAGACCAGCCCTGAATATTTGTGCTGCACCAGCTTGGGCATGCCGGTGGTGCCACCGGTGTGAAAATAGGCGCACACCCGGTCTTCTTGGGGGTCGTCAAAACCTAGCTCGACTGGCTGTTCATCCAGGGCGGCATTGAAGCTGCGCACCCGGGCCCCATGAGCCACCGGGTTTTTGGGTCGCACAAGCGGCACGATCCAGCTTTTGGGCGGATGAAGATAGCGCAATAGGTCCACTTCCAGCACATCCGTCACACCCGGTGCCATGGCCACGGCGGCGGCGACCTTCTGGGCGATGTCGGTCTTTGGAAATGTGCGCAGCGTCACCACTACCTTGGCACCGCTTTCGCGCAAGATGGCGGCGATCTGTTCTTCGTCCAGCAACGGATTGATCGGCGCAGCGATCCCCGCCATCGTGGCGCCAATCAGTGATACGGCGGTCTCTGAGCAATTGGGCAGCAGATAGGCCACAACATCGGTCGGTCCCACACCCATTTGGCGGAACAGATTGGCCGCCTGGTTGGCGCGCTGCTGAAACTGGCGCCATGTCATGGTCTCGGCCGGATCCTTGGGCCCGGAGGTCAGTTGGAAGCTCACCGCGTTGTTGTCTGGGAACCGGGACGCCACGCTGTCCAGCAGGGCATGCATGGTGACTGGCACGTCGCGCTCCTGCCAAGCGGCTTCGGCTTCTATCTTCTGCACATCGGCAGTATTGGCAAATCCGACCATTTTCACTCCTGTTGGGGCGAGTGTGTTTTTTGATCAGACTACGGAAAAAAACCAATGGCGCAAATGAACAATTGCATGGGGGCCGCAAGGGAAAGCCGGCACAATCTGTTGATTACAGTCGCGCCGCGCCGCCGGTAAATTGTAATTCCGCCAGGCGGGCATATAATCCGCCCTCCGCCACCAGTTGATCATGCGTGCCCTCGGCCACGATCTGGCCCTGGTCCAGAACGAGGATACGGTCCGCCTTTTTCACCGTTGCCAACCTGTGGGCCACGATCAATGTGGTGCGCTCGGTCGCCAGATTGTCCACTGCCAATTGCACCGCGCGTTCACTCTCGGCATCCAGGGCGCTGGTTGCCTCATCGAGCAACAATATGGGCGCATCCCGTAAAATGGCGCGGGCAATCGCGATCCTTTGCTTCTGTCCCCCCGACAGCATCACGCCGCGCTCGCCGACATAGGTATCATAGCCGTCGGGCAGGGCCGAGATGAACCCGTCGGCAGCGGCAGCCTGGGCTGCCGCCTCGATGTCCTCGAGCGCAGCATCGGGCCTGCCAAAGGCGATATTTTCCTTGGCCGAGGCCGCAAATATGACCGGCTCCTGCGGCACCAGTGCGATGGATTTGCGGAAGGCCTGGCGCTCCATGTCCTGCAAGGGGATGCCGTCAATCGAGATATGGCCGGTTTGCGGGTCAAAGAACCGCAAGAGCAGTTGAAAAACAGTCGATTTGCCAGCGCCAGAGGGGCCAACCAGCGCGACGGTTTCCCCCGGCCTGACTGCGAAAGACACGCCCTTCAACGCTGAAACCTTGGGCCGCGCCGGATAGGCAAAGGTGATATCCTGGAACAGGATTTGCCCTTTGACCGGGGCTGCGGGCACAACCGGTGCGGCGGGGTCCAGGACCTGATCCTCGGTGCTCAGCAACTCGACCAGGCGCTCCGTTGCACCAGCGGCACGCTGCAATTCCCCCCAGATCTCGGACAGAGCGGCCACCGAACCGGCCACCATGATGGCATAGATCACGAATTGGACCAGTTCCCCGGCCGTCATCAAATCGGCGCGCACATCCCGCGCCCCGATCCACAAGACCCCGACCACGCCCGAAAAAATCAGCGCAATCACAATTATGGTCATGCCGGCGCGTGTCTGGATGCGCTTGAGCGCCACATCAAAACTGGTTTCAGTGACGGTCGCGAATTTGGCACGGCTGGCCCGTTCATGGGTAAAGGCCTGAACCGTTTGGGCCGACAGCAATGCCTCAGAGGCATTGCCGGACGAGGCGGCAATCCAATCCTGGTTTTCGCGGCTCAGAACCCGCAATTTTCGGCCAAGCACGAATATCGGCACCAGGACGGCGGGCACGATCAGAAACACCAGCCCCGCCAGTTTCAACGAGGTGAACAGCATCATCGCGAACCCGCCGAAAAATATCAGAACATTGCGCAGGGCCACAGAAACCGACGACCCGATGACCGACAAAATCAACGTCGTATCGGTGGTGATACGCGACAAGACCTCGCCCGTCATGATGCGTTCGAAAAACGCCGGGCTCATGCCAATAACACGGTCAAACACCGCTTTGCGGATGTCTGCCACGACCCGTTCACCCAATCGGGTGACAAGGTAGTATCGCAGCCCGGTGCCCAATGCCAAAAGCACGGCAACCGCAATCGCGGCAAGAAAATACCTGTCCAGCAAAACGTCGGACGAGCCGCCGAAGCCATCCACGATCCGGCGCACCGCAACCGGCAGCACAAGCGAGATCGACGCGGTCAGCACCAGTGCCAGAAAAGCCAGCACGATCATCTTCCAATAGGGTGCCATGAACGGCCACAGACGCGCCAGTGCACCCACGTGTCTGGATCGTGGCCTGTCGGTCATGTCGGGATTGTGGGTATCGCTCATGCTGACTTCCTTGATTGAAGAAACAGGTATGTCGGCTGCGGGCCGGGTGCAACCCATTCACCCTAAGACGCCAACCACCTGGCGAGTGCCTCATTGGTTGCCTGCGGGTTTTCAAGCGTAGGCAAATGCCCCGCATCCTCTACAATTTCCAGATGCGCGCCGGCAATGAGCTGGGCCATCAATTCATGGCGCGACAACGGACACAATCGATCCTCGCGTCCGCACAGGATCAGACTGGGCAGGCGGGCAGCGCGCAGCCTGTCACTCTGGTCGGGGCGCGATTGCAAGGCCCGAGACTGGCGCACAAATACTTCGGGTCCCAGATCGAGGGCCATATCCATGCAAATGTCCAGGATGCGCGCGCGATCGGGCGTGTCGGCCAGATAGTTGGGCTTCATTTCGTCGCGCATGACGGCGGCCAGATCTCCCGCCATCGCGGCGGCCATCTGCGGCACCCGACGCGCCGCGATCCCGGGCGCCTCGGCCAGTGGGTTGGTGTCCATCAGGGCCAGGTGGGTCACGCGTTCGGGCGCCTGGTGCAATATCTCCATCGCCACGATCCCGCCCATCGACAGACCCGCCAGTGCGAAATGTCCCGGCGCGGCGGCCAGAACGATTTGCGCCAGTCTTTCAACCGTTTCGGCCTCGGTTATGGGCAAGACCACCACATCATGGCTGACCGCCAGCGCGGCAACTTGAGGCGCAAACAGGCGCGCATCGCACATCATGCCGGGCAACAGGATCAGGGCAGGGCGGGTCATGGGGTCTCCGGTCAGCTATAGGGTGCAAATGCTCAAATTTCAGGCACACTTGCAAGGCTTGGCTTGACATGACAGGTGGTGTCCTTACTTGCCGGAAGTGGGTGCGGCGCGACCGACGGTGTCGCGCGCCCGATACGACGAAATACAATGAGGTGTGCCATGTCTGCCATACGCGAAGCTGTCTTGAGTGAATTGGCCAAGATCACCGACCCGGTCGCCAAGGTGCCCTTGTCGTCGTCGCCAGCGCTGCGCGCGCTGACTGTCGAAAACGGCGAAGTGCGTTTCGTGCTGGAAATCGCGCCCGATCAGGCCGATCCCATGGGTGCGCTCAAAACCCTGGCCGAGAACCGACTGTCAGCCCTTGACGGCGTGACCAAGGTGTCGATCCTGATGACCGCCCACACCGATCAAAAGGCGCCGCCAGACCTCAAGCCCAAACGCCAGGCCGCGCCGGCGGGTCCGCAAAAGATCGCCGGTATCAAGAACATAATTGCCGTGGCCTCGGGCAAGGGAGGGGTCGGAAAATCCACCGTCTCCAGCAATCTGGCGGTTGCTTTGGCGGCGGCGGGAAAACGTGTGGGGCTGCTGGATGCCGATGTCTACGGCCCGTCTCAGCCCAAGATGCTGGGCGTCAGCAAGCGCCCTGCCAGCCCCGATGGCAAGACCATCATCCCGTTGCAGGCCCATGGTGTGACCATGATGTCGCTGGGCCTGATGACCAAGGAAGGGGAGGCGATCATCTGGCGCGGCCCGATGCTGATGGGGGCCTTGCAACAAATGCTGACCCAGGTAGAATGGGGCGAATTGGATGTGCTCGTGATCGACTTGCCACCGGGCACGGGCGACGTGCAGATGAGCCTTGCTCAAAAGACAGAGGTGACCGGCGCAATCATCGTGTCAACACCGCAGGATGTGGCGTTGATCGACGCGCGCAAGGGCATCAACATGTTCGAAAAACTGAAGGTGCCGATCCTGGGTATGATTGAAAACATGTCGACGCATATTTGCAGCAATTGCGGTCATGAAGAGCATGTCTTTGGCCATGGCGGCGTGGCCCGGGAAGCCGCGGCATTGGGCGTGCCGCTATTGGCGGAAATCCCGCTGGCGCTGGATATCCGTGTGGCCTCCGATGATGGCACACCGATTGCGGCCCAGCCCGAAACGGCCAGCGGCAAGGCCTTTGCCCAGGTCGCACGGCAGTTGATTGCCGCCGGTCACGTTTGACGCGACCTAGCTGCGCCCCAGATCGTCCTCGATATAGGCCTGGATGATGGCCTTGAAATCGGTGTCCGCTACAAAGCCCAAGGCGCGGGCCCGCGCCGGGTCGAAATCACGCGGCCAGCCGGCGACGATCTTTTGTATCACCGGGTCCGCACAAGGTTTGATCAGCGCCACCACGTCGTTGCCCGCGATGTCGCGCAGAGCTTCGATCTGTTCTTCGACGGTGCAGCTGACCCCCGGCAAGTTCAGTGCCCGTCGTCCCTCAAGCCGGGCGAAATCCAACCCGCTGGCATGGCGCAGAAACCCGGCCGCCGCGCGCGGCGACGCATGCCAATGCCGCACGTCGGTTGAGACTGGCAAATGCGCCTCTTTTCCGTTCAGCGGCTCGCGAATGATCCCGGAGAAAAAACTGGAAGCGGCCAGATTTGCCTTGCCCGGCCGCACGCAGATCGTTGGCAATCGAAACGCAATCGCGTCGCAAAACCCCTTGCGCGCAATGTCCGCCAGCATCAGCTCCGAGGCGGCTTTTTGCGCGCCATAGCTGGTTTGCGGCGCGCACAGGAATTCATCCCCGATCTTGTCGGGAAATGGCGGGCCAAATACAGCGATGGATGAAGTGAAAATGATGCGGGGCACCCAAGTGCCACCACTGGCCAGATGTTCGGTGCGAACGGCCTCGCAGAATGACCAAAAGGCCTGAAAATTGACTTGCCAGCCCAGCTCGAAATTGCTTTCCGCCTCGCCCGAAACAATGGCAGCAAGATGATAGATCACATCGGGTCGCTGTGCGAGCAGCGCGGATATCTGAGGTGTGTCGGTCACATTGCCAATGATCTTTTGCGCCGCCGGCGCGCCTTCTGCCGGAAACCCCAGGTCAAACAATGTCACTTCTGGTCTGGCACCATCGGCCAAGCCGCTCTGCGCCAGTTCATGGGCCAGTTTCTGGCCCACCATACCGCCGCCGCCAATGATCAGAACGTGGCTCATCTAGCCCCCCTTGTTGCGCTGCAGCAAGTATATCTCACTGGTTTCGCTTATTTTTTCAAGGCCCGCGTCAGGGATCAGCACACCGTCGATCGAGATCGACACACCGTCGCCATCGTTTATCACGGGCCCCAACGCGGGATGGGCCGCCACCAGCGCGCGATACAGCCCCAGCACATTGTGGGCCTCAACCTCGATCACATCCTGCCCGCCGGTCAAGGCGCGCAAGCCTGCCCAGAGATGCACCTTAACCATCGGCTTTCGCATCAAGTGCCGCAAGAATTCTGGGCGGAGACATGGGCAGGCTGGTCAGCCGGACGCCCGCGGCATTGGACACAGCATTGGCCACCGCGGCCAGCGGCGGAACAATGCCCGTTTCGCCGACGCCGCGCACGCCATAGGGGTGGCCGGGGTTGGGCACTTCGACGATCACCGTGTCGATCATCGGCAGGTCAGACGCCACGGGGATCCGATAGTCCAGGAAAATCGGATTTTGCAGGCGGCCATCCTCGCCGTATACATATTCCTCATTCAAAACCCAACCAATGCCCTGCACTGCGCCGCCCTGGAACTGACCCTCGACATAGGCCGGCTGAATGGCCTTTCCCGCATCCTGAACAACCGTATAGCGCTTGATCATCGTCTTGCCGGTTTCCTGATCGACCTCGGCATCGACGATATGCACACCAAAACTGGCGCCAGCCCCTTTTGGATTGGCCGAGAAATGCCCGGAAATCGGACCACCGGTGCGCCCCATGCGCCTGGTAATATCCTTGAGCGGCATCGGCGGGAACTCACCGGCATTCGGGCCAGAGGGCTTGGCGCAGCCATCCTCCCAGATCACTGCTTCGGGGTCGATGTCCCAGACAGCGGCTGCGCGCTTGCACAACTCGCGTTTGGCATCGCGTGCGGCCTCGATCGTGGCCAGGCCAGAGGCAAACGTGGCCCGGCTGCCGTGGGTTTGATCGTTGTAGCCCAGGGACCCGGTATCGGCCACGGTCACGCGCACATCCTCATAGGGAATGCCAAGCTCTTCGGCCGCCATCAACGCCATGGAGGCCCGACTGCCGCCAATATCCGGCGTGCCCACCATGACCTGGACAGAACCGTCATGCGACAAGGACATGTTAACCGAGGTTTCCATGCCGAAATTGTACCAAAAACCGCAGGAATAGCCGCGTCCCTGACCTTTGGGAACAGGGGCCTTGTAATGCGGATGCGCCATGGCGGCCTCCAGGCATTCCACCAGACCGATCCGCGCGAACTTCGGCCCATAGGCTGATTTGTCGCCCTCTTTGACAGCGTTTTTCAGACGCACCTGCAACGGGTCCAGCCCCAGCTTTTCGCACATTTCCTCGATCACGGATTCAACCGCAAACGCGCCCATCGGGGCACCTGGCGCACGATAGGCGGCCTGTTTGGGTCGGTTGGCCAGAACCTGATAGCCGGAATATTGCACCGCGGGCAGGTTATAGGGTGCAAACCCGCATTCGCCGGACTCTACGGCCGGGGCGCCGGGAAAGGCGCCGCCTTGCAAACGGAACGTGCCTTGCGCGGCAGTGATGGTGCCGTCCTTTTTCATCCCGATCTTGATGTCCATCGAGGCGGAAGAGGTTGGCCCGGTCGCGCGCAGCACCTCTGAGCGTGACATGACAATCTTGACCGGGCGATTCACCTTGCGTGCCAGCGCCAGCGCAACCGGTTCAATGAAAACCGTGGTCTTGCCGCCAAACCCGCCACCGATTTCCGACGGTGTCACCCGGATCTGGCTGGAATGCACGCCCAGCAATGCAGCGCAGGTTGCCTGATCGGCAAAATGGCCCTGGGTGCATGTCCAAAGCTCTGCCATGCCGTCGGGCCCCATCGAGCCCAAGCAGGCATGCGGTTCAATATAGCCCTGATGGGCCGCGGCGGTGGTGAAACTTTCCTCGACAATCAGATCTGCCTGCGCAAATCCGGTTTCCAGATCGCCATGTTCATACTCATGATAGCTGACCACATTTGGATGCATGCCTTCGGGCACCGTATCATCGACCAGCCCCTCGCGGACCACCGGCGCGCCGGGTTTCATCGCCTCGTCCACATCCGTGACATGGGGCAGGGGCTCATATTCCACCTCGACCAGCTTGGCCGCATCGCGCGCCAGCAACGCCGAGGTGGCGGCCACGGCCGCAACCGCATGTCCGTCATACAAGGCCTTTTCACCGGCCATGACGTTTTCCAGCACATGGGCATCATCGCCAGATACCGGCGCGGTAAAGTCGGCCCGGGTGATCACGGCCTTGACCCCATCCAGCGCCAGCGCCTTGGAAGCGTCGATCCGCACGATCCGCGCATGCGCATGCGGGCTGCGCACGATGGCGCCATGCAGCATGCCGGGGGCATGAATGTCCGCACCGTATTTTGCCCGGCCCGTGACTTTGTCCACACCATCAGGGCGCGCTGCGCGCGTGCCGATATATTTGAACTCGGACTTGTGCTCGTCGAAAGCCATCAGCTTGTCTCCCGCATTTCTTGCGCCGCATCCAGAACGGCGCGGATGATCTTGTCATACCCGGTGCAACGGCACAGATTTCCCGCCAGCCAATACCGCACTTCGGTCTCTGTCGGCTCGGGGTTTCTCTCCAGCAGGTTCTTCGCCGCCACCAGAATGCCGGGCGTGCAGATGCCGCATTGAAGCGCGGCATGTTCGATGAATTTGCTTTGCAAAGGGTGCAATTCTTCGCTCGTTGCCATGCCCTCGACGGTGGCAATGGATTTGCCCTCGGCTTCGGCGCCCAGCATCAGACACGAACACACCAATCGGCCATCCACGGTGACGGAACAAGCCCCGCAATCGCCGGTGCCGCAGCCCTCTTTGGCACCGGTCAAATTCAGCCGGTCGCGCAGAACGTCCAGCAAGGTCTCGCGCGGATCACAAAGAAACTCGACCTCATCCCCGTTGACGGTGGTTGTGACGTGGATATTGCTCATTTTTCACCTCTTGCGCGCACATATGCTATTTTGGCGGCCCGGCCCGCCAATACGCCCGCGACCTTTTTGCGGAACACGATCGTGCCGCGTTTGTCATCAATGGGATTGCATGCCGCTGTGGCAGCCTGCGCCAGGCTTGCCAACGCGCCTGCGTCCAGCTTGGTGCCTTCAATGGCCTTGGCGGCCTCCGGCAGCAAGAGTGGCGTAGGCGCAACCGCCCCGAGCGACACCCGCGCCCGTGTGATCACATCGCCGTCCAGGGACAGGCTGACCGCAGCGCCCACGACGGCAATATCCATTTCGGTGCGCGGTATGAACCGCAGATAGGCGTCGCCCGATTGTGTGCCAGGTGCGGGCAAATTGACCGCCGTGACAATCTCGCCCTTGCCGAGCGACGTGCGCCCAGGCCCGGTGATCACATCTTCGACGGAGATATCGCGTGTGCCCTTTGGTCCGATTACCGTGATCGTCGCGCCAGCGGCAATCATGGCGGGCACGGAATCGGCTGCTGGCGATCCATTGCACAAGTTGCCCACCAGTGTCGCGCGGCCCTGCACCTGGGTTGAGCCGACCAGATCCATCGCCTCGACCACGCCGGGCCAATCGCGCGCCAGATCGGGATGTTCAGACATCTCGGCGCCGGAAACCGCCACACCAATGCGCCAGGTTCCGTCGGCGTTTTGGGTGATGTCCTTGACGCCGGCGATGTATTTGACGTCGACCAGATCATCCGGTGTCACGATGTCAGAACGCAATTGCACCAACACATCCGTGCCGCCTGCCAGAAACCGCAAAGTGCCCGAACAGGCCGAGGCAATGGCAGAAGCATCCTCGAAACTGGATGGCGTGTGATATTTCATGGTCGCTCCCTATGACTGAATGCCCATATGCCCTTTGCTCCGGAACCGGTTTTCATCGGTGTCGGCCAACAAATGAAATAGTCGGAATATGCAAACGTGTTGGACGCGGCAGGTTCATCCGTTGGCGGGCATTGTTAGCAAGAATGCCCAAGGCTTCAACCCCGATTTGCACAAAGAACGCAACGGCGATCAGACGTAATCGATGAACCCGGACAGGGCCGCCGGCGCGTCAACATCTATCAGCACGATGGTCTGCCCGCCGCCAAAGTCCAGCACGACATCGGCGCCAGTATCGGTGGCAAATGCCGCCAGGACTGCCGCGTCATTGGCGGCCACTGCCCCCAAAAGGGCGCTCGACAGCGACAGCCGGTCTGCGCCATCGCCGAAGTCCAGGATCTGGTCCTGCCCAAAGCCTGCCGTGAATATAAAGACATCGTCGCCCGCGCCGCCGATCAAAACGTCATCGCCCCCACCGCCGGTGATTGTGTCGTCTCCACCAAGGCCCCAGAGCCGGTTTGCCGCAGTGCTGCCGGTGATCACGTCGTCAAAGCGCGTGCCTGAGGCATGTTCAATGCTGGAAAAAACATCTCCTGCGGCCGCGCCCGCATTATTGGCCGAATTGCCCAAATCGATCCTGGCCGCGGTTTTCTCGGTTGAGTAATCGACCCGGTCCACCCCGGCGCCGCCATTGAGCATATCGCTTCCCGGCCCGCCCGACAGAACGTCATCGCCATTGTCGCCATTCAGCACATCGTCGCCGCCGCGCCCGCTGAGCCAATCGTCACCATCGCCGCCGGACAGGCTGTTGGATGCACCGTCGCCGTAGAGGAAGTCATTGCCCGGGCTGCCGCCAAGGTCTTCGATCCCCCAATAGCTGTCGCCGGACGCATCGCCCAGATTACGCCCCGCATATCCCAGATCCGCGCGCACCCATTGCGTTGATGTGGCATAGCTGGCCAGATCGACGCCGCTGCCGCCGATCAACACATCCGCACCCGCCCCGCCGATAAGTGTATCGGCACCGGCACCGCCATCCAGCCGGTCATCCCCGCCACGGCCGTCAAGCCTGTCATTGCCAGTGCCGCCCTCCAGGGTTTGTTGGCCGGACGTGCCGCGAATGTCATCGTCAAACCCGCTGCCGCGGATGCCTTCGATGGCCGACAGGCTGTCGCCGGCTGCGTCCGAAGTGTTCAACCCAAGGTTCTCCATATCCAGCAAGATCGCGGAGATCGCGGTCGCATAAGAGGCGATATCAAACCCGGATCCACCCAATATCTGGTCTGCACCCGCCCCGCCGATCAAGACATCATCGCCACCGTTGCCGGTCAGGATGTCGTCGCCTGCACCGCCCATCAGAGTGTCATTGCCGGCTGTGCCGACCTGGGCGTTGTTCGCGCCCGCGCCCGACCCGCCAGGGGACAGGATCAGAGGCGGGCGATCTATGGGAAACGGATCGATCTGCTGCAGCTCGGCCAGCGAAAGCGTGGCGCCATCCTGGGCATAGATGTCCAGGATTTCGCCCTGAATGGTCAGGCGCGCGCCCCAGGATGTGGCCACATAGGCGATGGTGCTGAAATCATGCAGTAGTGGATAAAAACTCAGATCAAGTGCATCGATCCCGCGTTCGAAATCGGTGATCGTGTCATCATCGCCGTCGCGCCCCAGCACAAAGACATCCGCGCCGGTGCCGCCGGTCAATTGATCCGCGCCATCCCCATCCGACAACCGATCATCGCCCGCGCCGCCAGTTATCAGATCGTCTCCGGCACCACCCAAAATTGTCTCGTCAGCGGTAGTGCCCAAAAGCGTGTCAGCTAATGAGCTGCCGACAATATCTGCGCCTTTGTTGCTGATATCAAAGGTGAAATGGCTTATTCCCACCTCATTTGACGAGCTGATAACCAGATGCAATGTCCCGTTGTCTTCGATCAGATCGGCAGCCGCGACATTATTCAAGCTCAACGCTGCCGTATCGACGACGGTGCCCAGCAGGTGCAATTGCCCGGCGCTGTCAATTTCGAACAAGCTGAAGCCGTCATCGCTGCCCGCGGCCAGCGCATAGGTCGCATTGGCCGTCTGGTAGACCTTGATGGTAGAGGGGTCGGCAAAGCGCGTGTCCAGATCGTCCAGTATGTGATCCGTGGCCGTCATGGAACCATCTGCCTCCAGCCTCAGGACAGACAGCGAGTTGGTGTCAGGCGCGGCCAAAAGGAAATAGGGTTGGCCACCAATTTGAAACGCCGTTACATCGACCGGATTATTGATGCCAAGGCCTTCGGCGGCACCATAGCTGGCCTGATAACTCAGCGCACCGGTCTGATCGACCATGTAGCTGTGCACCGCATCGCCTTGCGGTGACGTGCCGACGATCCAGGTTTCGCCATAGGCGCCAAAGGTCACGATGTCGTAGATTTCACCGACAGAAGGGTCAGCGGCCGTATCGACCAGTGTCAGCGCACCACTTGGCGCACGCAAGAAGCTGGCAATGCCGTCCATCCCGGGGCGCGTCATGACCACAAATGTGTCGCTGCCCGTGTCGATCCCCACGACCGAGGTCTGATCCGCGATCAGACCGGAATTATTGCTGGTGATCTGGCGACCATCCACGGTCTGACCGGGCGCGACATTGGTAATATCCTGGGTCAGCTGCACCGACAAGTTCAGCAGATTGGTGCCAAAATTGGCCGAAACAAAGCCGTCATAGCTCGCTCCGATCGCAACATCTCCGGAAAAGCTCAGCGTGCCGGCCAGGTCGAACGAAGCCAGCCTTGCCGTCCCGCCATAGCCCGCCAATGCGGTGAGAGACAGGCTTGCCCCAAGGTCTTGCAGATACAATTCATGGATATCCGCCCCGTAGGGCAGAAATGGCGCTGAAACTGTCTGAAGATGCACGATCGGCGACATCTACTACCCGCGGCAAACCCAAATGATGTGCGACCATCGCAGGTTTTGGTTAACATCACCTCGCCAATTCCGGGGAATTGCCAAACACCGGGCGCGGCGCTAACGGCCTTTCCAGACTGGCGCGCGCTTTTCGGCAAATGCCCGCGCACCCTCTTTCTGGTCCTCGGATCGATACAGTTTTTCCACCGTTTCAAACTGGCTCTTGGTGATCCGGTTCAACGCGTCCTGAAACTTCATATCCTCGGCCTCACGGACGATTTCCTTGATGGCGGCTTGCACAAGAGGCGGCCCGCTGGCCAGTTCTTGCGCCAGGGTCATGGCCAGGTCCATCAATCCAGAACCAGGGACGACGCGGCTGACCAGCCCCCATGACCGGGCTTCCGCCGCATCAAACCAGCGACCGGTCAACAACAGATCCATGGCAATATGGTAGGGGATGCGCTTGGGCAGTTTGACGCTGGCCGCATCGGCGACCGTGCCCGATCGAATTTCGGGCAAGGCGAAAGTTGCGTGATCTGCCGCCAATATTATGTCGGCCGACAACGCCAGTTCCAATCCGCCACCGCAGGCAATGCCATTGACGGCCGCGATCACCGGCTTGTTCATCCCGCGCAATTCCTGCAACCCGCCAAATCCGCCAACGCCATAATCTCCGTCTACCGCATCGCCCTCTGACGCGGCCTTCAGATCCCAGCCGGGGCAGAAAAACTTTTCGCCCGCGCCGGTGATGACCGCCACACGCAAATCGGGGTCATCGCGAAATTCGCGAAAACATTCACCCATGAGGCGGCTTGTCGCCAGATCAATTGCGTTGGCCTTGGGCCGATTGAGCGTGACACAAAGCACGCCCTCAGAACGTGCAATATCAATGGGGCTATCCGGCATTTTCGGTCTCCAGAGTAATCAGGGCATCCACCGCCCAGGCGCCCTTTTCACACACAATCAAGGGGTTGATCTCAACCTCGACGATCGGCGGTTCATGGGTCAGCACAAGTTCTTGCAAACGCAAGGCAATGTCCAGAATGCAGGCAACATCCGCACGGGCCTGCCCTCGGTAGCCGCTCAAAATCGGCGCGATGCGCAAGCCCTGCAGCGCATGGCTCAGGTCATCACGCGTAACCGGCAACAACAAATGCGTGGTGTCGGCCAGAATTTCCGTCCAGATACCGCCTGCGCCAATGGTCATGACCAACCCATGCGCCGGGTCGGTCGTCACCGCCAGCAGCACTTCGCCAACGCCCCTTGTGACTTCGGTTTCTATCAAATACCGGGGTGCCGCCATCGCCCGCGCGCGCTCCAGCAATGCGGCGCGGTCTGTTATGCCCAGGGCGACGCCGCCGGTCTCGGTCTTGTGGGCCAGGCCTTCTGCCTTCAGGACCAGCGGAAAGCCGATATCATCGGCCGCCGCAGCCAGTTCGCCCAGGGCCAATCCGCCAGAATTGCGCGGCACTGGCAACCCGGCGCCGCGTAAGATGGCCTTGGCTTCGGCCTCCAGGGCAAGCCGGGTTTTCGGCGTGTGTCGGGGCAGGGCAAGCGGCGCATGATCGTGGTAACCAAAGCCACGCGCCATCACCGCGACAGCCGCCAACCCATCCACCATGCCGCACAAGGGAATGATACCACGCGCCATCATATCTTGTGCCCAATGCTCTGGCAGGGTTTCAGGCAGGGAGGCCAGAACCGCCATGGGCTTGCCGGTATCGCCGCGCGTTTTCGCGACCGAATCCACGACATGCGCCCATTGCGCGTCGGAACAACGATCCGCGCGCGGAAAGTCCAGAACCACGATGCCCAGATCCAGCGCGCCCTGCATCATGGCCGTGAAGGTCGCGGCCATGCGATCTGTGTCAGGCCAGATATATGTGTTGTAGTCCAGCGGGTTGGCCAGTTTGACCATCGGGCCCAGAACCGCACCCAACTCCCGCGTCTGAGCCGCATCCAAGGCAGGGAAATGCAAGCCCAGTGGCGCGGCCAAATCGGCCATCAAACTGGCTTCACCGCCCGAACAGGACATCGAGGCAATGGCCTGGCCAGTCAGCGGCCCCTGGCAATGGGCGATTTTCAATGCTTCAAGAAAAACCGTCAGGGACGGTGCGCGTCGCAAACCCAGACGTCGAAAAAGCGCATCGGCCCCGGTGTCGCTTCCGGCCATGGACGCCGTATGCGATATTGTCGCGGTCCGGGCAGCATCACTTGCCCCCACTTTCAACACGACGACGGCCTTGCCCAGCTTGCGTGCCAATAGGGCCAGGTCCTCCATCGCACGCAGATTATTTATGCCTTCAATATGCAGGCCCAGCGCGGTTACCCGATCATCTTGCAGCAAGGCGGCGCCGATATCTGCCAGATCCTGTTGCGCCTGATTGCCTGCGGTGACGACATAGGCCAGCGGCAAGCCGCGGGCCTGCATGGTCATGTTGATGGCGATGTTCGAGCTTTGCGTGACTATCGCAACACCGGCCTCGACCCGCTGCCCGCCATGCTGGTCAGGCCACAGCAGCGCCCCATCCAGGTAGTTGATGAAGCCATAGCAATTCGGACCGATGAAAGGCATGCCTTGCGCGGCGTCCAGAAGAGCCGATTGCAGGTCGGTGCCATCTTCGAGCTCGCCTTGTGCTTCGGAAAAGCCGGCCGCAAAACAAACGGCCCCGCCCGCCTTGCGCTGCGCCAGGGCGCGCATGATCTCAATGGTCAGTCGCCGGTTCACGCCGATGAAGGTTGCATCAGGCGGGGCCGGCAACTCGCCCACATGGCGCCAGACCTTTTCATCGGCGATCACATCCCGATCGGGATGGACCGGCCAGACGGGGCCCGAAAACCCCATTTTCTGGCATTGGCGCACGACATTCTCACACCATATGCCGCCGCCGACGACGGCAATGGACCTGGGCTGCAACAATCTGGAAAGCGGCGCACTCACAGCCCGGCTCCGCGGCGCTTTTCAAAGGCAGTAGCCTCCGGCGGGGATATTTTGAAACAGAAGAAACCCATTCTTAGGATTTGCATGATGGGATTGTGGTGCGGAACAGGCTGGGAAGCCGATGGCCGCAACAGGAGAAGCCCTTTTGCCCCGTTTGAGGCCCGCCGTGGCCAAGGGGCAAAAGGCACCCATTTTCTGCTGTTTGAAAATATCCCCGGGGTGAATTTGGCCACAGGCCAAAGAGGGGGCGGCGCCTCCTTGTGTTGCAGATCGGGATATTGCGACCGCATCACGTCTATCCCCCCAGCGGCCGCAATAAATCGCGGCTGATAATGTGGCGCTGAATTTCCGAAGTTCCCTCCCAGATACGTTCGACGCGGGCGTCGCGCCAGATGCGCTCCAGAGGCAATTCCTCCATCAACCCCATGCCGCCATGGATCTGGATCGCCTCATCCGCGACCATTGCCAGAACCTCGGTGGCCTTGAGTTTGGCCATCGACATATCGGCTTCGGTCACAATGCCCTGGTCAAACTTCCAGGCGGCTTCCAACATCAAAAGATTCGCGGCCTTGATCTCGGTCGCCATGTCGGCCAGCTTGAAGGAAACGCCCTGGAATTTGGATATCTGCTGGCCGAATTGCTGGCGCTCGGCGGCATAGGCCAGCGCATGTTCAAATGCCCGTTCCGCGCGCCCCAGCGAAGTGGCGGCCACTTGCAGCCGGGTCGCCCCGAGCCAATCATTGGCAACCTGAAACCCCATGTTCACCTCACCCAGAACCGCGGATTTGGGCAGGCGACAATTATCGAACTCCAGCACCGCATTAGTATAGCCGCGATGGCTGACATTGCGATAGCCTTCGCGCACGGTGAAACCGGGCGTGCCCTTATCGACGAAAAACGCGGTGATCAGCTTTTTGGGGCCGCGCGGCGTGTCTTCTTGACCAGATGCCATGAACACGATGGCAAAATCGGCAATATCGGCGTGGCTGATGAAATGTTTGGTGCCGTTGAGCACCCAATCGCTGCCATCGGGGCGCGCCGAGGCTTTCATCCCGCGCAGGTCTGACCCGGCGCCCGGCTCTGTCATCGCCAGGCAATCCCATTTTTCGCCGCGAATACATGGGTATAGATACCGTTCCTTCTGTTCTTCCGTGCCAGCCAGCAAGATGTTGGACGGGCGCGCCACGCAGGTCCAATGCAGCGCGTAATTGGCCCGGCCAAGTTCTTTTTCGTATAGCAGCCATGTCAGCGTATCGAGCCCGGCGCCCCCAACCTCCTGGGGCATGTTGGCCGCGTATAACCCGGTTTCGATGGCCTTGGCTTGCAGCGCGCGGATCAGCTCCATGCGCAGCTGGCCGCTTTGTTCGACCTCGCGCTCATGGGGGTAAAGCTCATTCTCGACAAAGGCGCGCGTCGTATCGACGATCATCTGTTGTTCGTCTGTCATGCCAAAGTTCATGACGTCTCCTCCGGATGGGGCAATGACGCATGGGCGGCGGCCAGTTCAGCCAGCCGCGCGGCCACGTCTGCGCGCGGTTCGCAGGTCTTGCGCGTGTCCAGCGACACATGCAGCAAAAACTGGGTGCAGCTTGCAAGAATCACATCATCCGCGCCCCGCATCTGATGGAAAAGTTTCAGCTTTTTGCCCTCGGCCATCAGGCAGGTCGTGGTCACATGAAAGCTTTGCCCGGCATGGGCTTCGGCCAGAAATTTCGTGTGGGTGTCGACGGTGAAATAGCTAAGCCCCGCGTCGATATAGGCCTGATCCGCGCCCAGCCGGATCATCACATCGTCGGCCGCATCCGACCAGACCTGGCCATAGCGGCTTTCATTCATATGGCCGTTGTAATCCGTCCAGTCGATGGGCACGACCGAGCGCATGGAAATGATTGGAGCCGTCTCAAACGGGGCACTGCGATCGGGCGCAAAACCAGCCTCATGGGCGCGGATCAGCGCGCCGGCCGCGCGATTGCGCCCCTTCAGCGCGCGCATCATCGCCACCAGGTTTTCATCGCGAATGCGTTCCAATTCGCGGATCGAATGCATGCCCGATTGTGCATCCGATTGATCGGCGATCTTTTGCGTCAGCTCATCGGTCAGTTCCGGCACATCCATGAGCTTGGTCCAGGGCCATTCCAGGGCGGGCCCAAATTGGGCGATGAAATGTGCCATGCCTGCTTCACCGCCGGCGATGCGGTAGGTTTCAAACAGCCCCATCTGCGCCCAACGCAAGCCAAATCCATAGCGAATGGCGTTGTCGATTTCTTCGGTCGTGGCGATCCCGTCCTTGATCAGCCAAAGCGCCTCGCGCCAGACCGCCTCCAGGAAACGATCGGCGATATGAGCGTCGATTTCAGCGCGCACGTGCAAAGGGTAAAGCCCGACTGACGTCAGGATTTCCTTGGCCTTTTCAACCAGTTCTGGCGGGTTCCTGTCGGACGGCACCAATTCGATCAATGGGATCAGATAGACCGGGTTGAACGGGTGGGCCACGACGATCTGCTCGGGCCGGCTG
>Ga0316205_10001514_pt1 | contig 28661 bp, 36 predicted proteins | sample 3monthpyrite_MG_FD_204941 | JGI IMG/M metagenome (GOLD analysis project Ga0316205, IMG submission 204941) | Microbial mat bacterial communities from mineral coupon in-situ incubated in ocean water Damariscotta River, Maine, United States -... | ecosystem: Environmental > Aquatic > Marine >...
TTGCAATCAACAGGGACAGTCATATACCGCTTAGCAGTATGATAACGAAACAAGAGCCGTATTAGTATTTTTGTTTATCTTGAACACTTAAATAATGCCAGATTGTGGCATTCAATGACCGCTACTTGACTAGTTTACTTCTGATTTGCCCAATGTCGGCTATGTGGCGGCACCTGATATAATTCTTAACAACCTCCAGAGACAACAATGGGTCGACAGCCGTAGTTCAGCTGCCCAGGACAGCTACAATCATACATCTCCGATTGCTTACGTCGATTTCAATCTCATGGACCTGGGCTTTTCTGGGAAAATGAATATGGATGGAAGTTAAGCCTTTATTATTCCTCAAAAAGGCATTTTTTGATTTTAATTATTAATCGCATCTTGTAAAGAAAGCCTGTTATTTACAATAAATACAAAAGGATAGGAGATTATGTCCTATCCTTTTGTATTATCAAAATTCTGCATTTTTATCACAAAATTCCGAACGCCTATATTTAATCCATACGAGAAGATAAGAGCGAACAACTCTCATATAGTAGGTACAGGGTTGGGCTTAGCGATATCCAAAGAATTAATTGATGAAATGGGTGGTTAGCTTATATTTGAAAGTGAAGTAGGAAAAGGAAGTTGTTTTAGGATTAAGGTTCCCTTATCTTGACTGTCAGTTTACTGGGTGTTTTCTGATTACTTACACAGACGTCTGAACGACGTCATTAGAGTGGTGGGTGATCGAGCCTATTTAATATATTAATATAGTTTTTACTATCTGTAACTTAACTGAAAAACAAAACACTACAATATTTTAAGTATTATGTTTTTATTCCTGCGCCAGAAGCGTTTCAACAATAGGGCACTTGTGTTTGTGCTTACCGGAATAACATGCATTAATCATTTGGGTGAGCGTATCGCTTAATGCCTGCAAATCTCGAATCTGACGCTCTATTTTGTCACGCTTGATCTCAGCTCGTTCTCTTATATCACGGCAATGCCCATCACCGAGTGAAATGAGATCAGTTATTTCCTCTAAACTGAAACCCAGTTGCTGAGCTCTTTTTATAAATTTAATATGATCTACCGTTTCATTCGGGTATTTACGATACCCCTGTTGAGGACGGTCTGGCTCAACGATCAATCCGATCCGCTGATAATATCGAATAGTTTCTACATTAACGCCCGCGGATGATGCTAGCTTCCCGATGGTTAGCTCTGGCTTGGTCTTGACTGATTTACTCATATTCAAATATCTCGCTTGACTCTGTACTTAGGTACGGAGTTTATACTCCCCGTATCAGAATTCAAGCAAGGGAATCAAATGTGAACTGGATAATAAGATTATTCGATAAATCAGGTGCTCTGGGTACGATCTTAGCAGCTATGGGCTGTGCATCCTGTTTTCCTGCACTAGGCACTTTAGGCGCATCACTTGGCTTAGGTTTTCTGGCTCAGTTCGAAGGCCTGTTCATAAATACACTACTGCCTGTTTTTGCCTGGATCGCACTTTTGGCAAATGCAGTTACATTTATTTCACACCGACGCTGGGTACGTTTGTTAGCAGGGATCGCTGGCCCATCAATGGTGCTGTTGATCCTGTATCCCCTTTGGAAGTATGGATGGAGTACCTACCTCTTTTATACAGGTTTAGTTGTCATGCTGGTCGTTGCAATCTGGGACATCGTATCACCTGCAAACAAAACTTGCCCCACATCTAATCCCAGTGAGGTGAAGTCATGAGTGAAGAAATCATTTTACAATCAACAATCACTTGCCCTGAATGTGGCCATGTTGAAACAGAAACGATGCCGACTGATGCATGTCAGTGGTTTTATGAATGCAAGGGTTGTGGCGCTTTGCTAAAACCGAAGAAAGGGGATTGTTGCGTATTTTGTTCATATGGCACCGTTCCTTGCCCGCCTATTCAAGAAGGTACCGAATCCTGTTGTGGGTAGTCAGCGCACAATGTAAAAACAGTTACCCACCTATTGCTGATATAAAACAATATAATAAATGGTGGATTGGTCCGTATTTTTAGGATTATCCAACTGCAACTACTAGTCATCAGAAAATTGCCAAAAATTTCTTTTATTTACTTGACCTGGAGTAAACTCCAGGTTGTAAGCTTAATTCCAACTTAAATTGAATCTAGCCTGTGAGCTACCGTTTGACAGGTAATTGAGTAATTAGGAGGAAAAGCTATGAGACGAATATTATTACTAACAGGTTTATTCCTATTGCCTATATCGCTATGGGCTGATGAGAAACAGGTTGTGGAAATAAATATAGAAGGTATGAGTTGTAAGATCTGTGCCAATAGTGTGAGGCGAAATCTGTCTACATTGCCTGATGTAGAAAAGGCGACTGTCAGTTTTAACAATAAGAAGGCTCATATCCAGATGGCTCCGGGTAAAAATGCTGATGTAGCTCAATTGAAAAAGAAAATCAGTGAATCCGGTTTTACTCCTGCAAAGGTAACAATTGGCACAGATGACTAATAATTGTTTTGTTGGAGTTGAATAATGAATATAAAGATAGAAATATTTTCCTCGCCGGGTTGTGGTAAATGCGGTCATGCAAAAGAAGTTTTGCGAAAACTGGCTGATGAAATGGGTAGTGATCAAATCCAGTGGCGTGAAGTGAATATCCTCGATGAAATGGATCACGCCGTTCAGCTAGGTGTGTTATCGACACCATCCATATCTATTGATAATGAGCTGGTTTTCACGAGCTTACCTTCAGTGAAAAAACTTCGTGCCGAACTGGAACACAGGCTGGGCCTGGATAACCAGGAGGCACAAGCATGATTACTCTATTACTGATCACAGCGGCCCTATTAGGGTTACTAGCTTTTTTCGAACCATGTACTATTGCCACTCACACCCTGTATTCAGTCCGAGCCCATCAGTCAACAGATAATAAGGCATGCTGCCAAAGTCTCTTCGCTGTCTGGTTAAGTCGTACAGCTTTACTTGTGGTTTTGTTTACCCTGGCCGTATTTTTCACTGAGACACCTCAGTGGGGAGCGTACACACCGAGTATTATCCTGTTTGCTATGGCCGTGCTATATCTAATTTCACGCTTTGTCTATATACCAGTGCCACACCTTGAGTTTTTCAGATTATTACCTGGTGGCAAGTCATTACCTCATGGTCTGCAATTAGGTTTGACCTTGCCTGCCTGCACTTTACCTTTGATTGTAGTTACTGCCGGCATGGCAATCACAGTGGATTCAATAGGCATTGCCATATTGGCCGGTTTTCTATTTGCTACGCTGTTTACTTTACCCATGGTTATTGCAACTTTTAAAGGTGTTAACGAGGATGCAAGACAGCTACTTAATCGTGCCGCAAAGGGCAGTCCTTATCTGACAGCTGTCTTGTTATTCAGTACAGCAATCTATTTATTGATTCCTGCCTTGGATATCAACTCACAGATGCTCAAGGAAACATTACAAACAGCAAGCTGGACAGGAGTAGGGATAGCATTTTTAGCCGGTTTTGTTTTTAGCTTTAACCCTGTTTCCTTTGCTTCAGTACCTGTCATGCTTGCTTATGTTACTAAGGCACATGAGGAACGCAGGGCAATATTAATGGGCGGCGCTTTTGTTCTTGGTATGGTTGTTACTCATGTAGTGCTTGGAGTTGCCGCAGCACTAGGCGGTGAATGGGTACAAGACGTTATGGGAAGACATTGGGGTTTGCTCCTGGGGCCTTTACTGATCATCATGGGGCTGATGTGGTCAGGTATAGTAAATATCCGCTTGCCATGGTTTGGTATTAAAGGTCGCAAAGTGACTGGTCTTTGGGGCGCATTTTTATTGGGCATTCCATTTTCTGTTGCCGTCTGTCCCTTCTGCACGCCTGCATTATTGGTTACATTAACAGCCAGTGCAGCAATTGGTTCGGTTGGCTTCGGATTCGCTCTATTGCTGGCGTTTGCGTTAGGGCGCAGCATACCTATTATACTTGGTGCCTGGAGTATGGGATGGCTGGAGTCACTACAGATGCTCTCTAGATATCAAAAACTATTCGAAATAGTTGCAGGAGTAGTACTTGTTATTACCGGCTTGTATTTGCTTAATGAGTATTTTTTTATTATTGAATATTAATAATAGGTCAAATTAACATTATGTATAAAATTGGAGAAGTAACCGAACGCACAGAGTTATCGGCAGATACCTTGCGATATTACGAGAAAATCGGATTATTACCGGCTATATCTCGTAATACTTCAGGTGTGCGATTGTATAGTGACAATGATCTGTCGCATCTTAATTTCATCAAACGTGCTCAGCGTATGAACTTTACATTGGAAGAAATCAAGCATTTGTTGATGATGCGTGAAGATCCGCAGCATGCAAAAAACGAAGTGCGTCAGTTAACTGCAAAAAAACTTGAGGATATTGAATCTCACCTTGCTGACTTGTCAACACTTCGAAACGAATTAACGCTGCTGCTCAACTTATGTTGCGCGAGCGAAGATGGCTGTCCAATTATCGAAGATCTTGATGCGGACACACAAGATAAATAAATGCCGGTCGCATTAGTATGGGTGCATGGGGGCTGAAAGACATCCAATTTCCATTAGAGGTTGAATTTGTACCGGCAGGCGCACCAGAAGTTTTCATGCTGCAAATGGAGGGCTGTAAGTATTGGCGATCCTAGAGTATAGACTGTTTAGATATCAACTGAAATTAAGCGATAAAAACAACTAATATATCAATATTCAGCTATTGACACATGGCGTGTGTAGCTGGATCACAGCAACTCTCATCAGGATGTTCAAACTCTAACGTAGTATGCTTAATGAGAAATTCATCCCGTAATCGAGATTTTATCTTGCGTTTAATACTTTCATTTTCTTCAATAGACCTATCTGCAACAATGTGTGCTTCCAGCGCATTCTTGTGCTCATCCAATTGCCGAATATGTACGTGATGAACATTGCAGACGCCATCTATGTTCTCAAGAGCGCTAATAACCTCACCAATAGATAAATGTTCAGGCGTACCATCCATCAGAATATTTATGGTTTTAGGTATTTCTGTAAAAGCCTGATATAAAATATACCCGGCAATCAAGAAAGTAATGAGTGCATCTATCCAGACCCAACCCAAAAGCAGGATTACAACACCTGCAATAATGACACCTATCGATGAAAGTACATCAGATACATTATGTAAAAATGCAGCCCTGATATTCAGGCTATCTTTTGACATCGCATAGGTTAATGCAGCTGTAATTACATCAACTAGCAATGCAATGCCCGCAACTACAATAACAATCCAGCCTTCAATCTCAATGGGCTGATATAAACGCCAGATAGCTTCGTAAACTAAATAGAGACCTATTAGCATTAATGTTGTCAGATTGATCAATGCTGCAATAATCTCTGCGCGTTTATACCCAAAGGTTTTAAACGTATCTGGAGGTCTTTTAGCTATTTTACGTGCAAAAATCGCAATGCCCAGTGATGCCGCATCACTGGCATTATGTATTGCATCGGCTATCAGGGACAGGCTTCCTGATATCAGGCCACCGACGATCTGTACAAATGTCAGCAGGATATTCACTGAAACCGCATAGATCAGTTTCTTATCACCGTGATTTGATGAGTGTATGTGTGTATGGGTCATTTAGTTGTACTTTTTTTTCATAGAATTATTTAAGCTTGAAATATATTCAACTTCATAATAAGCATATATCCGAAAATGCTATCACAATAAGGCACAAACTCGATTTAATTTTCATATTCATTATCCCAATCCTTGCGGTCTGTTATCTTATAGATTCTGACTACATTGTTTTTCCTTATATGCATCCCTGATGATAGAAAGTCCACCCTTAATCACTATAATGGATACAATGAGACCGATAATTAAATCGGGGATACGTGATCCGGTCCAGGCAACAATCCCGCCCGCAAGAACCACACCCAGATTCGCAATGACATCATTTTTTGAAAAAATCCAGCTGGCACGCATGTGCACTTCACCATTACGGTGTTTACTTATAAGTACAAGGCAAAGGGTATTTGCAATTAACGCAATCAATCCCATAACCATCATGATCAGGAATACCGGTTCACTACCGACAATAAATCGACGCAGGATATCGGCAAGTACCACAAGCCCCAGTATTATTTGCAGATAACCACTCAAGTGAGCTGCCTTGATTTTAATGATCGCAGTTTTACCTACGGCATATAACCCTACACCATAAACCATTGCATCTGCGAGCATGTCTAACGCATCGGCAATCAATGCAGTAGACTGTGCCCACCAACCAATACCCAGTTCCAAAAAAAACATAACGCCATTGATCAATAACAGTGTTATTAATACCTTGCTTTCAGATTTATCTTTTATTTCTATACTACAATCGCAGTTAGCCATAATTAAGGTTCAATAGTTATCCAGACAGCCATTACTGGCAATCTGGAATATAGCATTTATTCTGATAGTTTACGACGTGAAGAAAATTCGTATAACACGGGTATAACAAATAACGTCAACAGGGTTGAAGAGAATAATCCACCAATGACGACCGTTGCCAGTGGCCGCTGTACTTCTGATCCAACTCCAGTCGCCAGTAACATAGGGATTAAGCCTAGTGCTGCAATAAATGCAGTCATCAATACCGGACGTAACCGTGATAGAGCCCCCTGAAAAACAGCATCAGGAATATCACAGCCATCAGTTAAACGTTGATTGATTGCATTGACCATGACAACACCATTCAATACAGCCAGACCAAACAGAGCAATAAAGCCTATTGAGCCTGGAACGGACAGATATTGACCTGAAAAATAGAGTGCAGCTATGCCACCAATTAGTGCCATAGGAACATTCAACATGATCAGTAAGGCCTGTCCAACTGAACTAAAGGCAAAGTACAAAAGTAAAAAGATCAGCCCCAGAGATAGCGGCACTACAATCATGAGTCTTGCTTGTGCACGTTGTTGATTCTCAAACTGACCACCATAGACAATAGAATAGCCTGGCGGTAATTTAATTTCACTTTGAACACGTTGGTCAATTTCAGCAACCAGACCACCCATATCACGACCTTCAACATTGGCTTGAATAACAACACGACGCTGTACATCGTCTCGACGTATCTGCGGGGGACCTGATTCGATACTAACAGTGGCTACATCAGCGAGTCGCACCCAGGCACCACCCGGTGATTGCATGATCAGATTGCTGATACTTTCAATGCTATTGCGATGTTTGTTGGCAAGCCTCACATAGATATCATAACGCTCATTACCATTGATCACTTGTCCGGCTTCTTGTCCACCAATCGAATCACTGACTAATGACATCACTTGATCAACCGGAATACCAAAACGTGCCAACTTATCTCGATCAGGTCTGACTACCAGTTGTGCTTCACCTTCAATCTGTTCCATGGCAACACCTCGGGTACCTTTTATTTTCTTGACCAGATTTTCAATTGCCCGGCCTTGCTTTGCAAGTACAGTCAGATCAGATCCAAATAGCTTGATTGCGAGCTGAGCTTTTACACCTGATAATAATTCATCAACACGTGTCGCAATCGGTTGTGAAAAATTAAACAACAGACCGGGCATAACAGACATTTTCTTTTCCATTGCGACCTGAAGATCCTTACGATTACCTGCAGTCGTCCATTCATCAACAGATTTAAGACCTATAAATATTTCGATATTGGAGACAGGTTCCGGGTCACCACCCACTTCCGCTCTACCAACCCGACTGGAAGCATAAAGTACTTCAGGAAACGTTAAGAGTTGTTTTTCCATTATTTGAGCAACCGCCAATGCCGTTTTAAGACTGGAGGAGGGCGCCAGGGTAATACGCACATTGATAGTACCTTCTTCGAGTTCAGGTACAAACTCTGTCCCCAATAAAGGGAGTAAGGCCAGCGAACCAATGAATAATGCGGCAGAGATTAATACCACACGAGACTTATGCTTCAACGCCTGTTTTAGTCGTTTACTGTATTGCCTTAATATGGGCATCAAAAAGGGGCTGGGTTTTTCAACAACACCTTTTTTGAACACATAGGATGCTAATGCAGGAATAACCATTAAAGCCACAATCAAGGATGCAAACATTGCCAGCACAATGGAAATAGCCATGGGTTGAAATAACTTACCTTCCACACCTTTTAGCGTGAATAAAGGTGCAAATACGATCGTGATAATAAGCACTGCAAAAAATACAGGTCTTCCTACTTCCTTGGCTGATTCCTGAATGCGTAAGGCAATACCATGTGTATCGTGACTAACGTTATAGGGGTCTGTGTCTCCCTGAGCTAGTGATTTTCTAACTTCAGTATCATGTTCTGCATCAGGGTGAGTCAGGTGACTGAAGATGTGCTCCATCATAACAACAGACCCGTCAACCATCATACCAATCGCAATCGCAAGACCGCCCAGGGACATCAGGTTTGCCGACACCCCCCATTGCGCCATGACAATCAATGCCATGCCAATCGATAAGGGGATAGACAACAATACCAGTAAAGTGGCACGAATATTCATCAGGAATAAAAGTAATACGATAATGATTAACACAAAGGCTTCAAGAAGTGCCTTTATGACGGTCATGACTGCTTTATCTACCAGGTCTGATTGATCATAAAAGGGTTCCAGAATAACGCCATCAGGCAGTGCTTTTTGAATGGCGGGTAGTCGTTTCTTGATTCCATCAATGGTAGCTTTTGTATTCGCTCCCATACGTTTTAAAACGATGCCTACAACTACTTCACCTAATTGCTGAGCCTTGTTATTATCATCGCGTATTGTCATGGTGACAGCGCCTTGACGAATCTCCCCTCCAAATTGTACCTCAGCAACATCTCGGACATGAATAACCGTTCCGTCATTCTGCTTCAACGGGATATTGGCGATATCACGTAAACCTTTTTTACCTGATCGTACCCAGCCAACACCACGAATAACTAACTGTTCCGAGCCCCGGTCCATATACCATCCACCAGCATTGCGATTATTAGCCTCAATAGCTTCTGCAACATCTCGTGGGGTGAGTTTAAAGCTTAATAGGCGCTGTGGGTCCAATCTGACCTGATATTGTCTGACATCACCTCCAAAGGATAAAACATCGGTAACACCTTCCACGGGCATCAGTAGCAGTTTCACAACCCAGTCATTAAAACTCCGTAATGTCTGTGCATCATACTGGCCAACCTTTTCGGATCGAATCATGTACTGAAACACCTGTCCCAGACCCGATGTATTAGGGCCCATGGCGGGTGTACCTATACCATCCGGTATTTGCTCCCTGGCAGATTGCAGGCGTTCAAACACCAACTGACGGGCAAAGTAAATATCCGTACCTCCCTTGAATACAACCGTGATTGCAGAAAGACCCGTTTTGGAAATAGAGCGCACCTCCTTGACATCAGGCAGGCTGTACATCACGGCCTCAATAGGAAAGGTGATCAATTGCTCGACCTCTTCAGAGGCAAGTCCGGGTGCTTCTGTATTAATGGTGACCTGGACATTAGTAACATCTGGAAATGCATCCAGATTTAATTTAGGTAAAATCATCACCGCAGCAATAAGTGACGCGATTAATGCCATAATAACCAGCAAACGGTTACCGACGGCAATATCAATTAATTTGTTTAACATGGTAAATATCCTGTTGTTAGGCAGTAGCTAAAATGCATTATCATTATTTTGAATGATAGAAAATATGTGTTAGTGGTTATGAATATCAAATCCACCTTTAGCTAATTCTGACTGAAGAAAAAAAGCACCGTGAGTAACTACGCGTGTCCCTGCTTTTATCCCTTCAATAATCGCTTGACCTTTATTTATACGTATCAATTTGACTTCAACAGCTTTGAATTTACCGGGTTCATCCAGTTCTACAAATATCTGCCAATCACCATCTGGACTACGCAACACTGCAGCTTCTGGTAGATACAATGCGCGGGTATTGTTGCTAGTTAGAATCTCTGCATTAACGAACATACCTGGGTGCAATGTATCATCCGGGTTACTAACCTCTATACGAACAGAGAGAGTTCGCGTTGTTTCATCTAAAGCATGATGAATCTGACTGACTTTAGCAGGTAAGGTTATTTTGTTGATTTTTATCTGAACACTATTTCCAATATTTATTAATCCGGCTTGCATGGGAGTAATTCGTGCTTCAACCCACATAATAGATTCATCAGAGACCACCATTAGCTTCTTACCCGCATCGACTCTTTCGCCAACAATGAAATTATCATGGAGTACACGACCATAAATCGTAGAAAAAAGCTGGAATGTTCCATCTGCATATGCTGATCGATTTTGCAGTAATTTATTGATTGAAACTTTGCTCATGCCATAGGCCTTAACCTTGGAAACTGCTTGAGAATAGGCAATGTTTGCTTCGCTATAACGGCGCCCTGAAACAACTTTTTTACCCAGTTTTTTAACGCGTTGCCATTCACGGTCAGCAACCAGTAATTCACTTTGAGCCGATGCCATTTCTACACTGGACAAAGTAATAAGTGCCTGGCCTGGCTTAACAATATCTCCCAGGCGTGCATGTCGCTTTATTATCTGAGATGCAATGCGAGGGGTAACCGAAATAGTTCGGTAGGCATTTAGCTTAACCTCACTTGGAGCACTAATACTGGCTGCTACTACTCGTGGTTGCAAACGAACAACTTTGATTCCGGCTGTTTTCATTTGCGTGGCATCAAGTTTCACACCACCTTCTTTATCTTCATCATGATCATCGTGTCCCGATTTTATTGATTCGACATGGGGTTTGATATAATCATGTCCATTATCCCTGGCATAAGTATTTGTTACAGGGAGGATTAAGGAAAATACAATAATTGTTATTAATTTATTCATATCAATTCAATTCCGTAGTCAGGTTAAGCCAGTCATCAATACTGGCTGTAACCAGTAACCATTCAAGGGTGCTATTCCACAATTTATTTTTAAGTTCGATACCGGCAACTTGTGTATCAAGCGTCTGTTTAAGCTGAACCAGGTAATCAGATGTATTTATGTCACCTGCACGCCATAATCGTTTAATGGATTCAAGTTGACGGGAAATACTCGACTGCCCGGTTTTTTTCCAAATGAGCCAGGCTCTACTCAATATTTTCAGTCGTTGTGTACTGGCCAGTATCCTGGCACGCTGGTCACGAAAAGCCTGATGTCCCAGTTGTTTACTTTCGATAAGTTTTTGTTGTGCCACTTCAATTTCAGCACTGTAGTTATTGCGAACATATAACGGGATAGACAATGAAAGTCCCACCATTGATTTGCTACCATCTCTCCCTCCACGTAAGGCAACTGTTGGGTTGATACGTTTTTCGCTACGACGTAAATTCACGGTATTACGTGCAATATTAATCTCTGCTTTACGTGACCTTACTACAGGTAAAGTATGCATGAATTTTCCAATATCACCAGGTAATCTGGCTTGTGGTAATTCAGCATGAAGGGCAGGTACTGTTGTTGGTAGAGTTATAAAAATTGCATTCAATTTTTCACGTGCAAATATTACTTCAGATAACACTTTAGCATGATTAAGTACGGCTTCACTGTGTGCCAGATGAGCCAGATCTAGTTCTACCTGGTTTAAATCTCCAGCCTTATTACGTAGCTCAGCAATATTCATGAATTCCGTCATTAACTTTAATACATCACCAGATAATCTAGATAGTGCTAACTGTGTATCATATTTAATATAAGCGGATACCAAATCATTCTGTAGTTGTAACACCGCTAATTCATAATCTGCTTTTGCTTTGATTAACGCGGCTTGAGCGACATTCGTCAGTGACCCTCGCTGGTCACCCATATCAATTGTCTGACTAAGTTGCAGGAAACTGGAATTAATATCGGTTCTCTCAGTGTCCAGTTCCAGTTCCGGGTTATACACCGCTTGCCGAGCTGCTTTGAGCCGTTTAATGGATGCCTGTAATGCTGCACGGGCTGCCAGAATGCGTGGATGCTTCTCCAATGCAGACTTGATCATTAACCTCAAATCACTGGGTGCATTCGTTGTCAATGATACCTTGACCTGTTTTTTACCTGCCAGGTCGCCAGAAGCGTGAATGTACTGCAATGGCAAATACATCAGCAACGTAACGAACAAATACAAAACTTTCTTCATTCTCTGAATCCTTATAAACACAATCATCCACACAAAACAGGAAACTGTTTTGTGACATTAATGGTTTAACAGGTTCAGACTATAGGTGGAGGAGTAGGGGGGTGCTTTGGTTGAGAGATAAAATCAAGCTGGGAATGCAGATCTGAATTACGCGCTATATCATCAGCCTGAAAAGTAATAAGAGATGCTGCCAAAGCTATAAAATGTGCTGCGCTGTGGCAGCAATGATCACTATCATGCGAATCATGAGTAGATGGGGCGCTTTGAGATGATTCTAAATGGTGATGCTCAGGGGGAATATTACTAGAATAGAATGCCATTGATGACTGAGAAGCCAGCAGCAGTAATATCAGTAAGGTTGATATAATTCGTTTCATATCTGTATATAATAACTTAAATATTATTAAGTTCAACTATTTAGTAAATTGTATTTCATATTGTATATGATGTTCGTTGAATATATTATTACTAAGCTATTGTTTTATATGTGGGATAAAAACATACTAAGGTAGAATATGATTAAAGTTATTTTTGTCATTACATTGGTAATCCCCCTCATTAATAATCGGTCTCAAAAGTAGCATTATGCTGCCATCGTTAATTTCTGATTAGAGGTGATTCCTCCAAGCGCCATATGAGGCAGGTCATTATTGTAATGCCATAGCCATTGTGTTGCTGTTTCTGTGCATGAACAATACTTTCAGTCAGATGTTGATTCAATCATGCATGATGGACGGTTCGATTGAAACGCTTCATAAGCATTTTATTGTGGCTTGCCTGACTGAATATATAGTAGTCGTATTATTTGTTTATGCGCCCAATCCATCTGCTATTGGCTGATATACACGGTGCCATTATCACATCGTATGGCTTTTGGTTTACCTCGCCAATCAATGATGCCCCCCCGTAAACAAATATCCTTAACTGACCCTGATACCCGTTCAATAGCTGCCAGCGGTTGAGGAACAGGTATGTTGGCTTATAACGTACGGGCAGCCGTAGATAGTAAACTGGACCTCCTACATTTCATGTTCAAGTGTCGATTCTGTTGATGAAACAACATGTTTCACCATGATTTTTTGCACTGGCGAAATAATATCAAGCAAAGTCAAAATAATGTCTACACAATTTGTGTGAAGATAAATGCATATGCAATCAGTATCTGATAAATCTGTCATGTAAAAATACGACAAGTACCAACCACAATAGTTTAAACGTTAGTAAAGATCTTCCAGCGCTTCAATTATCACCTTAGGTATACTCACATAACCTTATCCTAAGACTCAGCATGACGTTTTTAGTTTTTGTTAGCTATATAATCCTTCCTGAATCATATGCATTAACAAACAGTAATAAAAAACATTTCATTACATGACTACACGGATACTGGAGAAAATCATGCTCATAAAATATTTCCTGAGCATAATAAAACAAGTCCTAGTCAATAAATTGCATAGACAAACTGCTGCAACTAAAACAGAACATTCAGCTAATTGTCATATTGCCAACCCAAATATTATCAATCATCAACTACAAATAGCTGGAGAATAAAATGCAACTAAAACAAGCCTATTTAAACAAGGTGATGGCCGGTATATTATTAGCATTGCCTGTCAATGCAATGGCTGATGCCACCTATGATACTCTGCGTAATCAAGTAGAGGCATTACAAAAACAATTACAGGATGTACAACAATCATTAGATAATTATCAACATAAAAGTACCAGTAAAAGAAAATTTTCTGCACTGGAAAAAAAAGTTGCACAGGCTGCAGAATGGAAAACCCCAAATACCCTGATACATATGTCAGGCTATGCAGATGTTGGTTATACAGATAGCAAGAATACCAATGGTAGCTTCAATCTGGGGTCATTTTCACCTATTTTTCATTTTCAGTACCGTGATCTGGTTATGCTGGAATCCGAGTTGGAATTTGAAGTCGAGCCGGATGGTGGAACAAGTGTAGCCCTTGAATACCTGACGGTCGATTTATTTCTCAATGACTATGTGGCTCTGGTTGCCGGAAAGTTTTTGAGCCCTATTGGGCAGTTTCGGCAAAATCTTCATCCATCGTGGGTAAATAAACTACCATCTGCAGTCCCTGGCTTTGGACACGATGGAGCCGCACCTGTTTCTGATGTTGGACTTCAGTTACGCGGAGGCTTCCCGATCAATCGTATGCGGACAAACTATGCGATTTATATTGCAAATGGTCCTGAATTAAATGCGGAATGGGATGGGACAGGCTTCGAACTGGATGGTACCAACGCAGAAGGTTTTGGTTCAGACAGGGATGGTAAGAAGGTAATAGGAGGTCGCTTCGCGGTGCTACCTATACCTAAACTTGAATTTGGTATATCTGCAGCTACGGGCAAGGCAACTGTGACTAAAATAGAAGACGACCTTGGTACCGCTCCGGCCATTGTCATTGGAGCTGAGCAACGCAGAGATTATGACGTTCTGGGTTTCGACATGTCCTGGCAGTACAGGGGATTAAACATTCGTGGGGAGTATGTTCAAACTAAAATAGGTAGTGATAACAGTACGGGTGTAACGGCTTCACCAGGCGGTAAGTGGACTGCCTGGTATGCCCAGATAGCCTACCAGTTCTTACCTGGCAAATATGAAGCTGTCATCCGGTATGCTGATTTCAACACACCTCATCCAAGTGTAGATCAGAAACAAACTACTATCGGACTAAATTACTTATTTGCAAATAATGTCATCGGTAAATTGGCCTACGAAATCAATAAGGGTCTGAGCGGCAGCACAACTGACGAGAACCGCATTTTATTTCAATTAGCCTATGGCTTTTAAGGGAGAAAAAGACATGAAAACTATTAGAATTGTTACGCATTCAGTAAAAGTCATAATTTTTTCGATGCTTTTGTCTACAACAGCTCCAGCTTCAGACTATCCAGCAGCTGGCAATTCACAGAAAGGCGCCAAAGTCTGGGCGGACAACTGTGGACGATGCCATAATATACGAGGCGCTATGGAATTGAGAGACGACCAATGGATCTCAACTGTGTATCACATGCGTCTGCGTGCTGGTCTGACCGGACAGGAATCCAGAGACGTACTGACATTTCTGCAAGGTTCCAATACTCCTGTACACGAACAGGTAAATGCGCGAACTGACACATCAGTACAATCTGCAAGATCCGGGAAAAGTATATATAACCAGACCTGCATTGCCTGCCATGGTGCAGATGGAAGGGGTAGTTTACCAGGTGTCCCCGATTTTCTGTCCAGTAAAAGCCCGCTTGCCAAGAATGATGCTATCTTGTTGAATAACATCATCAATGGCATCCAGAGTCCGGGATCATTAATGGCAATGCCACCGAAAGGAGGCAATCCGAATCTGACCCATGCTGATTTAAAGGCCGTCTTGAAATATCTGCATCAAACATTCAAATAATAGCGAGGAAACAGACTATCGTAAGTCATTCATCTGACTGGCGGTAGTCTGTACAATGTAATCTGATTACTTCTTTCAATTTTGCCATGCCTGATAAATCAAGCCAGGGCAGATGGTTGTGAATAACTCCTGAATATCATTAATTCCAGTATCCCTTTATTCTTGAATGTTATTATAAAGTACTTGCTACAAAGCTTGATTTGCGCTAAAAGTTGTCTATGCTCATAAAGGTTATATTCACTAATTATTAATTATGACATCAAGCCTGAGAAAATTTACCCCGACAGTACTGGCCGTCTGGCTGGCCTCGTGGGCTATTGTGACTCTGCAACCATGTTGTATCTCCATTCTTGAACCTTCACATTCTCATCATCAACAGCAAAAAACAGGACATCATTCTTATGACCATAGTGATCATCAAGTAGCCGCTGATACAAACCACCATAACTCTACGCATGATTGTAGAATTGCACTGGAAAATCTTGACGACCTGGTCACTCCCGTTACAGATATATTTCAAGCGAGTTTTGAACTCCAGCCAGATAATACAACTTATATAGATTCAGCTGGCTATCCGGCATTACCCGGAAACACATTAGTTTCATACGTTTATCATCATACCCACCCGCCACCAGGCGATAATCAGCTCTACCTGTCTACACTACGAATTCGAGTATAACCATCTCTTGCAATGAATGAGAATCATGCCTGTGCGTGATTTTTTTGTTTTCATTTCTATGAATTCGTTGATAAAAAAGAGATGGTTATGCAGCATAAAAAACTTATTTTCAATACGTCTGTAGCAGACGGAACAATATGTATTTTCGCACTACTAGCTTGTGAGCCACCTACAGCACATTCAGATAATGCTACAGATCATTATTCCCATCTCCATATTTCATGGGCTGTCACAGTCAAGTTTCAATATACAAAATATCAACAATCAGAATGCATCAATAAGGGGCTATACATGATAGTCATCAGTGTAACTAATAATAATGAATGCCTGATTAATAGATCTTATAGACAGTTGTATCTTACAAACCTTGACCTGTGCCTAAGGCACAGGTTGTACAGTTGTATTACTGAGGTTTGAGGTTTTAATCTAAAAACTCACAAGCAGCAACAATGGTTATTGGTAACAAACATTTCGATAGAAGAGGATCATGAAAGTGAACAAGCAAAGTAACGCATTTGATTTAAAAAAGATGCTCACAGTTACCGAATTGGCCAGACGTAGTGATACCACACAACACGCGGTTAGATATTATACGCGAATGGGACTATTAAGACCTGAACGTGATCCTAATAATGACTATCGCCTGTACCATCAACGTGAAATCAATTGGCTCCGATTTGTACAGCAGGCTAAGCAACTGGGTTATACGTTAGCTGAGATTCGAGAAATCATGCATGATGCTGACCATAAGCAGTCACCCTGTCCAAGAGTACGCGAAATACTACAATGCCGAATCAAAGAAAATCGCAAAAAGCTGGAAGAACTCATGGATCTTCAGAAAAGAATGGAATCGGCCATATTACATTGGAAAGATATGCCTGATGGTATCCCGGACGGTCATTCAGTTTGTCATCTTATAGAAAGTTTTTCAAAAAAAAAGATTTATTAAATAACGATTAACATAAAACCATTATATTTACACATATTAGTTACAGAAATGGAGAATACAAATGAATGTCATGATAATTGCAACCAAAGGTTGCAGTCACTGCCAGAATTTTTCAAGAGAGCTTGATGATATAGGCATTGAACATGAAGTAAAGTATGCAGAAGATATACCGAAAATATGTCAGTCACTGAATATCAGGCATTCTCCTAACCTGGTTGTTGATGATTTTGTTATTTTCCGAAAACAGCCTACAGAAATTGAATTACGTGAATTTTTCGAAAAAGTAGGGAAATTACCATGACACATGATCCGGTATGCGGCATGAAGGTATCAGGCAGCAGTGAATATCGTTATACCTATATGGAAAACAAATACATTTTTTGCAGTGAACAATGTCAGCATAAGTTCATAAAAAGCCCTGATCAATACCTCAAACAGAAAATATCTGATCCGGTATGTGACATGACGGTAACCAATCAATCTGAACACCATAGTCAATATCATGGGCAGGATTATTATTTTTGTAGTGAAACCTGTTTACATCGTTTTGAAGAAAGTCCAACCAAATTTGCACAGCAAACATCAGCTGAACCAGTGATAACAGATGTAAACGGTAAGTCAGGATTGTATACCTGTCCTATGCACCCTGAAATACAACAACAAGGACCAGGGTCTTGCCCGAAATGCGGTATGGCGTTAGAGCCAATGGGTCTACCTGCAGTCAGCAGTACAACTGAATATATTTGCCCAATGCATCCTGAGATCATCCAGGATCATCCAGGTAATTGTCCCAAATGTGGTATGGCACTAGAACCGCGAACGGTTGCCACTGAAGAAAATAATCACGAACTCATCGACATGACGCGACGCTTTTGGGTTGGTGTCACTTTGTCTTTCCCTGTTTTTATACTGGCCATGATTGCAGATCTTGCCCCTTCATGGTTACCTCATTGGTTAACTATGGGCATTGTTCAATGGACGGAGTTTGCACTGGCGACACCAGTAGTATTATGGGGAGGCTGGCCTTTCTTTGTACGTGGTTGGCAATCCGTTCAAACCTGGAATCTGAATATGTTTACCCTGATTGGTCTGGGTGTAGCAGTTGCCTGGATATACAGCATGGTTGCTTTGTTAGCACCCGGTTTGTTTCCGGCCATCATGCGAATGGAAGGAGGGCAGGTTGATGTCTATTTTGAGGCCGCTGCAGTCATTACAACCCTGGTCTTGCTGGGTCAGGTACTGGAACTACGCGCTCGTTCACGTACCAATGCCGCGATTCAAATGTTATTGGGGTTAGCTCCCAATACTGCACGTATCATGCGAGATGACGGTACCGAAGAAGATATTCCGCTTGAACAGGTGCAACCAGAAGATAAGTTAAGAATTAGACCGGGTGAAAAAATTCCTGTGGATGGGATTGTCACTGAAGGCAATAGTAATATTGATGAGTCCATGGTAACCGGAGAACCAATCCCCGTTAAAAAATCGAAAGGTGATCAGCTTATTGGGGCTACGATCAATTCTACTGGTAGTTTGATAATGAGAGCAAAAAAAGTAGGCTCTGATACATTATTATCACAAATCATCAATATGGTTGCTGAGGCACAACGCTCACGTGCACCCATTCAGAAAATGGCGGACATGGTAGCCGGTTATTTTGTCCCCGTAGTTGTACTGATTGCCATTATCGCCTTTATTATCTGGTGGGGCTGGGGACCCGAGCCAAGCCTGACCTTTGCTATTGTCAATGCTGTTGCTGTTCTCATCATCGCCTGCCCGTGTGCTCTGGGACTGGCAACACCTATATCTATTATGGTTGGCACAGGTCGAGGTGCCACGGCAGGTGTATTGATAAAAAATGCAGAAGCTCTGGAGATTATGGAAAAAGTTAACCTGTTGGTTGTTGACAAGACAGGAACACTGACTGAAGGCAAGCCAAGACTGGTCAGTGTCGATGTATTAGATAATTTTAATGAGTCTGATGTTTTGCGCCTTGTTGCAAGTCTGGAAAGAGCCAGCGAACATCCTTTAGCTAATGCCATCGTAGATGGCGCATCAGAGAGAAATATCAATCTTTCCGAAACGAGTGATTTTCAATCCATTACTGGTAAGGGCGTTATGGGCATTGTCGAAGGTAGGCAGGTTGCACTCGGCAATCTTAAACTCATGCAAAGTATTGGTGTCGCGACCGATGCTATGACTAGTGATGCAGATAGATTACGCGCAGAAGGTCAAACAGTAATGTTGGTCAGTATAGACAATCAGGCAGCCGGCCTCATAGGTGTTGCCGATCCTATTAAAAGTACAACCCAGGAAGCCATTAGTAATCTGCATAAAGAGGGTATCAGAGTTGTAATGTTAACCGGTGATAATGAGACGACAGCAAAAGCCGTCGCAAGTCAACTCAACATTGATCAGGTTGAAGCCGACGTGCTTCCAAACCAAAAGGCAGTCCTGGTAAAACAGTTTCAGTCTGAAGGCCATATCGTGGCCATGGCAGGAGACGGCATTAATGATGCTCCGGCATTAGCTCAAGCACATGTTGGTATTGCCATGGGAACAGGGACGGATGTCGCGATGGAAAGTGCAGGTGTAACGCTTGTAAAAGGAGACTTGCGTGGAATCGTGCGTGCCAGACGTTTATCGAGAGCAACCATGCGTAATATTCGACAAAATCTGTTCTTTGCATTTATCTATAACTCAGTCGGTGTACCCATCGCTGCCGGTGTACTATATCCAGTTTTTGGGATTTTACTGTCACCTATTATAGCTGCTGCAGCAATGAGCTTTAGCTCGGTTTCTGTAATAACCAATGCATTGCGATTGAAGCGAGCTAGACTATAAGTCTGGTTACTTAAGTAAATGATTTACAACCTATTGCATTATATTGAATGCAATACTACTTAAACAGGGAAAAGGAGATTGCCAATGAAAACAATGCAAATACTGAAATGTCACACAGAAGTGACAATAAACCTGAAACCCTAATAGACATTCATATCTAAAAATATATGTAGTGAGGTGAAAATGTGAACTACCGAAAAGTAACTGCCATCGTTCCTCAGATATCCCTGGACCAGATTGAGCAGGAATTGCTGGCTATAGATGTACCAGGTATGACGGTGTCAAAGGCGCATGGTATGGGTGATTACAGAAACTACTATACCAATGATTTCATGTCTGATAGCAGTCGATTGGAAGTATTTATCGAGGCAGATAAGGCAAAGCTAGTAGCTAAGACGATTGCACGCACAGTTCATAAAGGCATGAGCACTGATGGTATTATCGCGATTCTACCCGTCGAAGAATTTATGCACATTAAAGATTATAGAGAGGAATAAATGATGAATGATCAAGGCAGTATGTTTTTTGGAGGTGGATATATGTGGATCATATGGTCACTACTGATCGCAGTAGTTATTGTTGCTATCAAGATGAGTATGAGTAACGGGCCAGAAAAAAACATATATAAAGAAGAAAGTCCACTGGAAATACTAAAGAAACGTTATGCGCGTGGCGAGATTGATGAGCAGGAATACGAACGTCGGCGTAATGAATTAGAAGGTAAATAGTAATATTTCTGACTGGATAAATGACAAGGTTATACAATGAATCATGGTTAATATATTAAATTATTTCCGAATAGCTATTGGTATTTATGTTGTTTTTACAGTGACCGCATATGCAGATATCAACAGTGAAAAGATATATATGAAAAATTGTATGGTCTGTCATGCAGATGATGGTAGTGGTGCAATGCCTGGTGTTGCTGATCTAACCGAAAGCCGTGAATGGCTGACACTATCAGAATCACAACTATTGACGCGCTTGAAAAAAGGCATACAAAAACCAGGTGCGACAGTAACAATGCCACCCAAAGGAGGCAATCCTGATTTAACTGATAACGAGCTTAAAGCTGTTATCAATTATATGCGTAAAACATTTTTTAAATGACAATATTTAACTTTACCAGAAGGAATTAAAATGAACAGAAAATCATTATATATAGGAATGGTTGCATTATTTTCCAGTTTATCCAACCCTGTTATAGCAAGCCCAACGGTTTATATCCCATTAGGTTCTGGCAATCAAGTTATTGCTGTTGATGCAGCTACAGATAAAATAACTGCAAGCTATAGTGGCGTTGCTAACCCTCACGGCCTGGTTGTAACTCCTGATGGTGAATACCTCATAGCAGGAAGCCTGAAAGAGGAGCCACTTAAAAAAGGGCAAGCCAAGGATACCCCTAACAGTAAATTATTCTTCATTCATCCAGTACATGGACATGTTATGTCAACGATTGCTGTTAGAGGTTGGACGCATCATCAAGCCATCACGCCAAAAGGACGTTATGTCATTTCGACACACGGAATGCGCGGCTATATTAGCGTGGTTGATCTTGAGTCAAATACCGTTGTAAAAACTATTGCAACAGGTCCTGTACCTAACTACACGCTCATTACCAAAGATGGTAAACGCGCATTTGTATCCAATACCGGTAATAACACAATCAGTGAGATTGATACTTCCAACTGGAAAGTAACGCGGTCTCTCGAATCGGGTCCTGCACCTGAGCATATGACATTCTCTGCTGATGAATTAAAGATATTTGTAACAAACCCACGTGCTGGAAAAGTTTCTGTTATTGATATTAAGACAGGTAAGGTTACCAATGCCTATATAATAGGTAAAGGCGTGCATGGACTTGATATAGGTGATGATGAAAAAACTATTTTTATCAGCAGCAAGAAGGGCAATAAGTTGGTAGCAATCGATACAACAAATGGCGCCAGGCGTGAATTAAAACTATCTCCAGCCCCATATCACCTGAATACAATTTCAGGCACCGGAAAGGTGTATGTCTCTAGCCGTAAAAAATCGATTATCTGGGTTGTAGATCAGAAGTCCATGAAAGTCGTCAACACAATCAAGTTACCTGCTGGCGAAGCACATCAGATGGCCATCATGCAATAAATATTAGATGTAAACGAGAGTAGCCAGACAAATTGATATCTATAACTTTGTGACAACATTTTGGAGAAATGATATGAAGACTATATTACTAAGTGTCAGTCTAATTATGTTTTCAATTATGGCATTTATAGGAAATTCAGTGGCAGATCAAAAACCAATGCAAATGCCGCCGCATCTCAATTTAAACGCACAGCCAAAGGAAGTACTTGGTAAATATCCATTAGGAGAAATACCCAAGGACGTTGCTTTTTCGCATCATGGCAGTCCACAGCGAAAAATCAAACTTCCAAATCTATCGGAGGGATGGGTTTACAATGTAGGTAAAAAAGAATGGCACAGAACCTATACGCTTGTATTTAGCAAAACAGGGGTAGTATCAGATGTTATTTATTATGACCATGCCAAATATAAAGATCATGGTCTGACTGCCATGCAAATTCAAAGTAAAAAGTTAATTGTAGGCCATACCAGGTTAGGACCAGCGCCATAGCAGTTGGCAACAGGATATATAAGAAGGAAATTGCGTCAGATTTGATTATATTTTCCCAGATCAAGCCATGTACCAAAGCTGGCAAAAACTATTGCCAGGTATTGAATGGATAAGCTGGAAAAACTTTTTACTTGGAATGATGGAAAGCTATGCTTATGGGTGGTATGTCGCATTAATATGGACACCATTTTATAATGTTTTTTCTGCACGTAGTGCTAAGGCAATAGAGATTCATGGTAAATAATGCTCAACAGTTAGTACGTGATCCGGTATGTCACATGGAAATAGAGTCAGGAAATATTGACTATGTATACATGGGGATATCGTATTCATTTTGCACTCAACAATGCCTGGATCGATTTATGTCCAATCCGCATTTATATATTGGTCAACCCGGTAAACAGGCACCTAAGCAGCAAGGCATATCGGTTATTAGAAAAAGAGTATTAAAACTCGACATACCAGTGCCCACAGATACCAGGCTTGAGATTAAAGAAACGTTAGAAGGAATGATGGGTATAAAAAGCATTAGGGTTGATTATAATACTATTATTATTACATATGACCTTCTGGAAGCGACGATGCAACAAATCGGAGCCGCCATTGAACAATCTGGTGAGGGACTTAGTAAAGCGTGGAGCGACAGGATCAAACGTGCATTCATTCATTACATAGAAGATACTGAACTCGATAATCTGGAACATCAACATGATGCTCATGGATGTCATCATGATTAATATAATATTTACTAGGGCTCATTGGAGAATTATATGCGTAATTCCATCTTACTAATTTTTTTGTAAATATCAGTATTTTACTACCTGTACAGGCAGCTGAAGACATGGATGAAAAGATCCAGGCGATTAACCGTCCATCTACTACATCAGATTTATTAAAAAAATATTCCACTGATAGCAGCGGGGAAGTACGTAAAGCGTTGGCAAGTCGACAGGCTACACCTGGCTACTTACTTATAAAATTAGCCAGTGACCCTGAATACAAAGTTAGAGCAGCGATTGCTCATAATCTTCGTACACCTAGAGTGGCACTGCTGCCACTTATAAATGTTAAATCATCAGATGTTGATTTAGCTTTGGTCCATTGTGATTATACGCCACCGTACATTTTAGAAAATTGGTCAACGATCCGGATGATAGCGTGAGAAAACGACTGGTATTGAATCCTAATCTATCAATGAGAACCTTACGTGATATAGCTGTAATCATGATGCTCAAAAATAGGGAGTCCGAGGAGTAAAAAACAATCATTATGTTTCTATTGGCCTGGCGACAAATCTTACTGGACCCCTTGCGAACGATACTAACATCTGTCGCACTGGGTTCTGTGATTGCCGTCATTCTCATATTGGCGGGCTTTGAACAGGGTCAATATCATCAATTAGAACAAATAGTACTGCATCGCAAGGCTGATCTTATAGTTACACAGGCCGGAGTCAATAATTTCATTGCAGTACGCTCATCTATCCCGCAATTAGCACGTGCAAAGGTTGAGGCAGTAGATGGTGTCATAAATGCCCATCCGATAACCGCCATTCCAATTATCTATAATGCCAACAATATCCGCACACCTGTTTATGTAGTCGTATACGATACCAAGGGAGGCCCGTCTTCTATTATTCAGGGCCATAATATAAAACAGGGCAGAGACATTGTAATCGATTTATCACTGGCAACAAAATATAACCTTAAACCAGGTGACAGTTTTCAGGTAACCGGTTTCGAGTTCAAGATCGTTGGTATTACAAAGGAAGCGGCATTTATGATGCCATTTGCCTTCATTAATTACGATGGCATGATTGATCTGTTTATTGAATCAGAAATCGCACCAGATCTAAGCACATTTCCTTTATTGAGTTATATGCTAGTAGAACTTAAACCAAATTCTGATCGTGAAAAAATTGCCAGGCTAATAGAACAACGGGTGTCCTCAGTAGATGTGATGACACCTGATCAGCTTGCAGAAAATGATGTCAATATGGGCAAGGTATTTTTTGAACCCATAATGGGTTTGTTAGTCACCATAGGCTATATTATCGGCATGTTGGTTGTTGGGCTAATCATGTATGCTGATATTCGAGGCCGCATCAAAAGTTTTGCTGTATTAAAAGCATTGGGCTTTTCATTCGGCAGGCTTTTTCTTGCAGTACTGGTCCAATCACTATTATTACTTGTAATCACCATACCCATCGGTATTTTTCTGGCCCTTGGGCTTGCTGAATTTATCGAAACCATAGCCCCGGTGTACTTAATCCAGCTATTTGAACCAAAGATGTTTATACAGATACTGATAGCTTGCTTTGGTTTTGCTTTCATTGGTGCATTGATACCCATACGCACAATCCAGCGAACTGATCCTATGCTGGCATTTCAAGGGACATAATAGATGTTTAAATGGACCTGGAAATCATTATTCAGTCAGCGAGGTACCCTGGTAGGCAGTGCATTGGGTATAGCATGTACTTTTATTCTGGTCATCTTCTTTGACTCTGTTTGGCGAGGCGAGTCACTACAAGTAGTTTCCTACCCGAGTCATATGAAACCCAATGTATGGGTCATGCAAAGTGGTGTTGGTAACATGCACATGGCTATGTCATTTATCTGGGACTGGAAGGCAGACAAAATAGCTAAAATGCCTGGAGTCAAACGTGTGACACCTATTTTATACATGAATAGTGTCGTATCAGCAGCTCATACAAGAATGTTTGCTTTCATCGTTGGCCTGTTACCGGGTGATAAACGTGCAGAGCCCTGGGCATTAACGGCAGGGAGACATATCAAAAAACCATTAGAAACTGTCATTCCGGATGTGTTATCAACAATAACCAATGTCAATGTTGGAGACCAGCTGCATATCGCAGATAAATCATTTACAGTCGTTGGTCTTTCAAGCGGTACTTATTCCTCTGCAAATTCTGTTTTGTTTGTTCCATTCTCAGACCTTGAAAAGATTTTATCATCAACGGGAACCTACAGTTATTTGCTTGTTGATGCAGAGGAGGGAACCGATCCTGATAGTTTGGCGAAGCGCATTCGCGATGAAGTAGAAAAGGTAAATGCGCTAACGCATGATCAATTTGTCAGAAATGACTTATCCTTGGCTAAACAAATGGGTGTTGATATTATTATAATCATGACCGCTATCTGCTCGACGTTAGCCGTCCTGATTGTAGGATTTACCTCTTATTCACTGGTGATGAGAAGACGAAGGGAGCTGGCAATCATTAAGGCCCTGGGTATGGGGAGTATGAATATCCTGATTAGCGTTATTATTCAATCAGGAATTCTAACATTATTTGGTTTCACAATAGCGGTGTTATTTGCTTTGTTTGTTATTCCATATATTCCATTAATACTTCCTCAGCTGACACTGGCAGTCTCTTTTACGTCATTAACCCAGATAGGCCTGATAGCACTTGTTGTGGCAATACTCGGTGCCCTGATCCCTGCGTGGCTTGTTTCTCGTGTAGAACCGGCTACTGCATTTCATGTTTAAGGAGAACAACAGGATGCCAGAACCCATCATTAAGGCCCGCAACCTGACCAAGAGCTTTGGCAGTGACCATACAGCCGTAATAGCTGTTAATAATGTAACAATAGACATTCAACCCGGCGAAGTGGTTCTGATAATGGGGCCATCAGGTTCGGGTAAAACAACATTATTATCCATGCTCGGCGGTTTGTTAAATCCATCAAAAGGTACAATCGAGATAGATGGTACCAATATAACAACACTTAAGGAATCAGCTTTACCTGAAATCAGAGCACTAAAATTAGGTTTTATCTTTCAGGCTTTCAATCTTCTTGATGCATTAACAGTAGAAGAAAACATCCTGTTTCCAGCCCAGTTACATCCAGGTGGTATTAATCAAGCACAAGACAGAGCAGATGCATTGATAAACCAACTTAACCTGGAAAAACGCCGTCATGCATTACCGCAAACGCTTTCTGGCGGTGAAAAGCAGCGTGTTGCTATTGCACGAGCGCTTATCAACGAACCCAAAGTGATACTGGCTGATGAACCCACAGGTAATCTGGACTCACAAACAGGTCAAGAAGTTATGATGATTCTTCATGATATCGCACGTGAACAAGGCTACTCAGTCGTGCTTGTTACACATGACCCTCGTGTGGAGGATATTGCTGATCGCATATTATGGCTTGAAGACGGAAAATTGGGTGATAGAAAGCAAGAACTACATAAATGGAGCAGGGACCCTGTTTGCGGTATGCGCGTAGATGAGTGGACTGCAGACATAAAAGCTGATTATGACAATAAACAGTATTATTTCTGTTCAGAGAAGTGTCTACACCAGTTTAATGCTGATCCAGATCAGTATTTGAAGCAACCAAGGTCATCAAATTGATAAAAACCATTACAGGATTTTTGCTCGTTATATTGTTTGCTGGTTTATACCTTTACCTGGAACAATCAGGTTCAATTAACACTTTCTTCAACCAACAATCACTACAACAAATCATCAATGATTTTGGCCAATGGGGCCCGCTACTGATCATCACGTTTATGAGTGGTGCCATCGTCATGAGTCCATTACCCAGTGCACCTATTGCCCTGGCATCAGGAGCTGCCTTTGGCCACACATGGGGAACGATATACATCCTGATAGGTGCAGAAATAGGCGCCATCATCGCATTTAGTATGGCACGCTTGCTTGGATATGATGTCATGAAAAAGCGATTTGGTGACAGTATCAAAATAAAATGGATGCAGTCTGAAACCAACCTGATGTTGGTAGTAGGGGTATCAAGGTTAATTCCATTTATTTCATTTGATGTTGTAAGTTATGCGGCAGGCCTGACTTCACTCGGTTATCTGCGATTTGCTCTGGCGACACTATTAGGCATTATTCCGGCCAGTTTTCTTCTGGCTCATTTTGGAAGTGAACTGGTATCCAGTGATCTGCCAAATATGGTTATTACGATATTACTGCTGGGAGGTATGACAGGAATCCCATTAATCATTGGGGTTATAATAAATAAATATAAGAACAGTAAATCACATTAGTCTAATAGTACTTGGTTAGGCATAAAGGAAAAAGATGCAGAAACCATCTGAATCAAAATATGTTTCAGCCTTGGGTTACCACTGGCTTACTCCCTATTACGACGTTGTAGTTGGAACCACAACCCAGAGCGTACATTTAAACAGGCACTTATTGAACAAGCACAGTTTGCACCGAATCAGCAAGTTCTTGATTTAGCATCTGGAACAGGCACATTGGCGATTATGATAAAACAACATCAGCCTCAAGTTAATGTCACAGGTGTTGATGGCGACACTGCCATTCTATCTCTCGCAACTCGCAAAGCACAAAAAACCGATGTTCCGGTACAGTTTGATCATGCCTTATCCTATAGCTTGCCATATCCCGACGCACATTTTGATAGAGTGGTTTCAAGCCTGTTCTTTCATCATCTTTCATGGGAAGATAAAGAACGAACTGCAAAGGAGTTGTTCCGGGTACTTAAGCCTGGGCAGAATTGCATGTGGCAGATTGGGGGCGTGCGTCTAATATCTTGATGCGGAGTCTGTTTTTGTTTATCCAGCTTCTAGATGGTTTTAATAATACACAGGAAAATGTGTCAGGAGAACTTGTCACACTCTTCGAGAATGCCGTATTTGTTGACGTAACACAGCGACAAACATTCAGTACCATATATGGGACAATGGCACTCTATAGTGCAATAAAGCTTGTTTAACATGGTGCGGGTGTTGTGAGTATAAATAGTATGGACACTACTCCAACTCAAGCATTTCAATATCCTTAAACACTATGAACGTTAGTATTTCGTTGTTTAGCGTCGCACAACTTTCTTCGAAAACCTCATATTTTTTTGCATCCCACCTATCAAACCAAGCATCTGCTCCCATTAACACGCGACGACTTCGCTCCATCTTGCCATAGAGGACATCTATAGCATAACTTTCAGCATCAAGATCGTTACGGGGGAACCATTTGTCAGGAA
>Ga0316205_10001517_pt1 | contig 28598 bp, 29 predicted proteins | sample 3monthpyrite_MG_FD_204941 | JGI IMG/M metagenome (GOLD analysis project Ga0316205, IMG submission 204941) | Microbial mat bacterial communities from mineral coupon in-situ incubated in ocean water Damariscotta River, Maine, United States -... | ecosystem: Environmental > Aquatic > Marine >...
TCCACGGAATGCGACACCGATATTCTTTCGCCCAGGGCAGTTGCGGTGTTGGCAGCGCGGATGCGCGCCAGCGAACGTTTGATCTGTGCATCCACCCTGTCCAGCGCTTCCTGAGCGCGGCTGACCGCCAACCCCTGACTGGCCAGCCCTTCTATTTCGTTGCGCAAGACGGCGCTGGGTGTCTTGAGCGCATGTGCCATATCTGCTGTCTGGCGTCTGGCGCGATCCACGATTTCCTTGTTTCGGGCGATCAACGTGTTGATGTCATCGACCAGGGGGGCCACCTCATCTGGGTAATCCGAAGAAACCAACGCATGCCCGCTGTCCCAACGGTGTGCCACTTCTTCGCGCAGACGCGACAGGGGGCGGACGATGGCGGACGTCAGGAAAACCGCGGCAGCCACGCCCAGAACGCCGATAAGCCCAAGTGTGGACACCAGACTTTGACGGATGGATTGCTGCTCATCGCGCAACGAGTCCAGACTTTGCGCGACGCTGGCAAACCAAAAACTGCCATCGGGCAATTGTATGCGTTGATGAATGCCGCGCACTGTGCTTTTGGGCCCTTGATCCGTCCAGAAACTGCGTTCCGAGGAGATTTCTTCGGTGACTGGCAGAACGGTGTCAAAAAGCGACGCCGAGGTCAGCACCACCGCATCGGGGCCCACGACCTGCCAGTAGCTGCCGGAATAGGTGAGGTCATAGGCAGGAGCGGTCAGAAATTCAGGTATGCGTTCGGGAATGCCGCCCGAATTGGTCAGCGCGACGATCAATTGCAGATGGGCCCCCACAAGTTTTTCGTCGAATTGGCGCAGGCTGGCCGTGGCAAAATAATTGAACAGCGCGAAGCCGCCAATGACCATGATGATGATCGCCCACAGAATTCCGCCCAGCAAGGCGCGGCGGCGCAAAGAGCGCATCGCGCCTAGGCCTCTTCTATCATATAGCCACGACCGCGAACGGTTCGGATCAGGTCCGAGCCCAGTTTCTTGCGCAGCCGGGTGATGAAAACGGCGATGGTGTTGCTGTCGCGGTCACCGTCATATTCGTAGATATGGTCGCTCAACTCATTTCGCGACACCAATCTGCCCGCATTGTGGATGAGATAGGATAGCACCGCCGCTTCCTGGCTGGTCAGTTCCACCGCCTTGCCATCGCGGGTGACCCGCGCGGTGTTGATGTTGTAGACGACACCGTCTCTTTCAAAGCTGGGGCGGGTCGTGCCAGACACGCGCCGCAGCATCGCGCGAATACGCGCGCTCAATTCGGCCATGTGAAAGGGTTTGGTCATGTAATCGTCCGCGCCCGCATCCAGCCCGTCGACCCGCTCGGACCAGCCGTCACGTGCGGTCAGTATGAGCACCGGCGTCGAGATGCCATCCTTGCGCCATTGCCGCAAGACACTCAGCCCGTCGCGATGGGGCAGGCCAAGGTCCAGGATGACCATGTCATAGGGCTCCGACGCCCCCATGAAGGCCGCATCTTCACCATCATATGAGACATCGACGACATGGCCCTCAGAGACCAGAACTGCCTTGATCTGTTCTGCCAGGACTTTCTCATCTTCTGCCAAAAGCAATCGCATGGGGTGCAGACCTGTTGTTTGATTCCATGCACAATCTGACAAGGAAATGCCTTTGCGACCAGTTCAATCGGCACAAGGGCGCACAAGCGTTGCCGGTTTGCATGGCGCCCGGTCGCGTCACCATGGTGTGCTGCCCGGTGTTCGGGGATATGCGGCGCGTGCAACCGCCCGTGCCTGCGCGCCGTTGCGGTCGAGAAAGGCACCGGTTCTGGCGTCCAGCAACACGGGCCGCAGCACGCCATCCGGCCGGACAACCAGCACCCGATAGGTGATGGTCTGGCCGTCAAAGGCGCGCACATCCACGGCGATGCCGGGTGTGTGCCGGGCCACAATCGCCAGGATGTGGCCCAGCCCCAGAATTTGCCCACCGGCTGCCAGTTCGCGCAATTGCGCCGGCCCGATCGGCGTCGCGGCCTGTTGGGCAGGCGCAATCGCACCCCATAGGGCCATCGTCGCCGCGGCTATGCAAATCCGACATCTCACAGGGCCGTCATGGCACGAATTGCGGAAAATTCGGTTAACGTGACACCCATGGGGCGGCTTGGCGCCAAGAATCGGGTCCAAGTCGCGGGCGCCGCCAATTCTGAACCGGTTTGTGGCCATTGAATGCCCATTGCCGGTGGCTTCGGGCTGGACCTTGTGGTCGCAATCGGCCATATCAGGGCTAAGATTTGCATTGGAGTTTTCGATGGGCATTCTGAACACATTGCTGCGCGCCGCCACATGGTGGAATGGCCAAACCCTGAACACCCAGTTGTATACATGGCGCAAAGGCCAGCGTGTGGGCGAAGATGATCAGGGCAATGTGTACTACCAGACACGCGATGCCAAGCGCCGCTGGGTGATCTACAACGGCGAAGCCGAAGCCAGCCGGGTCGGCGCGGATTGGCATGGCTGGTTGCACCACACATTCCCTGAGCCGCCTACGCAAAAACCGCTTGTGCACAAATCCTGGGAAAAACCGCATCAGGAAAACCTGACCGGCACGGCATTGGCCTATGCGCCGTCGGGGTCGTTGCGACAGGCCAAGCCTGCCGACCGCCGCGATTATGAGGCCTGGACACCTGAATAGCACCAATGGGCAGGTAGGCAGATGGCAGAAAACACAACGGAAGTTCTGGTCGGCAGCTGCGTTCTGGCGGCCGCAGCCGGATTTCTGATCTACGCCGGTCAGATCGGCGATTTCGGGGCAGGGCGCGGCGGCGCGGAACTGGCCAATTATCCCGCATCCTTTCGGTCGTCCGAAGGCGTTCTGGTCGGCACCGACGTGCGCATGTCTGGCGTCAAGATCGGCAGCGTCACACAGATCGTCCTGAACCCCGAAACCTACCGTGCGGATGCCAATCTGCAGCTCGATGCGGGTGTGCTGTTGCCAGATGATACCGCGGCCGTGATCGCCTCGGAGGGCTTGTTGGGCGGCTCTTTCGTCGAATTGCTGCCCGGCGGGTCCCCGTTTTATCTTGAGCCGGGCGATGAAATCGAAGACACCGAAGGCGCCGTGTCGCTGGTGCAATTGTTGTTGCGGTTTGTTTCCGGCAGCGGCGATCAATGAGCGGCAGGGCTTTTCTGGCCGGCGTATTTCTTGCCGGCATGGCCGCCGCCGCGCAGGCCCAGGGCACGATTGTGGTTGAGGGTCTGGATCCGGCATTTGATGATCCGAATATCGAGACATTTCAGCGCCCCGAGGCCGAGGTCGCCCCCCAAGGCGTCATGATGCGCGCGCTGGACAAGGTCTCTGGCGAGATTGTGGATTTCACCCTGGCCCCCGATCAGACCAAGCAAATGGGACGCATTCAAGTCACCTTGGAGGAATGCCGGTATCCGATCAAGAACCCGGCGGGCGACGCTTTTGCCTTTGTCCATGTGCAAAACCTGGGCGCAGAGACGCCCGTATTTTCAGGATGGATGATCGCCTCCAGCCCGGGTCTGAATGGGTTGGATCATGCGCGCTATGATGTCTGGCCGCTGCGCTGTATCACATCCTGAGCCCGAACCGGGCCGGGGTAGGCGGCTATGTCCGCGGGTTTTCTGACGGCCTCTTCCAGACGCGCCAGATATTCCTGCCGGTCAATCTCGATCCCGCCCAGGCTGCGCAGATGCGGCGTGATGAATTGGGTGTCGAACAATTCAAACCCGGTTTGGTGCAGGCGGTCCATCAGATAGGCCAGCGCCACCTTTGAGGCATCGGTGCTTTTGGAGAACATGCTTTCACCGAAAAACGCGGCCCCGAGCGCCACGCCATATACGCCGCCGACCAGTTTTCCATCTTCCCATACTTCCTGACTATGGCCGTAACCGCGCTCAAACAACGCGTTGTAAAGCTCTGTAATTGTGTTGTTTATCCACGTCTCAGGGCGATCGGCGCACAGCGCGACCACCTGGGAGAATGCGGTATCAAAGGTCACTTCGAATTGACCGGACAAAATGCGCCGACGCAGGGACCGCGAAATGTGAAAGCCGCCAATGGGCATGATGCCCCGTCGAGATGGGTCCACCCAGTGAAGCTCGGGATCACCGGCGCTTTCGGCCATCGGAAACAAGCCCGTCGCATAGGCGCGCAGCAGCAATCCCGGCGTAAGGCGCCAATCCATCTTAACCTGGCAAGGCCTTATCCAACCACTTTTCAAGCCAATGGATGTTGTAATCTCCGGATTGGACGTCAGCTTCTGCAAGCAATTGGTGGAATAGCGGAATGGTCGTGTCGATTCCGTCCACGATCAATTCCCCCAGCGCGCGGTTCAGCCGAGCAAGGGCTTCGGGTCGATCGCGGCCATGAACGATCAATTTGCCGATCAGGCTGTCATAGTAGGGCGGGATGGAATAGCCGTCATACAGGGCGCTGTCCATCCGCACTCCCAGCCCGCCGGGTGCGTGATATTGACTGATCCGGCCCGGGCTGGGCGAGAAATTGGGCAGTCGTTCGGCATTGATGCGCACTTCAATTGCGTGACCGTTGATCTGCAAATCCTCTTGCGTGAACGACATCGGCAGACCGTCTGCCACGCGGATTTGTTCGCGCACCAGATCGACACCGAAAATTGCTTCGGTGACCGGATGTTCCACCTGCAATCGTGTGTTCATCTCGATGAAATAGAATTCACCGTCTTCATATAGAAACTCGATCGTTCCGGCGCCGATATAGTTGATGTCGGCCACGGCATCGGCACATACCTTGCCAATTCTGGCCCTCAGTTCCGGGGTGATCGCGGGGCCTGGCGCTTCTTCGAAGACTTTCTGGTGGCGCCGCTGCAAGGAACAGTCGCGTTCGCCCAGATGGACGGCATTGCCCTTGCCGTCCCCAAAGACCTGGATCTCGATGTGGCGCGGCTTTTGCAGATATTTTTCGATATAGACCTCGTCATTGCCAAAGGCCGCTTTTGCCTCGGAGCGCGCGCCATAAAAGGCGTCTTCCATATCGGCCTCGGTGGGGGCCAGTTTCATGCCGCGCCCGCCACCCCCGGCAGTGGCCTTGACGATGACCGGATAGCCAAATTCGGCGCCGACTTTCTTGGCATCTGCCAATGTCGGCACGCCACCGGCCGAGCCAGGCACGCAAGGCACGCCCAATTTGAGCATGGTTTCCTTGGCCGTGATCTTGTCGCCCATAATGCGGATATGTTCCGATGAAGGGCCGATAAAGGTGATGTCGTGTTCTTCCAGAACCTGCACGAAAGCGGCATTTTCGGACAAGAATCCATAGCCCGGGTGCACGGCCTGAGCGCCGGTGATTTCACAAGCTGAAATGATCGCCGGGATCGACAGATAGCTGTCGGTGCTGGAGGGTGGGCCGATGCAGATTGCCTCATCGGCCATGCGCACATGCATGGCGTCGCTGTCGGCCGTGGAATGGACTGCGACCGATTGGATGCCCATTTCCCGGCATGCACGGATGACGCGCAGCGCGATTTCACCGCGGTTGGCGATAAGGACCTTGTCGATCATGGGCCTTATTCCACAATCATCAGCGGCGCGCCGTATTCCACCGGATCGCCGTCGGCCACCAGGATGCGCTTGACCGTGCCGGCGCGGGTCGCGTGGATGTGGTTCATGGTTTTCATTGCCTCGACGATCAGCAGCGTATCGCCTTCGGCCACGCTGTCGCCGACTTTGACAAAGGCGGGCGTGCCCGGTTCGGCCTGAAGATAGACAGTGCCGACCATCGGCGAGGTGACCGCGCCCGGATGGTTGGCGGGGTCGGATGTATCGTTGGCAGGGGTCGCGGCTTCGGTGGCGGCAGGTGCAGCAACGGGTGCCGCTTGGGGCGCTGCCATCGGCGCGACGGGGTGGGCGGCGGCCTGGATCACCTGTTTGGCCCGGCTGACCCGCACATTCATGCGGTCGGCTTCACCGTATTCCCGTTTTACTTCCAGCTCGGTCAGATCATTCTCGTTCAACAATTCTGCCAAAGCACGAATGAAATCGACATCGGTCGTAGAATTCTGTTTTGCCATGCGTCCTCACCATTGCCGGTTTCTGACCGGCCATTGCTGTTTTTTGATGCTTATAGGGCACCTTATGCGATCTGAAAAGCGCTGCAAGCAGGCAGCGCCTCTGGTTCGGATGCTCACATGCTATTTTTGAAACGCGGGCGCAAGCGATTTGCGCGGCCCGAGAGGCCGCTTTGGCCAAGCGGCCCAGGCAAAAGCGATGTCACGCGCGGGACCGCGGGTTACGCGCCGGTCAGTTTCGTTCAGGCGCTGATCTGCATTGTTCAAGTGGTGACTTGCGCGGCCTTGGTGTGGTTTTGTGCCAAAGGCAAGGTTGTCACTTCTGCAACATTCTCACCGGTATGCCCTGTTTCGGGCGCATCGGTCGCCGTCTTTTCATGGCTTGTGGCAGGCTCTGAAACAGCGGGCGTGGCGACGGCTTCGCTGTCGCGGGCACGTTCGCGCGCGGCGTCCAGCCTTTTGATGATCATTTCCAGATTGCCCTCAATCTCCAGCAAGCTGGCCTCAAACGAAGGCGGTGGACCGGCCAGGACATCGTCACCATGACTGCTTTGCTGGGCGGCGTTGCGCGCCTGTCCAACATCGGCCCGATCGTTGCGCGCCTGCGTGTAGTCGGTAGATGAATTTGCCGCGCCCGTGTCTACGGGCTTCTTTATTTCGGGCTCCGGCGCGGTTGGGCTTGGCCGATAGGCATTTCCCAGTCCCGCGACAGGTTGCACTGATAACAGATCGGGCATGCCGCATTTCCTCACAATTTGCACCCAGCCACGCTCAGTCTGCGCCCAATCTCCTTGCAAAATCTTAACGGCACCCAAAAAAGTGCAGGCGTGACTGACAAAACGTTAACAAACTGGCGCCCACCGGCGACACTTGCGCATTGAAACCCGCACCACGGGCGTGATTAAGTGGGTCCAACGCAACTGTGGCAATGAGGTTGGAATGGTTCACATCGTCGGCTGGGGTCATACGAAATTCGGTAAACATGTCGACGCGGATCTGGAAGATCTGATTGTCGAGGCCGGGCAAGAGGCCTTGCGACATGCGCAGGTTCCGCCCGCCGACATCGGCGGCATCTGGGTCGGCCATTTCAATGGTGGCCTTGTTGCAGACGGGTTTCCCGCGTCCCTGGCGCTGGCCATCGACAAGGATTTACGATTTACGCCTGCCACGCGGTTGGAAAACGCCTGTGCCAGCGGCTCGGCCGCGGTTTTTGCGGCGCGCAATGCGATCGAGGCGGGGCGGTGCAAGGTGGCGCTGGTGATCGGTGCGGAAAAAATGACGCATCTGCGGTCATCCGAGGTGGGCGTGGCGCTGGGCCATGCCTCCTATCAGAAGCACGAAGCAGGGCTGACATTTCCGCAGGTTTTTGCGGGCTTTGCGCAGGCTTATGCGGCGAAATGGGGTGATCCGACGCAGGCGATGGCGGAAATTGCCGCCAAGAACCATGCCAACGCGATGGACAACCCTTTGGCGCAAATGCACAAGCCGCTGCCGGTCGCGTTTTGTGCTACCGTCAGTGACCAGAACCCGATCATCGCCGACCCGCTGAAATTGTCGGATTGCTCATTGGTGTCCGACGGCGCGGCAGCATTGATCCTGGTGGCCGATGACCTGGCCGCGGAATTCCCGCAAGCCGTCAAGATGCGGGCGGGCGAACAGGTGAATGACTATCTGCCGATGGCAGGCCGCGATTTGACCGCATTCGAGGGCCCGGCGCGCGCCATTGCGCAGGCGTTGCACGCCAGCGGGACCACCATCCAGGATATGGATCTTGCCGAAGTGCATGATTGTTTCACCATCGCCGAGCTGCTGTTATACGAGGCGATGGGGCTGGCCAAACCTGGGCAAGGACACAAGGCGATCGAAAGCGGACTTGTGACCAAAGCGGGCGCGATGCCGGTCAACTTGTCGGGCGGGCTGAAGGCCAAAGGCCATCCGGTTGGCGCGACCGGCGTTTCCATGCATGTGATGGTGGCCCGACAGGTCGTGGGTCAGGCAGGGGCGATGCAACGCGACGGGGCCAATCTGGGGCTTGTGTTCAATATGGGTGGTTCCGGCGTGGCCAATTATGCCTCGGTTCTGGAAGGCGTGCGGGGCTAGGCGGCCGGTTCGGCCTATTTTTGAACCTTTTTCACCGCTGCACGCACTTGATAGGTGACCCGGCCCGATTGTGGGGCGCCAACAGGCACGAGATGATGCGCAAAGAGCAGGCCCTGGAAGCCTATTTGATTGCCGGTGCCCAATCCGGAGAATGGGCCGCCAAGGAACGTTTGGTGCGGCTGCGCGGCCCACGTCTGCTGGCACATGCGACACGGTTGCTGGGCGAACGGGAACTGGCGCGAGACGTCGTGCAGACCTCTTGGATCGACATATTCGCGGGCCTGGCCGGATTGCGTGAACCGGCGGCCTTTCTGCCCTGGGCATTGCGAATTGTCAGCCGAAAAGTCGCGGCGGAAATTGCCCGACGGCAGAAAACGCGGGCGTTCTTGCATGAATACGCCGAGGCGCAAGACCCCAGCGTTAAGCCATTGGGCGAACAGCACGCCGATGCCCAGGCGGTGCGCCGCGCGATCGATCAATTGCCAGCGCCCATGCGCGCGGCAATCGCGTTGTTTTATCTCGACGATTTGAGTGTGGCAGAGGTGGCCATGGCTCTGGACGTGCCGCAGGGCACTGTAAAAACCCGCCTGATGCATGCGCGAGAGCGGCTGCGATGGGCTTTGCAAGGAGACAGCAAATGACCAAATTGGATGACATGATCAAAGAGGCCCTGGCGCAAGAAGATCGCCAGATCCTTGCGGAAACCGAAGAACTGGGATGGTTCGCGCTGTCGCGCGCGCAATTCACCGGCAAACTGGGCTGGGTCACTTGGGTTATCATGATCACCCAGGTGGGTCTGTTCGCGGCAGGTGCGTGGTGCGCGGTGTGGTTTTTTCAGGCCACCGAGGTATTGGCCGCGCTGAAATGGGGGATCAGCGGCGCGGTCCTGTGGATCATGGCGATCAACCTGAAACTCAGCCTGATGCCGAAAATGCAGGCCGATAGGGTGATCCGTGAATTGCGCCGGGTTGAATTGATGTTGGCGGCGCGGACCAATTAGGCAACGGCGCGGCCCAGGCGGCATCTGACGTTCCGGCGTGCCATGAGGCGGGTCGCCGTCGCTGGGCCTTATGGCCCGGCCGATCCGTTTTCCAGCCAGCCAAGTTGCTGGTCGGACATCATCGCAGAGATGCGCGCCCGATAGTCGGACAAGGCCTTGTTGCTCAACTTTCCATCCCATTTGCCGGTGCCGCCGCTGTCGAAAAAGGCCCCGGTATCATGCCAGAAGTCCCGGTTCGCAAATGGGGCATAACGGTCGGCCTGGGCTTTCATGTTGCGGAATTTTGTGGCCTCATGGATTTCGTCCAGCAAGGGATCCTCTGGATCGCCGCCGATCATGGTGCAGATGCTGCCAATCGCGCCGCGCGCATCCCTCAGCATGTCGCTGTAGTGGATCGCATGGACATTCCCGGGCCGGGCAGGATCCGTAAAACTGAGGTAATGGCGGACCAGGGACGCCAATGTGCCATCATCGTAATCGTCGAAATCAAGCTCCCATTCGAGGAAGAATTTCAAACCGGTTTCCGGGTCGCCAAGATAGGGGTGATCTGGCGCTGTGCCTTTCATGTTGGCGGTGTGTTTTCGATGCGAAAACAGCATGTCGATCGGGTGCCGATAGACGGCGATATAGGTGGCATCGGTGTAATAGGGCATGCCGTCAAGAGGGGTATGAGACTTGATGCAGCGCCGGCCTTCATGCGCTTGCAATGCGGCAACGGCGTCGTCGATCGGCACCACTTCGGCGTCCAGCCATTGAACGGATCTGGCGGAATTCACGTCGGTGGTGCCCGCGCACAGCATGGCGACAATTGTGGTGGTCCAGGTGGTGCCGCATTTGGGCGGCGTGCTGACGAATACATCGCCAGAACGCGGGGTAAATCGCGCCCATCTGTCGGTGTTGGTGAACCCGCCCTTGTAGCGGCGTTTTATGAATGGTGGTGGTGTCTGCACTCGTCCCTGACCCGGCTGAATGTGGTCTCATACACGCAACCTAGCCGCTAAACACGGGCTTGGCCAATGGTGTCATCACCGGTCAGTGTCGCCGCACCTGCCGGGATCGGTGACGCCTCGTTCGCGGCGAGTAAGTGAAAAAGGGCGCAGCCTGCTGGCCGCGCCCCGATCGGTCAAATATGTGGATCGTGTCAGCCGACCCGGTTCTTGATCAGGTCGTCCACCACCGAAGGGTCCGCCAGTGTCGAGGTATCGCCCAGCGCGCCGTAGTCGTTTTCGGCGATCTTGCGCAGGATGCGGCGCATGATCTTGCCAGAGCGCGTTTTGGGCAGGCCGGGGGCCCATTGGATCGCGTCGGGGCTGGCGATCGGGCCGATTTCCTTGCGGACCCAATTGCGCAGTTCGACCTTCAGCTCATCTGTGTATTCTTCCCCGTCCATCAAGGTCACATAGCAATAGATGCCCTGGCCCTTGATGTCATGTGGGAAGCCCACAACCGCGCTCTCGGCGACGGCAGGGTGGGCCACCAATGCGCTTTCCACTTCGGCGGTGCCCATGCGGTGACCCGATACGTTGATCACATCGTCCACCCGGCCGGTGATCCAGTAATAGCCATCCGCATCCCGGCGACAGCCGTCGCCGGTGAAGTAATAGCCCTTGTAGTCACTGAAATAGGTTTTCACGAAGCGCTCGTGATCGCCGTAAACGGTGCGCATCTGGCCGGGCCAGCTGTCACGCATGCACAAGACGCCCTCGGCTTCGGTTTCGGTGATCTCGGCACCTGTTGTCGGCTCCAGTATCACAGGCTCGACGCCGAAAAACGGCACCGTGCACGAGCCGGGCTTGGTGGCCGTGGCGCCCGGCAAGGGGGTCATCAGGTGGCCACCCGTCTCGGTTTGCCACCATGTGTCAACGATGGGGCAGGTGCCTTTGCCGACGACATCATTGTACCAGTTCCAGGCCTCGGGGTTGATCGGTTCGCCAACGGTGCCCAGCACTTTCAGGTCGCTGAGGTCGTATCCTTCGACCGGTCCGGTGCCATGCGCCATCAAGGCGCGGATGGCGGTGGGGGCGGTGTAGAACTGGTTGACCTTGTGCTTTTCGCACACGGCCCAGAACCGGCCCGCATCGGGGTAGGTTGGCACGCCTTCGAACATCAGCGTGGTGGCACCATTGGCCAGGGGGCCATAGACGATATAGCTGTGGCCCGTGACCCAGCCGACATCGGCGGTGCACCAGTAGATGTCGCCATCATGGTAGTCAAAGACATATTCATGGGTCATCGAGGCCCAAACCAGATACCCGCCGGTGGTATGCACCACGCCCTTTGGCGCGCCGGTCGAGCCGGAGGTGTAAAGGATGAACAGCGGGTCTTCGGCATTCATGGGCTCGGGCGGACATTCGGCCGAGGCGCTTGCCATCAGTGCGGTATAGCCATGATCGCGCCCGGCTTTCATCGGCACATCCGCGCCGGTGCGCTCAACGACCAGGGTTTGCACGTCGCCGCAGATGGACAATGCCTTGTCGACATTGGTTTTCAGCGGCGTGTTGCGGCCACCGCGGGGGGCTTCATCTGCGGTCACGACAAGGCTGGCCTTGCAGCCGTCGACGCGCGCGGCCAGAGCTTCGGGTGAGAAACCTGCAAAGACGATGGAATGAATGGCGCCGATGCGCGCGCAGGCCAGCATGGCATAGGCGGCTTCGGGGATCATGGGCATATACAAAATGACCCTGTCGCCTTTGCCAACGCCCAGGCCCTTGTAGACATTGGCCAGCTTGTTCACATTTTCGGACAATTCCGCATAGGTGATCTTGCTGTCCACATTGGGATCATCGCTTTCCCAGATGATCGCCGTTTGGTTGGCGCGTGTGGGCAAGTGGCGGTCGATGCAGTTTGCGCTGACGTTCAATACGCCGTCCTCAAACCATTTGATCGACACATCCGGATAGGCAAAGGAGACATTCTTGACCTTGGTGAAGGGTTCGATCCAGTCAACGCGTTTGCCGTGCTCGGCCCAGAACGCGGTTGGATCATTCACCGATGCGGCATAAAGCGCGTCATATTGCGCCTTGTCGATATGGGCATTGGCCGCGAATTCAGCAGTGGGGGCGTATAGTTTGTGTGTCATGTCCCAATCTCATTCTTGAGTTTTTCTTGCGGTGACGGGCAGGGGAGGAGCCGCCCTTGCCACCGTCTTGGAAATCCAAAGATAGATGGCCGCCACAGATTGCGTGGCGGCACCTGTGACTTCAGATCGCGAGGTATTCGTGGCGCAGTGCCTCGTTGTCCAGCACCTCTTGTGCGGTGCCGTCAAAGACCACAGTGCCGGTGTCCAGGATCACCGCGCGGTCGGCCAGATCCAGAGCGCGCAAGGCATTTTGCTCGACGATAACAGTCGTGATGCCCTGGGATTTGATCAGGTTGAGCGTTTTCTCGATCTCGTCCACGATCACCGGGGCCAGCCCTTCATAGGGTTCATCCAGCAGCAGCACCTTGATGTCGCGCGCCAGCGTGCGCGCAATCGCCAGCATTTGCTGCTCGCCACCTGACAGGGTCACGCCTTCTTGTTTGCGACGCTCACCCAGGCGGGGGAACAGGTCATAGATGCGGTCCAGCGACCATCCGATGGGCGGTGCGATCTGGGCCAACAGGATGTTTTCTTCCACCGTCAGCCCCGGAATGATCCGGCGATCTTCGGGCACAAGCCCGATGCCCGCCTGGCTGGCCTCGTGAGAGGCCATGGTGTGCAGCGGTTGGTGATCCAGCCAGACCTCGCCATGGGTCATTTTCGGGCTGCCGATTTGTGCGATGGCGCGCAAGGTTGAGGTTTTGCCGGCACCGTTGCGGCCCAGCAGCGCCAGGATTTCGCCTTCGTGGACGTTGAAGGAAACGCCTTGCACGATGTAGCTTTCGCCATAGTAGGCCTCCATGTCCCAGACCGAGAAATAGGCGGGCGCGGTGGCGGCGTGGTTGGCGTTCTTGGAAAAATCAGGTCTTTCGTTCATTCTTTCGCTCCTTGCGGGCCGGCCGGGCAGGGCCCGGGCCGACCTGTTGGATTACCCGTGTGCCTGGCCCAGATAGGCCTCTTGCACCTTGGGGTGACCTTTGATGTTCTCGGGCGTGTCCTCGACCAGGGGCGTTCCTTGTGCCAGGACAGTGATCCGCTCCGCCAGGGAGAAAACGACATGCATGTCATGCTCGATGATCGCCATGGTGATGTCGCGCTTTTCCTTGATCTCCTTGAGCAGGTCGATCGTGTTGTTGGTATCGGCGCGCGCCATACCGGCGGTCGGTTCATCCAGCAACAGCAGGCGCGGGTCCTGCACAAGACACATGGCCATCTCAAGGCGGCGCTTGTCGCCACGTGACAGTGAGGACGCATGCATATGGCGTTTGTCGATCATATTGACGTCAGTCAGGATATGTTCGGCTTTGTCGACCAGATCCTTTTCGTTCATCACGCTTTCGAAAGCATGCAGACGAAAGGCGCCGTCACGGCTGGCGAAACACGGGATCATGATGTTTTCAAACACGGTCAGATCGCCAAAGATCTCAGGCGTTTGGAACACACGACTGATGCCCATCTGGTTGATCTCGTGCGGTTTGCGGCCCAGAACCGACTGGCCGTCAAACATCACCGAGCCGGTGTCCGGGATCAGCTTGCCGACCAGGCAGTTCAGCAGCGTCGATTTACCCGCGCCATTCGGCCCGATGATGGCATGAACCGAATTTTCCTGAATGCTGAGGTTCACATCACCCAGGGCCTGCAGGCCGCCGAAGCGCTTGTTGACGCCTTTTACTTCGAGGATACCCATTTTTCTTTCCTCTCTATTCTGCTGGTTTCGCATCGGCGGCGGCGTCGTCATCCGCGGATTTGCGGCTGAACAATTTGCCGATCCGCTGACCACCTTCGACCAACCCGCCGGGCAGGAAGATGACGACGAGCATGAACAACAGCCCCAGCGTCAAATGCCAACCCTTGCCGACGAAGGGGTAGATGATTGCCACGATGAAGTTCTCGATGCCGTCCGGCATGAAAGCAAACCACTGGTGCAGGATGCTTTCGTTGATCTTGGACAGGATGTTTTCCATGTATTTGATCAGACCAGCGCCCAGAACAGGGCCGATCAGCGTGCCGGCACCCCCGAGGATGGCCATCAGGACAACCTCACCCGAAGCTGTCCAGAACATCCGCTCCGGGCCCACTTGCGTATCCATGGCTACCATCAGCCCGCCGGCCAGACCGGCATACATGCCGGAGATGACAAATGCGGCCAGTGTATAAGGGCGAGAGCTGAGGCCGGTATAGTTCATGCGATGCTGGTTGGATTTGACCGCCCGCAACATCATGCCAAAAGGCGAGCGGAAGATGCGGATGGACAGATAAAACGCCAGGATCAGGAAAACAGCGGCGATATAATAGCCGGTGTTGAAGGTGAACAGCCAGTTGCCGACGCTCAATTCATAGCTGCTGCCCATTTCCGCGCCGAAAAGGCCGGCGCGGCCGATTTCACCGTCCGCCAGATTACTCAGAAGCGGGCTGTCGGTATTCTTGATCTGCAAGCCGGTTTCCCCACCGGTGATCGGGGTCAGGACCGAATAGGCCAGCGCATATGACATCTGGGCAAAGGCCAGTGTCAGGATTGAAAAGTAGATGCCAGAGCGGCGCAGCGAAACATAGCCGACCAGCAGCGCAAACAATCCGGCAAATACAATGGCCACCAGGATCGCTGGGATCACGTTCAAGGTGAGCAATTTCATCATCCAGATGGCCGCATAAGAGCCGACACCCAGAAAGGCCGCGTGGCCAAAGCTGAGGTAGCCGGTCAGGCCGAACAGAATGTTGAACCCGATGGCAAAGATGCCGAAAATCACGAAACGCTGCATCAGGTCGGGGTAGCCCGCGTTGAATTGGGCCATTTCCGATGTTTCGGGAAAGGGGTTCAGGATGAAGGGGGCCAGCAGCGCAAGCACTGTGACGATGATCAGGAGTGTGGAATCCTTACTGTTGAGACCGAGCATTGATTAGTCCTCCATCACGCCCTTGCGGCCCATCAGGCCCCGTGGACGGGTAAGCAGAATGATGATGGCGACCAGATAGATGATGATCTGGTTGATGCCGGGAAGGATGGCGATGATTTGCGACATCGAGGCAAAGCTTTCCAGGATGCCCAGCAGGAAGCCTGCCAGAACCGCACCCGGCAAAGAGCCCATGCCCCCGACGACGACCACCACAAAGGACAACACGAGGAAATCCATTCCCATATGGTAATTGGGCGGGTTGATCGGCGTGTACATCACGCCTGCAAGCCCCGCGACACTGGCCGCAATGGCAAACATGATGGTGAAGCGCTTGTCGATGTTGATGCCCAGCAAGCCCACCGTCTCGCGGTCTGCCATGCCGGCGCGCACAACCATGCCGAAGGTGGTGAATTGCAGAAATCCGAAGACCCCGGCGATGACAACCATTGCAAAGCCGAAATAGATCATGCGCCAGTAGGGATAGATGATGTTTTCCATGCCGATCAAGGCGCCGAAATCGAACGATCCATCCAATGCCGGCGGTGCGGGTGTGGGGATCGGGTTGGCGCCATAAAAGGCCTTGATGACCTCTTGCAACACGATGGCCAGGCCAAAGGTCACCAGGATCTGGTCCGCATGCGGGCGGTTGTAGAAATGCTTGATGAGACCGCGTTCCATCACGATCCCCACCACAACCATGATCGGAATGGCGAAGAGGATGGCCAGCGGCACCGACCAGGCGATCATCGTATCGCCGGCGGCCTGGCCGAACCAATCATACACATAGGGCACATCCACCTTCAGCGGATTGCCCAGAAAATCTGTTCTGGTCTCGTCAACAACCTGATAGCTCAGGTTGATGATGCGGGACAATGTGACCGCACAAAACGCACCGATCATGAACAAGGCGCCATGCGCAAAGTTCACGACGCCCAGCGTTCCAAAAATGAGAGTCAGACCAAGCGCGATCAAGGCATAGGCGCTGCCTTTGTCGAGCCCGTTCAAAATCTGCAGGATGATACCTTCGGCTGTCATTGATCCCACCTCTAAGGTTTAACGTTTTGGAAATGTGTCGGGCAGCGTGACGCTGCCCGACAGCAGGTGTATTATGCGCCCGGGTTACAGGTGCCCAGGGTCGCCGCTGCGCCGCCCATTTGTGGGTGATCAGGTGCATAGGTGACCTGGTCCACTGGCGTGACTTCGACGATTTCAAGAAGGTCAAACTCGGATGTTGGGTTTTCTTTACCCTTCACAACCAGAACGTCCTTGAAGCACTGGTGGTCGGCGCCGCGATACAGCGTCTTGCCATTGCCCAATCCGTCGAATTCGAAGTCTTCCAGAGCTTCGACAACAGCGCATGGGTTGAACGACCCGGCGCGGTTTACAGCGTCTGCATACAGCATGGTCTGGCAGTAAACGGTGTGTGCCGCCTGCGATGGAGGGAAGCCATATTTCGTGCCGAAAGAGCGCACGAATGCCTGGCTGCCCGCATCTTGCAAGGACCAGTGCCAGTTGGTCGACCCAAAGATGCCCTTAACGTTGGCGCCCGCACCACGTGCCATCAGGCGCGAGTACAAAGGAACAACGATCTGGAACTCCTTGTTGTTGACCATCTTGTCGCGCAGGCCGAACTGAACAGCGGATGTCAGCGAGTTGATCATGTTGCCGCCGTAGTGGTTCAGAACCAACACGTCTGCATCTGTTTGCAGAACCGGCGCGATATAGGACGAGAAGTCAGTCTGTGTCAGTGGTGTTTTCACTGTGTTGACTGTTTCCCAACCCATGGCTTCGGTCGCCTGAACAACGGCCTCTTCCGTGGTGTAACCCCAGTTGTAGTCAGCTGTCAGGTGATAGGCCTTGCGATCCTTGCCATAAGCGTTGGCAAGCACTGGCGCCAATGCTGCACCAGACATGTAGGAGTTGAAGAAGTGGCGGAAACCGTTTGCTTTGCGGTCTTTACCGGTTGTGTCGTTCGAATGGGTCAGACCGGCCATGAAGATCACGCCCGCTTCCTGACACAGAGCCTGAACAGCCACAGCCACACCAGAGGACGAACCACCGGTGATCATGATGGCGCCGTCTTTTTCGATCATCGACTTGGCCGAGGCGCGCGCGGCGTCAGATTTCGTCTGTGTATCGCCGGTTACATATTCAACCTTGCGGCCCAGGATCCCGGTGCCGTCCAGCGTCTTGCTGGAGAAAGTGTCGATCATGCCGCCGTCGCCGCCACCGTTCAGGTGCTCGACAGCCAGTTGATAGGCGCGCAACTCGTCCGCGCCCTCATCGGCATAGGGGCCGGATTGTGGCACGTTGAAGCCCAGTGTCACCGAAGATGCGCCAGGGGCGTTGGTGAAACCGGTATCGCTTGCTGACCAGGCGGCGCCCGAAAAGATCGTTGGCATCGCAAGTCCGGCACCAGAAGCGGCACCGGTTTTCAGCACGCCGCGACGTGTGAAGTTAGATTTTGTCATGGAGGTCCTCCCGTTTTTACATTGGTCATGCACAAATCAAATGCATGCTCCACGCCCATTTCTAGGCTGCGGCATTATTGGGCTGCGCAGGAAAATTTCTCAACAAGGGGTTTTCAGGCATGAATATTTTTGTAAAGAACTATACACTTTTGTGAGTAAAATTTGTTAATACGTTAACAGGGTGTAAAACGAATCCGGGCCCATGGCTCGGCAAACAAAGGGAAATTCCGGATGCGCGGACATTTGGCAGGCAGCCGAATACGGGATCGCAGATTGGCGCTTGGCTTACGTCAGGGCAATCTGGCCAAGGCCGTTGGCATCTCGCCGGCCTATTTGAACCTGATTGAGCACAATCGCCGGAGAATCGGCGGGCGGGTTCTCAATGCGTTGGCTCAGGAGCTGGACATCAACCCGGCGCTTCTGGCCGAAGGGGTTCAGGTCGAGTTGGTGGAAGCCCTGACGCAAATCGCCAAGACCTATTCCGATGCCGGGGCAGAGGCGGATCGTGCGCGCGAACTGGCCGAGCGATTTCCCGGATGGGCGCAGATGCTGATCGACTTCCAGAATCTGGTCGAGCGGCAAAACCAGGTCCTGGCCGGATTGTCCGATCGCCTGGCGCATGATCCACAGCTTGCGGCGTCCTTGCATGAGGTTCTCAGTGTTGTGACGGCCATTCACGCCACCGCCAGTATCCTGAGCGGCGATGACACGATCGAACCTGACTGGCAGGCCCGGTTTCATCGCAATCTGTTTGAGGACAGCGCGCGGCTGGCGGGTTCTGCGCGGGCTTTGGTGACTTATCTCGATGATGCCGCGCGCGGCTCGGATAGCGATACCGCGCCACGCGATGCGGCCTTGAGCGATGAGTTCGACACCTGGTTGGCAGGGCAGGGGCATCGCCTGCCCGAGATCGAGGCGGCCCCCTCTGACAGGCGCGCCTTGCTGGGCGCCATCCAAGCGGCCGAGAGCGCAGGTGTTGCACCGCAGGCGGCGACAAAATTCGTGCAAGGCTACGCGCGCGAGGCGGCCCGGCTGCCGGCGCCGACGCTGGTGCAAGCATTCCACGAGATCGCCGATCCCCTGGCGATTTCGACGGCGCTAGGCGTGCCTTTGGACATGGTCTTGCGCCGGCTGTCGCAGATCAGTGAGACAGAACTTGGATTTGCCTCGGGCCTGGTTGTCGCGGACAGCTCGGGGGCATTTGTCTTTCGCAAACCGCTTGAGGGGTTTCCAGTGCCGCGCCATGGGGTGGGGTGTCCGCTCTGGCCGATATACCAGGCGCAGATGCGCCCCGGCCAACCGCAGTTCTTTCACCTGGAACAAGCGGGCTACGTGCCGCGCCGCTTTCAGGCCTTTGCCATCGCGGTGCCGCGCCTGTCGCAGAGCTATGCCAATGTTCAGGTTTATGAATCCACCATGCTGGTCGTGCCACAGGAGGCCATTGACGAGGAACAATTGGCGCAAACGTCAAAGTTGGAAGTCGGCCCGGGGTGCCGGATCTGCCCGCGCACCGAATGCCCGGCGCGCCATGGTGCGGCGCTGGTGGCGTGAGGGTGCAATGATTTTTGACAGCCTGCCGATTTCTGCACTACTCTGAAATGGCGCAGATGTTCAGGGAGGGGCTCTGGTGCCGAAACGCGTCCTATTGGTCGAGGATGAGCCAAACATCGTGGAAGCGATCCGCTTTTTGCTGTCACGAGACGGTTTTCAGGTAGATACCCATTCCGATGGCCAGTCTGCACTGGATGCAGTCGCACGAAAATCGCCCGATCTCATCATTCTGGATGTGATGCTGCCGAACCGCTCTGGCTATGAAATCCTGCAGGATCTGCGTGCCCAGCAGGCGACCAAGGACCTGCCGGTGCTGATGCTGACAGCGCGTGGTCAAAAGCACGACCGCGACATGGCCGCGCAGCATGGTGCCAGTGCCTTCATGACGAAGCCTTTTTCCAATTCCGAGATTCTTGACACGGTGCGGGGATTGATCGGGTCATGAAGCGCACTACCGCGCAATTTCTGGATCGCAATCGGTATCGGATGCGTCGGGCGCGGGATGCGGCCTTTGTCCTGCCGGTGCTGGGCGCCGTCTTGATGATTGCCCCGATGCTTTGGGGCGGAGGGCGGACAAGCACTGGCGGATTGTATCTGTTCGCGGTCTGGGTGGCGCTGATCGTGCTGGCTTTCGTGATCTCGCGATTGCTGCGCAAGATGCCAGGTGAGAACATGTCCGGGGCCAATGACAAGCTGGACCCCTCCTGATGGTGTCGTTCAATGTCCTTGTAGTGGTCAGCCTGGCCTATGCGGCCTTGCTGTTTGCGGTCGCATTCTGGGCCGAGCGACAGGCGCGGTTCGGCCGGTTGCAATGGCTGCGCTCACCGATCGTCTATACGCTGTCTCTGTCGATCTATTGCACCGCCTGGACCTTTTACGGCGCGGTCGGCAATGCCGCGCGTTCGGGCCTGGAATTCATGACCATCTATCTGGGCCCAACACTGGTGATGCTGGGGTGGTGGTGGCTGCTCAGACGGCTTATCCGCATCGGGCGCACGCAGCGCATCACCTCTATCGCCGATCTCCTGTCGTCGCGTTACGGCAATTCCAACATGTTGGGGGCTCTGGTCGCGGTGATGGCCGTCATTGGCACCACGCCCTATATCGCGCTGCAATTGCAGTCGGTAACGCTGGCTTTCGGCGTCTTTGCCGTCAGCAGTGCCGCACCGTTGGAACCGGCGGTCGAGGGCGCCACCGCCCTTTGGGTGGCAGCGGGGCTGGCGGTATTCACGATCATGTTCGGCACCCGCAACCTGGACAGCAATGAACGCCATGACGGCGTCGTCAGTGCGATCGCGCTGGAAGCGGTGGTCAAGCTTGTCGCGCTTTTGTCAGTGGGCGGGTTTGTGGTTTGGAGCATCGCAGGCGGACCGGTGGCGATGCTGGAACAGATCGACGCTTCGCGTCTGGCCAGTTGGCAGGCCAAGCCGGATCGGTGGCTGACGCTGATGTTCTTGTCGGCGGCGGCGTTTATCTGCTTGCCACGGATGTTTCAGGTTCTGGTCGTCGAAAACACCGATGAACAGCATCTGGCCACGGCGTCCTGGGCATTTCCGGCCTATCTGCTGTTGATGAGCATCTTTGTGGTGCCGATTGCGGTGGTGGGCCTGGCGCGGTTGCCCGAAGGGGCAAACCCCGACCTTTTCGTGCTGACACTGCCGTTGGCATTTGATGCGGATGGTTTGGCGATGCTGTCGTTTCTGGGCGGGTTTTCATCGGCAACTTCGATGGTGATCGTGGCGGCCATAGCCTTGTCGACGATGATTTCCAATCAGGTTGTCATGCCCATCTGGCTGGCCTCTGGGGGGGGTGGTGCGTCGGTATCGGGCGATGTGCGCAAGGTGTTGCTGGTGTCGCGGCGTCTGTCAATCGCGGCCATACTGGCGCTGGGCTATCTGTATTACCGCTTTACCGGCGGGACCGAAGCGCTGGCATCCATCGGGTTGATTGCCTTTACCGGCGTGGCCCAGATGATGCCCGCGCTTCTGGGGGCGATTTTCTGGCGCGGCGCGACACGGCTGGGTGCCATGACCGGCCTTACCGTCGGATTTGCGGTCTGGGCCTATACGATGTTTCTACCCAGTTTCGGGGACAGTTTCCTTTTGTCGGCATCGACCTTGGCGCAAGGCCCATTCGGCATTGGCTGGTTGCGACCGCAGGCCCTGTTCGGGCTCGTGGGGTTCGATCCGTTGGTTCATGCGGTGTTCTGGTCGATCTTCCTCAACGCCACCGGATTTGTGATCGTGTCGCTGCTGACTTTCCCGGCACCGGTCGAGCGGCTGCAGGGCGCACAATTTGTCAATGTGTTCGAATTGTCCGCCGCGCCCGGGCGCTGGTCGGGGCGGATGGCCGAGGCCGAAGATCTGTTGATCATGTCGCAACGGATCATGGGCCCCCGCGAAGCTCAGGCATTCTTTGCGACCGCTGCGGCCGGTCAGGGGCGCACCGGCTATTTGCCCGATGTTACGCCCGATTTCATGGAGCAGATCGAGCGCCGGCTGGCTGGCAGCGTTGGAGCGGCGACGGCGCATGCGATGGTAGGGCAGATCGTGGGCGGCACCGCCGTGTCGGTCGAGGACCTGCTGGCGGTGGCGAATGAAGCCGCCCAGATGCTGGAATATTCCAGCCAGCTTGAGCAGAAATCAGCAGAATTGACGCGCGCCACGCTTAAACTCAGCGACGCCAATGAAAAATTGACGAACCTGTCGCTCCAAAAAGATGCCTTCCTCAGTCAGATCAGCCATGAATTGCGCACGCCGATGACGTCAATCCGGGCGTTTTCGGCAATCTTGCGTGAAAGCGATGCGCTGCGCCCTGACGACATACACAAATATTCAGGGATCATTCAGGATGAGAGCGAGCGTCTGACCCGGCTGTTGGATGATCTGCTGGATTTATCCGTGCTTGAGGCCGGTCGGGTGACGCTGAACCTGCGCGAGTGTGATCTGGCCGAAGTATTGGCCGGGGCGGTGCAAAGTGCAGCGGCCACCCAGGGCACCCCGGCCTTGCACATCGTTCAGGACATCGAGCCTGATCTGCCCCGCGTGCGCACCGACCCCGATCGCCTGGCGCAGGTGTTCATCAATCTGATCACAAATGCGCGCAAATATTGTGACGCCGATGCCCCGCAACTCGCGATTTCCCTGCGCGCCGCCGGCCCGGCGCTGATCCTGGATTTCGTGGACAATGGCCAGGGTATCCCGGAGCAAAAGCAAGAACTGATATTTGAAAAGTTTTCCCGCCTGAGCGATCAGGCAGCTGCCGGCAGCGCGGGGCTGGGACTGGCGATCTGTCGTGAAATCATGCGCCGGCTGGGCGGGTCGATTGCCTATTTGCCCGGCCAGGGCGGGGCGGCATTCCGGGTGGTTTTGCCCATCGCGCCAAAACCCGATGGTGTATCAGATTCCTGAGTGACAACGCTTTGGTAACGGGGCTGTGGCAACCTGGCCGACAGGACCAATTGGATTCGGGCAAATGAGCGACGATCTGGACAGATCACATCCCCTGTATCGCAAGATAGGGGCGTCCGCGGGCGCTGCGTCGGGCGGCAACGGTGCATTGCGCCGTGCCTTTCGTATGGTTCTGGCGCGTGCTGCAGAAGAATTCTCGGGCATGCAGGTGATGGTCGCTGGGCTGGGCAAGGAATCCCGCGACATGGACCAGGTGATCCACGATCTTGACGATGTTCCGGTGATTTTCGTGCTCGAAGGCCCCGATGACGCATTGGCCATGGCGGTGATGGATCACCAAATGATCGCCGGGTTGCTGGAACACGCCACCACGGGCCGTGTGGTCAAGGCACCGGCCGAGGCGCGCAGGCCCACGCGGACCGACGCCACCATTTGCGGCGAGTTCCTGGACCGCGTCTTGACCGGGCTGGCCGAGGAATTGGCCCAGATACCCGACGCGCCGGATGTCGCGGGCTATGCCTATGGCCACACGCTCAAGGACGCGCGTGCGGTCGAACTGGCTTTTGATGATGTGCCGTTTCAGAAATTCGAGATCAGCGTGGACATCGAAGGCGGTGCCAAGACGGGTCGTCTTGACCTTTTCTTGCCCGACCGCAGCAAGGGGCGCAACCGCGGGCAGGGCGGGCCAACACGGGATTGGTCTACCGCCTGGAATGAACAGGTGCATCTCGCGCCCGTAGAGCTGGAGGCGGTTCTGGCGCGCAAGAAATTGCGTCTTGCCGATATCTATCAATGGGAGGTGGGCGCGGTGGTCGCTTTGCCCGAGACCGGATTGGCCCAGGTCACACTTGTAGGGCAAAACGGGCAGATCGTGGCGCGCGGCAAACTGGGCCGGCAAGGCACGGACAAGGCTGTTCGTGTTGACGCAGTGACCTCGGAGCCGGATGTTGATGCGCTGGAAGCACCAGGGTTCGAACCCGCTGCCGCGCAGGCCGGAGCGCCGCCGCCATTGGGTCTTGCGATCGCTGGCGCAAGCGCGCAAATGCGCCCGCTCACGCCCGAGACGCCGGACGCGGGCGGCCAGATGAATGGCCCTCGCCCCGAGCCTGCGATGATACCTTCGGCCCAGACCGGAGGCCCGGGTGGCGATATCGATACCATGCCCCTCGCCATGGCCTCGGCGCCGATGGGCGCATCAGGCGAGATGCCCGAGCGCGTAGATGGCACCCAGTCCGCGATGGCGGCGCCTGTGGCCATGCCCATGTCCGTGCCGGACCCAGGCGCGGAACAGACCTGACCCGGCACAGACCTGACCCGGCACAAACAAATTGATCCCGGGAATGCGCGGTTTTGCGGCATTGCGCCGCCGTCGCCGCTTTTTGGGCGGAACTTCGCGCGACCGTCACCAGTTTACCTTACGTTAATACATGGCGCGCGACACTGTGCTAGACTGGTCATTGGCCGCCAGAGCCACACGACACATCAGGGAAGTCCACATGTCTGCACCCCAACCAGAAACAATCGACCTGCCACGACACCGGACCAATACCAAAGGTCCCGAATTACCGAAATCAACCGGGTTTTGGGAGCCATCGGCAGAATTCAAGACCCGCCTTGCCGCGCGCCAGAAGCGGCTTAGCGAAGCCGATCGCGATGAATTCGAAGATCTTTGGGACAACGTGCCGGTCTGAACGCCACTTGATTGCTTCACAGGTCTGATGGCGCCCGCAAAGCCAGGCGCGGGCCCTTTTGCGCAGCCTTGCGCCCGCGATGAGTTCAGCCCAACAGCAATCCTGAGACAACCATCATCAACCCAAGCGCCGACAGCGCCAGCGCGCCCATGTTCCACGCGACAAGACCCTGTAGTTTCTTGCGCATGTCTTCTTCGTTCAGCCCGGCTTTGCGGGCCTTCAGCGCCACCGCAACGCAATAGATCAAGCCCGCCAATCCGGCCAGAGTTACGGCTATCCCAGGAAGTATCAACCAGGCCATTCGCTTTCTCCTTTTGGTCGTGCAAGCGCCAATAGCCTGTGCGCTGAAATTGGGCAAGGCCAATGGGTTGCATCGGGCGCGTGTGCTGGGTAGGCAGCGGGTCAGAGATGATACGAGGGTGGACCATGAGCGATACAGAAACCGACAGCAGCTACCGCGTCACCGCAGATGAGCTGCGCCAGTTCATCGAGCGTTTTGAACGCCTTGAGATGGAAAAGAAAGATCTGGCGGACCAGCAAAAAGAGGTCATGGCAGAGGCCAAGGGCCGGGGCTATGACACCAAGGTCATGCGCAAGCTTGTGGCGCTGCGCAAACGCGACCGCGACGATATCGCCGAAGAAGAAGCAGTGCTTGAGATGTATAAACAAGCGCTGGGGATGTGACGCGGCATGGTGCCGGGCCAGGCTCGGCGCATGCTCTTGTCAAGGTGACAGGAAAGTCACGCCAGCCAGGTGTTCCAGCTCGGCCAGGTCTTCGTCATAGGTGGCGGTGATCTTGTCGACGACCTGGCTTGTCCATCCGGGCACATCGAGTTCCTGCTCGACCTCGTCTTCGATTGCGTATTTGTCCAGAAATGCCGTCAGGACCCGGCGCCGGTGGTATTCTGTCTGTGGCGGGTGGCTGGTCATATAGGCCTTCATGCGCCGCAATCCCTCGCGGTGCATAATCTGCCCCGCGATGTTCAAACCGCCCTTCAAGGTGATCGTTTCGTCATGGCCGGTCACTTCGCGCATGATTTCCGGCCATAGATAGGGGGTATCCTCGTTGGCCCATATGGTCAGCGAACACCCAGGGTTGCTTTCGGTGATCGCGACGGCCACATCAGACCACCTGATGTCATTGACATCCGTGCCTTGCAGCATCGCAGGGATCGATTTGTGGGTCTGGCGCGGATGGGCGGCGAGCGCGGGGATAAAGGTCGCGGGGTTGCGCACCGACATGAAGAACTCGACCTGATGTTCCGAAAACAGGTTGCGAAACCACATTGGTTTGTAACCCGCCTTTTCGTACAGCATGCCTTGTTCGAACACGCGGCCCGACACGCAGATGAAATCTTCGAAACTCAGCACCAGGCGTTCGGTGCTATCGTCATCCAGCATGTCCTCGATCAGGGCATTTTGTGCCGCGCTTTCCGCCTTTTTGCCTTTGAGTTTCTGGGCGGCCTTGACGATGGTTTCGCGGTAACGACCGGGTCCGGGAATGGCGACACCCAATGCGGCCAATCGGGACTTGTTTTGTAACAAGGAGCGCAACAAACGATCTTCGTCAGTGCAATGGGCGCCTAGATGTATCGCAAGCTGCATGGTGCCAGATTATTATGGAATTCTTTCGCTATAGTATAGGCGGAAAACTGGACAGGGGAACCGCTTTTGGCTATCGCGGTGTAAATGACTGACAAAAACACTCTGAATTTGCCCACGCCGCGCTGGTGGCGGCACCGGTTGTGGTCCGTTGCGGCGCTGGGAATTGCGGCACTGGTGGTCATGCCCATTGCGGCAATCGCCGTGATGGCCTTGTTTCCACAAGAAAACATCTGGCCTCATCTGGTGTCCACGGTATTGCCGAGATATCTGGGAAATTCGGTCTTGCTGGTCGTTCTTGTTGGCACCTTGGCCGGGGCGGCAGGCACCGGCGCGGCCTGGTTGCTGACCATGTACAGCTTTCCCGGATCGCGCTGGCTGAGTTGGGCCGTGCTGTTGCCTCTGGCCATTCCGGCCTATGTCGGCGCCTATGCACTGGTGGATTTTCTGGAATATGCCGGGCCGGTCCAAACCGCATTGCGCCAAATGTTTGGATGGCAAAGTGCCCGTGATTACTGGTTTTTTCAGGTGCGTTCACCCGGGGCTGCGGTCGTGGTCCTGGCGTCGGCGCTTTATCCTTATGTCTATCTTCTGGTGCGTTCGGCCCTGAATGAGCAATCGGCCAGCGCCTTTGAGGTGTCTCGCGCCCTGGGTGCGGGCCCCTGGCGGCAATTCTGGAGCGTGGGGATTCCATTGGCCCGGCCGGCGATCGCGGCCTCGGTGGCGATTGTCATGATGGAAACCGTCAGTGACTTTGGCGCGGTCAGTTATTTTGCCGTCCAAACGTTGACGACCGGGATCTTTGCGACCTGGCTGGATGGGGGCAATGCCGGCGGCGCAGCGCAGATTGCGTCATTGATCTTGCTGGTGGTTCTGGTGCTGGTCGGGCTGGAAAAGCGCAACCGCGCCCGTTTGCGGTTCTTTCAGAGCCCGCGCCAATCACGCCCGGTGACGCAAATCCACCTGCACGGGTGGCGCGGGTGGCTGGCTTTCGCCGCCTGTTTTCTGCCCTTCGGTCTTGGCTTTGTCTTGCCCGGCGCGGTGATCCTGGGCCATGCCATTGACAATGCACGAGGCTGGCTGGATCCAGGGCTGTTGCTGGCATTGCGCAACACGATATTCGTCGGCGCCACAGCCGCGATCGCCACGGTGACGGCGGCGCTGGTGCTGACCTATGGCGTCCGGCTTTCCGGGCAAAGGTTGCCTGCGCTGGTCTTGCCTGCGACCACGATCGGCTATGCGGCGCCGGGGGCGGTTCTTGGGGTTGGTTTGCTGATTCCGATGTCGAATTTCGATCACCTGCTGGCCGATTTCATCACTTCCGTGACCGGGCGCGATCCGGGTTTGTTGCTGACCGGAACGGCTTTTGCGATCATTTATGCCTATTGCGTGCGGTTTTTTGCCGTGGCGCAGGGGGCCATGGACGCGGCCCTGGGGCGCATTCCGCCGAGCCTGCCAATGGCCGCCCGCTCATTGGGGCAAAGCAACGCGGGGGTTTTGCGACATGTGACAGTGCCGATGATCCGGGGTTCAGTTGCGACCGCGCTGTTGCTGGTGTTTGTGGATTGCGTCAAGGAATTGCCGGCGACTTTGCTGTTGCGGCCGTTCAATTTCAACACCCTGTCCACCCGCGTCTACGAAAAGGCCAGTCTGGAACAGATCGGACAGGCCGCCCCGGCGGCGGTTCTGGTCAGTTTGGTCGGGCTGTTTGCGGTGCTGATGTTGGCGCGCACAAATCCTTCAATGAGGGTCTTGCGCCGTGCGCAGAAAAGCCCTAAACCCCGCCGCGTGCCCCTATAGCTCAGCTGGTAGAGCAACTGATTTGTAATCAGTAGGTCCGCGGTTCGAGTCCGTGTGGGGGCACCATTTCATCCTACATTTTGGCACCATTTGTCTGATTGCGCCGCGTATGCGGGTTCGGGGTTGAAATTCGGCGGCCCCGGCGACCGTGAGACGAAAGGCGCGTTCAGCCTGACATAGGGATGAGATGGCGCCGCGGCTTGCACGGCGCAGATTTCTAAGAAACGCGGGGCCGGTCCTTTGGGGCCAGGTTTTTGAGGTTCCTGGCAATCCGGGGGGCGGCAAAGGCGGTAAAACGGCGGACTTCGGGGCGCTTGTGCGCCGCCGGCGAGGTGATCATCCAGATCAGCAGGTCTGCGTTGGGCGGCGGGTCAAAGCACCGCACAAGGTTCGGGTTCGCATCCCCGACGTTGACAGGGAACGGGCCAATGCCTTGGCCGGTTTCGATTGCCATCATCAAATCGGCGGTTGTCGCGCACCGCACGATATTGCCCCTTTCGCTTGGGAAATGGTTCAGCAAATGGACGCGATGGTCTTCCATGTCCTTGCTGAACGCCGGTGGCAGCGCATGTTTGGCCGCATAGGATCGGGAAGCATAATAGGTCCACTGGGTCTGGCCGATTTTGCGAACAATCAACCGGTCGTCCTGGATATGCGGCGCCATGCGCAGGGCGACATCAGCCTCGCCCTTGATCAGATCAAAATACTTTTCGGCAAACAGAAACTCAAAACTGAGGTTCGGGTTCGCCTCTGCAAACTCTGCCACCACCGCGCCGATGTCCCCAAAGGTCCGGTCGCCGACCGCGGTGATCCGGATTGGCTGGCTGGCCCTCGTGCGCTCGGCTTCGGATTGGGCCTCGATGGCCAGGGCTGCTTGTTCCAGGGTTTCAGCACAGGACATGAGCGCGGTTGCGCATTCGGTCGGCCTCGCGCCGCGTGTGGTGCGTTCAAACAAGGTCACGTTCAG
>Ga0316205_10001519_pt1 | contig 28543 bp, 22 predicted proteins | sample 3monthpyrite_MG_FD_204941 | JGI IMG/M metagenome (GOLD analysis project Ga0316205, IMG submission 204941) | Microbial mat bacterial communities from mineral coupon in-situ incubated in ocean water Damariscotta River, Maine, United States -... | ecosystem: Environmental > Aquatic > Marine >...
CCGGGGGGAAAACCCGGGTGTAAAAGATGCAACCCCTGCTCTATTTCAGCTACGGGATGACCAAAACCGGCTCCACACTGGCTTTTGAGCTGGTGCGGAGCGCGCTTGATCTTTGCGGCTTCCCGCAAGATCGGGTGCCCCTGGATGTGGTAAGGCCCGGAGCAAAGCACAATTTTGTCAATCACATCTCCGAACAGCAGCTCGACGCGCTAAAGCAAGAAGCGAAGAAGTGTGGCTATCCCATTGCTTTAAAAACACATACACGGCCGGACCCTTGCGTGGTTTCGGCAATTCAAAATGGCGAGGCCATCGCCCATGCCAGCTACAGAGACCCCCGCGACATGGCGCTTTCAATGCTTGACCATGGCGCAAAAGCCCGCGCCGAGGGGCGTGACGCCTTCTCCGAATTGCGGAGTCTGGCGCAGGTGCTGCAAAATATTCGCCACCAGCATGATAGCCTTACAGCATGGCTAAGGCTGCCAGGCACCATGCCGCTTTATTTTGAGGATACCGCCTTCGACACCGCAAAAACCGCGCGGCGCATCTTGGCGCGCCTCGGTCTGAAGCTCGACCCGGAGGTGCTGGCCGATGTAGTGTTAACACAGCGATTTACCCAAAAAAACAAAGCCCAGCGCCAGCGCTACCCCACCGAAATGAGCGCCGGCGATTCCGAAGGCATCGCCGGCGAATTTGCACCGCTCATCGAAAAATTCATCTGCAACCGCCACAGCTTGGTGGATGATGGCCGTATCCACCTGCCCCCGCCACAGCAATTGCGCCACGGCCCACGGGATTAACTGGACAAAACCGGCAAAAAAAGCGATCTTGCCATCAAAAGGAACCGCAAAAATGACCACCCTGCACCTCAAAAAAGGCTCCAGCCGCAAAAGCGCCTATGAGCTGAAAAACCCGCTCGACGAAATGGAAGAAACCCACACCCTCGCGGTGCTGGTTGATAATGAAGCCGGGGTTTTGGCACGGGTCATCGGCCTATTTTCGGGGCGCGGCTATAATATTGACAGCCTAACGGTTGCCGAAACCGATGCCAAGGGCCACCGCTCGCGGATCACCATCGTCACTACCGGTACCGCAGCCGTGATCGAGCAGATAAAAGCCCAGCTTGGCGGCATTGTGCCGGTTTACAAGGTCAATGACCTTACGGTCGACGGCCCCTCGGTCGAGCGCGAAATGGCATTGCTCAAAGTGGCGGGCACCGGCGAAAAGCGGGTTGAGGCCATGCGGCTGGCCGATATTTTTCGGGCCAATGTGGTTGATAGCACGCTGGAAAGCTTTGTGTTCGAAATTACCGGCACCCCCGAAAAAATCGGTGCCTTCACCGAGCTGATGCGCCCGCTCGGCCTGTGCGATATTGCCCGCACCGGTGTGGCCGCCATGGCACGGGGCAGCCTGAAGGGCACTCCCTAAAAAAGAGGGAGCGGCGGGCCGCTCCCTTGGAGTTTTGCAATTCAGGCTCATCGTTATATGTGCTCGATACATTGCCCATGGCCTGATTGCCGGGAGGGCCAAGCAGATAACCCTCCCACCTGTTCTTAGCTACAGCCGGATGTGCCGCCGCAGGTGTTACATTTCATGCAGGTGCCGTTACGCACCAGGGTAAAGTTGCCGCACTCGCCGCAGGGGTCGCCCTCATAGCCCTGCATTTTGGCTTTGGTCCGGTTATCCATCACCTGCACCGTGGTTTCGCTGGCAATGGCAACACTGGTTTCGGTGGCTTTAATGCCGCTCAGGTTTTGCGGCAGGCGCGAGCGCAAATAGCCGGTGGAGGAAAGCTGTTTTATCAGGTCAAGTGAATTGGCGGTTTCCGACGGTTCCGAAACATTCGGCTTACCCTCTTCCTCGCCGCGCCCCAAGCTGTCAAAGCTTTCGCCTTCGGGTTGCACATGCGCAAGGTCAGTGCGATCAAGGTAGGAAATCGCCAGCTCACGGAAGATATAATCAATAATCGAGGTGGCTGACTTTATGCTGTCATTGCCCTGCACCATGCCTGCCGGGTCAAACCGGGTAAAGGTGAAGGCCTCCACATATTCATCCAGCGGCACGCCATATTGCAGGCCCACCGAAATAGCGATGGCGAAATTATTCATCATTGCGCGAAAGGCCGCACCCTCTTTGTGCATATCAATAAAGATCTCGCCCAGTGAGCCGTCTTTATATTCGCCAGTGCGCAAATAAACCTTATGCCCGCCCACAACCGCCTTTTGGGTATAGCCCTTGCGGCGCTGCGGCAGTTTTTCACGGCCACGGGCCACCTCTTTCACCACCAGTTTTTCAACGATCTTCTCGGCCAGCACCGCGGCTTTTTCATTGGCGGGGGCTTCGGCAATATCCTCCATGTCATCATCCTCGATCAGCGCGCCTGAAAGCGGCTGGCTGAGTTTGGAGCCATCGCGGTAAAGCGCATTGGCCTTTACCCCTAGCGCCCAACTGGTTTCATAGGCCGCTTTGCAATCCTCGATGGTGGCATCATTGGGCATATTGATGGTTTTGGAAATCGCGCCGGAAATAAAGCTCTGCGCGGCGGCCATGATCTTGATATGACTATCAACCGAAAGATAGCGCGTGCCGGTTTTGCCGCAGGCATTGGCGCAATCAAACACGCTGTAATGCTCTTTTTTCAGGTAAGGCGCGCCCTCGAGGGTCATGGTGCCAATGGCATGCAGGTTGGCCGCTTCGATCTGCTCTTTGCTATAGCCAAGGTGGTTGAGCAGATCAAACGTCGGGTCATTGAGCTTGGCTTCAGGAATGCCAAGTGCGCCGGTGCAAAAATCACTGCCCAGTGTCCACTGGTTGAAAATAAAGCGGATATCAAAGGCCGAGCCGAGCGCGGCTTCTATTTTGCCCAGTTCTTCCTCGCCAAAGCCATGCCCGAGCAGGCTGGTGGTGTTGATGCCGGGCGCGTTGCCAATCGAGCCATGGCCAACCGCATAAGCGATAATCTCTTCAATCTGCGCAGGCTTATAGCCCAGCTTCACCAGCGCCGCCGGTACTGACTGGTTGATGATTTTGAAATAACCACCTCCGGCGAGTTTTTTGAACTTCACCAAGGCAAAATCGGGCTCGATGCCGGTAGTATCACAATCCATCACCAGCCCGATGGTGCCGGTTGGGGCGATCACCGAAACCTGCGCATTGCGGTAGCCGTGCTTTTCACCCAAAGCCAGCGCATCATCCCACGCCTGATGGGCAAGGTTGATCAGCTTGCCATCGGGGCAGTTATCATGGTCCAGCGGCACCGGCGGCACCGCGAGGCCTTCATAGCCTGCGGTTTCGCCGTAAGCCGCGCGTTTGTGGTTGCGGATCACCCGCAGCATATGCTCTGCGTTTTTGGCATAGCCGGGAAAGGCGCCAAGTTCGGCGGCCATTTCGGCCGAGGTTTTATAAGAAACACCGGTCAGAATCGCGGTCAACGCGCCGGTCAGCGCCCTGCCCTCGTCACTGTCATAGCCAAAGCCCATATTCATCAGCAAGCCGCCGATATTGGCATAGCCAAGCCCGAGGGTGCGGAACTTATAGCTGCGCTCGGCAATTTCAGGGCTGGGGAACTGCGCCATTAGCACCGAAATTTCGAGCGTGATTGTCCAGAGCTTGGTGGCGTGCATATAGGAGGCCGCGTCAAAGCTGCCCTCGCGCAGGAATTTCAGCAGGTTCATGCTGGCCAGATTGCAGGCGGTATCATCCAAAAACATATATTCCGAGCACGGGTTGGAGCCGCGAATTTCACCGTCCGCCGGGCAGGTATGCCACGCATTGATGGTATCATGATACTGGATGCCGGGGTCGGCCGAGGCCCAGGCCGCATGGCCCACATCATCCCACAAATCGCGCGCCTTGATGGTTTTGGCCACTTCGCCATCCGTGCGGCGCAAAAGCTCCCAATCGGCGTCATCCTTTACGGCCTGCAAAAAGGCATCGGTCACCCGCACGGTGTTGTTGGAGTTTTGCCCCGAAACGCTGAGATAAGCATCAGAATCCCAATCGGTATCATAGGTCGGGAATTCGATGCTGGTGAAGCCCTGCGCCGCATATTGCAGCACCCGCTTCACATAGGTTTCAGGGATCATCACCTTGCGCGCGCCCAAAATAGCGGCCTTCAAGGCCGGGTTTTTGCGCGGATCAAAGGCGTCTTCCTCCACGCCGTCCCACACCCGAATGGCGCCAAAAATCTCGTTGAGTTGTTGTTCATGCAATTTTGAGCCGGCCACCAAGGAGGCCACTTTTTGCTCCTCGATCACCTTCCAATTGATGAATTCCTCAATATCGGGGTGGTCCACATCGACAATCACCATTTTCGCGGCCCGCCGCGTGGTGCCGCCCGATTTGATAGCCCCCGCCGCGCGGTCGCCGATTTTCAGGAAAGACATAAGCCCGGAAGATTTACCGCCGCCGCCCAAGGTTTCATTGGCCGCCCGCAGGGATGAGAAATTGGTGCCGGTGCCGGAGCCATATTTGAACAACCGCGCTTCGCGGGTCCAGAGGTCCATAATGCCGCCATCGTTTACAAGGTCATCCTGCACCGACTGGATGAAGCAGGCATGGGGCTGCGGATGCTCGTAGGAGTTAACCGATTTGGTCAGCTTGCCGGTTTTGAAGTCCACATAGTGGTGGCCTTGTGCGGGGCCATCAATACCGTAAGCCCAGTGCAAGCCGGTGTTAAACCATTGCGGCGAATTGGGCGCGGCCATTTGCGCGGCCAGCATATAGCGCATTTCGTCAAAATAAGCCTTGGCATCGGCTTCGGTGGTAAAGTGGCCACCCTTCCAGCCCCAATAGGCCCAGGCCCCTGCAAGGCGGTCAAACACCTGCTTGGCCGAGCTTTCAGAGACAAAGCGCGCCGCTTTTGGCAGCTTGGCCAGTGCGGCCTCGTCGGGCACCGAGCGCCACAAAAATTCGGGCACGCCCTTTTCCTGCACGCGCTTGGTGGCAGCGGGCACCCCGGCTTTGCGGAAATATTTTTGCGCCAGCACATCGGCGGCCACCTGCGAAAAGCCGCCGGGCACTTCCATATCGCTCAAGGCAAACACAATGCTGCCATCGGGGTTGCGTATTTCCGAATTTCGCTTGGTGAATTCGAGCATGCCGTAGGCGCCGGATTTTACCGACGTAAATTTACGATCAATCTTCATATTGTCCCTGCCCTGTAAAAGCCCTGCCTGAGGGTATTTTGTTATAAAAGCCACATTGGGTGATTTCAAAGGCCCACATCGCCTGCGATCCAAAACCTTCCATCAACACTATATCTAGTGGCTAATCTGCTGATACACCCTAATTGCAGTATTATGCGGGGCATGGTCAAACAATAAATTTCGATTTTGGAGAAAATTTTCTATTGACGTGATATTTTGATTCACGGGTCAAAAACCTGCATCGCGGCACAGATTTCAAAAATGCGGCGTCATATCAAATGCTTTGCCACAATGGCTGATTTCGGGCATGAACCGCGCAGGCCGAGAATCATCAATGCATGAATATGTTAACCCGCCGGGCGCGTCATTTATCAATATCACTGTTTGATAAAACTGGTCGGGGCGATAGGATTCGAACCTACGACCTACGGTACCCAAAACCGCCGCGCTACCAGGCTGCGCCACGCCCCGACCTTGGGGCATCATTTAGAGGGTAACGCCGAGAATGAAAAGCGAAAAATCAGCTATTCACAGGGCCAAGCAGCATTTTCTTGCGAAAGGCCCGCATAGCGAATTTCAGCGCCCACGCCAAACCCCAGCATAGACGAAACACCGCCGTTGATCTCCAGCACATACTGGATATTGGCACCGCCCGGAATCGGCACCGTGGAAAGCGGCTCCGCATTTTCCTGAATGCGCTGCACAACGCCGCGCGAATCAATAAAAAGCATATCCAGCGGAATGAGCGTGTTTTTCATCCAGAATGACACCGAGCGCGGCTGGTCATAAATAAACAGCATCCCCGAAAATTGCGGCATTGATTCGCGATACATCAAGCCTTTGGCCTGCTCGGCCGGTGTGATTGCCAGTTCGATCTCGAAACGGGCACTGGCACCGTTGTCGCGCAGCTCCAGCGCGTTGGCTTCACAGGTTTGGGCGAATGCGGGCGGTGCCAGCAAAAAAACAGCGGCCGCAGCGAGCCCCATCGCGGCGCGGCGGTTAATCATTTTTTTCATTTGCCTTATCCCATGAATAAATTGACCCTGCCATGCGGCCGCGCGGACCATCAATAACCTGCACCGAGATCGCCTCTCCGGGTGACAGATCAGAAAACCCGTATTGGCGCATAACCTCGAGATGCAGAAAAATATCTTCGGCACTGCCAAAGGTATTGGCAAAACCAAAGCCCTTGGCCTTGTCAAACCACTTGATCCGCGCCGGTTGCAGCGGCACACCCTCAACTTTCGGCAACTCGGACTGGGTATTTGAAATATCTTCGCTCTCGGCAAATTCAACCGGTGACACGATTTCGAAAATTTCAGCCGCCTGGCGGCCACGGTCGGTTTGCTGCACACTGAAGGAAACCAAAGAACCCTCGGCAATTGAGCCGCGGCCGAAATTCCGCAACACATTGGCGTGCAGCAATATGTCTCCTAGGTCGTCATCCGCCACGAGAAACCCATAGCCTTTAACGGCATCAAACCACTTAACCTGGCCTTTTTTCATTCTGTCCTTCCCGTGACCCAGATTTGGGACTCTTCATCTAGTCGCGCACGCGATCACGATCTTCGTTTTCAAATTGGCTGATCCTGCGACGCCTGTTAAAGCTGATCAACCTTGTTTAAAACACTTAACAGCACAAATCAGACCGTTTTCAATATTTAATTCACATTTGTAAAAATATTAAATTTTAACACGCTTTACCTGTTAAGGATTCAACCTTAGCACCTGCCATCTGTCTGATATCCCTAATCTATGCCATTTAAAACGGTCGTGCAACCTATAGGCACCATCTGCCCAAAATTCGATTTCGAGCGGGGTAATGCGAAAGCCGCCCCAAAAAGGAGGGCGCGGCGGGTTGGTGCCTTTTACAAGGCCGAGCTTGGCCACTTTGGCCATAAGAGCGGCCCGCGATTCCAGCGGCTTTGATTGCTCTGACGCCCAGGCACCGAGCCGGCTTTGCAGCGAGCGCGAGGCGAAATAGGCATCGGCCTGCGGCCCGTCTTCCCGGCTCACCAGCCCGCGCACCCTTATTTGCCGGCGCAGGGATTTCCAGTGCATCACAAAGGCGGCCTTGCCCGAGGCCTCTATTTCCTCCGCTTTGGCGCTGCCGTAATTGGTATAAAAAACAAAGGCTTCCGCCTCGATCTCCTTGAGCAGCACCATGCGCGCATTGGGCAGGCCGCTTTTATCTACGGTGCTGAGCGCGATGGCGTTGGCGTCGTTGGGTTCGCTCACTTTGGCGGCGTCCAGCCAGCTTTGCGCGAGCACACAAGGGTCATCCCCAGCAAAAATGCCGGTTCGTTTCGAATTTTCGTCCATCACGGCCTCCTTTTTCACGCAAACAGCCTAGCCCAGCCCATAAGCCAGCGCCACCGGTGTTTACAATCTTGAATGGCTCGCGCCTTTGGCGTAAACGGGGGGAACAATAACAAAAGGGTAATGGAATGACCTCGGGACTGATGAGCGGTAAGCGCGGCCTTATTATGGGTGTTGCCAATGATAAATCCATCGCATGGGGCATTGCCCGCATGTGCCACGCACAAGGGGCCGAGCTGGCCTTCACCTATCAGGGCGATGCGCTGGGCAAACGCGTAAAGCCATTGGCCGCCTCGATTGGCTCCGCGCTTGTGCTGCCTTGCGATGTGACCGATAGCGCCTCGATCGATGCAACATTTGCGGAGATCGAAGCTAAATGGGGCAAAATAGATTTTCTGGTCCATGCTATTGGTTTTTCTGACAAAAACGAGCTTCGCGGGCGCTATATCGATACTTCGGCCGAGAATTTCAGAATCACCATGGATATTTCGGTTTATTCGTTTACCGCCGTTGCTCAGCGCGCCGAAAAGATAATGCCCGACGGTGGCGCCATGCTCACCCTCACCTATTACGGGGCCGAGCGGGTGATGCCGCATTATAATGTCATGGGGGTGGCCAAGGCCGCGCTGGAAGCCTCGGTGCGCTATATGGCCATGGATCTGGGCCCAAAAAATATCCGCGTTAACGCGCTGTCGGCCGGGCCGATCAAAACCCTTGCCGCCTCCGGAATCGGTGATTTCCGCTACATCCTCAAGTGGAACGAGCTCAACTCGCCGCTGCGCCGCAACGTAACCACCGAAGACGTGGGCAAAGCCGGCATGTATCTGCTCAGCGATCTTTCATCGGGGGTAACCGGCGAAAACCACCATGTCGATAGCGGCTATCATGTTGTCGGCATGAAGGCCGAAGACGCCCCGGATATCGATGTAGCAACAGGAAGAAAATAATGTCAGACCGTCTCCCCCACGAAAAGGGCTTCCATATCAGCTGGGACCAAATCCACCGCGATAGCCGCGCGCTTGCCTGGCGGCTGGAAAAGATGGGCCCCAAAGGGGGTGAATGGAAAGCGGTGGTGGCCATCACCCGTGGCGGCATGGCCCCGGCAATGATTATCGCGCGCGAGCTTGATATCCGCACGGTGGATACCATCAGCATCAAATCATACGATCACCAACACCAGTCAGACGCGGTGGTGCTCAAAGCCCCAGACGCGAAAATTATCGGTGACGGCGAGGGCATTTTGATCATCGATGATCTGGTGGATACCGGCAAAACACTGGAAGTGGTTAAATCGCGCTACCCGAAAGCCCATATCGCCACGGTTTATGCCAAGCCGATGGGCCGCCCGATGGTGGATACTTTTATCACCGAAGTTTCGCAGGATACATGGATTTTCTTTCCGTGGGATATGGCCCTGCAATATGTAGAGCCCTATCGCGGGAACGACTAAATGACCACGCCGCGCCAGCTTAAACTTTCGCCCGCCACCCGCGCCGCGCAAGCGCTGCGCCAGATAGACCCGATAACCGGCGCGGTAACCCCGGCGATTGACCTTTCCAGCACCTATGCGCGGGATGACGACTACGCCCCGCGCCAACGTTATATTTATGCCCGCGATGGCGGCCCGACCGTTGAGCACGCCGAGGAAATTCTGGCCAGTCTGGATGAGGGCGCGGGCGCGCTGGTGTTTTCATCGGGCATGGCGGCGGTGGTTACGCTGCTGGAAACCCTTGAAAGCGGCGATCATATCGTGGCACAAAAGGTGATGTATCACGGGGTGATCAACTGGATGCTGCGCTTGCAGGAAAAGCGTGGTATCAAGGTGAGCTTGTTCGACCAAAGCATTGAAAATGCTCTGGAAAAGGCCATAACTCCCGATACCAAACTTGTATGGATAGAAACCCCGAGCAACCCGACATGGGATGTGGTTGATATCGAGGCTGCCGCCGGGGCAGCCCATGATGCGGGCGCGCGGCTGGTGGTGGATTGCACGGTGGCCCCGCCCTGCACCTCGCTGGCGCTGGCGCTCGGGGCAGATTACGTATTTCATTCCGCCACCAAATATCTCGGCGGCCATTCCGACATTACCGCAGGCGTGCTTACCAGCGCCCGGGCCGATACCCATTGGGCCGAAATCTGCCTGCTGCGCACCTTGCTTGGCAATGTAATCAGGCCCTTTGATGCGTGGCTGCTCATCCGCGGTATCCGCACGCTTTACCTGCGTTTTGAGCGGGCCTCAGAAAGCGCCCTTAAAATCGCGCAACATTTTGAGAACCATCCTAAAATCGCACAGGTGCTTTACCCCGGCCTGCCCGGCCACCCCGGCCATGACATTGCCGCCCGCCAGATGACCGGCGGCTTTGGCGGTATGCTGTCACTGCTGACCAAAAGCGCCAAGGCCGCACATGATGTGGCGCGCTTTACACAGGTTTTTATTCCGGCCACCAGCCTTGGCGGTGTTGAAAGCCTGATCGAGCATCGCAAAGCGGTTGAGGGGCCTAATTCGGTGGTGCCGGATACCTTGCTGCGCCTCAGTATCGGGGCTGAAAGCGTTGATGACCTGATCAATGATCTGGAGCAGGCTCTGGAGCGCGCCGGATGATCTCCCAAAGCCCGCTTGCGGAAAGTTTCGTGCAAAACCCCTACCCAACTTATGACAGAATGCGTGAAGCGGGGCCGCTATTTTATTGGAAAGACTACGGTTTTTTCTGCTCGGCCCAATATTCTGTTGCCAATGAACTGTTGCGGGACCGCCGCTTCGCCGCCGAGCTTCCGGCTGACCTCGCACCACCGGTTCCCGATCATTTAGAGGCGTTTTACGCCTTTGAATCGCGCTCGATATTGGCGATTGAGCCGCCCAACCATACCCGCATTCGCGCCCTGCTCACCCGCGCTTTCACTTCGCGCCGGATCAACGCCATGGCCGCCGATGTGCAGGCTCTGTCGCGCGATCTGGTGGCGCGTTTTCCCGTGGGCAAGTTTGACCTGCTGCCCGCCTTTGCCGAGGTGATTCCGGTAACCGTTATTTGCCGCTTGCTGGGCGTGCCCACGGAAATGGCGCCGCAATTTTTAACATGGTCACATGACATGGTGGCAATTTACCAAGCCCGGCGCGACCGCGCGCTGGAGGACCGCACCGAAGCCGCCACCGTGGCGTTCATGAATTACATTCGTTCTTATGTGGCCAAGCGCCGCAAAGCCCCGAAGGATGACCTGATTTCAGAACTGATAGCGGCGCGGGATGAAGGTGAGAGATTGACCGAAGAAGAGCTTGTAACCACCTGTATTCTTTTGCTGAATGCCGGGCATGAAGCCACTGTCCACAGCCTTTCCAACGGCGTAAAAACACTGCTGGAAACCGGCGTGCGTTTTGGCAATTCCGACAGGGAAAACCTGAAAATCATCGAAGAAACCATCCGGTTTGACCCGCCGCTGCACATGTTTACCCGCCACGCGCTGGAAGAGGTGAGCGTGGCTGGCCACAGTTTCAGACGCGGTGAGGAAGTCGGGCTTTTGCTGGCGGCGGCCAACCGAGACCCGGCCCAGTTTGAACACCCCGACCGCTTCGAGCCAACCCGCAACAACGCGCGGCAACTTGCCTTTGGCGCGGGGTTGCATTTTTGCATCGGCGCCCCGCTGGCGCGAATGGAAATGCTCAACGCTATGCCGATATTATTTGCATCCTGCCCCGAACTGGCGCTGGCCGAAACCCCGGTTTACGCCAACCGCTACCATTTTCACGGGCTCGAAAGGCTGATGGTGACCAGATGACATCGGACCAGATCATACATGACCGCAGCATCGGCGTGGCCCGCCTGCTCGAAATCATGCGCCGCTTGCGCGACCCCGAAAGCGGCTGCCCGTGGGATATAGAGCAGGATTTCGCCAGCATCGCCCCCTACACTATCGAGGAAGCCTATGAGGTGGCCGACGCCATCGAGCGGCAGGCATGGCATGAATTGCCCGGCGAGCTGGGCGATTTGCTGCTCAACACGATTTACCACGCGCAAATGGCCGACGAGGCCGGGATGTTTGATTTTGATACCGTCGTGCAGGTGATTTCAGACAAAATGATCGCGCGGCACCCGCATGTTTTTGGCGATGAAAGCCGTGAAAAAACGGCCGAACAGCAAGTTGCCGACTGGGAGGCGATCAAGGCGCGCGAGCGCGGCGCGCCCGCTTCGGTGCTTGACGGGGTGGCAAAAAACCAGCCCGCCCTTACCCGCGCCGTCAAACTGCAAAACCGCGCGGCGCGGGTCGGGTTTGACTGGCCGGAAACCGTTCAGGTGCTTGATAAAATCAGGGAAGAATCAGCCGAACTGGTTGCGGCCAAAGCCAGCCTTGGCCCAAAAGAGATAGAAGAAGAGTTTGGTGACCTGATGTTTGTGATGGCCAATCTCGGGCGGCATCTTGGCATTTCTCCCGAGGAGGCCCTGCGCAAGGCCAACGCCAAATTCACCCGCCGCTTCAATGCCGTAGAGAGCGCGCTTAAAGCAGCAGGCAAAGCCCCGGGTGAGTCCGACCTCGCAGAAATGGATGCGCTATGGGAGGCGGCCAAGCGGGCTGAAAAATAATTCCAATAGTTTTACTCAGGTATTGACTTGAGTAAATTACTCGGGTTAAAGCTGGCTCCTAACCTATGGAGACCACAATGAAGACAATTATCCTCGCCAGCCTGTTTGGGGCCGCCGCTATTTCGGCCAGCGCCGCAGAAGTGAATATCTATTCAACCCGCCAACCCGAGTTGATCGACCCTATCCTTGCCGGGTTTACCGCTGAAACCGGCATTGATGTGAACATTGTTTTTCTGAGCTCGGGCCTGCTGGAGCGGCTTCGGGCCGAAGGCAAGCGCAGCCCGGCGGATGTGATTTTAACCACCGATATTGCCGGTCTTGATGCCGCCGCCGAGGCCGGGTTGACCCAGCCGGTGCGTTCCGAGGTTATCGAGTCCCGCATTCCGGCCACCTTTCGTGAACCCGCTGGCCAGTGGTTTGGCCTCACCTCGCGCGCAAGGATTATTTATGCCTCGAAAGAGCGTGTCGCCCCCGGTGAGATCAGCAGCTATGAGGAGCTGGCAAGCCCGGTATGGCAGGGGCGGATTTGCACCCGTTCGGGCACAAATGACTATAACATCGCCCTCACCGCCGCCTATTTGGCCAGCCATGGCGAGGAAGATACGCTGGCCTGGCTTGCGGGTGTAAAGGCCAATCTGGCCCGCGCACCGCAGGGCAATGACCGTGCGCAGGTAAAGGCGATCTGGGCTGGCGAGTGTGATATTGCCATCGGCAACACCTATTATATGGGCAAAATGCTGGCCGACCCCGAACAGGCCGAATGGGCCAATGCCGTGAATTTGATCTTCCCGACCATGGGCGATAGCGGCACCCATATCAACATTTCCGGCATGGCAATGACAGCGGCGGCGCCAAACCCTGAAAATGCGTTGCAACTGATGGAATACCTGACCGGTGACGCGGCGCAATCGCTTTATGCCGAGCTTAATTTCGAATATCCGCTCAACGCCGATATTGAACCAAGCGCGCTGGTGGCGAGCTGGGGGAGCTTTACCCCTGATGCCATGCCGCTCTCGAATATTGCCAAACTGCGCGGGGAAGCTTTGCGGCTGATCGAGCGGGTTGATTTTGACGGCTAACCGCCCGAAGTAACCGCCAAAATAGCCAAACCCGCGCCGGCAACGGCGCGGGTTTTTCATTGGCGCGGGGTGAAAATGTGCTAAGCCTCGGGCAAGCAAAAATAGGGGAATACCATGGACGCCTTGCAAATAGCCTCTCTGATGATCGTGTTGGCCGGTATTTTCGGCAGCATCAACTATTTTTTCCTGAAGCTGCCCGCCTCTATCGGTATTTTGGTGGTAGCGCTCATTGCCTCTCTCGGCATTATGGTGCTCGATGTTTTTCAGCCCGGGCTCGCGCTTTCCAGCTCTATCAAAACCGGGGTGGAAGGGCTTGAATTTTCAGACACATTGCTGGAGGGCATGCTCGGGTTGCTCTTGTTTGCCGGCGCTCTGCACGTGAAGCTAACTGACCTGCGCGAACAGGCTTGGACAGTGGCCCTGATGGCAACAATCGGGGTTGGCATTTCGACAGCGATTGCCGGGCTCGGGCTTTATTTTGCACTCGGGGTGCCGCTGCTGGTCGCGCTGGTTTTTGGCGCGCTGATTTCACCAACCGATCCGGTGGCGGTTTTGGGGGTATTGCGCGAGGCCAATTTGCGCAAATCGCTCGAAACCCAGATCGCGGGGGAAAGCCTGTTTAATGACGGGGTTGGTTATGTGGTGTTTTTGTTTTTGGTCGGGCTGGCCTTTCCGGCTGAAGCCCATAGCGAGGCCAGCGTTGGCGCGGCGCTTATTTTGTTTACCAAGGAAGCATTGGGCGGCGCGGGGCTTGGCTTTGCGCTCGGCTGGCTGGTGTTTCAGATGATGAAACGGATCGATGATTATCCGCTGGAGGTGCTGCTTTCGCTCGGGCTGGCATTTGGCGGCTATCAACTGGCGGTTGTGTTGGGGGTTTCGGGACCGATCATGGCGGTGGTTGCTGGTTTGTTAATCGGCGATGTCGGGATAAAATATGGCATGAGCCCGATCACCCGCGACTACCTGAATGCGTTTTGGCAGTTGGTGGACGAGATCCTGAATGCAGTGTTGTTTTTGCTGATCGGGGTCGAGGTATTTGCGGTCGTATTTAACCAGGACATGATTATGGCCGGTATTCTGGGCATCTTCCTGTCGCTGGTGGCGCGGCTGGCGGCGGTGTCGCTGCCTGTTCTGATGCTGTCACGCTGGAAAAGCTATCGCCGCGACGTGGTTCCGATTATGACATGGGGCGGATTGAAGGGCGGTATTTCGGTGGCGCTGGCGCTTTCACTGCCGGAAAACGATTATAAGCCGCTGATACTGTCGATCACTTATATTGTGGTGCTGTTCAGCATAATTGTGCAGGGGCTGACCATTGCGCCGCTGGCCAAGCGGCTGAACCGCGAGCCGGACCTGCTGTAAAAAACCAATCCAGCCGCGAGCCTGCAGCCGGGGCATGTGCGCAGCAACACCCACCCGGATGAAAAATCCGTGTGCAGCCTGATTGGCTGTTTAACACCGCCAATTTTCGCGCTAAACTTGGCGCGATGGGAAAAGACACGATTATAGCAAGATGTGAGGCCAACGGGCTGCGGATGACCGAACAGCGACGGGTGATAGCCCGTGTGCTCGAAGGCAACGAAGACCACCCCGACGTGGAGGAAATTTATATTCGGGCCTCCAAAGTTGACCCGAAAATCAGCCTTGCCACGGTTTACCGAACCGTAAAACTGTTTGAGGAAACCAGCATTCTGGAGCGCCACGAGTTTGGCGATGGCCGGGCCCGCTATGAAGATGCTGATCGCGAACATCACGATCATTTATTTGACATTCAGTCCGGAGAGGTTATTGAATTCTGCGACCCTGAAATCGAGGCTTTGCAGGAAAAGATCGCGGCCAAGCTCGGCTATGAGCTACGCGGGCACAAGCTGGAGCTTTATGCGGTTCCCGTAATAAAGAAACCCTGAGCCACACCGGCTTGGGCCGGAGTAAGAATGAACCAGATTGCCAAGCGGGCCCGCCCCGAAACCCCTTGTTTGTCAAACGCGTTTTCGCCGCACGCGCGCCGCGGGCAGGTTGGCGGGTGAACCTGTTTTTCAAAAACGCAAAACGCGATAAATCCGATAATCTGATCGGGATTTTGTTGATGCTTGGCGCGATGGCCGCTTTTGCGGTGGAAGATACCTTCATCAAAAAACTGTCGGCCGGCATGGGCACCGGCCAGATATTGATCATTCTCGGCATCGGCGGCTATGCGATTTTTGCACTGATCGCGCTGCTTAAAGGCCATGCGCTTTTTAGCCGTGATCTGCTGGCGCGGCCGGTGATGTTGCGCAATTTTGGCGAAATCATCGGCACTTCGGGCTATGTTTTGGCCGTGGTGTTAACCCCGCTTTCCAGCGCGTCGGCGATATTGCAGGCCACACCATTGGCGGTGGCGCTCGGGGCGGCGCTGTTTTTGGGCCAAGCTGTGGGCTGGCGGCGCTGGCTGGCAATCTCGATCGGGTTTATCGGCGTGTTGATCGTGATAAGGCCGGGGTTGGAGGGCTTTAAACCCGCGTCATTATTTGCGGTGCAAGGCGTGATAGGCCTGTCGATACGTGACCTTGCCACGCGCACCATTCCGGGGCGGGTTTCATCCATGGTGCTGTCGGCTTATGGCTTCGGGGTGGTGGCACCGGTGGGGTTTTTTATGCTGGCCTTTGAAGGGCCGCTGGTATTGCCGGACACTGCGCAATCATGGTATATTTTCGGCGCACTGGTGGTGGGGCCGGTGGGCTATTATATGATCGTGGCAGCGATGCGGATTGGCGAAGTGGCCGTGGTGACCCCGTTTCGCTATGTGCGGTTGGTATTTGCGATGATACTGGGCGTGCTTGTGTTTGGCGAAGTGCTGGATTTTTGGACGCTGACCGGCGCGGGGATCATCATCGCCACCGGCCTATTCACCATTTATCGCGAGCGCATGGCCCGAAAAAGCCTTTAATCTTTCCGGCGCTCGGGTTACATAGCGGCCAACAACACCCATAGCAGCCTGAGGATAGACCCATGAGCGCCATTGTTGATATTATTGCCCGCGAAATTCTGGATAGCCGGGGAAACCCGACAGTAGAGGTCGATGTTTACCTCGAAGACGGCGCACGCGGGCGGGCGGCGGTGCCAAGCGGGGCCTCGACCGGTGCCCATGAAGCGCATGAGCTGCGCGATGGTGATATGGGCCGCTATGGCGGCAAGGGTGTGCTGAAAGCGGTGGATGCGGTAAATGGCGAAATTGCCGAAGAGCTAATCGGCGTGGATGCCACCGATCAGGTAGGCATTGACCAGCTTTTATGCGCGATAGACGGCACAGCAAACAAGGCGCGGTTGGGCGCCAACGCTATTTTGGGGGTGTCACTGGCCGTGGCCAAGGCCGCCGCCGAGCATTTGGGCATGCCGCTTTACCGCTATGTGGGGGGCACCAGCGCCCGCACCCTGCCGGTGCCGATGATGAATATCATCAACGGCGGCGAGCACGCCGACAACCCGATCGATATTCAGGAGTTTATGATTATGCCGGTGGGGGCCGAGAGCCTTGCCGAGGCTGTGCGCATCGGGGCCGAAATTTTCCACATTCTGAAAAAAGAACTTTCGGCTGCCGGGCTCAACACTGGCATCGGTGACGAGGGTGGCTTTGCGCCCAACCTTTCCAGCGCCACCGAAGCGCTAGATTTTATTGTAAAATCAATTGAAAAAGCTGGCTATGCACCGGGCGAGGACGTGTTTATCGCGCTCGATTGCGCGGCGTCGGAATATTATAAAGACGGCGTTTACGATTTGAAGGGCGAGGGTAAAAAGCTCAACTCAGCCGAAAACGTCGATTACATTGCGGCGCTGGTTGATGCCTATCCGATCATTTCCGTCGAAGACCCAATGGACGAAGATGACTGGGCAGGCTGGAAGCTGCTGACCGACAAAATCGGCGACCGCTGCCAGATTGTGGGCGACGACCTGTTTGTGACCAACACCGAGCGGCTGGCCCGCGGGATTGATGAGGGCGCGGCCAATTCGATCCTGATCAAGGTCAACCAGATCGGCACCCTGACCGAAACCCTGAATGCGGTAGACATGGCGCACCGCGCGCGGATGACATCGGTAATGTCGCACCGCTCGGGCGAAACCGAAGATGCCACCATTGCCGACCTCGCGGTAGCCACCAATTGCGGCCAGATAAAAACCGGTTCGCTTTCCCGTTCGGACCGATTGGCAAAATATAACCAGTTGATCCGCATCGAGGAAGAACTCGGCGAAACCGGCATATTTGCCGGGCGCTCGATCCTGCGTTAGCCCCTCCCCTTCTACTTTGCAGAAATATCCCCGCCGGAGGCATAAAACTTTCTTGCCTCCGGCGGGGATATTTGACCAAAGTAGAGCATGGACATCTCAAACGCCAAGGCCATCATCAAAAAGCTTGATCTATCGCCACACCCAGAGGGCGGGTGGTATCGCCAGACATGGATCTCTGGAGGGCCCGGAAGGCCAACGGGCAGCGCGATTTATTACCTGCTCGAGGCAGGGCAGCGCTCGCATTGGCACCGGATCGATGCGACCGAGATTTGGCACTTTCATGCAGGCGCGCCGCTACTGCTTTCTATGGCCGCCAATGATGCGGGTCCGGTGGTTGAAACCGTTTTGGGGCGGGAGGTTTTGGCCGGACAGCAAGTGCAGGTGATTGTGCCGGTTCAGCATTGGCAAGCCGCCCGCAGCACCGGAGACTGGACTCTGGTTGGCTGCACGGTTTCACCCGCCTTCAGCTTTGAGGGGTTTCATTTGGCCGCACCGGATTGGGCCCCCGGCAGCTAGCAGCCCGGCACCGCATTTGCTTGCTGGACCCCGAGGCCGCAACGCGATAAACCAACACAAACCAACGCAAAAGGCCGCAAAATGCCCGAACAGAATTTCGCCCAGATTTACCTGGCTACCCCTTCGGAAATAGACCTGCCGAGCTTTGGCCCGCAGCTTGAAAGCGTGCTTGCCGCCGTGCCCGTGGCCTGCCTGCGCATTGCGCTCACCACCAGTGACGCTGCGCAGCTTGGCCGCGCTGCTGACCAGTTGCGCGAGATTTGCCACCGCTATGACGTGGCCATTGTGATTGACGACCACTTTCGCATGGTTGAAAAACACGGGCTGGATGGCGTGCACCTGACCGACGGCGCGCGGCTGGTGCGCGAGGCGCGCAAACTTTTGGGCGACGAGGCGATTGTCGGTGCCTATTGTGGCAGTTCAAAGCACGCGGGCATGACAGCCGCGGAAATCGGGGTGGATTACGTCAGCTTTGGGCCGGTGGGCGATATGGGTGACCTTGGCGATGGCAGCCAGGCCGCACCCGGGCTTTTTGAGTGGTGGAGCGAGATGATCGAGGTGCCGGTGGTGGCCGAAGGCGGGCTGGATGCGCAAACCCTGCCCACCATATGCAACGACGTGGATTTCGTCACATTTTCATCGGAAATCTGGCAGGCAGATAACCCGGCCGCACAGGCGCAAATGCTGCTCGCGATTTTGCAGAACCCCTAAATCAAGGCACAGGTGCACCGCTACTGGAAAACCGGTTTACCGGTGACTATGTAACACAAACGCAGCTTTGGCTGCCAAATTAAAGCGAAGGATTAGCCGTGATTGCCGTAGAGATTTTCATTGTCCTTTCACTCTATATTTACGTTTTATTCAGAATGCCCGAGTTTCGTATTGTGGGGTCCGCAATTGCCCTTGTGGTAATTGCGGTGCTGGTTTTTTATATGGTGACAGTGCCGCCCGCGCAGGAAGTCGAGCTTACCCGGATCAGCCTTGAGGAGGTGGAGATCGAAGGGGTTGATTTATCGATGGGGCCGATAAATGCCACCCTGACGGGCCGCGCGATCAATGGTTCGCCTACCTATACGCTAACGGGTATCGAGCTTGAGGTGCGGCTGTTTGACTGCCCAAGCGAAGAGGCCGCGCTGGGCGATTGTTTTACCATCGGGGAAGATGCGGGCTATGCAAGGCTTAGCGCGCCTCCGGGCCAGTTGCGCAGCTTCAAGGCCACGCTATTATTTTCCAACTTGCCGGAGATCGAAGGGGTGATGCGCTGGGAATATTCGGTTAATGCTCTACGTGCACTGGATATCGCAAACCCGTAAATAATTTACCTTTGTCCGTGAAAAACCTGTTACAATTGCGAAATTTTAAAATGCAATTGTGAGATACTTCATGGCCTTGGCGCGATTCTTGATTCCACTTCTTTTTGTTTCATTCTCGTTTTCTGTTGTCGCCCAGGAGTCTCCGATACCGGAGCGGCGCAGCCTTGCTTTTGAAAACACCGATCTTTTTAGCGGTGACAGCCGGTCGATTTTTGAAACCACGCTTGATATTTGCGAGGCGGCTTGTCTGGGTGATGAAAACTGTGCGGCGCTGACCTTCAATTTAAAGAACGGTGCGTGTTTTTTGAAAAACACGGTGAACGAGCGCAGTTTTTTTGATGAGGCAATCTCGTTGCGGCTGGTGGAGGTCTCGGCAGAAGCCCGCGCCCTAGGCCTTGCGCGTTTGCCTGACCTTGCTTTTTTGCCGGAAGGGTATATTGCCCGCGCCAGCCGCCGCGCCGCCGGCATTGGCCGCGCTTACCCGGTAAATGACAGCACCGCCGCCGAACTGGAGCTGCGCTATCAGGCCGCGCTGGAAGCCAATGCCTATAGCGCGGCGCTCAGCTATGCGGGGCGGCGGTTAAGCCTCGATGACAGTAGTGAAACATGGCTGGCAATGGCCACGCTCGCCGCCAAAATAGCCAACACCGATAGCGGGCGCGCCACAGCCATGCGCAGCCTTGCCCGCGATGCGGCGGTCAATGCCTATTTGCGCAGCCCGCTTGCCAGCGAGCGCGCCACCGCGATGGTATTGCTGGCGCAGTTGCTGGAAAGGGCCGGCGAGGGCCGGAAATCCATTGACGCCCTGCGCCTTGCCGCCAGTTTGGAGGCGCGCCCGGCAACCGAAGCCGCGCTGGCGCGGGCCATTGGCCTCTTTGGCTTTCGTGTGGCCGACCAACAGGTAGACAACAACGCCGAACGCCCGCGCATTTGCATCAACTTTAGCGAAGATCTGGCCGAGCTGGGTGTGGATTACGCCAGCTTTGTGCGGGTGGCATCGGGTGATTTGCCGGTAGAAGCCGAGGGCGCACAGCTATGCCTGGACGGGGTAACCCACGGGCAAACCTACGAAATTACCCTGCGGGAGGGCCTGCCCGCTGCCAGTGGTGAGCGCTTGTTCACATCCAGCACACTGTCGGTTTATGTGCGGGACCGTGACCCGGCGGTGCATTTTGTCGGCCGCGCCTATGTGCTGCCGATGGGCCAAAACCCGGCGATTCCAGTGATTACGGTAAATGCCGGGGAGGTTGACCTGCGGCTTTTCCGGGTGGCCGAGCGCAACCTTGTGCCAACGGCTCTTTATGGCTTATTGGGTGATAATCTTGACGAATACGCGGAAAACGAGCTGGCCAATGCGCGCGGAGCCGAGGTGTGGCGCGGGGTTGGCGAGGTGGATAGCACCCCAAATACCGATGTGATAACTGCGCTGCCGCTGGCCCCGGTTTTGCAAAGCTTCGAGCCCGGCATCTATGCGATGACCGCCCGGGTAAGGGGCGAGGCCGAACCGTGGGAGCAAGCGGCCACCCAGTGGTTTATCGTAACCGATCTTGGCATTGAAACCATGCTCGGGGCCGACGGGCTGCATGTTTTTGCGCGCTCGCTGCGCAGCGCCGAAGCGCTGGAAGGCGTAACGGCGCGGCTGCTGGCCAACAATAACGAGGTGCTTTACGAGGCCTTGACCGATGCAAATGGCTATGCCCGTATTCCCGAAGGCTATACGCTGGGCGAGGGCGGCCTGAGCCCTGCCATGCTCCAGCTTGACTCAGGCGCGGGCGATTTCGCGTTTATTGACCTGAATGCGGCGGCGATGGATCTATCGGACCGCGGGGTTTCGGGCCGCCCTGCCCCCGAAAAAATTGACATTTTTGCCAGTTTCGAGCGCGGTGCCTATCGGCCCGGCGAGGTAGCTTTTGCCACCATTCTGGCGCGGGATTCTACCGCCAATGCCACCACGGGCCTGCCACTAACCGCTATTTTATACCGCCCCGACGGGGTGGAATTTGGCCGCAGCCTGCTGGCGGATGCCGGGGCCGGCGGGCGGGTTTTTGAGCAGGCATTGCCGGATTTTGCCATGCGCGGCACGTGGCGGCTTGAAATCCATGCCGACCCTGAAGCTGACAGCCTGAAATCGCTACGCTTTTTGGTGGAGGATTTCCTGCCCGAGCGCATTGATTTTACGCTTTCCATGGCGGAGCGTGCTTTTGGGCTCGCGGAATCGCCTGACTTGGCTATTGCAGCCAGCTATCTTTATGGCGCGCCTGCTTCAGGGCTTTCGGTTGAGGGCGAGGTCGAGATCACGGCAACGCGCGGTATTGCTGCCTATCCCGGCTTTCGCTTTGGCTTAGCGGATGAGCCCTTCATTCAGGGCTATGCCCCCATTTCCTCTGATCTTGTGACCGATGCAAATGGTGAGGCCCGCGTGGCGCTGACCCTGCCTTCGATGGAGCCGGTAACCCGCCCGCTGCAAATGCAGGCCACGCTGCGCATGGCGGATGGCTCGGGGCGGCCGGTGGAGCGCAGTATTGCGCGCGCCTTATTGCCGGATGGCCCGCGTATCGGCATCAAAGCGCTGTTTGACGGGGCGCTGCGCGAAGGCGCGGAAGCGGGTTTTGAGGTTATCGCCATTGACGGGCAAACCGCACGCACCTCTATGCAAAACGTGAGCTGGACCCTTTCTCGCATCGAGCGGCAATATCAGTGGTATCGCTATGATGGCCGCTGGAACTGGGAGCCGGTTACCCGGCGCACCCGCATCGCCAGTGGCAAGGTTGATCTTGCCGCTGACGCCAGCGCGCGGATCGGCGCGGTGATAGACTGGGGCCGCTACGAGCTGAAAATCGTGAGCGCCGACGGTGGCTATACCGCCAGTTCCTATATGTTTAATTCGGGCTGGTGGCGTGCTGACGCGAGCTCGGACACGCCGGATGTGCTCGATGTAAGCCTTGACCAGCCGCGCTATGAAATTGGCGATACCGCGCGGCTGCGCGTGGCCCCGCGGGTGGCGGGCAAGGTGCTGGTGCGGGTGGTTTCCAACCGGCTGATCTCGATGCAGGCGGTGGACGTAACCCCGGGCGCGCAAATGATAGATGTGCCGGTAGATGATGACTGGGGGGCAGGCGCCTATATTATTGCCACGCTGATCCAGCCGATGGATGAAGCCCAAAGCCGCAACCCTGCCCGCGCTGTCGGGCTTGCCTATGCCCCCACAAACGCCGATGCGCAACAGCTTGCCGCCAGCTTTGATATGCAAGCCGAGATTTTGCCGCGCGGGCCGCTTGAGGTGCGGCTGCGGGTGGAAAGCGCGGGCGACGGGCCGGTTTTTGCCACCATCGCCGCGGTTGATGTCGGCATATTGAACCTGACCGGCTTTAGCAGCCCCGACCCGACGGGCTATTACTTTGGCCAGCGCCGCCTTGGCATGGAATTGCGCGATATTTACGGGCGCCTGATCGACGGGATGCAGGGCAGCCCGGGCCGGCTGCGCTCGGGCGGTGACGGCGCACTGGCGCGGGTGAATGCGCCACCGCCGACGCAGGATCTGGTGGCCTATTTCAGCGGCCCGCTCACCGTTGGCCCCGATGGCATTGCCAGCACCCTTTTTGAGCTGCCCGCCTTTAACGGCACTGTGCGCTTGATGGCGGTTGTGTGGTCGGCCGAGGCGGTCGGGCAGGCGGAATATGACCTGTTGGTGCGCGACCCGATTGTGGTAACCGCCAGTGCGCCGCGTTTTTTGGCCCCCGGTGACAGCTCCCGCCTGCGGGTGGATATTGCCAATATAAACGGGCCCGCCGGTGAAATGACCGTAGCGCTTTCCACATCCGGCGGTATAACCACCAGCACCCCGGAAGCAGGGCTTGACCTTGCACAGGGCGGGCAAGCCACGCTCGAATTTCCGATCAGGGCGGCAAGCAGCGGCGAGGGCGAAATAACCATGGTGCTGACAGGGCCCGACGGCACCCGGCTAAGCCAGATTTTGCCGCTGGCTATCCGGGCGAATGACCCGTTGATCAACCGCGTGCTTTCGGCACCGCTGGCTGCAAATGGCGGCAGTTTTACCATCGATGAAAACGTGTTTGCCGATTTTATGCCCGGCAGTGGCACCGGCAGTTTTGCCCTTGGCCCGCTGGCGCGCTTTGACGTGGCCGGGATGCTGGCCGCGCTGGACCGGACCCCGTGGGGCGGCACAGAGACCAGCATAGCGCGCGCCATGCCGCTCTTTTATTTGCGCGACATCGCCGAAGCCATGGACCTCGATGGCACCTATGCGGTGCAGGAAAGGCTGGATGACGCCATAGGCACGGTGCTGGCCAACCAAAGCTCGAACGGGGCATTTGGGCAGTGGCGGCCGCAAAGCGGCGATATGTGGCTGGACGCCTTTGCCAGTGATTTTTTGAGCCGCGCGCGGGCCGAGGGCTATAACGTGCCCGACCGCGCTTTCGCACAGGCGCTAAACAACCTGAGCAACCAGCTGAATTATGCCGGAGACTTTGAGGATGCGGGGCAGGATATTGCCTATGCGCTTTTGGTTTTGGCCCGCGAAGGCCGGGCCAGCATCGGCGATTTGCGCTATTATGCCGATGTAAAGGCGGGCCAGTTTGCCACCCCGATGGCGCTGGCCCAGCTTGGTGCCGCACTGGCGCTGACCGGAGACCAGCCCCGCGCCGACCGGCTGTTTGCGATGGCTTATGGCAAGGCGAAAAGCGCCATCCAGGATGACAGGGTTTACCGGGCCGATTATGGCTCGCTGCACCGCGATATAGCCGCGCTGCTGGCGCTGGCACTGGAGGCGGGCAGCACCGCGGTGGATATTGCCGCGCTGGCAACGCGGGTGGCCACGCCCAAGCGCTATTATTCAAGCCAGGAGCGGCTGTGGCATTTGCTGGCGGCGCGCGCTCTGATCAATGCCGCCCCCGGCTTTGCCGTGGATGGCGTGGCGATTGATGGACCGCAGATGGTGTATTTTGATGCAGAAACGCTGGCCGCTGGCCCGATTACCGTGCAAAATACCGGCACAGAAAGCGCCATCGGCCGCCTGACCACCATCGGCGCGCCGGCTTTTGACGAGCCCGCCATGCAAAACGGCTACCGGATCGAGCGCTGGCTTTACACGCTGGAGGGCGAAGCGGTGGATTTGCAGACGCTCACCCAAAACCGGCGCTATGTGGCAATAGTGCGGATAACCCCCGAGCAGGAACGGCGCGGGCGGCTGATTGTTTCGGACCCGCTGCCCGCGGGGCTAGAGATCGACAACCCCAACTTGCTGCGCGCCGGTGATGTTTCCGCGCTGGACTGGCTTGAATTTACGGCACTCGACGCGGCTACCGAATTCAGGGATGACCGGTTTTTGTCGGCGTTTATGTGGTCGGACAAGGGCAGCGTGCAAATGGCCTATATTGTGCGGGCGGTATCGCCGGGGAATTTCCGGCAGCCTGCGGCCTCGGTCGAGGATATGTATCGCCCCAGCCTGCGCGCCACGACAGGGGTTAACCAGATCACCATCCTGCCCGCGCGCTAATGCGGCGGCTGGGTCGATATGGCGCGGCACTTGCCCTGCTGGCGCTGGCCGCACTATTGGTGCTGGATGACTGGGTGGCGCGCACCAAGCTGCCTGATATGGGGCTTGAAACCGCGGTAACGGTGCTGGACCGCAATGGTGATTTGCTGCGGGCCTATACGGTGGAAGGTGGCCTTTGGCGGCTGCCGGTGGCGCTGGAGGATGTGGACCCGGCCTATATAGCCATGCTGGTGGCGTTTGAGGATAAACGCTTTTACCGTCATAACGGGGTGGATATCAGGGCCATGCTGCGCGGCGGCTGGCAATGGCTGGCCAACGGGCGCATTATTTCCGGCGGCTCGACCCTGACAATGCAGGTGGCGCGGCTGCTGGAGGGGGGCAGCACCGGGCGGCTTGGTGCCAAAATCAGGCAAGTGCGGCTGGCGCTGGCGCTGGAGCGGCAGTTGAGCAAGGATGAAATTTTGGCGCTCTATGTGCAGCTTGCACCGATGGGTGGCAATATCGAGGGGGTGCGCGCCGCCACGCTGGCCTATTTTGGCAAGGAGCCAAAGCGGCTGACACCGGCTGAGGCCGCGCTGTTAGTGGCGCTGCCGCAAGCACCCAGTTCGCGCCGACCTGACCGGTTTGCAGCCGCCGCCCAAATCGCGCGGGACAGGGTGCTGGCGCGGGCGGTAAGCGCGGGCATTTTGCCGGCCGACGAAGCAGCGGCGGGCCAAGGCAGCAAGGTGCCAAGCCAGCGCATCCCCTTCCCGCTGCTGGCCCCGCACTTTACCGATGCCCTGCGCAGCCAAACACCCGAAACACAGGTTTTCAACACCACGCTGGACCGCAATATCCAATCCGCGCTGGAGGCGCTGCTGCGTGACAGCATGGCCATGCGGCAATCCGGCCTTTCGGCGGCGCTGGTGCTGGCCGACCACCAAAGCGGCGATATTATCGCGACCATCGGTGCGGCCAATCTTTTTGACGCCCGCGCCGACGGGTTTGTGGACATGACACAGGCAATCCGCTCGCCGGGATCGACCCTGAAACCGCTGATTTACGGCATCGGCTTTGAAAGCGGTCTTGCCACCCCCGAAACCCTGATCGATGACCGCCCGTCGCGTTTTCGCGGCTATGAACCGCAGAATTTTGACCGCAGCTATCGCGGCGCGGTCTCTATCCGCACCGCCTTGCAGCTCTCGCTGAATATCCCCGCCGTGGCGATGATGGATGCGGTTGGCCCCGCCCAATTTTTAAGCCGCCTGCGCCGCGCCGGGCTGGAACCCAGACTTCCGGCGGGCGGTGCGCCGGGGCTGGCAATAGCGCTGGGCGGGGTCGGGCTTTCGCTACAGGATCTGGTGACGCTTTATGCCGCCATTGCCCGGGGCGGCGAGCCGGTGCTGCTTTCAGGGCTTGGCGGCAGCGCCGGGGGCAACCCGGTGCTGCTGCCCGGCGCGGCATGGCAGGTGGCCGATATTCTGGCTGCCACCCCGCCACCACCAACCGCCGCGCTGGCGCAGATCGCCTATAAAACCGGCACCTCCTATGGCTACCGTGATGCTTTTGCCATCGGCTTTGACGGCCGCTATGTGATGGGGGTGTGGATGGGGCGGCCCGACGGAGCCTCGGTGCCGGGATTGCAGGGCATAAAGGACGCTGCGCCGCTGCTTTTCGAGGCGTTTTCCCGCCTTTCGGGGCGGCCAACCCCCCTGCCCGCACCGCCGCCCTATGTGCTGACCGGCCCGCGTGAAACCCTGCCCTTGCCACTGCGCTATTTTCAGGCGCGCAGCGACGTGGATTTTCGTGACCCCAACCGCCCCGAAATCGCCTTTCCGCCTGACGGGTCCGAACTGGAACTTGGCCTTGGCGAAAGCCGCGCGCAGGCCGAGCTGGTGCTGAAGCTCAGAGGCGGCACGCCACCGTTTTCATGGATCATCAACGGGGCACCGGTGATGCCCGCGCTTTACGAGCGCCAAATGCTGTGGCCGGTTGAAAGCGGCGGCTTTATATCGGTTTCGGTGATAGATTCGCTGGGCCGCGCCGCCCGCACCCGCTTTTTTCTGCAATAAGCGCTTAAATTGCGGCTTTTGAGCCGCGCCCACTTGACCAGCGGGCCGATTCCATCCATTTACTACCCCTAAGCCCGATGGCTTGAAAAACGATCACAACACAAGGACGTGAACCATAGCCCGCAGACCTCATAACGCGCCACCGCAGCGCGATACCGGCCCCCGCGCCAATGCCCGCATTCGTGCAGATGAAATTCGCCTGATTGGCGCCGAAGGTGAGAATGTCGGGGTGGTAACACCGGAGCGCGGCATGCAGCTCGCCGAAGAAGCCGGGCTTGATCTGGTTGAAATCTCTCCCAATGCCAACCCGCCGGTTTGCAAGATCATGGATTTTGGCAAGTTCAAATATGAACAGCAGAAAAAAGAAGCCGAAGCCCGCAAAAACCAGAAAATTATCGAGGTTAAGGAAGTGAAATTCCGGCCCAACACCGATACGCATGATTATGATGTCAAAATGCGCAACGTGTTCAAATTTCTGGAAGGTGGCGACAAGGTAAAAGTAACGCTGCGGTTTCGTGGCCGTGAAATGGCGCATCTCAACCTTGGGCGCAAGCTGCTTGAACGGGTGGCGGCCGATGTGAACGAGGCGGCAATGGGCAAGGAGGATTCCATTCCGAAAATGGAAGGCCGACAGATGGTGATGATGATCAACCCGATCAAAAAATAGCAAAGCGCCTTCGGGCGCTTTTTATTTGCCCGCGACCCTGCGGTCTCCGCGCCACCATTTCAGAGCATCGGGGTAATCAAACAACAGCGATATCGAATCAACCGCCAGCAAAAGCCACAAAAACCCTGCCGCACCCCCTTGCCACTGCGGTGGAAAAAAGCCGAGCCACAGCACCATAACGCTCCACGGCAGCAAATGCGGTAGCGCCATGGCTTTTGAAAACCCGCGCTCAACCAGCATGACCGGCGCATTCAGCAGCATCGCCCCGATGGCCAGCACCGCAACCCATATGCCGCCCGGCTCGCCAAGAAAGAATATCGTAGCGCTGTTAACCGGCACCAGAATGCCGAAAACCCATATTTGCACCCATTGCGGCAAGGCGCGAAAAGAGCGCCAAATATCCAGAAAAACCATGCAACTTCCATTCTGTTCTAGGCAGCGCTGGCTAAAAGAATTAGACAAGGGAACATGAAACGCAACCGTAAAATCCGCCATTTCCTCGAGGCCCTCCTGATCTGGACATTGCCGCAGGCCCTGCGCCCGCTACCGTGGAAGGCGCGGGTGCGGGTGGGTGGCAAACTGATCGGCGGCGCGGTGCGGCTGGTGCCGTCGCTCAAAAAGCGGATCACCGATAATCTGGCACTGATCTACCCCGATATGCCGGAGGCGGAAAAAAAGGCGCTGACCAAGCGGATATGCCGAAATATCGGCGAGCGCTTTATCGAGGTTTTTTATAACCGGGCATTTCGCAAACATGTGGGCGAAATTCGCTATGCCGAGGGTGCCTTTGACGAAATCATCAGCGCCCAAAAGGCAGGGCGCGCTGTCATTATGGTGTCGGGGCATTTCGGGCAATGGGAATCGGTGCGCGTTGTGCTGGCCAGAATGGGCTATGAAACCGCCGCGATATATAAAGAAAACGCCAACCCCTATTTCGAGCGCCACCACGCCAAAGAGGTCGCCATCGGGGCACCAATGTTTGCCACTGGCGCTGCGGGCACCCGCAAAATGATCAAACACCTGAAATCGGGCGGCTTGCTGGCCGTGTTGCTTGATCAGCGCGCAGGTGATGGCGTGCCAATAGATTTTTTGGGCCAGCCGG
>Ga0316205_10001520_pt1 | contig 28539 bp, 30 predicted proteins | sample 3monthpyrite_MG_FD_204941 | JGI IMG/M metagenome (GOLD analysis project Ga0316205, IMG submission 204941) | Microbial mat bacterial communities from mineral coupon in-situ incubated in ocean water Damariscotta River, Maine, United States -... | ecosystem: Environmental > Aquatic > Marine >...
GCTAAGGTGAGAACTTCATAGAATAAAACGAAGGTAAACATGTTTCCCGCTAATGCTAATCCTACCGTGGCCGTCACACATAGACTAAAAAAACCAAAAAAACGACTACGGTTAGGGGAGCCTTCCAGATAACCGACTGCATAAATCGTTGTCACTAACCAAAGTACTGTCGATAGTGTCACAAACAAAACGGATAACGCATCAGCGTGCAGCACAAGGTCAAGGCCTGGTGCGACAGATAATCTCATCTCATATATTTGTTCGTTCTGCACCCCCCAAATCAACATACCAACAAGGACAAGTTTTAGCAGCGCGCCACCGATATTAAGAACTATACGCAGGCGGTGACTTTCTTCGCGCAAGAAAAATATCACCACACCAGGAATTAATGAACTGAGTACAATCAAGGCCGGTAACCAGGTCGCTAAATTCATTGTGACACCCCTGACAATGGCTGGATAAATTTTGCGACGGGTGCCGATGCAAACGCCAGTACGAGTGTGGCAATCAGACTCAATACTAATGCCGGTAGTTCTTCGAGGCCAATGGCTAACCTTTTGTGTGGGATATTTTTTTTCCCAAAGGCATGTCCCAATAATCGAAATGCATAAGCCGCACTTAACAATGAACCGCTCAGCACTACAATGATCCAAAACCACAACCCTTCATGCAATAAGACCGTAAGCAATTGCCATTTTCCAAGAAAGGCACCACTGGGTGGCAGGCCAATCAAGGCAACACAGGCAAGGGCAAGGGTGAAGGTTGTCACCGGCAATGTTTGTGCGGTGCCATCAAGATCACTGATCCGATCATGCCCGCCACGTTGCATAATGACTCCAGCTGCAAGAAATAATGCTGCTTTGGCAAAAGCGTGTGTCAGTGCTAACAAAACAACACCCACCATCACGGCATGGCGTAATTCACCGTCAGGTAATACGATAATTAAGGACAGACCAAGAAATAGATAACCAACTTGTGCCACTGTCGAGTATGCGGCTAATAATTTTATACGTTGGGCGCGCAGTGCCTGATAGGACCCCCACATAATTGCAGCGGCACCCAGACCACCAAGCACATAACTAATCCCAATATTAGCCAATGGATAAAAAATATCAGGCCATAAGCGGAGCATAAGGTAAATAGCCGCTTTAACGACCAGCGCCGATAATACCGCACTTACCGGAGCAGGTGCATTAGCATGGGCGGGCGGCAACCAAAAATGCATCGGTAACAAAGCGGCCTTAATCATCAATCCCAGGGTCATTAATGTTGCGATCGCCCAGCTCACTTTATTATTCTGGAATTGTTGGGTTAGCACAGCTATGTCGAGTGTGCCATAAGCTGTATATACCAGTACCACACCAGCAAGGAATGTCAGAGAACCGATTAAGCCAATCAGTAAATAACGAATCGCAGCTGATAGGGCTTCTTTACTTCCACCCATAGCGGTCAAGGCTGCTGCCGCTAAACCAAGCAATTCAAGTGTCACATACAAATTGAAAAGATCGGCCGAAACAAATAATGCATTTAAGGCAGTTAGCAGTAGCAGCCATAATGGCCAGTAAAAGGCCTGTTTTTTTGTATCAGTGAAATAAGCTGTCGAATAAATACTGACTGCAAGAGCAATGATCGCACTCATGACGACCATCAGTGCGGTCAAACTATCGGCAAATAAGGCAATACCTAAACCCTGAGACCAGCCACCAATGACATAGTGAAAAGCACCCTCCTGGCTGACGGTATGCATAACGAGTAGCGCGGCCAGCATATTACCTGCGGCAAACATCCAGCCTATTCTGTTCGCCAAACGCGGAAACACAGTACAAAGCAAAGCACCAAGTAGCGGAATCGCCACTAGCCAAATAATACTATTCATTTTCTTTGTCTCTGTTTTGCAATTGCCTGGCTAAGGCAACCGCCAAAGCAGTCGCGCTAAACGCAACGACAATACCGGTAAGCACCAGTGCATGTGGTACTGCATCCGGTGCCTGATCAAATCCTCTGTAAGCCACCGATAGCAGCAGCAAAAATAAACCTGCACCGGCAACATTAATGGCCAATAGTCGGCGTAAAAAATGCACAGGTGAGAATGCAATGCGTAGACCAAAAGTGAATAAGACGATTCCGCATAAGCCATACAGTATTTGATCAATCAGCATGTTTGTTTTCCTTCTGCTGACCACCAAACCAAGTATCTGGTTGACCACATAGATACGCAACCACCAGAGTAGCGGCAATACTGATAGTCGCCATGCTTTCAATAAGTAGAATTAAACTACCGGCCCAGGACTCTGGGTAATCAAAATATATCCGACCTGCAAACATCATGATCAGGCTGACTAACAAAAACCCGCCTACACCACTTACCAACAAAACACGTAACCAGATGCCCTGCGGTAAACCGCCATCAACATAGCCGGTAAGTCGCATGACAACACCGGCAGCAGCAAGCAAAGCGGCCGCCTGAAAGGCACCACCAGGAGCATTTGCACCGGCCCATAACAAATAAAGACTGAGAATAATAAGTGTCGGTATCAACCATTGGCTGAGCCCCCGTTCCATATCGCCAGGTTTGACAAAATCACGACGAGTTTTACCGATAGCCATAACACCTAGCGCAGCCGCTAATAAAACTGCTAGTTCCAGCATCGTGTCATAAGCACGAAAATCCAACAGTACGCCAGTAACAGGATTAGTAACGCCGGTCCCGGGCAAATGCTGAAATACAATATCGGTCAAACGGCTATCATTCACTTCATTTAATGCGAAGGTATAAGCAGCACCAAATACAATAGCAAAAGCAATAAACAATAAGTTAAGAAAAGTATTAGCAACAAAATCCGCCAGCGAAAATTTCTGATCTGGTTTTTTATTAATTGGTTTTTGGTGATCAGCAACCGCTGCCAACAATAGAGCACCAGTGAGACCCGCACCAATTGCCGCTTCCGCCAACGCAACATCAGGTGCCTTCAAGCGTAGCCAGATCAGTGATAATAACAATCCAAAGGCTATAAAAAAAATGACCGCACGGCGTAAATGTTCAGTGGTTAGTGAAGCCCACGCGAGACTCAACGTTGCAGCAATTAACAAAACGTCGAAGGCAGACCAGGCTATATTTTCCATACATCTCTCTCACGACGACGCGCACGCTGTGCAATTAATTGTGCACTTGCAGCACTGGAAGCAATCACTAACAACCAGGCCAGTAGCAGTTTGGCAGCAATAAAAATATCACCGCTTAGTAAAATAAGACCTAGCGCTAGAAACCCGAGACCCAAGTTATCAGCCTTAGTCAACGCATGTAGCCTTGAATGTATATCGGGTAGTCGCAATATTCCGATGCTGCCAGCAATGAAAAAAAACAGCCCAAATAAAATCAAACACAGAGCAATCAGGTTAATCATCTTGACTGGTCCCCGTTTGCTGCTGACGACTTAAAGCCAGCGCAGCGACCGCGGCTAATACGGCCAAAACCAGCGCCACATCAATCGACGCTGGCATATTTAATAACACCGAACATAGTAACAACATAGCGACCGCCGTGGTCCCTGTTAATTGTATTGCCATCATACGATCTTCTGTTGAAGGCCCGAGAAAAATACGAATCAAACCAAGAACAAAACTTACAATCAATACCATAAGTGCGATAGATAAAAAAGTATTCATGTCGTTGCCTCTCTAAGATTAAATAACTGGCAAACCATGCGCTCAAGCTTTCTAAAGTCTTCTGTTATGTCAGCCTGCAGTTTCAACGAATGAATCTCGATACGTTCACCTTTTAATTCAACAGACAAAGTGCCCGGCAGCAGACTTAGACAATTACAGAAAAAAACACGTGCAATTGCTGGTTCAATAGTAATGTCAAATTGACAAAACTCAGGCTGGATATTTAATCGCGGAGACAGGGTACGCAAAGCCACATCGATACCGCCGCGTAAAGATTCCAGTAAAAAGTAGGGTGCAAAACGCACTAAACCTATCAGCGAGAAAGAGATCTTCATCTCTGCAAGTAATTTTACGCTTGCCCACACTGCAGCTACCACCGCTGGGACGCCAAGTATCCAGGAACTTACCGAACCAGCAGTGAGCAACCACCAGAGAACAGCAAACATTATTGTCAAAAAAATAGTCTTCATCTCATTTAATTTGAGTAGCGCATTAACGCTTACTTAAATTTTTTTGTGTTGGCAGACCAGGTATAGCGGAATTGACTCTCGCTAATATTTTCTTTGGCACCAGCGATTTTGCCGCTACGACGACAACAAATGCCAATATTGCAAGCTTCGCTATCACTAATATACCAACGACTCCAGTAAGTGTTAAAGTTGTTAAGCTCATTTTTATGTCCTCCATAATTAGACATGTTAAAAACTGCCCGCCACTTTGCTACTACATATCCGCATCGCTGGTTGGCATACTCAATTTGTATGTATCATGCTGCTTGTCGTTTACCGCAGCTAAGATTCGCGGGTACAGCAATGTCCATCAGTTTTGGATCATCAAGTTCAAGTCCATTCATCAGATCCACATAAGCTTGCTTTCCAGCAACCTGTAGGCGTGGATTGTATTGCTTCTCTTCTCTAATACTACTCACGGTCTTACCTTGATAATCATGCGCGGGATAGACCAGGGTATCATCAGGCAGTGTTAATAACTTGTTAAACAAGCTATCGTACTGCGCTGCTGGATCGCCATTCTGGAAATCTGTTCGTCCGGTGCCGCGTATCAATAGTGTGTCACCAGTAAATACCCGGTCAGGAAGTACAAAACTGTATGAGTCATCGGTATGTCCTGGTGTATAGAGTATGTCCAGGTGCAGATTATCGACACATAGTTTCTCTCCCTCGTTAAAACGGATAGAAACACATTCCGCTTTGCTCATTGCACCCATTAAACTCGCACAGTCCGTTTGATCGCGAAGCGCACCTAATGCGGTGATATGGTCAGCATGAATATGTGTATCCACTGCCATGACCAGTTTTAAATCCAATTCATTGATTAATTGGATGTACTGATCCGTATTCTCCAGAACCGGATCAATCAAGAGGGCCTCACCGCCTTGACGCTCTGCCAATAGGTAGGTATAGGTGTGTGAAGTGTAATCTAATAGTTGCCGAAAAATCATCATATTTCTCCTTTGTCCAAGTTAAATAATTCAAACTTTTACCTGTTCACTACAATGACTGCCGCGATTCCATGGCATCTGCGCAATGAGCCTGGCCATTCCGCACCAGCGTGTTGTACCTGCCACAATTAAACCCGCACCAATGAATGCAGTAGTCGCAAAAAATAACTCATGCACACTAAACCCAAGCACTACTTTCATCACCAACAATGCACCGATAGTGATTTGTACCTGACGCTCAAGCGAGATGGCATTGCCGCAACGGTTCAACGGTAAACCGGCTTGTTGCCAAGCTTGCGTACCACCCTCAATAAGCTGCAGATTTTCAAAGCCCGCTTGTTGTAATTGCTGGGCGGCTTGTTCGGCACGAGGCCCTGCATGGCAGGTCAGGTAGACAGGATTCCCATCAGAAAACTCTAAATGGTTGAAGCTTGTTCGGACCTTATCCGGTGTCAGTTGCTCAATAGGTAATAATTTGGCGCCTGGGATGTGACCGGCACGAAATTCTGCTGCTGAGCGCACATCAATAACGGAATAGTCAGCGCCATCCATCATTGCCTGATGCAGTTGGTTAGGTGAGATGCTTGAAATTTGCGATTCCATAATTTACTCCTTGTATAAATCCGCATAAGTTTGCTGAACATGGTAATAACATAGTGTTAAGTCAGGAATATAAAAGACGAATTATATACGTGAATACTTCGAAATATACGAAGTGTTATTGAAGATGGGCTTTGCCGAGAAAAATGCGCAGTATTGACCGGTTCCCGCTTAGTGGTGAGATCACGGTGGGGAATCTTCTCATTCAGACCAAGCGGCAGTGATATGAGTCTATCTATATAAGATAGTAAAGAACCCACGCGCGCAAAATACAACGCCACAACATGCAGGCTCTAGCTGGAGCGTGTTATCCACCCTGTTTGGTCACCACCTAAAAATAGTGCAAGTGTTTGTAATTGTTCCTCTGAATAAGAGTTCGGTATTTTCGAATATATAATCAAATATATTCGAATTTAACTTAGCTTCAAATGACACTACTGTAATGACCAGAGCGACATGAATCGTAACCAGGAGAAGCATCATGAAATATGAAATAGTGGCACGTGATTTTCAACTCACCGATTCGCTACGTACTTACATCGAAAAACGCATTAATTTCACCTTCAACGGTCGTTTCGATCAACTAAAACGTATCTGTGTTCGCTTGTCGGACATCAATGGCCCACGTGGTGGCATTGATAAACGCTGCCGGATTCAGATCAGCTTACCAAGACTCAAAGATGTTGTGGTTGATGATACCGAGTCAAATTTATATGTGGCGATCGATCGTGCCGTAGATCGTGCTGGCCGCACGGTCAATCGTAGATTGACACGACTCTACTACAAAAATCGCAAACTGTTTGTTCCGAACAAACGCACACTTACTCTTAGCAGTGATAGTCAATTTGCCTGAGACTGGTTTGAGCAGAGGAGACACAAAAATGGAAATCAAAACTTTAGCACATGAAGCCAACGCCCAATCAGGGGTATTGGCAAACAACAAGGTATTACGGAATACCTATGCGCTGTTATCAATGACCTTGTTATTCAGTGCCATGACAGCAGGTATTTCCATGGCATTGAGCCTGCCACACCCAGGCATTCTGATTACACTGGTAGGCTATTTTGGGCTGCTATTTGCGACTGCAAAGTTTCGCAACAGTAGCCTGGGATTGGTATTTGTCTTTGCGCTAACTGGTTTCATGGGTTACACGCTTGGTCCTATCCTAAGTAGTTATTTAAGTTTACCGAACGGTAGTCAGATCGTTACTAATGCTTTCCTGGTGACCGGCTTGTTGTTCCTTGGTCTTTCAGGTTATGCGCTGACAAGCAAGAAAGATTTCAGCTTTATGGGCGCATTTTTGATGGTCGGTATCATCGTAGGTTTCCTGGCGGGACTAGCTGCGCTGTTCTTTGAAATGCCTGGTCTGTCATTAGCTGTGTCAGCCATGTTCGTACTGCTGATGGCAGGGCTAATACTCTACGAGACCAGCAACATCATTCACGGCGGTGAAACTAACTACATCATGGCAACCGTCACACTTTATGTCGCTATCTTCAATTTATTTACTAGTCTGTTGCACTTACTGGGTTTTATGAATGGCCAGGAGTGAAAGCGGATAGTCAAAGTTAACAGGAGTAATGAGCATGAACTTACAATCGATTATGAATCAATTTAGTGGTACGACCACTACCGATAACACAAACAGTCAGATGATTAGTAGCAAACTGGGACAGGTGGCCAATGTGTTACCCGGTGGACTCGCCGGTGGTGCTATGGCAGGTGGTGTGATGGCCCTGTTACTCGGTAACAAATCAACGAGAAAGTTTGCCGGCACGGCCGCCACCTATGGTGGTGCTGCACTACTCGGTGGATTGGCATACAAGGCTTATAAAAACTGGCAAGAGGGTAAAAGTCACAAGACTTACATAACAGAAAATAGCTTTACCTCCCCTGATATTATGTCAGCGGATTATCAACTGACTTTGATTAAAGCCATGATTGCTGCGGCGCGTGCTGATGGACATATCGATGCAAGCGAACGACAGCGCATTTACGATGCTCTTGGAAAAATGGATCTGTCAATGGAGCACAAAGCGCTGATATTTGATTTGCTACATCAGCCCATTACGGTAAGTGAAATTGCCCTGGGCGCGATAAACCTGGAGCAAAAGACCGAGCTTTATCTAGTGTCCTGCCTGATTATCGATCCTGATCATCCGGCAGAAAGAGCACATCTTACTGAGCTGGCAGAGGTACTGAATCTACCACCTGAGCTGACACAGCAACTGCAACTACAAGCGCAACAAACCATGGCCAACGCATAGAGATTTACCACTGACCATTCTCTCCAGTGTGAGGACGAGGTGGAGTAACTCGGTTCATTTGATTAGGAGTGAAGACCGATCCTCTCGTCCTCTTTTTTTACAACTGATAAATGGGGTTTAGATTCGCCCATCTAAAAAACTCCTTGTTGATGTCCCTCTTTTGATCACTCTGGGCACTATTATGGTGCGTCTTGATCCATTCACACAGCTGATTCTTCGATCACTAACCACTTAAATACAATAGAAACATTAATTTAGCATACTTCATATTATTTACTTAGTTGGCACAGTCTTTGAAGGTATATCGATATCGTGCTAATAGACACCTCATTCTAAAAAGGGATTCCGATGTCTAACATATCAGGTGTGCCACGTCGCCCGGTCTTGATGATCATTCTTGATGGTTTCGGTGTGAACCCCAGCAAACGTAATAATGCTGTATACGAGGCACCCACGCCAAGGTTGGATGAGTATTTTGATAGCTATCCGCATACATTATTAAACGCGTCTGGACGGTCGGTAGGATTACCGGATGGACAAATGGGAAATTCAGAAGTAGGCCATCTCACTTTGGGCGCAGGTGATGTGATTCGTCAGGATATTGTTCGTATCAATGATGCAATTACCAGTGGTGAGTTTAGTAAAAATCCTAGCCTATTGTACGCGCTAACCAAGGCAAAAGAATTGAATCGCCCGGTTCATTTATTGGGGTTAGTCTCGGATGGTGGTGTACACAGTCACATTGAGCATCTCTATGCCTTGTGTGAAGTATGTCGACGATACTCTGTTAAACCATTGTTGCATATGATTACCGATGGTCGAGATACCGCACCACAATCGGCGTTAAAATTTCTTGAGCCATTAGAGAATATAATCCATGAAGCAGGTGGCGCCATTGCCAGTATAATGGGTCGCTATTATGCGATGGATCGTGATAACCGTTGGGATAGAACTGAACTAGCCTGGCGTGCAATGGTGATGGGAAAGGGACAGACTGCGGTCTCAGCTGAAACAGCGATCGGTGCCGCCTATGCAGCAGGCGATACCGATGAGTTTATTCGACCCATTTTATTACCGGCCTTTCAACCGATCGAGCAGGAAGACCAGTTAATCTGTTTTAATTTTCGTAAAGATAGACCGCGTCAGATTGTGGCGGCGTTAGGACGGCGTGATTTCGTTGGCTTTGATCGTGGCAATGCACCTTTAGTGGATATCACTTGTATGCTGCCTTATGATCGTACGGATAAGTTTGCATATATGTTTGAACCAGAAAGACCCACGGTGACATTGGGACATGTTATTAGCACTTTGGGGCTTGCCCAGTTTCATTGCGCAGAAACCGAAAAGTATGCTCATGTGACTTATTTTTTCAATGGTGGTCGAGCAGAGCCTTATAGTGGAGAGGCTCAGCTTTTAATACCTTCTCCTAATGTATCGACATATGACCTTAAGCCACAGATGAGTGCGCATGAAGTTGCTGATGCAGTTATTAAGGCAATTAGTTCTGGTCGCTATGGTTTTATTGTAGTGAATTTTGCGAATGGTGATATGGTGGGACATACAGCAAAACGCCATGCCGTGTTAACTGCGGTAAAAACATTAGATACAGAAGTGGGTAGAGTCCTGGATGCTGCTGAAACCGCAGGTTACTCGGTGTTACTGACTGCTGATCATGGTAACTGTGAGGAAATGGTTGATCCACTGACCGGTAATCCACAAACCCAACATACGACTTATCCTGTGCCTTGTATGATTCTTGATGAAGAAAACTGGCAACTCTCATGTGATGGGGGGCTTGCGAATGTCGCGCCGACGATTCTTGAACTAATGGGGATTACCATTCCCTCGGCGATGTCTGCAGGTTCGTTATTACTCAAGTCTAGCAAACGCGAGCCATCCCGGCATAAACCGCTAGAGTTACAAGGCGTTGCATGATCAGTATTGAAATGTGATCAGAGAGGGTTAACTGGGGAGGCGATAACTAAAAATGATTTAAAATTATCATTGGCCTCGCTTTCCTAATTTAACCATTTTCTCTAACCAATGCTCACGATGTTTTGGGTTGCCTTCGACCATTCCAATCAGACTTTCTTTGATCGGTTTAATACCACAAAAGCGAAGTATATTCTTTTCCAGACTTTTAAGGCTATGTGCGCGAAACAACCAGCGGTAAAGAAACGCAGGCATTCCCATGGTCACAATGATACGAGCAGATTTTCCTTTAAGTAATTTCTTCCAAACTTTACCACCATCGACTGGCTGCATAGCGAAGCCAGGTCTGAACACTTGTTCGAAAAAGGCCTTTAACAGGGCGGGCATGCTGCCTAACCAGAGTGGATAAATAATCACGATGTGATCAGCATGACGTATGTCATCCTGACATTGCTTGATAACAGGTATGGGTTCTTGCTGATAGAAGTCTTCATAACTTCGCAGCAGAGGAAATTCTAATTCTGCAACCGTAATGGTCTTAATTTCATAGCCACCTTCTTTTGCGCCCTTGGTATATGCCTCAGCTAATGCATGTCCATAGTGAAACTTTGCGGTATCGGGGTGGCCCTGGATAATTAGAATGCGACGAGTCATATATTTATTCTAGTCTTTCTCAAGCTCTTGTTACTAATAATGTGGACGTTGGTTAGATTCGATCATTTTGATTTAATCATTTGGTCAGGTATAGAATTTTGTAACTATTAAAATGAAACGAAGAAATTTAATGGGTCGGTGACATTTGCCACCGACCCCTTGCTTGTTATTTTAAGCTTATGCCTCGGCTAGCGTTTCTTTGGTTCGTTTCTTCGAGGTTGTCGTTTTTCTACCTGGTGTAGCAGCCTTGCGCATCATCGGTACACCGGTACCATAGGATTCGGCGTACTCCTTGCCGTAGACCAGACCCGCTACAAGACCATCAAAGCCTACTTCGTCTTCCATGCGACGTAACATCACGATCTCATCCTTGTCCGGTTTACGCGAGAACATCTGTTGAATCAGTTCGTTGTAGATACCTTCGCGGTCCAGTTTCTCCAGTGTGCGGGTCTTGAACTCCAGTGAAGTCAGCAGATCGACAATGAACGGACGAGCATCGACGTTCAGCACCATCTCGTATTGTGGTTTGCCCTCGGATTCTCTTGCATTACGTCGCACCGGTTCACGGGTTGCCGAGAAATAGGGTCGATCGGCTCGCTGAGCATCTAGTACATTGGCCTTGCGTCCCAGGAACTTCCATAACGTGTAGCCATTCAGTTGCCACGTGATCAGGTTACGCCACACTGAGTGGACTTCACGCATCTCAGGTACACCGAGTGAAGCCAGTTCTGCGGCAATTCCCTGGGAGCGGGATTCATTTGCGAGGTGAGTCGCTTCTTCCCGGCTATAGATATAGGTCAAAGTACAACCCGCACCACTGCAACTAAATGGGTAGGAGTTTACGATCTGACCACTCGAGCGGTGTGCCATCTCCTGTGTCACGCGCGGCGGGGGCGGCGTCATGCCCGGTTCGTTGAAACGTTCACCGATCAAGTCTTCAATTGATACGATATTTTCCCACTGGATGACACGATGATAGGTGGGTACCTTCTGCTCTATTTTCTGAATCAGGCTCTCAAGGTGACTGGCTAAAGCATTGATCTCCTGTACACGCCACTCGTCTGTTGCAAAGCCCGGGTCGAGTGCACGAATTACGTCAATGCGCACATTACCGGCCAATAAGAGGCCACCGATAAAGTAAACTTCATCCTGTTGCTTGAGTAGCTCGACTGCCTGGCTGGAGGTTGCATCGGCTTCAGTTAGAGCATTCTCCAGGCCAAGATCGCGGTATGTATATAGCATGTTCATCGCGGTCTGTGCCAGAGAGATCGCGGTTTCCAGTTTTAACGCGTCGAACTCCTCTTCGATGATCCCGGTCAATTCGGTGATGGCCTGACCGATCTGATCGAGCTGGTTACTCAACGCCTCCTGCATTAGCTCAATGCGCTCGAGTACCTCTTCACTACTGTCCGTCTCGTTATATTCCTTGATAGTATTTGCCAGTTTCACCATCGCGGTGACGGCGGTAATAATCTGCACTACCATTGCGACCTCCTTACATGCTTGGCTAATCGGTTATTATTTTTTTAGTTTAGCCGATGTTTTTGGCGCACTGGGAACGATCTTGAAGTTGCTTGATCAGAGTCAATAAGTAAAACAATGCTACTTGCAATATTGGAAGTAGCGTAAATACTCAGTCCTTATTTTTAGTATGTTGTAAATTGGCTGCATCCCAGCCACTTGCCGTTGCTAGTAAATGATAAGAGTCACGTAAATGTTGTAATAATGTATTGGCAGGATCTGCGGCTGTTCTAACAGGCTCAAATGGATAGAACAACATGGCGTAACCAAAGTCGGTATTCCAACTGGCGCCATTGGTTTTTATTGGTGTATTAGCAAGATTCTCTGGTTCCGGGTAAGCGTAGGCATAAAAGGCCGGTTCACGAATAATGGCATCTCCCATCCAGAAACCAAAACTGATTACCTCATGCGAATAGGCTTCCTTGTCTGCATTGGTACCGCTTTCAAGGGGTGGGGCAGCCTTGCCTGAGAACCGAGTTAGCGCCAGGTCTGCATGGTGCCAGAATAAATGTACCGGCGTGCTTTTGCCGATAAACTCACCATGAAACTGTTCAAAGACCGCATTCACGAACATCAAAATATGCCAGTATTTTTCAATCGATTTGCGATCATAACTGGCATGTTCTTTATCCTGTGCAAACGGCGTGCTACTGAAGGGAACATCGTATGGCTCCGCCTTGATAGAGACGTCAATGCCAAGTGCGGCTAAATTTGTGAGCACGTTTTCATAAAAGGACGCAACGGACTGGCCTTCCAGGGAAAATGTTTTGCTGTTACCGGTGCTGCAGGAAATCACCAGGTGGTGTTGCAGAAAATCAAACGCAATTTCGAAATATTTATCCTGGTAGGGAATGGCGCGGGTGGTCAGACCATGACAGGACACGTACAAAGGAACATGCCACCAGTGATTTTGTTTTGGGAACAGAGCCATCCGGATTTTGCCAACAATTTGCATGAACAGATGCAGCGTGTTTTTGGTATCTTCCCAGTCATCGACGTGCAATTTCGGTAACACGGCCATGGGCTTCTCCTGTTGTCATGATTACTTACTTTTTAATAGCACATTTTAATGAAAATCTCCCACCTCAGTACAGTTTGCGGGTAATATAAATCGATTATTTCATACGAAAAACAACTCAATTCATGTGAGTATTACCATGAGTATTATTGATAGCGTTGAACTGGATAAAACTGAAACACCTGAACCGTGCACCACTATGGACTCTATCGATAAGTTACCCGAAGTAAGAGATGGGCTTAACCGCAAAGAGCGGATCATTTTGTATTGTCTGGATCAATTACAAAAAGAACGAGGTGGTCGTCATGTACCAGCTATCATGCTCTATGGGAGGGTAATTGAGCATATTGATATGAGTATGGGCGAATTTCAGGCCACAATATCAATAGTTGGGGATAGAGTAAAATAGACTAGATAACAGAGTTAGTAAAAAATTTTTCTATAATTACAGTAGTCCTCTATTTCACTCTTATTGAATGAGGTTAGCATCACGATGAATTACAGGAACACGGCACAAAACTATGGACGTATTGCCCGTTGGCTACATTGGGGGACGGCCCTGTTATTTTTGCTGGCGTATTACGCTGTGTATTACCGACACTGGTTTACCGAGAAAAAAACACCGGAGAATCTGATTGCACTGGATTTGCATTTATCTGCCGGGATCAGCGTGGGGGTGATCGTCATCTTGCGTATTATCTGGCGTGTTATGAATAAGCAACCCACCCTGGAAGTCGGGCTGCCCTATTTGAGTGCAAAAATACAATATGCACTGGTGCATTTTGCCCATTATATTTTGTATGCGATTATGATCCTGATGCCATTAACCGGCTACCTAGGTACCGGTAAAGCAACGGATTATTTTTTCTTGTTCGAAATTCCTAAGTTTGAAGATACCTGGTTATTCGATGCCTTTGTTTGGCAATATCTTGGATTGACCTTTGAAGAGTTTGAGGCCCCGATTGATTTTTTTCATAAAGAGATTATGGGGGCCTGGCTAGTATGGATACTCATCGTCGGTCATGCTGGGGCGGCACTATATCACCACTTTGTGTTAAAAGATCGTACCCTGATTAAAATGAGCAAGGGGTAAAAATAGTACTATTTATTCTGGGCTCGGTTATTTACTAAATAACAACGAGTCTTCAAACTATAAGCACCAAAACGATATCTTGAATAAACAAAAGAATAAACAATGATTACTGCAGGTATATGGTTAAGCTTTGCATTTATATTGGGACTACTAGTGCGTCAGGTAGGTTTGCCACCGTTGATCGGTTACCTGGCAGCCGGATTTACCTTAAGTACCCTGGGATATGAGAGTAACGATATTCTTAAAGAAATCGCCCATGCCGGTGTGTTACTTCTATTATTCAGTGTTGGTTTAAAGCTTCGCCTTAGCACTTTATTTCGCCGAGAGATATTAGCCGGCTCCTTACTCCATATGTTAATAAGTGTTGGACTGGTCTATCTCGTCTTTATCACAACTACACAGCTGGATAGCATGATTGCCTTTATGGCCGCGATCGCATTGGCCTTTTCCAGTACCGTGGTGGCGGCAAAGGTTTTGGAAAGTAAACGTGAATTGCGCGCATTTCATGGTCGGGTAGCGATTGGCATCCTGATCGTGCAGGACTTGGTTGCGGTTGCGGTATTAAGTATTGGAAATGGTGTTGCGCCTTCGCCATGGGCCGTTGTTCTAATAGGTCTGATCTTTGTTCGCCCTGTTTTATTTCGTCTATTGGATGTAACAGGGCATGGTGAACTGGTTGTTCTTTATGGTTTGTTGTTGGCCTTGGTGATTGGTGGCTCCAGTTTTCAGTACTTTGGATTAAGTTCAGAACTTGGTGCCTTGTTGCTGGGGGTAATGCTCGCCAGTCACAAACGGGCCGTAGAGTTATCGAATTCGATTTGGAGCTTGAAAGAAATCTTGTTAGTCGGCTTCTTCCTGCAGATCGGTCTGCTAGGCCACCCTGATTTTGAAATGCTCCAGACGGCGTTACTGATCAATGTGCTGTTACCCATCAAGGCCCTGTTATTTTTCTTTATCCTTTTACTGTTTAGATTGCGTGCACGTAGCTCGTTCCTGGCTAGCTTGAGTCTGGCAACGTATAGTGAGTTTGGATTGATTGTTGCAAATATGGCTGTACAGCAAGGCTTGTTTTCTACGGAATGGATGGTATTACTCGCTGTCGCCGTTGCCATCTCGTTTGCCATTAGTGCACCCTTAAATCGCCATGCTCATGAAATTTATGAGTGGCTTGAAACCTTCTTGCAAAGGTTTGAAACCAGTCGGCGACATCCCGATGATGAGCCGATTAATATCGGTAATTCACATATCATCGTGATGGGCATGGGACGAATTGGTACAGGTGCCTATGATATGTTAAGCCAGAAAGAACATCGTGTTATCGGACTTGACTCCGATCCCGTCAAGGTTGAGTTGCATCGCAAGCAAGGCAGAAGGGCATTATATGCGGATGCGGAAGATCCAGGCTTCTGGGCAAACCTGAATCTTGAAGGTGTGCATACCGTCATGTTAGCCATGCCGGAACTAGAGGCAAAATTATTGGCAACACGTCAGTTGCGTAAGCATGGTTATAAAGGTTCGATTTCGACAACGATTGTGTTTGATGAAGAGCTGGAATCGTTAAAGTCTGCCGGTGCTGACTACGTATATAATTACTACGATGGTATTGGATCAAGCTTTGCGCAAAATACGATTGCCCAACTTGATTAGCCGAAATAGCCGCCGCCCCACTTCATCTGATTAGTCGGCGGTATACTTATTATATATAAGGAGTATACTTTCCGTGACCTGAAATAAAATAAGGATCTAAATCATGCGTATGTGGTTGACACTCTGCCTTCTCGGTTACAGTTTTTTTGCAACTGCAGGTCCTGGCCCATTCGGTTTTCAAATCGATAAATCGAAATATAATGAAGTCAAAATCAATTACTCGCTGACTCACATCAAGGATCTAGATGTTGCCGATGTTACCTATTCAGCTTATTCAGTTGAAACCAAAGTTCTCAAGTTCGACGGGCTACATAACGGTACACTTTATTTTGAAAAGAAGAGTGGTGTGTTGAAGTGCGTGTTGCTCAAGCTCGATGTGGCTCGCTACGCTGATATTGATAGTATTCTTGGGAAAAAATATAAAACAATCGATAAAGCCAATACCCCTTTGAATGACAAGTACGCTGTATTTGAAAAAAGTGGCACGATTATAAAAATTGATGCTCCGGTACTTAGTAGTCTTATGCGGCTGATTTACATAAATAAAGATATCTATACCATTCTAAACAGCAAAGATACACCGAGCACAAAAAAATTAGATGAAGAAGCCGCCCAGCTTTAAGTCTTCATTCTCAAGCTTCGGATTTGGTGATGAGGATTACCGGACTGTTTCCATTGAAGCAGGCAAGGAAGAAGGCGAGGGGTATTCATCCATAAAAAACTTCTTCCGTCAGTGTGATTTGGCTACGTACAAACTATCGAAATAATCCACCAGAAGACGGGTATCGCTACCGTTTGCAAATGTCACCCGAGATAGCGCGTAGATTCTTTCTTGAATATATAAAAACAATCAATGCTGTAAAAAACAACCACGTTTTTATAACACCTTCCAAAATAATTATTTTTAATGGAATAATTTAAAGGGAGCATTTGCTCCCTTTTTTATATGCCGTGATTTAATGACCATACACCATAGAAAAAATGTGAAGGTTAAAACTATCCGCGTAAATTTTTTACTGGACTAAGGGATATTATTTAACTTCTGAAGTTAACAATATATGCCGCTCAAGCGGAACTGATATTAGTCAAATCGTATGATATTATCCTGGAGTAGCTGGTAGCCGGACGAAAGAAAGTGTAAATTAGCAGTGCTTTGCTCATTAATATGGATCTGTTCCCTCTAAAAACATATTATTTTAGGGTTATTATTTTAAGAGAAGGTGGATATGAAAGTGTATAAATACCTGTTTAAATTGGCTATCGTGATGAGTGTTCATATCGTTACAGGCACTATCTCGAGTGTATATGCGGCCAGCAATGCTGATCTGGCTAAAGCTGCACAAAATCCGGTTGCTGATATGATCAGTCTGCCTTTTCAAAACAATACCAACTTCAATGCTGGGCCCTATGACAAAACCCAGAACGTACTTAACATTCAACCGGTATATCCAGTGCACCTGAATGAGGACTGGAATTTAATTACACGTACGATCCTGCCGGTTATTTCACAGCCAGCTACTGCACCTGGCCAAGATAGAGAATTTGGTCTGGGCGACATACAGTTTTCAACTTTCTTTTCACCTAAAGCGCCGACGGCTAGCGGCTGGATCTGGGGTGCAGGTGTTGTCGCTCAGTTAGATACAGCGACTGATGATCGTCTTGGGCAGGGTGTATGGGGTTTAGGTCCGACAGCAGTGGCCTTGCGTTCACAAAACGCATGGCTTTATGGTGCATTGATCAATAATGTCTGGTCAGTATCGGAAGACAGTGGCCGTAATGATGTTAACCAGATGTTGATCCAGCCTTTTATAAATTACAACTTTCCCGATATACCAGGGCGATACTTAACGTTTGCCCCCATCATTACCGCCAACTGGGAAGCATCAAGTAGTAACACCTGGACAGTGCCACTCGGTTTAGGTATAGGTCAGATCATGAAGTTTGGCGAACAGCCTGTTAATCTGCAGGCGTCTTATTATTACAATGTGGAAAGACCGGATAATGCAGCGAATTACCAGATTCGCTTACAACTACAATTCTTGTTTCCGAAATAACAAAAAACAATTAATCAGATATATAGTTAAGGAGAGCAAAATGAAGACAAAGGTTATTCTTACTTTCGGTGCATTGCTTGCACTTGTTGCCTGTGGTGGTGGCGACAAGGGCGAACCAACATCAAGCCCAGCCACTGAGGTTGAATATAAAGCAACAGTTGATTCCAACCATTTCGATAAAAAGGGCAAGGCACCAACTCAACATACCGTTGCCAAGCAGGAGGCTTTACGTAAGTCACTACCCTTATCCGATAAAAAAGATTTTGAAGAACAAAAGAAAGGCTTTATTGCTGCACCAGATTACAAAGAGATAAAAGCCGAGGCCGGTCACGTTGCCTGGAGTATGGGTAAGTATGAGTTTTTACTTGAAGAAGGTAAGGACTTCGACACCATCCATCCATCCTTGCAGCGTCAGGCTATATTGAATATGAATTATGGTCTATACGAAGTTATCCCTGGCATCTATCAGGTTAGAGGTTTTGACCTGGCGAATATCAGTTTTATTAAAGGTAAGACAGGCTGGATTGTCTTTGATCCATTAACCGCGAAGGAAACAGCGGCGGCAGCTTTGAAGTTCATCAATGAGAAGCTAGGTGAGCGCCCGGTTGTCGCGGTAGTGTATTCTCACTCCCATGCCGATCACTTTGGTGGTGTACGCGGTGTTGTTGATGAAGCCGATGTACGTAGTGGTAAAGTGAAAGTGATTGCTCCAGTAGAATTTATGCATCACGCGGTTGCTGAAAATATTTATGCCGGTAATGCGATGAGTCGACGCTTGTTTTATCAATATGGTGTATTACTTCCTGCCAGTCCATATGGCCATGTAGATCAATCTATTGGTAAAAATACCGCCGCAGGTAATCTGGGTTTGATCGCACCGAATGTGATCATCTCAAAACCTATTGAAGAGATGACTATTGATGGTGTGAAAATGGTTTTCCAGAATACGCCGGGAACAGAAGCGCCAGCGGAAATGAATACCTATTTTCCAGAGATGAAGGCGCTATGGGCGGCAGAAAATATCACTGGCACGATTCATAACATTTACACCTTACGCGGTGCATTAGTACGTGACGCCCTGGCGTGGTCTAAATATATTAACGAAGCACTCTATATATTTGGGCAAGAAGCTGAAGTGATGTTTGCCTCACATAGCTGGCCTCGTTGGGGTAATGATCGGGTTCAGGAAGTCATGCGCGGTCAACGTGATATGTATGCGCACCTGAACAACCAGGTACTTCACCTGGCGAATAAAGGCGTGACTATTAATGAAATGCATAACGAGTACAAAGTACCCGAAAGCCAACAGCAACAGTGGTATGCACGTGGTTATCATGGTTCGTTCGAACACAATAGCCGGGCCGTCATCAATCGTTATCTAGGTTATTGGGATGCGAATCCATCCACACTTATTCCTTTATCACCAGCTGATTCCGCACCGCTATATGTGGATTTGATGGGAGGTAGTGTAAGTATTATCAACCGGGGTAAACAGCTGTTTAATGAGGGTAAATATCGACTGGCCCAGGAGATCGTGAATAAGCTGGTTTATGCAGAACCAGACAACCAGGATGCCAAGGATCTGCTAGCTGATATTTTTGAGCAAATTGGTTATCAACAGGAAAGCCCTAGTGTACGTAATAGCTTTCTCGCTGCGGCATATGAGTTACGTAACGGTATTCCCGAAGGGGCATCACCCAAGACTGCGGGGCCTGACATGATTCGAGCTATGAGTACCGATCTTTGGCTAGATTTCCTCGGCGTGCGTATGGATGCTGAAAAAGCAGATGGAATGAAATTTAAAATCAATTTCATCAATCCAGACGTAAAAGAAAAGTACGTGGTCGAATTGAGCAATGCCGCATTAACGAATATTGAAGGTTATGCAGCATCAGATGCCGACCTGACCATTACCATGAACCGATCGGATCTTGAAGAAGTAATGATGGGGAAGGTGAGTTTCGATGAGCAAATTGCTACAGGTAAAGCGCAACTCGATGGTGATAACAGCGTGTACGATCAACTCAAGAGTACCCTGGTTCAATTTGAACTTGGTTTTGAGATGATGCCGGGCACCGGTAAGGCACCGGCTAAGAGTGAATTGAAGCCATTTGAACAGGCTCCGCCAGTGATGACGGGTGAATAACAAATTGGGCTTGTAAACCACGAAGGCTGCGATTGTTTTACTTTCGCAGCCTTTTTAATATTGGAGAGAAAAATGGGAAAGATTTCTATTACTTGCTTTATGTTTATTTCTATATTTGGAATGAGCGCAACTGTAGAGGCTGCCAAGAAAGGGGCGAATATGACAATTCGTCATGGCATTGTCGAAAAAACTGATGAGGTACAGTTTGATTCTGAAGCCGGTAAGGGGGCCCTGGTTGGCGGTGTTATTGGTTACAATATGCGGTCTAATCGATCTAAATCAAAACGGATGCGTAATGCTATTATTGGCGCCGGAGTAGGTGCTTCAGCGAAAGCTGCCGAGGAAGGTGATCTTAAAGGGATCCAATACACGGTTAAGGCGGTTGATGGTAGCTTCATAAAAATCGTAACTGACCAAACAGAGATTCGTAAAGGCGACTGTGTCGCAGTAGAGCAAACAGGTAATACTGCAAATATTCGCCGTGTAGATAAATCACTATGTGAAAAGGGCTCTGAGAAACTTGCTGCTGCTGTGGCGGAAGAGTCGAAAGAGGAAGCCCAGGAATGTCTGGATGCAAAACAGGAATTATTAGCCGCTGATACTGAAGACAAAATTAAATTTGCGATGAAGAAAATAAAAGTTTTGTGTAACAATTAGATTTCCAACATCTATTTCATTAACACAGTTAAAAAATAATTGTATGATGATAGAGCAGGGCAACCGGTGCATCATGTGATCATTTTTAATGTAAAAAAACCAGTAATGCTGATGCACACAAGATGATGCAAGAAGGTGAACGGATATTAAGTAAAATATTCGGCGTGCGTTGAGTGAATACAGATTCCGCTATAATGGGATACACCGGGTATAAATTTACCTGGCTGGTTGAGTTTTTACATGAGAATGTTATCGATAGTTATCGTGTTCATCTGCCTCCATCCGCTATTCAATTCATTTATTGATTTAAATCAGATAATCATTTTTAGCGCTATGTTATAAATAGCTATTTGTTTTTATATTACCGTCTTTTTGTCCGATCTTTTCCGAATACAGTTTAGCAATGCTAAGGAGGCTGCCATGTCACATTTGATTCGAGCAAGTCGTATTGCGTTATTGACGGGGTTTATCATCGCCTTACCAGCCTCAATATTATTTGCAAATGATGTCGGTGAGCGGGTGATCAAAAGCGGTACGTTTGATGATGATCTGTATCTGGCCGGCGGCGAGGTGGAACTACAGGCAACGGTCAATGGTGATGTATCAGTTGCGGGTGGTGAGCTAGACCTGGATGGTGAGATCAAAGGTGACCTGATGGCAGCTGGAGGCAAAGTGATCCTACGTAGTTCTGTGTCCGACGATGTGCGTCTGGCGGGTGGTGAAGTCGATGTACTGGCCTCGGTTGGCGATGATGTAATAGCGGCAGGGGGGCGTGTGCGCCTGGATCGTAAAGCGACTGTTGGTGGGCGTGCCTGGATAAGCGGTGGTGACATCCGGGTTGATAGCCAGATTACACAAGAGTTACGTGCCGCAGGTGGGCGCATTGTGATGAACGGACAAGTACAGGGTGATGTGTATTTGCGTGGTAAGCAAATAGAGATTGGCCCCAGCGCTGTGATTAAGGGTGATTTGTATACCCACGGTCCTCGTGAGGCACACATTGCTGAAGGCGCAAAAATTGTTGGTGAGATAAAACATACTGAGGTGAAGGTACCCGTCGCCAAGATTGTGGGACGCCTGGTTGGCGCTGCGCTGGTGTTACTGATCGGTTTGATGTTTGCCGCTGTGGTGCTCTATCTTATGTTTCCAAATTTTTCACAACGTGCCAGCCAGTCACTGCGCAGTGAACCGTGGCCGTGTCTGGGTTTCGGACTTGCAGTTTTTGCCGGTACTCCGATCGTTATCATTATTTTATTTAGTGTCGCGATTGGTGCATGGTTGGCGTTATTATTATTAGCAGCCTATTTAATAATGCTGTTACTTGGTTACTTTACCGGTGCTTTGTTTATTGGCGAGGTAGGTCTGCGATTGATTGGTAAAACAGAACCCACTAAGACCTGGCGTGCCATTGGTTTGTGTGTGGCGTTGTTGGTGTTAGTGATAGTCAATGCCATTCCACTCATCGGTAGCCTGATCTTCTGGCTGGTATTACTCGGTGGTATAGGTGCCATAAAGCGACAAATGTATCTGGTTTATCAACAGGGTAAGTAAATATTTATTTAGTTTTATCTCGATTTAAAATAAGGAGAGGATTTATGCGAAAAGCAATGGCAGTTGAATTCACGGCAAAGGCAGCGGGACGTGAGTTTAAAGAGGAAAGTGTCACCTTTGACAACCCGGAGGAACTTTTTGCATTTATTTCATCTGGAGGTGGCTGCGAAAATATTCCAGACGAAGTGGATGAGATCCAGATGGTGTATGTTCAACCCACGCATCCGAATGAGAACAATCCGATTGCTGATAAGCGTGTGATGCTAGAGTTGGGTATGGTGTATCTGACCGGCCCACTAATAGAGATCGCGCAAACGGCAAATCTATTAATCGACAAGGCCGGTCGTGGTGAACTCTCAAAGGCCTTTCTAAAGGTTATTGGAGAAAATTAGCTTAGAAATTGCATATAATTTATTAACAACGACACAGTTGAGTATGTCTCAGATTGCTGAACAAAGTGGTTATCAAAATGGAGCGTCTTTTGCTAAATTTTTTAAAAATAGTTTAATAAAGGATCTGGCGCGGTGCGCAGCTTAAAAAAAATATATTAGAGATTTAATTAATTTATGTTTTTAATCATAGGCTAACCAGTCAATTAATGAATCACTCCGAACCTTAATCTCCAGTTCATTCTAAAAAAAGACTTTTAATGATCTGATCTGCATAGCGAAGCGGTAACGAAAAATGTCCTTCGCCTTCGACCATGGTCAAGTAGCTACCCGCGACCTGGTCATGCAACCATAAACTATGTGGTGGTGGCACAACCGGATCTTCGTCGCCGTGCCAGATATGTAAGTTTTTGATATCGTTTAATTCGAAAGGCCAGGACTCAGTGGCAGCTATGAGGTCCGCCATTCCTCCATGCCAATATTGCGCATAGGCATGTTTAATATTGTCGGCGAATTTTCTACGTATAGCCTCATCTGAAAGAACTGTTTTATCTGGTTCACCGTTGACCAGGCCCAACAAGCGAACTATCTGTGAGGGTAATAATCTGGAAGGAATACTAGTTAACAAACCATAACTTGTAATAAAAAGTAATGGGTGCTTTCGTGCCAGGGTAAAGGCCAATTGTTCATAACCGGCCATGGCCTTTCGATTCATTTCTACAGCGACTGATGCCAGGCCTCCACAGACACTCGTAGCTATCACCCGTTGTTTTAATAAACTTGCACAGGCCAGTGCATATGGCACACCACCTGAAACCGCAACGAGATAAAAGTTTTCAAACTTAAGATGATCTGCCAGACGTTCAACACACTCTACCCAGGCCGTATATCGATTTTTGTTCGTTTGCGAACTGATACCATAACCGAATCGATCGGGGGCAATCAGGTTTATATTGTTGTCTATGCAGGCCTGCTCAATTAACCGACCTTCGCGTCGTGAGCCCGGTAAACCGTGAAAAAAAAAGGCAGGCAAACCGTTGTTAACGCCATAACGACAGTAACCAATACGAGTATCAGAAGAACAATCAAAAAAATAATCTCTTATCATTTACTCGGACCTGGCTAGACCTTCTCTATCATACGCTTGCAATATCGTCGCCAGTACGATGACACTCAAAGCTTGTAGTTTACTCCCAAATTGAGTACACATCACACAGTAACAATCATATACATAAGGTAAATCTTATCTCTGGACTTTGCACGAATAATTACATAAAAATGCTGTCCTGGGCATCTCATTGATGGCCAGTAATATTTCGTTACATAATTACAATGAAGAAATATCTTTCATTCAGTTTCTATTCAGCCTCCTTGATCAAAGCTATACGCTGGTATAACCAACATGGGGCTGAAAACTTATGAAATCAATCAAGCTATTTAATCGGTATGTAGCGCCAGCGACGATTGTGTTGATCGCAACAGTGGCTCTTTCTGGTTGTCATCGCTGGCACTATCCTCATGGTCATCACGGCCATCATGGCCATGGACACGCTAAGCATGGTGGGCATCACGGGCAAATTAAACGCGGACACTAAGATCGGCCTATTTGGAGTCGAAAGTCCCGATCGATTTGGGTAGACTGGGTCACAAGAGCGACATAATCTGTGTTGACGTATATGCATGTTATGATCATTTAGGTAAATTCGTAAAATAAGCGGTCAGTGACTTATGAGCATGAGTTGTCTTTCACCAATCCTTTTTTACTGGTAGCATTCAGTAATACATGGATATACAAACCGCAGTAGCGCGTCTGAATAGTCAATTACCTCTCAAGCCCAGGCAAGATCGACTCTCGCCCAATCTAAAAGCCGCACATCAGTGCGTGATGACGACATTAGTCAACAATGGACGATCGCCGACGAGAGAAGAACTGGAAGAGGTGATCGGTAAAGAAAAGCTCACAGAGAGTTTGCAACGCCTGGGTTCAGATGATTTAGTCGTCCTCGATACGCAACGGTCATACCCGGTCGGTGCGTATCCGCTGACTACCGAACACACCCCGCATAAAATTACCGTTAATGATCACTCGCTCTATGCTATGTGCGCACTGGATGCCGTTTCTGTAGCACCCTTGTTTGATGCGCACGTCATTATCGAGTCTCAATGTCATCTAAGTCAAACACCTATTACCCTTCGTATGCAAGGGAGCGAACTGCTTGAGATTCAACCCACAGCTGATATCATCGTGGGGATTCGCTGGCAAATGCCTTCGGCTGTGGCGGCGCACAGTATGTGTACGGAAATGGTGTTTCTTAAAGACAGGCAAACTGCAGAGGTATGGCAAGACGGTGATGTGGAGAATATTTCATTGTTTACACTGCCAGAAGCGGTCGCGTTTGGAAAAGCATTTTTTCTACCGTTGTTAGATCAAGTAAAATGACGATCGAATAAAAACTGTTTCTAATATAAAGGTTTCTTGCAATATGGATATTCTCAAACCAGTAATAAAACTCACCATTAGTCTTTTTTTAGCCGTTCAAGTCTGGGCGTGGCTGCGTTTTCTAGGTGCTTTTTGGCTATCAGACGGTTTTGATTTGATCGATGGTTTATTTTTATCCGTTCACCCTTTAAAGTTTAGTCTCTATGGTTTTCTATATACTGCTATACCAGCTGCGCTTTTGTATTTTTTTGTTCATGGAAAAGTTTCTAGGAAATACATGCTAATGATTTATGCTGGCGGTGCTGCAGTGCTGGCAATGTTGTACACACTTACTATTACGGGATTTCCTTTTTCTTATAATTTATCCTGGGTTCTTCGACAGGGCTCGATAATGATGCTTGTCGCAATGTTTAGCGGAGTTGTATTTTTTGTACTAGCTGATTCATCGCTATTGGGTAAAGGAAGGAATATTAAAGTAATCAGTAGTGTTAATCATGTTCGACGTGAAATACTTAGTGGTTTTGCTGTTTTACTAGGTGGTTTGGGTTTCGCCGGCAGTACTGTAGGTCCGATCAGGATTTTGAAAAACAGTACTAAGTTTGTTGATCTTGATCTAAGTTCGATGCTCGAGGGTGAATTTATCTCAGTCGAAATTAGTAAACGGCCAATTTGGATCATCAAAAGAACTAAGCTACATATAGCGGAACTACTGAAACAGAATAATGCGCTAATCGACCCTAAATCATTAAACTCAAGACAACCAGATAACACGCGTAATGCCTTTCGATCAATAAAACCAGAGTACTTTGTGGTTGAAGCAGTTTGTACCCATCTGGGGTGTTTACCAGCATTTATGCCAAATGGTCCAAGCAAAGAGGATTTAAGACATAGCATTCGAGCACCTCAGCTTTTCTGCCCTTGCCATGGCGGTGTTTTTGATCTGGCTGGGCGTGTTTACATAAATACACCGGCACCAACAAATCTATCAATTCCTGATCACGAATTTATATCTGAAAATACGGTTAGGATTTACTATCCGAGCTTGAAAGGTATGTGGTTTGGCTAAGTTCAAAATCGGCTCAGACTGTATGATAGCTGTGGTGGTAGAACATAGTTTAAAATACTTTTTTAATATAAATAACTGGGGTCTGAGCACAGTTTGCTCTAATATTAGAATCTATAGTGCTAGACTTCGCTTTTCTATTCAATGAAAAAATTGCGAGAAGTCCGTTTAGCCATTACTTTGTACAAAATAAATGTAAAAAGAGAATCACATGAAACCAGCAGTCATTGACGCACGAATTAGCCCGGAAGGTCGCTTGGATGTGTTATCTAAAGTCGAAGTCAGTAAATTACTCGATACCAGCCAGGGCGGGTTATACAATATTTTCCGCAACTGTTCGCTTGCGGTGCTGAATTGCGGCAACAGTATGGATGATGGCAAGCAATTACTGGAACTCTATAAATCATTCGATATTCAGGTGGTGCAACAGGCCCGCGGGATTAAGCTGGAAGTCAAGAATGCGCCTGCCAATGCCTTTGTCGATGGTAAAATGATCAAGGGTATTAACGAACATTTATTCTCTGTACTACGGGATGTGATTTATGTCAGTGATGAGATAAACGATAACCCGAAGTTTGATCTTGATACTTCCGATGGTATTACCAATGCCGTATTCCATATATTGCGTAATACCAATATTCTACGACCCATGACCAACCCGAATCTGGTGGTGTGCTGGGGTGGACATTCTATCAAACGTAAAGAGTATGATTACACCAAAGAGGTTGGGCATGAAATGGGGCTGCGCGGGCTAGATATCTGTACCGGATGTGGTCCGGGCGCGATGAAGGGACCGATGAAGGGCGCAACCATTGGTCATGCTAAGCAACGTATTAATGATGGCCAGTATCTCGGTATTTCTGAGCCCGGCATCATCGCTGCAGAATCGCCCAATCCTATCGTGAATGATCTTGTGATCATGCCGGATATTGAAAAGCGACTTGAGGCTTTTGTGCGAACCGGGCATGGTATAGTGGTGTTTCCCGGCGGCGCCGGCACTGCGGAAGAGCTTCTTTACATCCTGGGCATTCTGCTGCACCCTGATAATAAAGAGATTCCTTTCCCGCTAATACTGACCGGGCCTGAAAGTGCCGAAGAATTTTTTATTGGTATTAATCAGTTTATTGGCGACACCCTGGGTATTGAGGCACAACAACGTTACAAAGTGATTATCAATGATCCTTCACATGTAGCCCGTGAGATGAGTGCAGGCATGATCGAGGTGCGCGATTATCGCAAAGCTAATAATGACGCCTACTATTTTAATTGGTTGCTAAGTATTGAGCCTGACTTTCAACAGCCGTTCGAACCGACCCACGAAAATATGAGTAATCTTGAATTGCATAAAGACTTACCAAAGCACACGTTGGCGGCCAACTTGCGCCGGGCCTTTTCAGGAATTGTTGCAGGCAATGTGAAGGATGATGGTATTCGTGCTGTTGAAGAACATGGCTTATTTGAGATCCGAGGCGATGCCAGTATTATGGAGCCGGTAGATTCATTGCTCGCTTCTTTTGTTGAACAACATCGCATGAAGTTACCCGGTACCAAATATGTACCGTGTTATCGGATCATTAAGTAATGATTATAGGATCAAAGGTGTAAGAGTTGTAAACCGATTCAATCTCTGGCCCCAGATTTTTGTCGTACTAGTTAAGTATCGCTACTATGATAGCTATTACTGCAATCACAGTTGAGCCAGTTGATATAAAACGGTTATTTCTAACAGCCAAAGCCATATTACGGTTATTTACAGCCAGTTCTTCAATGACTATTGCCTGCTGTCCAATTAGCTCAACAAGCTCCTGTGTCTTATCTTCTTCTGGGGGCAATTCTGTATTTTTCTTTCTCTCCTTGATAATGCGAATAACATCTGCAGCAGCTGAAATCAGACCTGGTGCCGCAGTTAAGACTGCTACAAGAGGAAAAGGCATGCTACCTCCTTATTAGGGTGAAGATTCTTCACCGACTGTTTTTGAGAATAATTATTTAGGTTTGATTTAAAATCGTACGACCGTCTTGCCACCTTGCTCAATCCAACCGTGAACCATTTTTTTAGTGGTAAGACCACTGGCACAGTTTCCGTCTTTATCAATGACAATAACTCCGCCACGGCCTTTGACCTTACGAGTTAAATATTCAATACCAGCTTTAGTAGCCTCCTCTGCATTCATACCCTTCATATAAATAAAATCAGAGATGGTTTTAGATATGACTGAGCGCATGAATTCCTCACCATAACCAGTGGCTGAGACAGCACAGGTTTCATTGTCAGCATACAAACCTGCACCGACGATAGGCGAGTCACCAATTCGGCCCATGCGTTTATTGACTATACCGCCTGTAGACGTTGCCGCTGCCAGGTTACCTTGTTGGTCACG
>Ga0316205_10001521_pt1 | contig 28498 bp, 24 predicted proteins | sample 3monthpyrite_MG_FD_204941 | JGI IMG/M metagenome (GOLD analysis project Ga0316205, IMG submission 204941) | Microbial mat bacterial communities from mineral coupon in-situ incubated in ocean water Damariscotta River, Maine, United States -... | ecosystem: Environmental > Aquatic > Marine >...
CAGACAAACCCTGTTGCCTGCCGTGGCAGATCCTCCAGCGCTCCGTCGGGCGTGACCTGCACTCCGCACGAACAGACCACCGGTGCCCCGTCCTCGGTCATCAGGAACCACCGGTACAGCGCCTTGCCGCTGACCTGGTTGGCGATACGCAAGGGCTCCAATGCGGCTGTGAACGCCAGGAGCGTCAGCCCCGGCAGCAGCAGGAAATGGTAATCCCGCGGCGGCCCGTCATAAGGGACCGACAGGCTGGCCGCGCCCTTGGGGATGAAACTGCGCTCGGTCATGCGCGCCATGTTAAGGGCCTTTGCAGGAAACCAAAACGCCCCGTTTCAGGTTTTCATTTTGTCATGCGCGCAACGCTGCGTTACATGTCGCTCCGACGCAAAACGACCCAAGGACAGATCAATGACCGAGCTTCTTACACCGGAAAATCTCGGGAACCTCCTGATGCTCATATTTCTTCAGGCGGTTCTGGGATTCGACAACCTTCTCTACATCTCGATCGAGAGCCAGCGAGCTCCGGTCGCACAGCAACGCACGGTGCGGTTCTGGGGCATTATCATTGCCGTTGTACTGCGGGTGGTGCTGCTCTTCACGATGATCCGATTGATTGATGCACTGGCCGAGCCATTCTTCATTCTCGACTGGAAGGGCGTGCTGGAAGGCGGGGTAAATTTCGCCACGCTGATCTTCATCATCGGCGGAGTGTTCATCATCTACACCGCCGTCAAGGAGATCAGCCACATGCTCACCGTCGAGAACCTGGGCGAGGATATGGAGGGCAAATCCGGCAAATCGGCGGCCAAGGTGGTTGTGCTTATCGTCATGATGAACCTCATCTTTTCCTTCGACTCGGTCCTGTCGGCGCTGGCTATCACGGATGTCTTCGCGATCCTGGCCACGGCGATCATCCTGTCCGGCGTCGCCATGCTGGCGCTCGCCGACGGCGTGACGCGATTTCTGGAAAAGAACCGGATGTACGAGGTGCTGGGTCTCTTCATCCTGCTGATTGTCGGCATCGTGCTTCTGGGAGAGGCGGGTCAGGCGGCAGCACACGCCATGAATGACGACGGCCTGGCGCTCAAGTTTTTCGGCTATGAAGTGATACCGATGTCCAAGACGACCTTCTATTTCTCGGTCGTGGTGCTGGTGCTCGTCGAGATCATCCAATCCGGCTATACCCGCAAGCTGAACGCCGAACGCTCCGCCGGACGTCGGCATGGCGGATACTGAGGCTCGGGCAAAACCAGGGGCGGCGCGCGGTGATCTGCGCGCCGCAATCTTCCCCCTAGCAAGCCACGCGCCCATGCCCTACCTTTATACGGTGAATTCGGGGCTTCGGGGGCTTGATGACTGAGACAGGGTTGCAGAAACTCAGCTATTTTCTGCTTATCATACTGATACTCTACGTGACCATCGCAGGAGGCGTGTGATGGCCCGGCGTTTTGGCGGCAAATACAGCCCCGACGGCTCCGAACCCGCGCAGGAGCCGGATCGCGGCAGCTACCGGAATGCGCGCCGCACCCGTGCCGGGGGCCGGGTGAACCTTCTGTTTGTGGCCCCGCTGCCCCTGGTCTGGCAGGCCTTCGGCAATGGCGCGAACGCGCTGGCGCTCAACCTGATCGCACTGGGAACACTGCTTCTTGCTGCGTGGCTGACCCGCGAGGGCATCCTGGCCCAGGAGGCCTACGAGGCGCGCAAAGTGGCGCGCCGTCCTGGTTTCCCGCGCAAGATCACCGCATCCCTGCTCACCGGTCTGGGGCTCGGGATTGCCGGATTTGCCGCGGGCGGCGGGCTGGCCGCGCCAGCGATCTACGCCATCGTGGGGACCGCGCTGCACAGCTTTTCCTTCGGGCTTGACCCCCTGAAAAACAAGGGGATGGAGGGCGTCAACCTTGCTCAGACCGACCGCGTGGCGCGCGTCGTGGACAAGGCGGAAAGCCACCTCAAGGCGATGACCGACGCCATTCAACGCGCCGGGGACCGAGCGGCCGAAGGCCGCGTCGAGCGGTTCCAGGACAGCGTGCGCGACATGCTGCGTACCGTCGAGGACGACCCGCGCGACCTGACATCGGCGCGGCGCTATCTGGGTGTCTATCTCAAGGGCGCCACCGACGCGACGGTCAAGTTCGCCGACATCTACGCCCGCTCGCGCGACGCCAAGGCGCGCGAGGATTACCTCGGTCTGCTGACCGATATGGAGAGCAATTTCACCGCCAAGACGCGCAAGCTTCTGCAGGACAACAACGCCGATCTGGAGATCGAGATCGAGGTCCTGCGCGACCGGCTTCGCCGCGACGGCATCCACCTGGACACATAGAACCACAAGTCGAGAGGACACCCCATGTCAGAGAATGTACGCGCCAAGGCCGAGGCCGCCCTTGCCGAAGTCGAAGAGGTGAGCGCGGTGCTTCTGCCCGAACCGGCGGACGCCAGCGCCATCGTGCCACTCAAGGAAGCCGACAAGACCACCAGCGCCGAGATCAAGAAGCGTATAGGCGAGATTGACATGTCGGACACGCAATCCATCGTCTCCTTCGGCTCCGCCGCCCAAGCCGAATTGCAGGTGATTTCGCAATCGATGCTGCAGGGTGTGCGCAACAAGGACGTGGGCCCTGCGGGCGACAGCCTTCGTGGCATCGTCACCACGATCCGCGGGTTTTCGGTGTCCGAGCTGGATGTGCGCCGCGAACGCTCATGGTGGGAAAAACTGCTGGGACGCGCCGCGCCCTTTGCCAAATTCACCGCGCGCTTCGAAGAGGTCCAGGGACAGATCGACCGCATCACCGACGATCTGCTCGAGCATGAGCATGTGCTCCTGAAGGACATCAAGTCGCTCGACATGCTCTATGACAAGACATTGAATTTCTACGATGAACTGGCGCTCTATATCGCGGCGGGCGAGGAAAAGCTGCGGGTGCTGGATGAAAAAGACATCCCCGCCATGGAAAAGAAGGTCGAGAAAGCCCCTGAAAAGGATCAGGTCATGCGCGCCCAGGAGCTGCGCGACCTGCGCGCCGCCCGTGACGATCTGGAACGCCGGGTGCACGACCTCAAGCTGACGCGCCAGGTCACGATGCAATCGCTGCCCTCGATCCGGCTGGTGCAGGAGAACGACAAATCTCTGGTCACCAAGATCAACTCGACCCTGGTGAACACCGTGCCGCTCTGGGAGACCCAGTTGGCGCAGGCCGTGACCATCCAGCGTTCGGCCCAGGCCGCCGCCGCGGTGCGCGATGCCAATGACCTCACCAACGAGCTGCTCACAGCCAATGCCCAGAACCTGCGCGAAAGCAACAAGATGATCCGCGAGGAAATGGAACGCGGCGTCTTTGACATCGAAGCGGTCAAGAAGGCCAATGCCGACCTGATCGGCACCATCAACGAAAGCCTCCAGATCGCCGACGAAGGCAAGGCCCGCCGTGCCGCCGCCGAAGATGAACTCAAGAAGATGGAGGCCGAGCTGCGCGACACGCTCGCCTCGGCCAAGGCCCGGCGCGACGGCATCGGTGACAACGCCGGGACCGCAGTACCCTCGTGAGAAACGGGTTGCGAATAAGGCCTTTGATCGCGGGCGCGGCCCTGATTGCGCTCACTGCCTGCGCGTCCGAGCGCAGCATCCCCGAAGTGACACCCCAGGCGCGCCCGGCGGGCCTGGGCGCGCCGCCACCCAGGGCCCTGCGCACGCCCTCGGCCAAGAGCCAGGCGCTGTCGCGCAAATACAGCCGCCTGCAGGCGCATCTTCTGGCCCAGGGCCTTCTCAGGACCGATGGCGGCGGGCCCGACACCTACTATTCTGCCGCCGATCTTCAGCGCAATTTCGAGCAGATTGCCTTCTATGACGAGTATGCCGCAGGGGGCGGTATCCGGCGCGCCGCGCGCATGCCCGGTTTGCTGCGCAAATGGACGAGCCCGGTAAGGATGAACGTCGCCTTCGGCACAAACGTGCCCACAGAGCAGCGCGCCGGCGACGCGGACATGGTGGCGCGCTTTGCCTCGCGGCTGGCACGTGTGACCGGCCACCCGATCGCCATGAGCAACGACAGGCCCAATTTCACGGTCTTCTTCATGACCGCCGATGATGGAGGCGAAGCGCAGGCGCTGCTGCGCTCGATCTATCCCAATGTCAGCTCGGCGAACTTGTCGCTGATAGGCAACTTGCCGCGTCAGATCTATTGCGTGGTCATGGCCTTCGGCAGCGCGACAAGCAATGCCTCCTACGTGCGCGCCGTCGCCTTCGTGCGCGCCGAGCATCCCGACCTGATGCGCCGCGCCTGCGTGCACGAGGAGGTGGCCCAGGGTCTGGGTCTGGCCAATGACAGCCCGCGCGCGCGACCCTCGATCTTCAACGATGACGACGAGTTTGCCTACCTGACCACGCATGACGAAGAGCTTCTTCGCCTGCTCTACAACCCCGCCCTGCGCCCCGGCATGACGCTGGACGAGGCCCGCCCCATCCTGCGCGGCCTCATCGCGGCGCGCAGCGGACCTAGCTAACATCCCGAAGGAGATCACCCCATGGGCATTTTCGACTTTCTCAGCGGCCAGTTCATCGACGTCATCCATTGGACAGACGACACCCGCGACACGATGGTCTGGCGGTTCGAGCGCGAGGGCCACGAGATCAAGTATGGCGCCAAGCTGACCGTCCGCGAAGGCCAGGCGGCGGTTTTTGTGCACGAAGGCCAGCTGGCGGATGTCTTCTCCCCCGGGCTCTACATGCTAGAGACCAACAACATGCCGGTCCTAACGACGCTGAACAACTGGGATCACGGCTTCAAGAGCCCGTTCAAATCCGAAGTCTATTTCGTCAACACCACGCGCTTCAACGACCTGAAATGGGGCACCAAGAACCCGATCATGACGCGCGATCCCGAGTTCGGTCCCACCCGCCTGCGCGCCTTCGGCACCTATTCGGTACGGGTCAGCGACCCCGCACGCTTCCTGATCGAGATCGTGGGCACGGATGGCGAATTCACGATGGACGAGATCAGCTTTCAGATCCGCAACATCATCGTGCAGGAGTTTTCGCGCGTGATTGCCTCGTCGGGCATCCCGGTGCTGGACATGGCCGCCAACACCGCCGACCTTGGCAAACTGGTGGCCGCCGCCATCTCGGGCACGCTGGCCGAATACGGGCTGGAAATCCCCGAACTCTATATCGAGAACATCTCGCTGCCCCCCGCCGTCGAGGATGCGCTTGACAAGCGCACCTCAGCCGGGGTCGCGGGCGATCTGGGCCGCTTCACGCAATATTCGGCCGCCGAGGCCATGACCGAAGCCGCGCGCAACCCCGCAGGCGGCGGCATGGCCGCCGGCATGGGGGCTGGGATGGGGCTGGCCATGGCCCAGCAGATGACAGGCCGTCCAGGGCCATGGGGCAGCGCTGCCGCCCCGGTCGCGCCGCCCCCGCCCCCCGTCGAACATGTCTGGCACATCGCCGAGAAGGGCGAGACCAGCGGGCCCTACTCCAAGGCCGATATGGGCCGCCGCGCCGCAGACGGCTCGCTTACCCGCGACACCTTTGTCTGGACCCCGGGCCAGGACGGCTGGAAACGTGCCGAAGAGGTGCAGGAACTGGCCCGGCTCTTCACCATCCTTCCCCCGCCCCCGCCCGGGGCGTGAGGTTGAATACGCGCAGGGCCGTCGCCCGTTTCACTACAGGGTGCGCCCTCGCTCCCGCTTCTTTCTGGTCACAAATACCCAAAATTCGCACGTTGCATTCATGACCAACGCCGACACCATATCCGCGCCCGCCGAGCATCGCTTTCCCTGCGACCAATGCGGCGCGGACATGCGGTTCGATCCGGGCGAGGACCGGCTGATCTGCGACTTTTGCGGCAACGTGACCGAGATCGAGACCCCGGGTCAGACCCACGCCTTCAAGGAGCTGGATTTCCGCGCCGCGCTGGACCTGCAACTGCCTGACGAGGACATCGAGGAAACCCGCGTCCTCTCCTGCCCCAACTGCGGAGCGCAGGTGGAGTTTGACGCCAACATCCATTCCGCCGAATGCCCCTTCTGCGCCACGCCCCTGGTCACCGATACCGGAACGCACCGGCGCATCAAGCCACGCGCGCTCTTGCCTTTCGGCCTTGATGAGCGCACCGCGCGCAAGGCCATGACCGACTGGCTGGGCAGTCTCTGGTTCGCGCCCTCGGGCCTTCAAGGCTACGCCCGCAAGGGGCGCCGGATGCAGGGCATCTATGTCCCCTACTGGACTTTCGACGCGGACACCAATTCGCGCTATTCGGGCGAGCGCGGCACGGTCTACTACGTGACCCGCACCGTCACCCGCAACGGCAAGCAAAGCCGCGAGCGCGTGGCCAAGGTGCGCTGGTCCCCGGTCACCGGCCGGGTGGCGCGTTTCTTCGACGATGTGCTGGTGCTGGCCTCGACCTCGCTGCCCCGCCGCTTCACCGATGCGCTGGAGCCCTGGGACCTCTCGGAACTTGAACCGTACCGTCCCGAATACCTCGCCGGTTTCCGCGCCGAGGGCTACACGGTCGAACTGCATGACGGCTTTGCCACCGCCAGCGATCAGATGGAGCGCGTCATCCGGCGCGACGTGAAATTCGACATCGGCGGCGACCGCCAGCGCATTCGTGACATCGACACCAAGGTCAGTGATGTGACCTTCAAACATATCCTGCTGCCGGTCTGGCTGGCCGCCTACAAGTACCGGGGCCGCACATTCCGCTTTGTCGTGAATGGCCGCACAGGCCGCGTACAGGGCGAACGGCCCTATTCGGCCATCAAGATCGCCATCGCCGTGATACTGGGGCTGATCGTGGCCGCGGGCGTGGGCTATGTGGTGGCCATGAACCAATGAACAGCGACCTCGCCGCAGTGCTGAGGACGCACCACAGCTGCCGTGCCTTCCGCCGCGAAGGGGTGCCCGATGCCATTATCCACGGGATCGTGGCCGATGCGCGCCACGCGCCCAGCTGGTGCAACGCCCAGCCCTGGCAGCTCACCGTGACCAAGGGTGCGCAAACCGACCGTTTCCGCGCCATGCTGCAACAGGCCGTGGCATCCGGCGCGCCCAACCCGGACCTGCCCTGGCCCGACAGCTATCCCGGTGCCCATGGCGCGCGGCGCCGCACCTGCGGCTATCAACTCTACGAGGCGGCGGGCATCGCGCGCGACGACCGCGAGGGCCGCGCGGCGCAATCCCTGCGAAACTTCGACCTGTTTGATGCACCGCACGTGGCCATCGTGTCGTCCGAAGCGGAACTGGGGCCCTATGGCGCGCTCGATTGCGGCGGCTTTGTCACGGCGTTCCTGCTGGCGGCCGAGGCGCGCGGGGTGGCCACGATTGCCCAGGCCTCGGTCGCCGCCTATCCGGACGCGATCCGCGCCCATTTCGGCCTGCCCGGAACCCGGCTGATCCTCTGCGCCGTTTCCTTCGGTTACTCGGACAGGGATCACCCCGCCAACCGCTTCCGCACGGAACGGGCGGAGGTTAATGAAATACTGGATATGCGGCACTAACCGCCGGGTTTGCGAAACAGCCGTGTCTGGTCGAAAATCCCGTCCAGCTCCTCATAGCGCTCGCGCGCCTCGGGCCAGCGCGCCTCCTGCACGGCGGCGATCATCGCCTCAAGCAGCATCATCGTGGCGATGTTGCTGTCCCAGCCCGAGGGGATCTCGACCCAGCAGGTGAAGGCCTGATCCGCCACCCGTGCCACGGGCGAGGCCCATTGATCGGTGATCAGCACGATCTTCACCCCCCGCTCGGCGGCCAGTTCCGCCAGCCGCAGGAGGTTCTGCTCGTACCGTCGGACATCGAAGATCAAAAGCGTGTCGCCCGCCCCCATGTCCAGCACGTAATGCGGCCATGTGGCGGCAGACGAGGTCATGTGCACAACCCCGGGCCGGATCGCCTGGAAATGAGTAAAGGCATAGTCGGCCAGGCTGCGCGTGATCCGCCCGCCGACGAGGTAAAGCTGTCCGCTGTCATCCGCCAGGCGTGCCACCGAGGCGTCAAAGGACGCGCTGTCCACATGCGCGAATGTCTGTGCCAGGTTATGCGTCACTGCCTGGCTGAACCGGTTCAGAAGGTGCTCTTCGGGAGCCTCGGTCGCCCAGGCCGCGCGCCGCGCCGTGGGGCCCGACACCTTGGCCTGCAATTCGTTCAGCAGCGCCTTGTGAAACTGCGGAAAACCCTTGAAACCCAGCTTCTGCACCATCCGCGCCACAGTCGGGGTCGAGACACCCGCCCGCGCCGCCACTTCGGTGATCGAAGCCAGTCCCGCTCCGGGGTAATCCTCCAGCAAGGCGCCTGCGAACTTGCGCTCGGTCTGCGTCAGGTCCTGGTACTGCGCGCGGATCAGGTCGCGCACGGTCTCTGTCTGGTCGGGCACACGGCTGCTCCCCTTGAACGGCGGATTGTGAATATATTGACACAGATCATCCTTCGTGAAAATATTTTTTCACAACAGGGATGAAACGGCGTGTCGGCTGCACAGAAATCAATGAAAGATCAGGCGGTTGAGCTTGCTTACCCGGATCTCGGAGGGCCGGTGGTGATTCTGTGCGAACATGCCTCGAACCGTTTTCCGGCGGCGTTCGGCACACTAGGCCTCGATCCGTCGAACCTGGACGGCCATATCGCCTGGGACCCGGGCGCGCGGGCCGTGGGGATAGGGCTGGCGCGCGCGCTCGATGCGCCCTTCGTGGCCTCGACCGTGTCGCGGCTGGTCTATGATTGCAACCGGCCGCCCGAGCATCCCGGCGCCATGCCCGTCCGCTCGGAAAAGACCGACATTCCGGGCAACCGGGACCTCTCTGCGGCCCAGCGGCAAGCCCGCGTCGATCAGGTCTACACGCCTTTCCATGACCTGGTGGAACAGGTGATCGCCGACCGGCTCGCCGCCGGTCATCCCACGGCGATTGTCACGATCCACAGTTTCACACCGGTCTATTTCGACACCCACCGCGACGTTGAAATCGGCATCCTGCATGACGACGACAGTGCCCTGGCCGATGCCATGCTCGCCAATGCCCCGCGCCTGCCGCATCGCCGGGTCGCGCGCAATCAGCCCTACGGACCCGAGGATGGCGTGACCCACTCGCTGAAGCTCCACGGCCTGGCCAACGGCCTGCCCAACGTGATGATCGAAATTCGCAACGACCTTCTGACGTCACCGGCGCGCGAGGAGGGCATGACCCGCGAAATCCTCGACCTCCTGCGCCCCGCGCTGACCACCATCGGCGTGTCCAGACTGGGGCGGCCCCATGCCTAGAGCGATTCTGGCCTATATCCGCATCATCGACGCCATGAACCGCGTGATCGGACGCATGGCGATGTATCTCATCTTTGTGCTGATGGGCGTGCTGCTGTGGTCGTCGGTCTCCAAGACCGCCTTCTCGCCTTCGCTCTGGACGCTGGAAACCGCGCAATTCGTGATGGTCGCCTACTATGTGCTCGGCGGGCCCTATTCGATCCAGATGGGTTCGAACGTGCGGATGGACCTGTTCTATGGCGACTGGTCGGTGCGGACCAAGGCGTGGGTCGATGCGTTCACCGTGTTTTTTCTGCTCTTCTACCTGGGCGTGCTGCTCTACGGCGCGGTCGGTTCCACCGCCTATTCCCTGGGCTATTTCGGGACCGAGCCGTTCTCGTTCTTCTGGGACCTCGCCCGCACATGGGTGACCGAGGGCAACGCGGCTGCGGGTGAGAAGATCGGCTACCTCGAACGCAGTTCCACCGCTTGGCGGCCCTTCATCTGGCCGGTCAAGGTAATCCTCTGCATCGGCGTGATCCTGATGCTCCTGCAATGCCTGTCGGAGCTTTTCCGCGACATCGGCCGCATCCGCGGCGTGGAGGTCTGATGTCCTACGAGATGATCGCGATCATCATGTTCAGCACTATGATGATGATGCTCCTGACCGGGCAGCGCGTCTTTGGCGCCATCGGATTCGTGGGGGCTGCTGCCGGCATGATGCTCTGGGGCGTGGGCGGGGTCGATGTGCCGTTTTCGGCCGCCATGAAGCTGATGAAATGGTATCCGCTGCTGACCCTGCCGATGTTCATCTTCATGGGCTATGTCCTGAGCGAGAGCCGCATCGCGGACGACCTCTACCGGATGTTCCACGTCTGGATGGGCGGCGTGAAAGGCGGGCTGGCCATCGGAACGATCGGCCTGATGGTTCTGATCTCGGCCATGAACGGGCTCAGTGTGGCGGGCATGGCCATCGGGGCCACCATCGCCCTGCCCGAGCTGCTCCGGCGCGGCTATGACAAGATCATGGTGACGGGCGTGGTGCAGGCCGGTTCGTCCCTTGGCATCCTCGTGCCGCCCTCGGTGGTGCTGGTGCTTTACGCGATGATCGCGCGCCAGCCGGTGGGCCAGCTCTGGCTCGCGGGTGTGCTGCCGGGTCTCATGATGGCCACGCTCTTCGTGATCTACATCTATGTGCGCTGCCGCCTGCAACCGCATCTCGGCCCGGCCCTCAGCGAGAACGAGCGCGACATCCCCATGGCCGAAAAACTGCGCCTTCTGCGCGCGGGGCTGCTGCCCTTCGGCATTTTCGCGGTGATGATGGTGCCCTTCGTCAATGGCTGGACCTCGCTTGTGGAAAGCTCGGCCATCGGGGCCATCGCCGCCTTCGCAGCGGCGATCCTCAAGGGCCGCATGACCCGGGCTGTCTTCGAGGACAGCACACGCAAGACGCTGGGCATTTCCTGCATGTTCATGTGGATCATCCTCGCAGCACTTGGTTTCGGCGCGATCTTCGACGGGCTGGGCGCGGTCAAGGCCATCGACAGCCTCTTCACCGAACAGCTGAGCCTCGGCCCCTGGACGATCCTGATCCTCATGCAGCTCAGCTTCATCCTGATGGGCACCTTCCTTGATGACACCGCGATGCTGGTCATCGTCGCCCCGCTCTATGTGCCGCTGGTCGGGGAGCTGGGGTTTGATCTGATCTGGTACGGCGTGCTCTACACGATCACCACGCAGATCGCCTATATGACGCCGCCCTTCGGCTATAACCTCTTTCTGATGCGCGCCATGGCCCCGCCAGAGATCGGGCTGAGGGACATCTATGTCTCGATCGTCCCCTTCGTGGGCGTGATGATCGTGGCGCTAAGCCTCGTGATGGCCTTTCCGCAGATCGCGCTCTGGCTGCCCGACTATGTCTACGGAAAATAACCACCAAGAGCCCCGCTCGGGGGTCCAATTCAACAAAGGAGAGAACCATGACCACAAGACGCAAGTTTTTGAAAACCGCCGGTGTTGGCGCGGTGGCGGCCCCTCTGGCCACGCCCGCCCTCGCGCAGGGCACGATCAACTGGCGTATGCAGACCTATGCCGGGACCGCGCTGGCCGAGCATGTGGTGAAACCCGCCATTGACATGTTCAACAAGATCGCCGGCGACCGGATGCAGATCGAGCTTTTCTATGCCGATCAGCTGGTGCCCACGGGCGAGCTCTTCCGCGCCATGCAGCGCGGGACCATCGACGCGGTTCAGTCGGATGACGATAGCATGGCCTCGCCCACCGAAGTGACGGTGTTCGGCGGCTACTTCCCCTTCGCGTCACGCTACTCGCTCGACGTGCCGGTGCTGTTCAACCAGTACGGACTGAACGAGATCTGGGACGAGGAATACTCCAAGGTCGGCGTGAAGCATATCAGCGCGGGTGCCTGGGATCCCTGCCACTTCGCCACCAAGGACCCGATCCGCAGCCTCTCGGACCTCGAAGGCAAGCGTGTCTTCACCTTCCCCACCGCCGGGCGCTTCTTGGCGCAGTTCGGCGTGGTTCCGGTGACGCTGCCCTGGGAGGACATCGAAGTGGCCGTGCAGACCGGCGAGCTCGACGGCATCGCCTGGTCGGGCATCACCGAGGACTATACAGTGGGCTGGGCGGATGTGACCGACTACTTCCTGACCAACAACATCTCGGGGGCCTGGGCCGGGTCGTTCTTTGCCAATATGGACCGCTGGAACGAGCTTCCGGAGGACCTGCAGACGCTCTTCCGGGTGTGCTGTGACCAGTCGCATTACTACCGCCAGTGGTGGTATTGGGGCGGCGAGGCCGACCTGCGCGTGAACGGCACCAAGATGCAGCTGACCACCATCCCGGACGAGGAATGGGCACAGGTGGAAAATGCGGCCCTGGAGTTCTGGGAGGAGATCGCGGCCGAATCCGAGACCAAACGCCGCGTCGTGGACATCTTCAAGACGTACAACGCCACCATGCAAAAGGCCGGACGGCCCTACCGCTACAGCTGACCCCAAGACTGCCCGTCCCGGATCAAGTCCGGGACGGGCCTTCCCTGACCCCATACCTTGCAAGAGGCCGAAATGCCCGTTCTCACACTCGATGCTTTGAAATCCTCGGTTGCCGATGGCAGCGTTGACACGGTTCTGGTCTGCTTTGTGGACATGCAGGGCCGCCTGATGGGCAAACGCTTTCACGCGGGCCATTTCGTGGGTGGTGCCTACAAGGAAACCCATTGCTGCAATTACCTGCTGGCCACCGACCTCGAGATGGCCACACCCGATGGCTATGCCGCGACCTCCTGGGCCTCGGGGTATGGTGACTATGTGATGAAACCGGACCTTGCGACGCTGCGCCCGGTGCCGTGGCTCGAAGGCACGGTGATGGTGCTCTGCGACGTGCTTGACCACCACACACACGCGCCGGTCCCGCACAGCCCCCGCGCCATGCTCAAGGCCCAGATCGCACGGCTCGATGCGATGGGCCTCGAGGCGATGATGGCGACCGAGCTGGAGTTCTTTCTCTTTGCGCAGAACTTTGACGACATCCGCCGAAGCGGTTTTCGCGATCTCGAGCCGATCTCGGGCTACAACGAGGATTACGCGATCCTTCAGACCACCCGCGAAGAACACGTCATGCGCCCCATCCGCAACCACCTGTGGAACGCGGGCATCCCCGTCGAGAATTCCAAGGGCGAGGCCGAGGCCGGACAGGAGGAGCTGAACATCAAGTATGCCGCCGCCCTGGACACGGCGGATTATCACACAATCGCCAAGAACGCGGTGAAGGAAATCGCCGACAGCCATGGCCACGCCGCCAGCTTCCTGCCCAAGTGGCACCACGACAAGGTGGGCAGTTCGTCCCATGTGCACCAGTCGCTCTGGAAGGATGGCAGCAACGCGTTCCATGACCCTGGCGACAAACTGGGCATGAGCCAGCTCATGAAACACTACATGGCGGGCCTGCTGAAATACGCACCGGATTACACCTATTTCCTGGCGCCCTACATCAACAGCTACAAACGCTTCCAGAAGGGCAGCTTTGCCCCCACCCGCATCATCTGGTCCGTGGACAACCGTACCGCAGGGTTCCGCCTGTGTGGTGACGGCACCAGGGCCGTGCGCGTGGAGTGCCGCATCGGCGGTTCGGACCTCAACCCCTATCTCGCCATGGCAGCCCTTCTGGCCGCCGGGATCGCGGGGATCGAGGAAGAGCTAGAACTCGATGCGCCCTTCTCCGGCGACGCCTATGCGGGCGAAACTGGCATGATCCCCTCCACCCTGCGCGACGCGCGCGACACGCTGCGCGGCTCGGCGATGCTGCGTGCGGCCATGGGCAGCGAGGTGATCGAGCATTATACTCGCGCCGCCGAGGTCGAGATCGAGGATTTCGATCGCGTGGTGACAGATTACGAGATCGCGCGCGGGTTCGAGAGGGCGTGATTTTGAGTATTTTTGGAAAGATGAAGGAGGGGGTGGGCACATGACCACATTGCAGTGCATATCGCCGATTGACGGCTCGGTTTTTGCGACGCGCGAGACGCTGGACGAGGCGGCGGCCTTTGCCGCAGCGGGCCGGGCGCGCGCGGCGCAGGCGGCATGGGCGGCGCGGCCCCTGGAAGAGCGGGCGGCGCTGGTCATGGCCGGTGTGGCCGCGGTGGGGGCCATGAATGACGAGGTGGTGCCGGAACTGGCGCATATGATGGGCCGACCCGTTCGCTATGGCGGCGAGTTCGGCGGGTTCAACGAGCGCGCAAGCCACATGGCCGCGATTGCCGGAGAGGCGCTCGCGGACATCGCCGTGGGCGAGGACGCCACGTTCAAACGCTATATCAGGCGCGTGCCCCATGGCGTGGTCTTTGTCGTGGCACCATGGAACTACCCTTACATGACGGCGATCAACACGGTGGCCCCCGCGCTCATCGCCGGGAATACGATTGTGCTGAAACACGCCACGCAAACCCTTCTTGTGGGCGAGCGGATGGCGCGGGCCTTTCACGCGGCGGGCGTGCCCGGGGACGTGTTCCAGAACGTCTTTCTCGATCACGACACGACTTCGTCGCTCATCGCGGGGCGCGCGTTCGATTTCGTCAACTTCACCGGGTCTGTCGGCGGCGGCAAGGCGATGGAGCGCGCGGCGGCGGGTACCTTCACCGGGCTGGGGCTGGAACTCGGGGGCAAGGACCCGGGCTATGTGATGGAGGACGCTGATCTCGATGCCGCCGTCGACACGCTGATCGACGGGGCCATGTTCAACTCGGGTCAGTGCTGCTGCGGGATCGAACGGATTTATGTGCACGAGAGCCTCTTTGACGCCTTTGTCGAGAAGGCGGTCGGCATCGTCTCCGGCTACAGGCTGGGCAACCCCCTGGACCCCGAAACCACCCTCGGGCCCATGGCCAATGCACGCTTTGCCGCGCAGGTGCGCGCTCAGATCGGCGAGGCGGTCGAGGCGGGAGCCACAGCGCATATCGAGACCTTTGCCGAGGATGACGGTGGCGCGTATCTCAGCCCGCAAATCCTGACAGATGTGACCCACGACATGCGCGTCATGCGCGACGAAAGCTTCGGCCCCGTGGTGGGCATCATGCCGGTTTCGGGCGATGACGAGGCGGTCGCGCTGATGAATGACAGCCCGTTCGGCCTCACGGCGTCGCTCTGGACGAATGACATCGAACGCGCCGCCGCCGTGGGCGACCGGATCGAGACCGGCACCGTCTTTCTCAACCGCGCGGATTACCTTGACCCCGGCCTCTGCTGGACCGGATGCAAGGATACCGGCCGCGGCGGTGGCCTGTCGGTCATCGGCTATCACAACCTCACACGCCCCAAATCCTACCATCTGAAAAAGGTGACATCATGAGCCCCACCGGAAACTGGTCCTACCCCACCGCGATGAAATTCGGCGCGGGCCGCATCGCAGAACTGCCCGACGCCTGCGCCGCCGCCGGCATCAGGAACCCCCTGCTGGTCACCGACAAGGGGCTGGCCAACCTGCCCGTCACGCAATCCACTCTCGACATCCTCCACACGGCGGGGCTGGGCCGGGCTATGTTCTCGGAGGTGGACCCGAACCCCAATGAAACAAATCTCGATGCAGGGGTGGCCGCCTACAAGGCCGGCGGTCATGACGGCGTGGTGGCCTTCGGCGGCGGCTCGGGACTGGACCTGGGCAAGATGGTCGCCTTCATGGCCGGGCAGACGCGGCCCGTGTGGGATTTCGAAGACATTGGCGACTGGTGGACCCGCGCAGATGCGGATGCCGTTGCGCCCATCGTGGCCGTGCCCACCACCGCAGGGACCGGGTCCGAAGTGGGGCGCGCCAGCGTCATCACCAATTCCGAAACCCACGTGAAGAAGATCATCTTTCACCCACGCGTCCTGCCGTCGGTGGTGATCTGCGACCCCGAATTGACCGTGGGTATGCCAAAATTCATCACCGCGGGCACCGGGCTTGATGCCTTTGCCCATTGCGTCGAGGCGTTCAGCAGTCCGCATTACCACCCCATGTCCCAGGGCATCGCGCTCGAAGGGATGCGGCTGGTGGTCGAGAACCTGCCACGCGCCTATGCGGACGGCACCGACCTCGAGGCCCGCGCCAATATGATGTCCGCCGCCGCCATGGGCGCCACCGCCTTCCAGAAGGGTCTTGGCGCAATCCACGCCATGAGCCATCCGATCGGTGCGGTGTTCAACACCCACCACGGCACGACCAATGCCGTCTGTATGCCCGCCGTTCTGGAACTGAACGCGCCCGAGATTGCCGACCGTTTCGACCGGGCCGCGTCCTATATCGGCGTCCAGGGCGGTTTCGACGGCTTCCGCAGCTTCGTGCAGGATTTCAACGACAGCCTCGGCATCCCCCGCAAGCTGAGCGAAATGGGCGTCACCGCTGATCGCATCGACGACATGGTTGCCATGGCCCTCGAAGACCCCTCCTGCGGCGGCAACCCCGTCACATTGACTAAGCAGAACCTGCGCGCGCTCTTCGACGCGACGATCTGAATATCCACTTTCTTACTGCCGGAAATGTCCCGGGGGTCCGGGGGCTGGCCCCTGGCCGTCTCAGGCGGGCACCATCTCCAGAAGTTCCTTCCACCGGTGACAGGCCACCTCATGCCCGTTACCGGCCGCTTCCAGCTTCGGCTCCTCCTGCATACACCGATACTCGGCATGAGGGCAGCGGGTGTGGAACTTGCAGCCCGGCGGCTGGTTCGTGGGCGACGGGATTTCGCCCTCGAGTTTCTGCGCCTTGCCGCGGTCATCCGGGTCCAGCGACGGGATCGCCGAAAAAAGCGCCCTGGTGTAGGGATGCTTGGGCTCCCTGAACATCTCGCGCGTCGGAGCGGTTTCCACCAGCCGTCCCAGATACATCACCGCCACATGATCGCAGGTATGGGCCACCACGCTCAGATCATGGCTGATGAACATGAAGGTCAGGCCCATCTCCTTTTGTATCTGCTTGAGGAGGTTCAGCACATCCGCCTGGATCGACACGTCAAGAGCCGCCACGCTTTCATCCGCCACGATGAAATTCGGCCCCGAGACCAGCGCCCGGGCAATCGAAATCCGCTGCCTCTGCCCGCCCGAGAAGGCATGAGGGAAACGCCGCAAATGCTCGAGGTTGAGCCGGCATTTTGCCGCGATCTCGCGCACCCGCTCGTCGGTTTCCTCGCGGCTCCTGGTAAGGCCCATCACCTCCAGCGGTTCGGCGATGATGTCGCGCACCGTCATGCGCGGGGACAGCGCGGCATAAGGGTCCTGAAAAATCAGTTGCGCGCGCTTGCGGTAATCCTTGAGCTCCGCACCGTCGAGCGTGGTCAGGTCGTAGTCCACGTCCTCGTCGGTGTAGCGCGCCTCGCCTTCGGTGATCGGCACCGCCTTCAACAGGGCCCGCCCCAGCGTGGTCTTGCCCGAGCCGCTTTCTCCGACGATGCCGTAGAACGATCCCTTCTCGATGTCGATATTCACGCCATCCACGGCCTTGAGGATGCTCTTGCCGAAGAGGCCACCGCCGATCCGGAAACCGACCGACAGGCCACGGGCCGAAATCAGGACATCATTGTCGCTCATGATGTGGCCTCCGAATAGATGTGACAGGCCACCCGGTGATCCGGCTCGGTGGTGACGTATTCCGGCCGCACGGCCATGCAGACCTCGCCCACGACCTTGCCGCAGCGCGTGTGAAAGACACAGCCCGAAGGCCGTTCCAGAGGCGACGGGATGTCGCCCGGCACCGGCATCAGCGGTGCGTCGAGATCGTCCAGCTTGGGAAGTGCGGCCAGCAGTCCCTGCGTATAGGGATGCTTGGCGTCGCGAATGACCGGGCGCACGGGGCCTTCCTCGATCAACCGCCCCAGATACATGACGCTGACCTTGTCGGCGGTCTGGGCCACCACGCCCAGGTCATGGGTAATGAAGATGATGCCCATGTGAAACTCGTCAACGAGGTCCTTCATCAGGTCGATCACCTGCGCCTGGATCGTCACATCCAGTGCCGTTGTCGGCTCATCCGCGATCAGCAGCTTGGGCTGGGTGGACAGCGCCATGGCGATCATCGCGCGTTGCCGCATTCCGCCCGACAGTTCGAAGGCGTATTGGTTGAACCGGCTTGAGGCGTCCGAGATGCCGACCCGGTCCAGCATCTCGACCGAGATATCCTTGGCCCTTGCCTTGGACATGTCCGAATGCAGCATCAGCTGCTCGACCATCTGCTTGCCGACGGTCATGGCGGGCGCAAAGCTCGCCATCGGCTCCTGGAAGATCATCGAGATCGCCCCGCCCCGCACCACCTTGAGGTCCGCAGGCCGCTTGAGCGACAGCACGTCGACGGGCCCGTCATCGGTGTGCAGGGTGATCTTGCTCTCGGGTGTGTAGACGGCGTTCCTGGCATTGAGATGCATCAGCGCCTTGGCCGTCACCGACTTGCCCGAGCCGCTTTCACCCACAAGCCCCATGACCTCGCCCTTGTTGATCGAGAAGCTGACATTGTCCACGGCCGTGACAAGACCTTCATCCGTCCTGAACTTCAGCGTCAGGTTCTCGACATCGATCAATGCGCTCATTTGTGGCTATCCGAATAGGGGTCGGCGGCATCTCGTAAACCGTCACCAACAAAAACAAAGGCCATGACAAGGGCGATGAAGAAGATCACCGGGATGAAATACCACTGATAGTTCAGCAGCACATCCGCGCTGGTCGCCTTCTGCAGCATCACGCCCAACGAACTGACCGGATCCTTGAGTCCCAGCCCGATGAAGCTGAGCGCCGTCTCGGACAGGACCATGTAGGGAAACGAGATCACGAGGTCGACGATGATATAGCTGGTGAAGCTCGGCAGCAGGTGCTTGCGGATCACGTGGCCGGGCTTGGCGCCGCAAAGCTGGGCCGCCAGCACGTATTCCTGGTTCCGCTCGGTCAGAAGATGCGTGCGCACCCGCCGGGCCAGCGTGGGCCAGCCGATAAAGCCCAAAATGAGTGATATGTAGAAGAACCTCGCCTCGGCGGTCATCTCGGGTGGCATGAAGGCCGCCACCGCCATGAAGAGCGGGATCGCTGGTACCGTTCGGACCGCATCGGTCACCATCTGGATGACACTGTCGATCCAGCCGCCGTAATAGCCGCTGACCCCGCCGATGATCAGCGCAAGCACGAAGGCGATGAAGACGCCTATCGAGCCCACCTTCATCGACGTCCAGATCGAATGCAGCGTCCGGCTGAAGATGTCCTGCCCGTCCTCATCCGTCCCAAAGAGATGGATCTTGCCGTTCTCGACACCAAAGAGATGCGTATCCATGCGGATAAATCCGAAGAGTTGATAGTCATCCCCCTCCGGCAGGAAGGTCATGTAGTGGCGCGTGTCCTCATCCACAGTTGTGACCCAGCGAAAGTTCGTTGCCATCGATCGCTCGCGCTTGACCGCGTGGATGAAGGGCCGGATCGAACAGCCGTTCTTGTCGCAGAATTGCGGAATCTGAGGCGCACCGTTCGTGTAGTCCTTGTCCCGGCCCGCAATGGTGGGATCGTAAGGCGACAGGAACGGCGCAAAGAGGCCCGACAGGATCAGGACCAACAGCACGATGGCCGCGACCATCGCGGCACGCTGCTTCTTGAACCGCGCCCAGATCAGCTGGGATTGCGAGGCGGTGAAATACGCCTCCTTCGCCTTCTGGTTGGTCAGGGACTCGGGGGTTGTGTTTACATCTGTCATGTCGGTCACCTGATGATGCTCTTGCGGACGCGCGGGTCGATAATCGCCAGAAGCACATCCGTCAGGAAGTTGAGCGTCACGATAGAGGCCGTGAGCAGGAAGATAATCGCACCGGCCAGCTGCTGATCGTTGGATCGCGCCAGCGCCTCGATCAGAAGCGCGCCCGCCTCGGTCAGCGTCAGGATCAGCGCCACGATGGGCAGCTCGTTGAAGATACGGTTCAGGTCGAATCCGAGGCTGTTGACGATCGGCCCCAGCGAATGCCGCGCCGGATAGCGCCACAAGAGCTTGCGGCCAAAGACGCCCCTTGCGGCCGCGGCGGTCACGTACAGCTTGCCGATTTCGTCACTGACCAGCGCCCGCACCGTTTGCAGGGCAAAGGCCGTGGCCGACCAGCCGAGGATGAAAATAGGAAGCCAGGCATGGCTCATCAGGTCCTTGACCTTGCCCCAACTCCATTCGGCATCCCTGTATTCCTTGCTGAATAGCCCGGTCAGCGTCTCGCCGAAATACACGGTGGCAAAGAGCATGATCATCAGCGCCAGCAGGAAGTTCGGCAAGGCGAGGCCGAGATAGCTGAACAGCCGCAGACCGTTGTTGAGAACCGGGTTGCTGGAGGCCGCCGAGATGATCCCCACCGGGATCGCGATAGCATAGGCCAGAAGCAGCGCCGCCAGGCACAGCGACAGGCTGATCCAGAACTTGTCGCCCAGAAGCTGCGCGATATTCACCCGCAGGATACAGCTGTCGCCGAACTCGCCCTGAAAGGCGCCGACGATCCACTTGCCCCAGCGTTCGATGAAGGGCCGGTCCAGCCCCAGCCGAATACGTTCGCTCTCAAGCTCGTTGGCGATCTGAACGCTCGACCCTTGGGTATTCTTGAAGGCCAGGTACCGCTCGGCGCAGTCGCCGGGCACCAGCTCCATCAGGGAGAAAACGACCAATGACACGATGACCAGAGTGATCAGGGCCATGACGGCGCGTGTCAGAACGAATCGGCTGAAATTCAGCATCGCGTGTCCCCGTTTTTTTTCATGTTTCGCGCGATCTGCAGCCGCGCGTTTCGGTGTGCACCGGGCGGTCTTGGCCGCCCGGTGCCTTGGTTCAGAGCCACACGGTCACTCGTCCAGCCACCACTGCGACGCGCGATACGGATAGGTCCGATAGTACTCGTAGGAGTGCGTCTTGAACTCGGTGAAGTTCTGCAGACGCTTGCTCTGGAAGATCGGCGCCGGCGCGTTGACCGTGCCGATGAAGAACAGGTTCTTCGTCATCGTCTCGGTCATCCGAGCGCCCGTTTCAGCGAACAGGTCGCTCGACTGGTCCGCCGATTGCAGCGTGTTGATGTCATCCATCAACTGCTTCACGTCCTCGGGAGGCTCGACACCCGCGGACCCATCGCTGTCCACCCATTCTGCCCATAGCATACCGTTGCGGTTGCCGAAATAGTTCTCGAAGGGCGGCACCCAGAGTTCGTTGTTGCCGAGCACGATGGCCAGAGGTTGTCCTTTGCGCCACATGCTCACATCAAGCTTGTTGGACGATTGCGCCGAACGGTACTCGTCCGGGGTCACCTCCTTGACGGTGCTTTCGATCCCCACGTCAGCCCAGAACTGGGAGACCAGCTCGACGGTCTGACCGGCGATACCTTGCGTCGAATAGTTGAGGTTCAGCACCAGCTTGTCGCCATTGGGCAACTCGCGGAACCCGTCCCCGTCGGTGTCGGCCATGCCCAGCGCATCGAGACGCGCCTTGGCCCCTTCGGGGTCAAACTCGGCCATGTAGTTTTCCAGCGCCGGATCGGCGAAATCAGGCAGCGGCGAGAAACCGACATACTGTTTCGGAGTGCCCTGGCCGAAGAAACCGACCTCGTTCAGCTCTTCGCGGTTGATCGCCAGGGACATCGCCTCGCGGAACGTGACATCGCCGAATACCTTGCGCTTTTCCGGGTCTTCGTGGGTCACGTTGAAGCCGAATGCGCCCATGGTGATCTCGGGCCGCAGGTAGATGTTGTAGCCGCCGGTCTCCTGGTTTTCCAGCAGGATCGGTGCCGAGGCCAGCTGCAGCGATTGCGACTTGTAGTCGACCTCGTTGTTCACCAGCTTGAGGATGCGCACCTCGTTGTCGTTGATATAGACCTCGTCCTGCTCGCTGATATACGGAAGCTGCTGACCGCTCGGATCCACCTGGAAGAAATACGGGTTCGCCACCAGCTGGCGGCCCTCTGTGGTGTCACCGACATAGATGTGGCTCTCCAGCGTCGGCATTGTCGCCTTCGGCAGACCGCCCACAAGGTCGGGCTTGCTCAGCATCGGAGTGGGCGTGTCCGTCCAGTCCGAGTTGCCGTAATAGGCCTTGATCGCGTCATACCCGTTCTCGAAGCCAAGGCTCTGGGCATAGGCATCCGCGTCCGGGTTCACGTCCGGATGGAACTTGCCCAGGAAATGCTTGGGCTGGAAACCTTGGGCATAGTGGGTGGCAAAGTGCGCCAGCAGACCCGGCTTGGGTGCGGGCAGGTTGAAAACCACGGTGGTCTCGTCCGGCGTTTCCACGGTCATCGTCTGGCCACCCACGGTCACGTAATCCTTGGGCTTTTCAAAGATGTTGGTGTCCAGCATCAGATTGTCATGCCAGAACTTCACGTCCGCGCTGGTGAACGGCGCGCCGTCCGACCACTTGTGGCCCTTTCGCAGGTAGAAGGTCAGCTGGGTGAAGTCGTCGTTCCATTCCCAGGACTTGGCAATGTTCGGCACGATGGTCTGCAGGTCGTCCGAATAGCGCACCAGGTTCACGTGGCGCACCGAAAGGAAATCCGACGTGCCCGCCTCTGTGGCGTTCGACAGCACATCCAGCGTGCCGCCATACTGGCCGATGCTGGCATAGGGCACTACGACCAGAGGCTCTTCGGGCAGACGCTCGGCCAGGGGCGGCAGATCGCCATTGCCCTGGATCTTGGCGTTCAGAGCCTCGATATCGGGGTTGGCGGAAAACTCCATGTTGCAACCCGCGGCATCCTGGAACTCGACCAGGTCATATTGCTGCGGATAGGTGCCCGGGGCGACGCCGCCCATATCCTCGAGCGAGATCGCGGGGCAGTTGGCGTAAGCCGCCATCGGCAGTACCACAAGGGCAACGCCTGACAATAGAATACGTTTCATTTCCTCTCCTGTCCTTTGTTGTCACTTTCAAAGTGTCGGGGTCTGAAGCCCCTTCCCGGTCTGTGGCATCGTCCCTTCGGAGCAATGCACAGCCCTCGCGTACAGAACAGCCAACCAAGGGCCATCAGGCCCGGACCCGCAGTCCTGCGCACATCTCACATGTTTCCTGACGTCCCCCATCTTCTACGTCGTCGTCCCGCCAGGCATCCAGGATGCGCATTACGGGTATCAGCCCTTTGCCACGGCGGCGCGACAGTTTCATGACACCCTTCATGATGCCTCGACCAGTCGCGGACCCACCGGGTAGTCACTTCGTGGCCGGCGCACGGGACCATCTCTGGTCACCATGGTGCGCGCAAAACGACCATCGGCATGGGCCATGCGATGGTTCAACATTGCACGCGACATTTCCAGTAAAATCTTTTCGCTTCCGGGCACATTCGCGATCTCGCGCGCCTCTCGCAGGCCATCGCGCTCGAACAGAAGCGGCGGCAGGTCGCCGTTGAAATGCACCAGAACATGCGAAACGCTGCGCAACACGGCAAGGTTCGCCACCTCGGCCTGAAGACCCAGAAGCTCCTGCCAGGCGGTAGGTGTCACCGGGTCCCCGAAATCCAGTTCCGAGAAACTGTGCCTGCGCCACCCGGGCGGGCTCGCGCCCTCCAGGAACGGCCGCAGGCTCGCCCCGTTCATCGTATCAGGCACCTCCTGCCCGATCAGGTCCAGAAGCGTCGGCGCGACATCCACCGATTCGGTCGGCTCCATGACAATCTGCCCGTAACGGGCCGGATGTTCCGGGTCCCGGATGATCAGCGGCGTGTGATAGGCCTCGCCGTAATAGGTCATCTTGCCCCAGACATGCCGGTCGCCCAGCATCTCGCCGTGATCGGCGGTCACCACGATCAGCGTGTCGTCATATTGCCCGGTCTCGCGCAGATGGGTCAGGATGCGACCGACATGGTGATCGACCTCCATCGCCAGACCCAGGTAGATCGCCCGCAGCATGGCCGCGTTTTCCTTCGTATCGGCAAGATCGGGAAACCCCTCCACATGATCGGCAATCGTCTTGTGGGCCAGCAATGCGCGGTTGAACGGGTGCGCCGCCGCCTCTGCGTCGCGATCCACCGGGCGGTACGCGGCGGGCACATCCCGCGCGGCCACAGCCTTGTTGTACGGGGCCGGCGCCACCAGTGGCGCATGGGGGCGGATATAGGTTACATGCGCAAACCAGCCTCTGGGCCGGACCTGCAACTCCTCGATCACCTTGTCGGTCAGAAACGCCGTGTCGCTGTGCTCGGCGGCATAGATCGCCGGATCGTCCGGGCGCGGGCCATTCGGGCGGAAGAGGTCTTTGCCTGCCACATCATAACCCCTGGACCGCAGATAGGCCCGCCAGGGAATGCTCTCCTCGAACCGCATCTCCAGCGCCTCGACAAACCCCGGTAGCACACCCTCGTAGGACGCCAGCTCGGGATCGCGCGCGTCGCGCTGGCGCGGGTCGGGCGTGATGTCCGTGTACCCGTAGAGTCGCGGCAGGTAGCCCGCCTTGCGCGCCTCGGTCGCCAGGTTCGGCGTGTCATGCGCCAGCGGCGTTCCGTTGCGCACGGCGCGGTGGTTCATCGCGTATTGCCCGGTCAGGATCGAGGCGCGCGACGGACCGCAGGGATTGGTGACAGAAAAATGATTGGCGAAACTCACCGCGTCCGCCGCCAGCGCCCGCAAATGCGGCATCGCGACATGCCCGGCCAGCGCACCCGAGATGCAATCCGCCCGCAGCTGGTCGATGATCACAAAAAGAACGTTGCGTTCGGGCCGCACGGCACCATTCCCCCTCGCTGTCATGCCAGGCCGAGCAAATCTCCTATCTCGGCCGACTTCAAGGAAAATGTGGCAATATGTGGGAAAATGTGGCCAAATAGGAAGAAATCACGACCCCAGGCGCGCAGGCATGACCATAATCACTTGTTTTCCGGAGCTCAGGCGCGCCTGTGCAACGCTTTGTTGCATGATTCGCGCGCCTTTCCGCATTGCCCTCTGCCACCGTGAAACTGCGGGGCCGTTCGCGTGACGCCTTTCGTCCTGGCCATCGTGCTTTCGGCGGCGCTCATGCACGCGACGTGGAACGCACTTCTCAAGGGGGCCCAGGACCGCGCCATCTCGCTCGGGCTTTTGTCCCTGGGCCATGTGGTGCCCGCCGCGATCGCCGCCATGTGGCTACCCCTGCCGCCGCCCGAAGCATGGATCTACATCGCCGCCTCGACCGTGATCCACTGGGCCTATTACTATCTCCTGAACCTCTCCTATCGTCTGGGCGACCTTTCGGTGGTCTATCCCATGGCCCGAGGCGCGGCCCCGCTGCTTGTCGCCCTGGGCGCGCAGTTCTGGATCGGCGAGACCCTCCCGGCACTGGCCTGGGCCGGGATTTTCGCCATATCCTGCGGTATCTTCCTGCTGGCGAGGCCTTCGCGCCACGGCCCGATGCCCCTGCCCGGGCTGGCGGCGGGGTTCGCCACGGCGCTGACCGTTGCCGCCTATTCCATCGTGGACGGCATCGGTGTGCGGCTGGAGGATGCCGCGCTCAGCTATATCAGCTGGCTCTTCATCGCCGAGGTCATTGTCGCCGCATGGTTGCTGGGTACACGGCGTGACCGGCTGCGCGCCCTGCCGCCCAGGGTTTTGGCCCTGGGATTTCTCGGCGGCCTGATCTCGGGTGCCGCCTACGCCCTGGCACTCTATGCCAAGACGCTGGCCCCGATCGGCATGGTCTCGGCGCTGAGGGAAACCTCGGTGATCTTTGCCGCCCTGATCGGCGTCTACTGGTTCGGCGAAGGTCCACGCGGCATCCGCGTCGCCTCGGCGGCCATCGTGGCGTCCGGGATCATGCTGATGGTCCTCGCCTGAACTGGAGAAGCACCCCCTCACTTTCCCACATTTTCGGTCATTTCACGACACACACTCTGGACAATTCCCTTGTTTTCCAGTGTAACAGGGGCAGGAGACCGCGCATGACCCCACCCACAGAATCCCACACGACCCATCGCGAGGTCGAATTGCTCGACACCTTGCGTGGTTTCGGCGGATCGGCCCGCAACGCCACCCTGGCCGAAGCGCTGGGCGTGTCCGAAGAAACCGTGCGCCGCGCCGTCAAGGCGCTGGACAAGCGCGGCCTCGTGCACCGTGTGCATGGTGGCGCCTACCTGGCCAGTTCCGACGCCTCCTCGCCGGTCGTATCCCGGCTCGAGCGGCATTCACAGGAAAAGACCCGCATCGCCAAGGCGGCGGCGCGGCTGATCCCGAACCGGACCAGCGTCTTTCTCGATGTCGGCTCCACCACCGCCTTCGTGGCCCAGGCGCTTGCCGACCACACGGACCTGACCATCGTGACCAACGGGCTGCACGCCGCCCAGGCGCTGGTGCGGCGCAACGGCAATACCGTCTGGCTGGCGGGCGGTGAACTGCGCGAAGTCGAGGCCGGCACATTCGGCAGCAGCGCCGTGCGCTTTGTCGAGGGGTTCAATATCGATATTGCCGTGCTCAGCGTCGATGGCGTCGACGCCCAGGCCGGATTTTTGCTGGCCGGGGCGGCCGAAGCCGAACTGGCCCGCACGGTCATCGCCCGTGCCCGGCGCCGCCTCGTCGTGGTGGATCACACCAAGTTCGGCCAGACCGCCCCGATGGTCGCCTGCGACCCTTCGCAGATCGACCTCATGGTCACCGACCAGCCGCTCAAGCCGGTGTTCGAGAAGCGCGCGCAGGACTGGGACATCGACGTGGTGATCGCCAAGCCCTCCAAGCCCGGGAAGGAGGCGTGACATGGCGATTCTGGGGTTCCTGATCCAGCTCGCCGGGGCAACACTCCTACTGCTCTTTGCGGTGCGCATGGTCCGCACCGGTATCGAACGCGCCTACGGGGCTTCGTTTCGGCGAGTGATCACCCGGTCGCGCAACCCGGCAGGCGCGGCCGGTGCCGGTCTTATCATGGCCATGGTGCTGCAAAGCTCGGCCGCCGTGGCGCTCCTGGTGGCGGGGTTCGCGGGCAGCGCGGGACTTGCGTTCGGACCCGGCCTGGCGATGATCATCGGGGCGGATCTCGGCTCGGCGCTCCTGATCCAGATCCTGTCGCTCAATCTCGACTGGCTGTTGCCGGTGCTGCTCACCGTGGGCGGGCTGCTCTTTCTCAAATCCACAAGGCGCACGCGCAAACAGGCGGGCCGCATGATCCTCGGCATCGCCTTCATCCTGATAGCCCTGCGGTTCCTGCGCGAAACCGTGGACCCCATTCGCGACAGCGCGTTTCTCCCGGCCATCGCGGGATACCTGGCGCGCGACTATGTAACCGCATTCCTGGTCGGGGCCGCGCTGGCCTTCGCCATGCATTCCTCGGTGGCAACGATCCTGATGTGCGTCACCGTGGTGGCGATCGGCGCGGTGCCCGTGGAAGCGGGCGTGTCGCTGGTGCTGGGGGCCAACCTGGGCTCGGCGGTGATCCCGGTCTGGCTGACGCGCGGGTCGTCCCCACCCATCATCCGCCTGCCTTACGCCAACCTGATCCTGCGCGGGACCGGGGCGGCCATCGCCGTGGTCGCGGTCAACGAAACCGCGATCCTCACTCTTCTGCCGTCGATGCGGGACGCGCAGCTTCTGATCGTGGTGCATGTGGCCTTCAACGCCGCACTTCTGCTGGCCCTGCCCGCCTGCCGGGCGCTCGAGGCCCCGCTCAAGTCGCTCTTCCCCGATACCGCCGAAACCAAGGCAGTCACCCCCCTGCACCACCGCTCGGTGCTGGATGACAAGCTGCTGAACTCGCCGCCCCAGGCGCTGGCCTGCCTGCGCCGCGAGGTGCTGCGCATGACCCAGGTGCTTCAGGAAATGGTTGAACCGGCGATGATGCTCTACACCGATTTCGATGCCGAACGGGTCAAGACGATCCGCGCGCTCGACACCATCCTCAACGGCGCGCTCGACGACATCCGCCAGTTTTCCGCCGACATGCCCACCGACAATCTCTCGAAACCCGCCCGCCGCGAACTGCGCGAGTTGATGGAACACGCCATCGCGCTCGAGGCGGCGGGCGATATCGTGGTCAGGCGGCTCGCCGTCCTGGCCTCGGAAAAGGCCGAGAACGCGCTCGGCTTTTCCCCCAGCGGCCTGTCGGAACTGACCAACATGCACGACCGGCTGGTGCAGAACCTGGCGCTGGCCTCCAACGTGCTGATCTCGGACGATGTGGACAGCGCGCGCCTCCTGATGGAGGAGAAAAAGGAGATGTCGCACCTGCACCGTGCCACGCGCAAGAAACATCTCAAGCGGCTGAGCGACGGCAAGGCAGTCAGCCTTGCATCCAGCGACTTGCACCTGGAAACCGCGACGGCGATCAAGGAGCTCAACAGCCAGGTGGCAACGATCGGATACCCGATCCTCTACCGCGAGGGCCAGTTGCTGGACACGCGCCTGGTCAGCGACATGCCCGCCTCCGCATCAGACGACGCCGACTGATCCGCGGGCGGCTCACCCGCATTTGGAATGCCCGCAACTGCCGCAGGTCATGCAGCCTTCGATCATGCGCATGTCATACTGACCACAGGCCGGACAGGCCGGGCCGGCACCCGAGCCGAGATTGACCACTTCCGCCCGCGGATCGGCCTTCAGCCCCATGCCCTCGCCTTCGAGAAACCCGATGCGGATCATGTGCTGCTCGAGGATGCCGCCGATGGCCGCCAGGATGCTGGGCACGTATTTGCCCCCCATCCACGCCCCGCCGCGCGGATCGAACACCGCCTTCAGTTCCTCGACCACGAAGGATACATCGCCGCCCCGCCGGAACACCGCGCTGATCATCCGCGTCAGCGCCACGGTCCAGGCAAAATGCTCCATGTTCTTGGAGTTGATGAACACCTCGAA
>Ga0316205_10001522_pt1 | contig 28467 bp, 32 predicted proteins | sample 3monthpyrite_MG_FD_204941 | JGI IMG/M metagenome (GOLD analysis project Ga0316205, IMG submission 204941) | Microbial mat bacterial communities from mineral coupon in-situ incubated in ocean water Damariscotta River, Maine, United States -... | ecosystem: Environmental > Aquatic > Marine >...
TATCCAACCCTAACGAATGGATGCGATAATGACGAAGCGACGGAATTTTTCAGACAAGTTTAAAGCGACTGTAGCGCTTGAAGCCCTGCGCGGTGACAAAACGGTCCAGGAGATTGCTGCGAAGCGACAGCTTCGCCCGACACAGGTGAGCACGTGGAAGCGGCACGCGATCGAGGGCATAGCAAGTGTATTTTCAGACAAAGTTAAGAAAGCTGAGAATAAAGAGGGAGAAATCAAGGAGCTTCATGCCAAGATTGGGCAACTGGCGGTGGAAAATGATTTTTTGTCACAAGGGCTAAAGCGATGAGCCCGTCAGAACGCCGCGCGGTGATCCGCAAGGGCAACACCGATCTGAGCCTGACCCGCCAGTGCAAAATGCTCAAGATCAGCCGCTCATCGATCTACTACACGCCGGTTGGGCTTGATCAGGCGACGATTAACCTGATGCATGAGATAGACCGCATTTTTACAAGATACCCTTCTTTGGAAGTCGCCAGATCGCGGCCTTCTTACCTCAGTCTGGGTTCTCTGCGGGGCGACATCGCGTGCGCCGCCTAATGGGCATCATGGGGCTACAGGCTATTTATAAGGGGCCAAACACGAGCAAGAAGCACCCCCAGCACCGAACTTACCCGTATTTGCTCAGAAAGCTGCCCATCACGCGGCCCAATCAAGTTTGGTGCAGCTATATCACCTACATCGCGGTCAAGCGTGGTTTTCTGTATTTGGTCGCTATTATGGATTGGGCGGCGCGCAAAGTGCTGACGTGGCGGCTCTCAAATACGCTGGATGCAAGCTTCTGCCCTCTCGGCGGATTGCTTCGCAATCGCCTGTCGGCAATGGTTGAGGCGCTGGAGGAGGCTATCGCCAAACATGGCAAGCCAGAGATCATGAATACGGATCAAGGTAGCCAATACACGGGCGTGGGGTGGATCACGATATTGACCAAGGCTGACATCGAAATCTCCATGGACGGAAGGGGCCGATATTTGGACAACATCTTTATCGAAAGACTGTGGCGATCCCTGAAGCAAGAGGCCGTCTATTTGCATGAAATCACCGATGGCTTCCAAGCTAAACGGGTCATCGACGACTGGATCGCTTTTTACAACTCGGAGCGCCCTCACACTGCGCTAGACAAGCGAACGCCAGACACGGCATACTTCAGTCAAATAGAAACACGAAAAGCGGCATGAACATAAATCCGATGCATCTTAGCCAAGCCGCAAAACTGTCCTAAAAAGAAGGACCACTTCAGGGGCGACCCGAAAGTGGTTACGACCGACGAACACCCGTGCCCCGAAACTACACTCGCAGACCTCACGAAACTCAAGGCTTTCGTCAAGGAAAACGGCACCGTCACAGCCGGAAACACATCGGGCGCGAACGATGGCGCCGCAGCGCTCGTTTTGGCGTCGGCAGCAGCACTAAAAAAACTCATGGTCTGACCCCCATCGCACGGGTTTTAAGTGGAGCCACCGCTGGCGTTGCGCCGCGCGTCATAGGCATGGGCCCAGCGCCTGCATCCCAAAAATTGATGGCGTGACTAGGACTCAGCCAAACGGATTTCGACGTGATCGAATTGAACGAAGCTTTTGCTAGTCAAGGACTCGCGACTTTACGAAGCCTTGGAATTTCGGAAAACGACCCACGCGTCAACCCCAATGGAGGAGCCATTGCACTTGGGCATCCTCTAGACATGTCAGGCGCTCGAATAGTCGGGGCTACACTCACTTGCAGATTTTGATTCCGAAATTCTTCTGATAACAAGGGGTTGTGTGTCCGTCTAGGATTTTGCCCCAGCCGCAGGCTCTGCGTAGCGTGTGGTTAAATATGAGGCCAAATGGCCGAGTGTATTGTTAGAGGGAGATTTCATAACCGGCTGAAGTGGCTGGTAAAATCGGAAGGTCTGCAAGCCCGAGTGGCGATTGAACGGTGTTTTCATCCTGCTTCCCCGTTTTTCCTGGGTGTTACCCAAGGAACTGCGTGGAATTTTTCCTGAAGCAGAAATGGAGACTGAAGATGTCTATGAAATCTCAAAACACCAAACGCAATGTGAAGGTGCTACCTGTCCAGAAAGACGACTATGCTGTCTGGGACGAAATACTTTCGCAACTTGGGCGGCGGGTTAGAAAAAACCGTGAAACGTGGATCGTGCAGACTAGAGTCGATGGTAAGACCAAGCGCAGGACGCTTGGCGCTTGTGGTGAGATCAAGGTCGAGGCGGCGCGAGCGTTGGCACAAGCTTGTCTTGAAGAACTGACCAAGCCGAATTCCAGCGCAAGTGGTGATGCAACGCTGGCGGAATTTGCGGAGCGATTTCTAGGGGATTGCCAGGGCCAGTGGAAACCGGCAACTCTTCGCGGGCATCGGCATAATCTTATTGGCCAGATATTACCATTCTTTGGAATGCGCAGCCTTACCGAAATTGGGCGAGGTGACGTGCTGGATTGGCAGCGCGGTCTTGCCGTTTCGGCGGGCACTCGTAACCGGGCGCTGGCGGTGTTGTCTTCGCTAATGCGCCATGCCGAACTAACGGGATTGCGACCGCCGGGCTCCAACCCTTGTGCGGGCCTGCGCCGCCACAAAACCAGTTTTAATGCTCAGTACCTTGATGCTGTCGGATACCAAAAATTGGCGGATGTCCTAAGCGACGCTGTTGAGGCACACCCAGTTGAAGTATCGGTAATCCGCTTCCTCACTTTGACTGGGGCGCGCCGTGGCGAGGTTGAAGGATTGGCGTGGTCAATGATTGACAAAAACCGTGCTGCCCTTCCGGATGCCAAGTCAGGGCCACGAGCCATTTGGATGGGGCGACCTGTGATTAAGTTGCTCGCAAGCTTGCCCAGAACAAATGACGACGTGTTCGCCAACGGTGACATTCCAGCCTTACGCACCAAGGTCACGACATTGTGGAACCGGTTGCGTGTCCAGATAGGTAAACCAAAGCTGCGCTTGCATGACCTGCGCCATAGCTTTGCCTCGGTAGCGGTGAATTCGGGGTTAGATCTTCAGGTAGTCGGCGGGCTTCTTGGGCATTCGGATTTGGGCACCACGGCGGGTTATGCGCATCTTGATGAGAAACGCGTAGCTGCGGCAAGCCAGCGGGTTGGTGTGCATCTGGACGCGGCTCTTTCACCGGTTAAACGAAAGCGTAAATCGCAGCCCAATATCTTTGAGATTTACCTAAAGTCCAAATTGCGGTTGGTTGGGTTTTGCAGCGCAAATAACCTCGACCCAACGCGCTTCCAGAAAGAATTGGTCGAGTGGCGAAGAACCCAAAGTAAGCGGAGGGCTGGACAATGAAAACCCTCACCCTTCTCACCCCACTGATGCTTTCTGGGATCAAACCAAAGCCCAAGGAGTTCTCGCTCTACGATGCCCAATGTGAAGGCTTGGCGCTGCGCGTTCAACCAAGTGGCGTCCGATCATGGGTATGCTGGAAGCGCTTTGATGGCAAAACACGGAAGATCACGCTTGGCAAATACCCTGATATGGCGCTGGAAGAGGCACGCCAATCCATGCATACGCGTCAGTCCGGATTAGGGAACGTTGTCCCATCGCTAAGCACGACGATAACCTTCGCCACCCTCTGCGAACGCTTCCTTTCTGCCAAGGAAGGCGTTTATCGCTCGTCCACCTTAGGGCCGCTCAATGACTACCTGCGTACCCAGCTTCTGCCCGCCTTTGGCAACCAGCAAGTTGGGCGCATCCGAACGCCAGAGATAGCCCGCTGGTTCCATGCTTATTCACGCTTGCGTGCAGGTGGAGCCAATCAGGCATTGGGACACTTCACCACCATCCTGAACTGGGGAAAGGCTAAGGGACATCTACCACATGACCTCCCAAACCCAGCCGCTCCCCTACGCAGGAACCGAGTTACAGCGCGCGGACGGATGCTCAATACGGATCAATTGCGCGCGCTGGCGGTTGAGTTGGACAACGTAAAGGCCCGCCATGAAATGTCTGCTCAGGCCATTCGCTTGATCTTGCTCACGGGCTGTCGCTCTGGCGAAATTCTGCGCCTTCGCTGGTCCGAAGTTACAAAATCCCGGCTGCGATTGTCACAAACCAAAACCGGTCCTCGCGATGTGCTGCTAAGTGAAGCCGCCAGCCAAATATTGAAGGAACTGCGAACCGGTAGAACCTCCCCCTATGTTTTCCCTGCCGCAAGAAACCTCGACCGTCCGCGCAGCTCTATCGACGCTCTCTGGCACAGCGTCCGAAGCCGCGCTAATCTGCCAAGCGATATCAGACTCCACGACCTGCGCCACACCTATGCGTCCCACGCGATATTGTCCGGTGAAAGCCTGCCAATCACAGGCCGTCTCCTCGGGCATGCCAGCCCGCGTAGCACCAGACGTTACACCCATCTGGATGGTTGCACTTTGGCTAAGGCTGCAAACAAGGTTGGGGGGGAGGTTGCGATGATGATGGCGGGTGAGTGATGAAACCTGTACTTGATCACTTGGGCTGGCTGGACTTTGTCTCGGCTAGCCCAATCGACAAATCGGGCACGGAAAACTAGAATCTCATTTGAAGTGAAAATGCACGGCTAACAATTCGATGTGAACGGTCCATTGCGGTTTTGTCGCAAAGTTTTTGGGTTGATTGCCAAGAGCGGCGGTGGTCGACATGATGTATTGGCAATTCAGTCACGTAGGTACTCATCACGATATCGTTCAAAGGGTGCCATTTCCCGAAGCCAGTCATTCTTCACGCGATTTACTTCTATCTTCGGTATTCAGTTTCATTGCGAGATCTAGAGGAGATCCTGGCTGAGCGCGGTGTTGCTGTAGATCATGCAACACTCAACAGATGGGTTGTGAGATTCTCAAACGCTTTGGCTGCCCGAGCAAAATCACTACCGTCAGATCCAAGTATCTCAACAATGTGATTGAGCAAGACCATCGCTTTACTAAACGACGAACGCGCCCGATGCTGGGGTTCAAATCTTTCAATTCAGCGGCAGCCACGCTCGAGGGTATCGAGGTGGCACAGATGATCCGAAAGAAACAGTTCGAGCTGAAAGGGAGCGGGTTTGCCCAGTTTGCAGCACTCTTTGGATAACTGTGTCTGGAAACAGGATGGTCTTAAGTTGAGTTAAAGTTTGCGACAAAACCCCCATCAGAACCTAATTTAGCGCAGTTCGAACTGAAACGACCGGATCATTGCTAGAAGGGTGGGTGACGTCGCAAAGATAAAATGGCCTAAAAAATCGCCATCTTCAATCCTTGTTGCGTCCACCACCACAAACCCAGCGGCTTCTAACTGCTGTGGATCTAGGTCGCGACCCACACGCTGGGAATAGCGGGACACTTGGCCAGAGAGCGCTAATGCTCTGTCATTTCTGTTGATCGCGATCATGATGTCCGATACCGGATATGCCACATCCAGCATCTGATCCGCAAACAGGTCAGCATCTAGATCAGGTGAAATCAGGATCACGCGGTCAAGACTGGCTAACGTGGCGCGCTCGCCAGTCAAGGAGAGCTGGCGCAAAACCTCAACCGCAACAAGCGAACCCATTGAATGCGCGGCAAGTGTGACGCGCCGACCTGTCGTCGACAACGCCACCAATAGGTCGGTGACTTCGTCTCGCGCGATCATGGCACTATCACGATCATATACATACCCAGCGACCTCACCGCGTGAGGCCCAAGAGACATGAACGGCTGTCACGTCTCGGCCAATATCATGAACTATCTGGGTATAACGGAACGTGCTTTCGGCGAAGGTATTGTTGTAACCGTGGATATAAACGACAATTGGCTTTTGCCGATCATGGATCGCGGCCACAAACGCGCGAAGGCCGTTCAGGCCCACCACACCGGCATTGTAAAAGTCGCGCATGGGATCAGGGATTCCGTTGGTGACCTCAAGCTGCCCCGGAACATGAGTTGGCGGGATGCCAATGTTGATCATACCATAGGACGGTGTGACAGCGCGCTCAAAGCCAAACAAATCTTGGGTTTCGATTGCAGTGCGTGTCGTCATGAAAAAGATGTTTTGGGTGACACCATCAGGCGGCACCGCAACCTGCACAAGTGTCGGCCCCGCCGTGCAGGCGCTTAATACAATTGCAAAAAGTATTCCGATTGCTGAGCGCTTAGATGCCAATTCCGGATATCCAAAATATTTGTTGTTTATAAAACTGGCTGCTAGTTTGAGATGTTTACTCTACTTACGGTGGCCAAACGCCCCAAACAACCAGCCGACGATTAACCCGACAGCTACACTGAACCCAATAACGACGATGCGCCGAGATTCAAAGGTCCAAAAAAGAAATGTAAGATCAACATTTTGAACATTTTGCAATGCAAACAGGACCAATAATCCGCCAAGGATTAAGATGAGTATCCACCTGATTTTGCGCAATAGCACTTTTATGGGTCCTGTAGCCATTTATTCACTTCTTTCCTTTTTTAGGGAGAATGCCCCTATCACGCCCGTGGGCAGTTCCATGATCCTATTACAACAGTAATTCAGGCATAAGCCAAGCGGTGCCACCCATCTGCGCAAAATCAAGCCTTTGGTGTCGCGGGTTCAAGAATTGACACGTCCCGCCTTGGGAACGGAATTTCTATGCCGTGTTCCTTGAAGGCATCCCACAGAGCGAGATAGGTATCGCCGCGCACGTTGGTGAGGCCCGCCGATGGATCTCTGATCCAAAACCTCAGCTTCAGGTCAATTGAGCTATCACCAAACCCGACAATATGGCATTGTGGCAAGGGCACTTTAACAATCCGCTTAACATTGCCCGCCGCTTCTTTGGCGATCTCGCGTACTTGGTGGGGGTCGCTGCTATAGGCAACGCCGAATGGAATATCAAGCCGCACGAGATTGGAGGAAAATGTCCAGTTGACCACTTCTCCGGTAATCAGGTTTTCATTGGGAATTAAGTGCTCTTTACCCTCGCGGGTGACCACCGAAACATAGCGCGCGCCAAGTCCGGTTATCCAACCAAATGTATCACCAAGTGAAATCACGTCGCCCGGCTTGATAGATTTATCAAGCAGCAGAATTATGCCGGACACCAGATTTGATACAACTTTTTGCATACCAAAACCGATGCCCAAACCAATGGCGCCTGAAAGCACGGTGATTGAAGTTAAATCAAACCCGATTGACTGGAGGGCGATCACAATGGCGAGGGTATAAAGCCCGAGGCGAACGAACTTTTCCGTCAATACTTTCATGGACGGCGATATTTCTTCTACCGGCTGCAAGCGCCTACTGATCTGCGCCGTGGCCCAGCGAACCAAGATTAACATAATCAGGAGAGATGCCACGCCTTTGATGATTATCAGGAGCGAAAGCCTGAAATCGCCAATGCTGATTGCGGCACTATCCAAAATCTGAATGATGTTGTCGGTCGCACCTAGTATTTCAGCGGTGATATAGGTCCAGAGCCCATAGCGAAAAACGCGCCGTATCATTGGGTTGCGAATTATGCGGGCGGCAATGGCAACAAAGGTCCAGGCTGTCGAGATCGCGGCAAATTGCCCGATGAGAAAGGAGCGGCTGGGCCATGTGATTTCCTGCATTGTGAAATAGACGGCCCAGACGATACCAACATAGAGCAGGCCGCGTGTCCGGCGAACAATGGAAATCAATATCCGAAGTTGCGCGGCTTTTAGTCCTCCCAGCCCGCGCATCCAGAGATCAAGCTTAGGGTGGATCACTTTGGCCAGTAAATGGGAAGCCACAAAAATGGCCAGCAATATAGAAACCTGATACAGCCGCCATGTCTGAAACATGTTTAACACAAACGAGTCGATCATCTGCCAGATTTCACCCGGAATGCTAAGTAAGGCTTCCAATTTGCAGCTTTCCTATTTGTGGAAGAGTCCACGGGTTAAATTCGGCATTGGGGCGAGCTTCAATGAACTGGGCAAAAAAAGCAATAAATCATCACACGCGGATGACTCAGCTTTCTGGTCGGCTTTTCCCGACACGGCGATAGTTGGTAAAAGAGTTTATACTCATCACCACATAGAAGCTTTGCATATCTATCAAGATATAGCCCTTTTCAACAAGCGCGCGCCCGAGGGCTTGGATGTCTTCGGGATATAAGCGTCTGCGCTCCAAAAGCTCGCACAGATATTTGTAAGGAAAACGGTAGCGCCCTGATGGCTTTCCACCAAAACTTTCGGAGTACATTTCGGCAAGCCTGCCAGCAGCATTTTCAAATAGTATCATATCATAATACTATATAGACAAAATAAATTTGTCTATAGACAATATTATATAATCTGCTATGCCTTCGCCTGAAGGAGAGCCGCATGACGAATGAAGAGACCCATCTAAAAGAACCCGACAAAAATCTGTCGCTCAGCATACAGGCGGCGGCCACAGCGCAAGATGTGGAGGCGCTGGTCGCACTTTTAGACCCACTTCCTTACAGTGAAGCTTTGCGAGAGCTTCTGATCCTGTCGCCGGACGACCGGGATCTGGTCCTTTCGCTGGTTCCAGCAGAACTTGCGGCCGAGCTTATTGAAGAGGCGCCAGACGAAATGGCGGCGGGATTGGTGGAGCGGCAAACCGCCCCACGTGCCGCAGAGATTTTTGACGAACTCGAATCGGATATTAAGGCTGACCTGATTGGTGATCTCCCCGATGCACATGCTGAAGCGATTCTGGCCGAGATGCCAGAGGAAGACGCTGAAGACGTGCGCCGGCTCGCTAGTTACGCGGACGACACTGCTGGCGGCCTGATGATATTCGAAGTGTTTACGTATCTTGATACGCAGACAGTTGGTAATGTATTGCGTGATTTTGCCAGTGATGATCGTGACTTTGAACGCTATCGCGGCCAACATACCTATGTTGTTGATGCAGACAATCGCCCGGTGGGGGTTGTATCCCTGCGCGGATTGCTGACCGCTAAGCGTGGTGCCCTGCTTACGACAATCATGATCACGCCTCTGACGGTTTCCAGTGACACCCCCTTGGACGAGCTTGAAGATATCTTCAGCGAACACGCCTTCCTTGGTATGCCCGTGGTCGAGGCAGATGGTGCGCTGGTTGGTGTTGTTTCCCGAACGGCCGTTAGTGACGCGGTGCTGGAACGATCAGAATCCGAAAGCCTGAAACGGCATGGCGTTGTCGGCGACGAATTGCGCTCAATGCCGTTATGGCTACGGTCACGCCGCAGGCTGGCTTGGCTTTCTGTCAATATTGTGCTGAACATTCTCGCGGCAAGCGTAATCTCTGCGTATGAAGAAACACTTGTTGCCGTTATTGCAATTGCCGTTTTTCTACCGATGGTTTCTGACATGAGCGGGTGTTCAGGCAATCAGGCCGTTGGCGTCACTATGCGGGAGCTTAGCCTTGGGCTGGTGCGGCCGGTTGATGTAATGCGTGTGTGGCTGAAAGAGATATCTGTTGGTGTTATCAATGGCATTGCGCTTGGGATCCTGATCGGCATTGTGGCTTGGGTCTGGAAAGGCAGCCCGGCGCTCGGGCTGGTGATTGGTGCGGCTCTGGCTGTCAACACGATGCTGGCCGTATCGATCGGCGGCATTGTTCCGCTGCTTTTAAAACGCGTTGGTCAGGATCCGGCTGTGGCAAGCGGCCCATTGCTGACAACGATAACCGATATGGCGGGGTTTTTTCTTGTGCTAAGCTTTGCCACACTCTTACTTCCATGGTTGGTATAAAGATGATTGATTCAAAGACAGCGAGAAAATCCGCCAAGCCGCTCATTGTGGTAGGCTGGCAGGAGCACGTTGATTTGCCCCTGTTGGGATTGACCAATCTAAAGGCAAAGATCGACACTGGTGCACGTACCTCGGCACTCCATGCTTCAGATATTTCCAAATTTGAAAAAGACGGTGAGGCATGGGTTCGATTTCATACTAAATTCGATGATGATGCGCATGATTTATGGGTCGAATGCCCGATTCATGACGTTCGTGAAATCAAAAACACCAGCGGTGTTCCCGAAGAAAGGATTATCATCCGAACAAAGTTTCGGATCGTAGGAAAGCTGTGGAAGATCGACCTTTCGCTTACAGATCGACAAAATATGAAATTTCGCATGATTGTAGGTCGAACCGCTCTCAAGAACCATCCGATTGCCGTGCATACACGCCAATCACATCTCACGGAAAAAACTGCAACCGAAGGAAAAATATCATGAAAATCGCAATGATGGCACGAAATGCCAACCTTTATACCCATAAACGTATCAAGGAAGCAGCCGAAGCGCGTGGGCACGAGTTGGACATTATTGACACCCTGCGCTGTTACATGAATATCGCGTCTAGGCGGCCCGAAATTTATTATAACGGCGAAAAGCTTACCGGCTATGATGCTGTTATCCCGCGGATAGGCGCGTCGATTACCTTTTATGGCATGGCCGTGTTACGCCAATTTGAGATGATGGGGGTTTATCCCCTAAATGAAAGCGTTGCCATTGGGCGTTCACGCGACAAACTTCGTTCGATGCAACTATTGGCGCGCGACGGTATCGGCCTTCCAGTGACAACATTTGCCCACGATCCCAAGCAGACCGACGAAGTGCTCGAACTCGCCGGTGGAGCCCCAATTGTAATCAAACTGTTGGAAGGCACCCAGGGGATTGGCGTGGTTCTAGCAGACACCAAACGCTCGGCCAAATCGGTTGTTGAGGCGTTTCGCGGGGCGGGTGTTAACATCCTGTTGCAGGAATTTATTAAAGAAGCTGGTGGCACCGATATTCGCGCGATTGTGATTGGCGGTAAAGTTGTGGCGGCCATGAAACGCACCGGTGCCGAGGGTGATTTCCGTTCAAACCTGCACCGCGGCGGCTCGGCCAAGCTGATCAAGCTCTCGCCAGAGGAACGCCTGACCGCCGTGCGCGCGGCCAAATCCATGGGGTTGAATTTCTGCGGGGTGGATATGCTGCGAGCCAACCATGGCCCGGTGGTGATGGAAGTGAACTCATCCCCTGGGCTTGAGGGCGTTGAAAATGCCACTGGCCTTGATATCGCTGGCAAGGTCATTGAATATGTTGAAAAAAATGCCAAGCCCGGCGCGACAAAGACCAAGGGTAAAGGTTGATGTCAAAAAGAGCAGGTTTTAAAATCGGGCGCGAGCTAATTGCGCCCGGGACACGCCGAACCGTCGATCTTCCAGTTAGCGTTCTGTCTGACCATACCCCCGTTGCAATGTCGGCTCACGTGATTCATGGCCGGCTAAGCGGCCCAACGGTTTTTGTCAGTGCGGCCATTCACGGCGATGAGGTGATCGGGGTCGAAATTGTGCGGCGGGTGCTGCGGTCGCCCAAGCTAAAAACACTGCGTGGCACGCTCATTGTTGTTCCTATCGTTAACGCATTTGGCTTTATCAATCACTCACGATACCTTCCTGACCGTCGTGACCTAAACCGCACTTTTCCCGGCGTCGAAGGTGGGTCGCTTGCTTCCCGCTTGGCGAATCTGTTTACAAAAGAGATCCTGGCGCGCTCGGATCTTGGCATAGATTTACACTCTGCCGCCATTCACCGGACCAATTACCCGCAAATCCGGATCTCCGCCGATGACTCCGAAACGCGGGCGCTGGCCGAGGTGTTTGGCGCGCCGATCATTATGCAATCGCCCATTCGTGAAGGCTCGCTGCGCAGTGCGGCACAGGAGCTTGGCAAAAAGGTATTGCTATATGAGGCCGGTGAAGGGCTGCGGTTTGATGAATTTTCGGTGCGTGTCGGGGTTGCTGGCATTCTCAGAGTGTTGCGGCATCTTGATATGTTGCCAGCCAAGGGGATCGCCAAACCCAAGTCGATGCCGCAGTTTTGCCCCGCGAGCAAATGGCTGCGCGCGCCAATGGGCGGCGTGCTTCGGACCTTCCGGGCTGATGGAGGACTAGTGCGCACAGGCGAATTGCTCGCCTCGGTCTGTGACCCGTTTGGCGAAAAAGAACAAGAAGTCATCGCGCCGTTTGATGGCATCATCGTTGGGCGCGCTGTATTGCCCATCGTAAACGAAGGGGACGCCATTTTCCACCTGGCCCGCATTAAATCGTTTGAAAAAGCCGAGGGCGCGGTCGAAGATATTGGCATACAGTTAAACGAGGATCCTATGTTTGACGAGGATGACATAATCTAAGCGCAAGTTTTGTCTTCGCAGCGCACAAAACGCTTATATAAAGAAATCGCTAGGAGGCATGAGTCCGTGAACATAAAAACTGTAAATCCAATCGCCGCGTTTATGGTCGGCGCCCAAGAACAGGCCCATGCGCTTCAAAACGCGGTGCCCGGTGCTGGCGCTTCGAGCGATGAAAACTACCGCTGGCTTCATTTTGATCTAAATGACCCGGGCCTCGCGGATTGGCTGAATGAGCATTTACCCCCCAGCGCGGCAGGCGCGCTTTTGCAAAGCGAAACCAGACCCCGATGCGATACAGTGGACCAAGGTATAATCCTGAACTTGCGGGGCGTAAATCTTAACCCCGGTGCTGACCCCGAGGATATGGTGTCTTTGCGCTTGTGGGTTACCGGCAATCTGATTGTTAGCGTCACAAGGCGCAAGGTTTGGGCCCTAGAGGACTTGCGCGCGAAACTGGAAAATGGAGTCGCGCCCCCAAATGTTGGCGCGTTTCTGTTTGAACTTGCGAACAGCCTGACTCGTAGAATCGAGGAAGTTTCTCTTGACCTAGAGGAGCAAGCTGACAATCTTGAAGAACAGATGATTGATAACCCCGCCGGCCTCAGCGCTGATCTTGCGCCGGTGCGCATGCAGGTTATAAAACTTCGCCGGTTCGTGCGCCCCCAAAGGGAGGCATTGGTAGAGCTGGCGACCGTTAGAACGGAGCTGATCGGTAAGGTTAACCGCTCCCAGATGCGTGAAATCTCAAACCGGGCAGCAAGGACGGTAGAGGAACTGGACACCACGCGGGACCGGTTGGCCTTGATCCAAGAACATGTTGATGCCCTGAACACTGCGGCTTTTGGCAAAAACGGTTATATTCTTTCGCTTGTGGCCGCGATTTTTCTGCCGCTGGGTTTTTTGAGTGGCATTTTCGGGGTGAATGTCGGAGGTATGCCGGGGCTGGAGTCCCCTTATGCCTTCTTGATTCTTTCAATTGTATGCGTGGCGATTGCCGCCATTTTGTTTGCTATCTTTCGCTGGACAAAATGGTTGTAAGATTGCGCGAGGTAGATCAGGGCCTTGTTCTGTAAGCGTTAATAATCTTTTTCAAAATATATCCCAATGCCGGTGCTGCCATCTGTCCCTGCTTGCCCCCGCAATATCGTGGTCGGCGTCAAGTCTAGGTTAAGGTTGATCCGACTTTGACCATCACTGTCAATCTCGACGTCCGTGTAGATGTTTTCGCTGATGTATTTTCCCAAACGTAATGACGTGCCGCCATCGGAACCTGTTGCCAAATCTAGGTCGTCAAAACCAAAATTTTTCCGCAACCGTTCGACAATTCCGATACCGCCGCGCCCGGCCAAGGTTGCGACTGCCGAGGCCAATTGCACCGCCTGAAAAGCAGAGATCGTATTAATATCACGCCCGAACAGAAGCCGCGCTAAAACTGCATCGTCAGGGAGTTCTGGCTCAGACACAAAGTTAATTTCAGGCGCGTCGGCAGGCCCTTCAACGATCACAAACAGCGTAATGTCGTCACTAACGGTGCGCGCCACAAGGCGCAGCCTCGGAATGAGGTTACCTTGCAGCGTTGCCGACCCTTCTTCCAGAGTTAACCGTTTGCCAAGAATGTCCAAGCGTCCGCGAATAAGCTCAAAACGCCCCTGCGGTATTATATCTGCCGTTGTGCCGGTCAACTGCAATTGCCCGCCCAATTCAGCGTCCAGCCCGCGCCCGCGCACGAAAATACGGTTTTCGGCGATGATTTTTACATCTAGCCCGATACCACGGCCACCACTTGAACCTTCACCAGTGCTGGCCCCCAAAATTCCGGCATATTGCCGTGACTGGCGCACATCGGCTGGCTCATTGATATGAACAATTTCAAGCATCTCGCCAAATGAGCCAATACCGGTTGATGGCACCAAAATCTCGGATCGCCCCAACACAATCTGCCCGGCAATCGACAAGTTATCCGAAATGGCGCCGCTAAGTGCCAATGCACCGTTCATTGTGGTCTCATAAAGCTGAGGGTCTGTAATTTTCACATCTACCAGCTCCAAAGCAACATCGGTGGAAAAGGGCAAGTTTAGCCCGATACGACCTTGCGCCGACACGCGACCGCCAGACGCAACCGCAGACGCCACGCGGATTGCGGCGCTATCGCCCGTCAAAATGACGGTTGCATCAATATCGGTCAGGGCATTGCGTAAACTGGGCAATGATAACCGCGCGCCGTTTACACGCACTTGCCCGCTTATTGATGACAGCGCAAAAGGGCCATCAAGCCTCATATCAAATTGCGCAAGTCCCTGCGCCGCGATGGGGCTCAGCCGTCGATTCATCAAGCCGAGCGGGAGGGCCCCCAGCATGTTAAGTCGCGCTGATCCGGCATCTTGGGCGAGTTGGCCGACCACGCTTAAACGACTGCCGCCGGGGCCTTCAGCTTGCGCGTCCAACGCCCATTTGTCACCGACGGCGCGCAGCGTGGCCCCGATGCGGGACGGGCCCTCTAAATCAGGTACAATCCACCCGACTGAGTCTATTTTGGCGTCGATCCGGGCGTTGGCAGGCGCCGCCTTTGGCAAATTGACCTGGGCTGTCAAATCAAATTGGTTTGGCCCCGCCGCGTCGAGCGCCATGGTCCAGCCCATCTCGTCTTCCGTCAATTGCCCCGTAAAATCGGCCGGGCCATTAAGGCCATCGACAAATTGCCCAATGTCTTCCAGCGCTGCCTTAAACGCCACTTGGCTGTGGCCGGTTGATAGCTGCCCAGACGCCTCTGCGGAAATGTTACTGTTGGTGATACTGGCAGTGCGCACAACCAGTCCGTCAGCGTTCCGCAGGGCTGACACCGTCAAATTGCTCTCGCCTGCCAACCCCGCATCTATCTTTGCAACGCCGACACTCAAATCCGTTGCCGCAGCTGTTAGCAATATGTCAAACCCACCCGTCAACAGGGCAAATGTGCCATTTAGGTTTGTAGAAAGACGTCCTTTAAGGGGCCGACCCGCCATTTCAGAGAAACGTGACAAGTCGACAACTTGTGCCTGCGCGGTCCCCTCAACAGTTACGGCGCTTTCTAACCCGTCGATTGATCCGGTGCCCGACAAAACCAGACCTTGCGAATTGAGCTCCAGGCTAGGCACCACCAACGGCTGGCCTTCGCGCCACCGCAGGTCGGCCCCAAGCGTCAGGGCAGACCCCAGCGCAGAGGCCAGAGCCGGGTTGGCGAGCCCAATGCCACGTGCTGTCATATCAACGCGCGTGGTGATTTGAGGAGTCTCCTCAGATTGGATCATCCCGCTTGCAGCCAGCTCAACTGATTCCAGAGTTACATCAGCGTTCTGTAGCCCCTGCAGATCTCCGCTCAAAGACCACGCATCCCCTAAACGCCTGTCAAAACGGGCCCTTAATGAGGCGCGCATCAAATGGGTCTCGGCGCCGGCCAACGGCAATAGCACGGGGCTTCCACCGCTATCCTGCAGGATAACATCCAGCCGGAAATGCTCTGGCAAGCGCTCTGCGGACAATGCAATTTCGCCAGTAATGCGCAACGCTGACGTGGTGAGGGTCAAATTATCGAGCGACGCTCGCCCGTCAGCAAACAGGCTGATCCGGCTTTTCAGCGCTACATCAGGGCCAAAAAAGCTCTGATATTGCGGCGCAAATAGCGGCGTCAGGTCACCGGCAATATCAGCCTCGATCACGTGGGTCGGGTTTTCTACACCCTCTGCGTTCGGCGCCGCCACAGTGCTGATACGGCCCGCTAGCCGCGGCTGACCATCGCTTTCCAAAACAACGTTAGCCGAAAAATCGTCAATCGGATCATTACCCTTTACGGACAATGCCAGCGCCGGTTTGCCCGGTAAGCTCAGCAAGTTGGCCGTAATCCCGTCGGCGGCTTCACTCAATGACAGGTCAATCGCCAACACGCGGGTCGCGTTGGAATACTCTGTATCGATGTGGAACAGACCTTCCGGCCCGTCTAACCGCGTGATCTCGAGTTTAGCCGTGCCCTGACCATCCGCCAACGATACTGAACCGGCAACAAATACAGACACCGGCATGCCAATGACCTGCTCCCCCAGCACAACCTGATTAACAGAGATCGTATCAATACGAAGGCTGACAGGCAGATCGGGCAAAGAAAACGTGCCGGCTTCGGGGCTAATTTCGCCCTCTGATTTCGGAAGGCGCAGCAGATCAATACGGGCCGCCGAGATTTGGTTAATCTCAACCCTTCCCTGCAAAAGGGCCGCGCGATTCCAGTCGAGCTCCGCATCTGTCAGGGTTAACCAAACCCCTTCGTCATCAGCAATTGTGAGCGTTTCCATTGTTGCACGCGAACTCAACGCGCCCCGAAACCCGGTGATTTGAACTTCACGCCCAAGATCCGATAGCGCGTCCTGTAAGTATTCGGTAATAAGACCTTTATCGTCCTGCGCAGCAGCAGATACAGCCTGAACGATCACCATTAGAAGGATTAAAAACCAGCGCATCAAAACGCCTGCCCAATGCCGATATAAAACTGAAAGCTGCTGGTAGAAGCGCCTGTAACCGGCGCCGCCACATCTAGCCGGATGGGACCAATACCAGTTTGATATCTAAGGCCAAACCCCGCGCCGCTGTGCCAACCTCCGGTGCTATCTATCCAGCTGTTGGCCCCAATATAGCCGACATCATAAAAGGCCACTGCTGCAATTTTTTCGCTAATACTTACCCGCGCTTCGCCCGCAAAGCCAAGAAACGACCGCCCACCAGTATCGGTAGGGCCGGAAATGAGCGAGAGCGACTGGTATGAATGCCCGCGTACGCTGCCGCTCCCACCGGAAAAGAACAGTAGATCCGGCGGTGTTGCCGCGATGGAAGACCCGACAATGCTGCCAAATTGCAAGCGCCCGGCAAAAACCACGCCATCATCCGCGCCAAAACCGTGATAGGCTCGCGCGTCCAAATAGCCGCGCCCACCCGAAACGCTATTCCCAAGACCAAGAAATGGCATCACCTCGGCGTGCAAATAGGTGCCATTTGCGGGGTTCAGTTGATCGTCTCGGCGGTCCCATGTCAGCGTTAGCGGCAGCGCCAAATGCGAAAACTGCCGCGCGCCAAAATCGTCGTCCACATCGCTAAACCGATACGAAATCCCAGCTTCCGCGCTCAGAGTCTTCGAGAAATATCGGCTAATCCCCACTTCTCTGCGGGCTTGCAAAGACAGGTAATGTGGCTCATCCAATTGCTCAAGATCACCAAGGATATAAAGATCAGTGTCGCTGTTGAAGGTCGACGGGCGCGTCAGGTAAGCCCGCAAACTATAGTCCAATCCTTCGGTTTCGCCGCCCAGACCCGAAACCTCGCCTTCGATTTTAAACCGCTCCGCGCCCCCCAAAGGTTGCGGTGCAACCAGAACCCTGAAAGGGAAAGTCCCTCGGACGATTGTAACTCGGCGCCAAAACCAAACCGGCGCGGCTTGGCCTCCACCAGCGCGATTTCGATATCCATCTGATTGTCGCCACCTAGCTCATCAGCCTCACGAAGGGCGACCGAACTAAAAGCGCCCGCGCGCCGGAGCCGAGTCGCAGCACGCCCCAGTATCAGCGGATCAAATGTAGCACCCGATGGAATAGCTGCGATCTCGCGAATACGATTGTCGCGCACCAAAGGGGCCCCACTGATTTTCAAATCCCCAAACTGCACTTGTGGTCCAGGTGCGAGCTGTAACCGTACATCAAGTTCGGCCTGAACATGGTCGGCAATAATTTCCTGCTGATCAATTTGCGCGGTTGCATGGCCAACCGCGCGCCATCCTTCAACACCGGCCTGCGCTGCATCTCGGATCGCCGAAACCAGCGCCGGAGCACCTGTCTGGAAAGACGTGGGCAAAAACGTGCCCGCCGCAAGGGGCCCAATATCGGCCACACCTAACTTAAACGCTGGCCCTGTTGTGACAATGACATCAACACGCGAAACGCGCGACAAAATCAAGAGTGGCGGTATTCGCGCGGCTTCGCGCCCATCAACCAAAATGGACACCACGGGTCCGAAATACCCTTGCTCGTTAAGCACCCCGACCAGCCGACCATAATCCGCTCGTGCTGCCGCCAAAATTTCTTGTGGATTTGTAATGCCATCACGTTTTGCCGAAAAAACCAAAGATAAGCTCGTGAGGGATAAATCAACATCTTGAGCGTCTGAATCAACACTTAGATAGCTTTCAAAGGCCACACTGGGTCCGGAAAACAAAAGAAAACTCAGTAGTACCATATAGAAAGATATCCGCTGGGCTACGAGTCGAACTTTCATCTTCTGGTGGGTCCTGATCAAAATTGTTAGCTCGAGTAGCTCGATAGAATCTCAATTAAAGCCCCGCAGCACGGCCCATTTTGCCGTTATGCCCCCCAAATTACAAGTGTCGAAAACCGTGCTTCGGCAAGTCTTAGCCAATCAATTATGCACTCATCCACTGACGGAATATCTGCCAGAATCCACGCGGGCCAACAACGTTTCGCTCAGAATGATGGTATGGATAGGGCACAGGTCATTGACGTGACATACACGGTTTATAGCGGTATCGTCATGTTATCGCCCAGATTGAGTTTATCAGAATTGGCAGATTTATGCCGCTGCGATTTCACATGTGATATCGTTTCAGATTCCGAAGGCATTCGATCTGGCATGGCGGTTGGATTTGGTGGTCAATTGGTGGCGGCGGGGTCAAAATAAGAAATCGATCTGGTCGTACGCGGATATGAATTGTTGGGCATGTCGGGATGATTTGAGACGTCCTATGGCCCGCTCTCACCTTCGAGTGGGTTTGTCAGAAACCTCGGCAGGATTTGCCAAGCCTTTGGGTTCTGCCGCAAACTTCATGAAAGGTTGAGGGCTAGGTGCCAGCAGAATAACGCTTACGAGAAAGTTAGTTTCCCGTCTTTTCTTTGCTCAATAGCTATCTGTGTGTTGTTTATGCCGACTGGACAAATCGAGCGGTTTTCCTTAGCTTTTTTCCTGGAGCAAAGTGATGCCCATCAGTTGGTCGCCCTCACTTGCAGATTTCGATGCCGAAATCCTTCCGATAACAAGGGGTTGTGTGTCCTTCTAGGATTTTGCCCCAGCCGCAGGCCCTGCGTAGCGTGTGGATTAGTGGCTTGGGGATTGGCTGGCGGGGCCGCGCTGGATGAGGGCTATTTGCTGTTGGTGCTGCAACGGCAAGCAATGCGCCTGTGCAAAAAAGATTGCGGCCCGGGAATGATCGCCATAAGCATTGCTGACATACCAAACTATTTTTAGGACCAAAAAGTGCGCAAAATTATAATTGATACCGATCCGGGGCAGGATGACGCTGTGGCGATTTTGTTGGCGCTTGCCTCTGACGAGCTGGAGGTGATGGGGATCACCACCGTGGCTGGAAACGTGCCGCTGGCGCTGACTCAGCGCAATGCGCGGATTGTGTGTGAGCTGGCGGGGCGCACCGATGTGCCGGTGTTTGCGGGCGCGAGCCGCCCGATGGTGCGCAGCTTGGTAACTGCCGAATATGTGCACGGTAAATCCGGCCTGAACGGGCCGGAATTATGGGAGCCGACGATGCCGCTTCGCAAAGAGCATGCGGTTGATTATATTATAAAAACCCTGCGCACCCATCGCGACGGGGCGGTGACGCTCTGCGTGCTCGGGCCGCTGACAAATATCGCGCTGGCGCTGATACAAGCCCCCGATATCGACGTGCATATCCGCGAAATTGTCCTAATGGGTGGCGGCTTTTTCGAGGGCGGAAATACCACCCCGGCAGCTGAATTTAATATCTATGTTGACCCGCATGCGGCAAAGGTGGTTTTTGGCGCTGGAATCCCGTTGGTTGTAATGCCGCTGGACCTGACCCATAAAGCGCTGACCACCCACGCGCGGGTGGAACGATTTGCGGCCATCGACAGCAAAGTTGGCACATTTACCGCCGAAATGCTGGACTTTTTCGAGCGGTTTGACAAAGAGAAATACGGCTCTGAAGGTGCACCGCTGCACGACCCGAATGTGATCGCCTACCTGCTACGGCCAGACATTTATAGCGGCCGCGCGGTCAATATCGAGATCGAAACCGAATCTGCGCTCACCATGGGGATGACCGTAGTGGACTGGTGGGGTGTGAGCGGCCGAAAACCAAACGCGATGTATATGCGTGACGTTGATGACGCCGCATTTTTTGAGCTGCTTTTTGAGCGGCTGGCGCGATTTGGCTGAGTTCCGGTTTCTTGATGGTGGTCAATGCAGCGCGGCGCAGGGGCGCTATGCTGCCGGCTTTACCCCCTTCAGGAGCGGAAATGGAAAACTTTGATATTGTTATTGTCGGGGCTGGCCCCGCAGGGCTTGGCTTTGCCCGCAGGCTTGCCGGCAGCGGGCTGAAGGTTGCGCTTGTGGAGCGGCTCGCGGAATCGGTGCTGGCTGCACCACCCGAAGATGGCCGCGATATTGCGCTGACCCATGCCTCTGAAGCGATTATGGAAGAGCTGGGGATGTGGGCGCATATTTCTGAGGCTGAATACGGGGTGATCCGTGATGCCAAAGTGGTAAACGGCCGCTCGGCTTATGCGCTGCATTTTGAAAGCAGCCAGAGCGGCAAGGATTATCTCGGGCGGATTGTGCCCAACCATTTGATCCGCAAAGCTGCCTATTTGCAGGTGAAGGATCTGCCTGATGTTACCTTGATCTGTGACATGTCGGTAGATGAGGTAAGCACCGGGCGGGTGACACTCGCTGACGGGCGGGTGCTGGCGGCCTCGCTGGTGGTGGCGGCTGACAGCCGGTTTTCGGAAACGCGGCGCAAAATGGGGATCGGGGCCGAGATGGAGGACTTTGGCCGCGTGGTGATTGTGTGCGAAATGGCGCACACGCTGGCGCATGACAATGTTGCGACCGAGTGTTTCCACTATGATCAGACATTGGCAATATTGCCGATGAACGGCGATATATCTTCGGTGGTGGTGACTCTGCCAAGCGACAAGGCCGAGGCGGCGATGGCCCTGCCAGAAGCTGCTTTTGCTGCTGATATTCAGGCGCGGTTTGGCGGCAAGCTCGGCAAAATGGAGCTGATTTCGAAGCGGGTGGCTTATCCGCTGGTCGGCGTGTTTGCCAAGCGCTTTGTGGCACCGCGTTTTGCGCTGGTGGGCGATGCGGCGGTGGGTATGCATCCGGTTACAGCACACGGCTATAATCTGGGGCTGACCGGCGCGGCAATTTTGGCGGATGCCGTAAGGCAAGCGGCGATTGAGGGCACGGATATCGGTGATATCCGGGTGCTTGGGCGCTATGAACGGGCGCACCGGAAGGTAGCGCGGCCGCTTTATCTGGGCACAAACGCGCTGGTGAAGCTCTATACCGATACCCGGCTTCCGGCCAAGATATTGCGCGGTGCGGCGCTGCGGCTTGGCAATGTTTTGCCACCGGTAAAAAGCCGTATTGTGCAACAGTTGACTCAGATCACTTGATCTATTGGCAATAAGGGTCTATCTGCCTGTCTTCTTGAGGCACAGTTTGGCTTATGCTAGGCTGTGCGGACCCGGCGCCGGGGGATGGCGCTTGATTGCTTGGAGGTTTTCGTGTCGTCGGAACCTGATATGGCGGCTATGGCTGCCGAAACAGATGGGGCCGAGGCCGGCCATTTGAAAGAACTTTCATCGGATGCGCTGTTGGCGCTGATCTTGTCTTCATTGGAAGAAGACGCCGCAGAAGATGTGGTGGACATTCCGCTTGCCGGAAAATCGGAAGTGGCCGACCATATGGTGGTGGCCTCGGGCCGCTCGACCCGCCATGTATCAGCGCTGGCTGAAAAAATGACCGACCGGATCAAAAAAGCGTCGGGTATGCTTTGCCGGATGGAAGGCAAAGAAATGGGCGACTGGGTATTGGTTGATTGCGGTGACGTGATCGTTCATTTGTTCCGCCCCGAAGTGCGTGAATTCTACGATCTCGAGAAACTCTGGTCTGTGAATCCGCGCGAAAAAGCGTGAAGCTTTCGCTGATTGTGGTTGGCCGGCTCCGCAAGGGGCCGGAAGCCGCGTTGATAGATGATTATCTGACACGGTTTGAGCGAATCGGGCGCGGCATGGGGCTGGGCCCTGTTTCTGTGGTTGAAGTTGAAGATAAAAAAGGTGGGGGCAAAAGCGCCGAGGCGGCTTTGCTGCGCAAAGCCTTGCCCGAGGGCGCGGTGCTGGTGGTGCTGGACGAGCGCGGCACGCTGCTGAAATCGCCTGAATTTGCCGGAAAGCTGGCAGGGTGGCGCGACCATGGCCAGCGCGAGGTTGTTTTTATGATTGGCGGGGCCGACGGGCTGGCGGCAGAGCTGGTGGCCGAGGCCGATTTCAAGCTCTCGTTTGGCAAGATGGTCTGGCCGCATATGCTGGCGCGCGTGATGCTGAGCGAGCAGCTATACCGCGCGGCCAGCATCCTTTCAGGGGCGCCGTATCATCGTGTATAAGCGCTCATTGCGCTCTGCCGGATCGCGGCCTTCGTGCGCTTTTCTCAAGCGACTTCACATAGATGGCGCGCTCTTCGGGCGATAGCATTTCTATGCGCTCCAAGAGCGCGCTATGGGCAAGCTCACCCAGAGACAGGAACTGCGCCCGCTGGCGTTGCAGGATTTCTTCGACCGCTGAAATATCAAACGGCTCGGCCTCTAAGGCCTGTATCATCTGGCGGCGGAGCTGGACCACTGCCGACCGGTTGGTTCGAAGCTCGTCGCGACGCGAGACTAGCTGCTCTCGCAGGGCATTGCGGTGTTCTTGCGGCAGGGCAAAGGAGAGGAAGGCCACGGCATCGGGGCTGCGCTCACGCGGGGGGGCGCCGGTGACAGCAATGCCAATGGCGGTGCCGGCGATCAGCAGATTGGCCCCAAGCGACAGAACCAACAGCGCTTTGACCCAGCGGCTACATCCGGTTTTGACGGGTTCAGACATGGTTAACTCTCCGACATGAGGTAAGACAGGGATTCAAACGGGCTGGTTGAATCGGGATTTTCGGTCAGGGTGGCGAGCACGGAATCAAGCGCGGGGATATCGAGCAGGGAATCGCCATAGCCAGCACCAACCGCGACCCCAAAGGCCGCGCAAGACGCCAGCGCAAACGCACCGCCAAAGCCACCGATCGGCGAAAGTATCCGCGCCCACAAGCCGGGCTGCGGGGTGGGCTCTATCGGGGCTTGCGCCCGAGCGACTGTAGCTGCATCAGCCAACACGCGGGCGATCAGGCCGGTGGAGGGCAGGGGCGCGGGGCTGGCTTTTGCTTCGTTCAAAAGCCTGTCCAGATGATCTTCGCTGTTCATGTCCTTGCTCCTTTGGTTGATTTTTTCGCCCGCGCGGGCGGGCGTAAATGCGCTAGTTTTCCCGCCAGTGTGCGGCGGGCACGGCCAAGCAGGCTTTCGACCGCTTCTACGCTGGTCTCCAGCGCCGAGGCAATATCCGGGTTGGACAGCTCCTGAAAATGGCGCAAGACCAGCGCGTCTCGCTGGCGTTCGGGCAGGCCTGCCATGGCGGTGTAAAGGGCGCTCTGACGGTCACTGGCGATCAGGCTATCCTCGGCAGCGGGCCTGTCGTCTATCTGCTCTGGTGCGGCCTCTAGCCCTGTGGTGCGGCGCTTGCGCAGCCGGTCGGTGCAGGCATTGGCGGTAACGCGGTAGGCCCAGGTCGAAACCTTGGCTTCGCCTTCGCGCCATGTAGCTGCGATTTTCCAGAGCTTGAGCATAACCTCTTGCGCCACATCTTCGGCTTCGGCGTGATCATTTAGCAGGCGAAAAGCATGGGCAAATATCCGCGGCAGGTGCCGCGCGGTTAAAGCCCGCGCGGCACTTTGGTCGCCCGAGGCATAAAGCGCCATTAACTGCGCATCATCATTTTGCGTGTTGCCAGAATCCAACGCCATATCCATAGACCGAGTTTACGGGGCGGCCAAATGATTGGCCACCCCTTGGTTTTCCGGTAGCCTAGTTACGGCGACCATTTCCGTTATGGCCGCGGTTCCCGCGCTGGCCGCCGCGTTTTTCCATGGCGGCTTCCCATTCTTCCCCGCTAATGGTGCCGTCGCCATCGGTGTCTGCGCGTTCAAACATGCGCTCGCCATTGTTGCCGTTATTACCTTTCGGCGCCATTTCCTCCAGCGAGAGCATCCCGTCGCCGTTGGTATCTTTGCGTTCAATCATGCGCGCGACCATCTCGGCGCGTTGGCGCTCGGCGGCGGCTGTTAGCTCATCCGCATCCAACATGCCGTCACCGTTGGTATCGTTCTCGCTAAATCTGGCCTGCGCACGGCCCTGAATTTCTTCCAGCGTAAGCACGCCGTCGCCGTTGGTGTCGAGCTGCTCAAAGCTGATCGGCTCTTGGCCGCCGCGCGGGCCGGCATCTGCCAATATGGTTGTGGCGCCAACGGCCAGAAGGGTGACTGCGACTGTGCTGCTCAATAGAATCTTTTTCATGACTAACTCCTGTAGTGTTGTTATAAAAACCGCTGTTTTTTGCGATCTTCACAGGGTAATACGGGGCAGCCGGCTGTTTCCGTCGCTTCTTTTTTGAAATATAATATATGGGGCATCGCGCCGCAGGGCAGCTTGCCCCACTGCAATTGCGGCAACGGGCCGGTATGCTGCTCTAAAAGAATTTCCTATGAGGACCCAGAATGACCCAGAATGATCGCCCGATCAAACCGGCTTTGCTGCGTGGCTGGAAGTGCAAGTGCCCGAGCTGTGGCAACGGGCCGATACTGCGCGACTATTTGAAGGTCCGGGATGCCTGCCCGGTGTGCGGTGAAGCGCTTTTTCACCACCGTGCGGATGATGGCCCCGCATGGGCTACGATCCTGATCTCCGGGCACTTGTTGGCGCCGCTCATGTTGTTTGTTTACACCACGTTTCGGCCCGAAGGTTGGGTGATGGCGCTGGGCTTTTCGGTGGCGTTTCTGGCGCTGGCGCTGTTTATGCTGCCGCGCATCAAAGGCATGTTTGTGGCGCTGCAATGGTCCCGCCGCATGCACGGATTTGGCGATGATGAAGATAGCGGGCAAAAAATGGTAGAATAGCCCTTCCGGCAAACAATGGCTGATTTCATCCCGTTTCGCCAAGCTCGGCACTGGACACTAGTCGGCGTGCGGCGCATATTCTGCCGATGACAGATCAAATAGACAAAAGTAAAATCATCCGCGATGCGGCCACCATTATTTTGCTGCGCGAGATCGAGGGCGTGCCGCATGTGCTGATGGGCCAGCGCGGTGCAAAAGCGGCGTTTATGCCCAATAAATACGTGTTTCCGGGCGGGGCGGTGGATGAGGCTGACCATGAAGGCGCGTTGGCAGGTGCGCCAGATGCGCGGCTGGGGGACAAGGCTGTCGGGATCTATATTGCGGCATTGCGCGAATTGTTGGAAGAAACCGGCCTGCGGCTGGCCCTGCGGACAGAAGCGCTGCGCTTTGTTTTTCGGGCGATCACCCCGCCCGGGCGGCCCCGGCGCTTTGACGCGCGATTCTTTGTGGCAATGGCCGAAGATGTAGAAAACGATCTCGATGATTTTTCCGCCGCCTGTGATGAGCTTTCGCACCTGCACTGGATCGCGGTGCATGAGGCACGCGGGCTTGAACTGCCGTTTATAACAGGTGTTGTGCTGTCTGAAGTGGAGGCGCTGCTGCGGGCACCGGATGCCAGCCATAAAGCGCCGTTTTTTTATCATGAGGAAGGCCGCTCGCATTTTGCGCTTTTGTGAGCGTGAAAGGCTGGGAAGGGCTTGACTCTGGCCCGCAACGGTATAGAAGGCAGCTTCGAGATTAGATTTTGGCGCGCATGGGCGAGCCGACCGCGAGGAGCAATAATATGGCGAAGCCAACCACGATTAAAATCCGCCTGAATTCGACAGCGGATACCGGCCACTTCTACGTTGCCAAGAAAAACGCACGCACAATGACCGAGAAAATGGTCAAACGGAAATATGATCCGGTTGCGCGCAAGCATGTGGAATATAAAGAAGGCAAAATCAAATAGTTTGATTTTTGATCTTTCTGGAATTGAAAAGCCGGTGCTGACGCGCCGGCTTTTTTGTGGCTTGTGGTTGGTGCCGCCGAGCGGAGCGAGGCCACGGCCGGCGGCAACCCGTGTTTTCAGCTGTGCTGAAAACCGTGCCTTGGCAGAGGGAGCTGTAAGGGATTTGAAAAGCTATTCCGTTCGTTTGAAAGTTCTCATGATACGAGCAAGAATGCCTATATTCAAATTTATTAACGTTTGGTGTGAATGAAAACCGCGTCTAAACTTTAGAGCTAGGCATTTCAATCGATGCCTGCTTATAGGTGCAGGTTTCTCCGACGCGCCACGCGTGATGTTTGAATGACGCGGATCGTTGCCTGGCGTCGGAGAAGCGCTCAAGCGGGAAATCGCGGGGTTGGTCTTGGTGTAACAGTGGTGGCTATGGGGATATGTTGTGGAAGCGCGCGGTGGCTTTGCTCTGTTGCATGAGAGCCTCGGCGCTTTTGGGATTGAATTGAGTAGGTGGTTTGCATTTTTTTGGCTGATTTGCGATTTGCGCCTCGAAATCTGACGACTGCTGCACAATCATTAAATGGTTTGGCGTATAGGTATTCGGCCGTGCGGGGTGGACCGAACGGCTGAGGTTACAAATGTCGATCTTTGGTGCGCGTTTCATGCGGCGGCCCTCGCGGTTGTTGGTGGTGCTCTGGGGTGCTGGGCGGGTGCGATTGTGTTGGTGATGATCAACTGGCCGCCGCAACACGGGCAAGGCAGCGCGAGGGTGCGGGGTGGCTCATCGGTATCGCCTGGGCCGTCGTCATCAGCGCGACCTTGGTCTGATATGTTTGCCCCAAGCAGCTGTCTGATCCGCGCAATGTTGGCGGCACGGTTGCCATTACCATAGAATCCGTAGTGACGGATGCGGTGTTGGCCCCTTGGCGGCACATGGGTCAGAAACCTTCGGATGAACTCGTCCGTAGCTAAGGTCATGGTGGTGTGGCGGCCGGGACCGTTTACACGGTAGTTCTTGACGCGGAAGGTGACGCTTTGCTCATCGACCAGGATCAAACAACTGTTGGATATTGCCACCCTGTGCGTATAGCGCGACAGGTATGCCAACACGGCTTTGGGCCCTGCGAAGGGCTCCTTGGCGTAGACCACCCTGTCGATTTTGCGCAGGGGTTTGAGGAAATTGTCAAAGGTCGTTTTGTCGGCAAGAGCCGCGTGACCGCCGAAGAAGTGCAGTTTTCCGGCTTTGTGCAGCGTGGCCAGCCCTTCCAGAATGAGACGCCGGTACAAGCGGGACAGCGCGCGGACAGGCAGGAAGAAGTTCTTGCGGCAAGCGATCCATTTTGAGCCATCCCCTGACAACCCACTGCCGGGCACGATCATGTGGACGTGTGGATGCTTGGTCATCGCTGAGCCCCACGTGTGGAGGACTGATGTTATGCCAGCCCGTGCGCCAAGATGCTTAGGATCGGCTGCGATCTTGATCACCGTGTTGGCACTTGCCCGCATCAGCAGATTGTAGATCTCGCGTTTGTTTTGATGCGCGATGTCGGCGATGGGTTTGGGCAAGGTGAAGACAAGATGGAAATACCGCACGAGCAGCAGTTCGGCCTCGCGCGCCGCCAGCCATGCCTTTGCCGCGTCCGCCTGACATTTTGGGCAATGACGGATGCGGCATGAATTGTAGGCGGTGTGCTCATGGTCACAGTCAGCGCACCGCGCGACATGCCCGCCAAGCGCCGCCGTGCGGCAACGCTCAATTGAACGCATCACTTTGAGCTGGGTCAGGCTGATGTGTCCTGCGTTCACCCCCCGCCAGACAGCCCCATGGGCGCGGAAAATATCCGCAACCTCTAGAAGTGGACCGGACATGGCGGCCTACCAAGGCCGGAACTTGCCCTTCTTGCGCTTGGTTTGGTTCAGATCGTCCAGCGGGCTGTCCACGGCTGCGATCATGCCAGTGGCAACGCTTGCGTAGCGTGCCGTGGTCGTGAGTTTGGAATGCCCGAGCAGCGCCTGGATTACCCGGATATCAACGCCGCGTTCCAGCCGATGGGTGGCAAGCGAATGGCGCAACGTATGCAGCGTCACGCGCTTGGTGATCCCGGCTTCCCGCGCCGTTTCAAGGAACAACCGCGATAACTGCCGGGCTAACAGGTGCTTGCCGCGGTAACCGAGAAAGAGGACACGTTCGGGCGCTGGCACATCTTTATCCTGACCGGTGGTCGTTCTTTCCACCAATCGCGCAATAGATCCAAAAGGTCCGTCGGCAGCATGACGTTGCGGTCTTTGCGGCCCTTTGCCTGAACAATCCGGATGATCTGTTGGGCGCTATCGATATCCCCAACCTTCAAGCGCACAACCTCACCAGCACGCATGCCGCACCCATAGGCCAGCGAC
>Ga0316205_10001523_pt1 | contig 28443 bp, 23 predicted proteins | sample 3monthpyrite_MG_FD_204941 | JGI IMG/M metagenome (GOLD analysis project Ga0316205, IMG submission 204941) | Microbial mat bacterial communities from mineral coupon in-situ incubated in ocean water Damariscotta River, Maine, United States -... | ecosystem: Environmental > Aquatic > Marine >...
AAACAAGTAATCGAAGAAAATTTTGGAATTGCTGAACCAAAGTAGTTGCCGTACGAGTCTATCCATCTATTTTTCTATCTCTTAAATGCGGTAAATATTTTTATAACCGATTATTAGGGGTTTCTCAGCCTTTAGGTGTACATACTATAATGACGAGTTAATAAGCTTATCTGTGGTCTTAAAAACAACTAAAGGTAGAAAATGAAAGCAAGCATCAATTTACTGTTTCTAGCAGTTTTAATTTTTGGGGTTTATTGTGATAGCCCAACAAGCAGTAATTCAAATATTGAAGTAGAACTGGGAGATGAAGCTGATCTTACTATCCCGGATTGGACTACAGAATCCCATAGTAATGATGTGGATCCAATTTATTCTGTGGTGTTTCAAGAAAATAAAATCAAGAGATTGGATATTGAAATTAGCGAAACAAATTGGCAAGCAATGCAATCCGATTTATCCAAAAATTTAACAACAGGTGGTTTCGGCCAAGCTGATGTGGACTTTGATCCAATTTGGGTTCCGGCAACGTTGACTTTTCAGGGGCAGGATTGGTACAAGGTTGGAATTCGATATAAAGGTAATTCCACTCTTCGAAATGCCTATTCAAGTAGCACAGACAAATATCCTTTTAAACTTGATTTTGATGAATTTGAAGATGACTTCCCGGTAATCAACAACCAACGGTTCTTCGGTTTCAAACAACTAAATCTTAGTAATAACGATGCAGACGGTACTTTTCTACGTGAAAAAATTTCTGCTGATTTATTTCGAGAATTTGGTGTTCCATCTGCTCGAACAGCTTTTTATGCAATATATCTTAATCGAGGTAACGGTACACAATTCATCGGAATTTATACCTTGGTTGAAGAAGTGGACGATTCTATGCCTGATTCACAATTTGATGATAATGATGGTAATCTCTATAAGCCGGATGGTGATGCCGCAACCTTTGCATCCGGTACTTTTGATGAAGATGAACTAGATTTAAAAACAAATGAAGACGAAGCCGATTTCAGTGATGTGCAAACCTTTTACGATGTGCTTCACAGCGATCTGAGATCGAATAACCCCGAAAGTTGGAAAACAGATTTAGAAAACATTTTCAATGTAGATGGATTCCTAAAATATCTTGCGGTTAATAATGTGATCCAAAATTGGGATACGTATGGAAACATGACACACAATTACTTTTTATATAATGATTCTGGCATACTAAATTGGATTCCATGGGATAATAATGAAGCATTCCAAGAAGGAAAAATGAGCGGTTCCGTTAGTCTTGGCATGAATGAAGTAAGCACTAATTGGCCAATAATTCGCTATATCATGGATGTTGAAGAATATGCAACCAATTATCAATCATATATTGATGAATTTACAAACGGTCCCTTTGAAACGACTTCTTTGAATAATCAGATAACGGATTACCAAAACTTAATTGAAGAATTTGCTTCTCAGGAAAACTCAAGTTTTGCCAGTAATATTAGTAGCCTTCAAAGTTATGTACTATCCAGAAATGCAACAGCAAAAAGCTTTGTAAACTGATTTTTGAAAAATGGAAATAGCGTTTATTACCCGGCTACTTCCATTTCAAAAAGTTACTCTATTTAGGGTATCTAATCGATTCTACCATTTCCTGAACTTCTTCCGGCGGATCCGGAAAGACCATTCCTACCGCAAGCGAAACTGCTAAATTTACCAACATTCCCATTGTTCCTATCCCTTCCGGTGAGATTCCAAACCACCAATTTTCAGGGGTGTTATCTTCGGGAAAGAGAATCTTGAAAAAAATGATGTAGGCAAGCGTGAATAACAATCCTGTTACCATTCCTGCAATAGCACCTTCTCTATTCATTCGCTTATAAAATATTCCAAGTATAATGGCTGGAAAAAAAGATGCTGCGGCAAGGCCAAAAGCAATTGCTACAACTTCAGCAACAAAACCAGGTGGGTTTATCCCAAAATATCCTGCTACTACAACTGCTGCTGCTGCCGCAATCCGAGCATATCGTAGTTCGGCTTTATCGGAGATATCCGGGTTGATTTGTTTTTTGATCAAATCATGACTCACTGCGGTAGATATCACTAACAACAAGCCTGCTGCAGTAGATAATGCAGCAGCAAGACCACCTGCTGCAACTAATGCTGCAACCCAATTTGGTAAACCGGCAATCTCGGGATTGGCTAATACCATAATATCCCGATCTACATAAAGTTCATTGGTATTGTCTGTTCGAAAATTATTAATCAGTGGTTGCCCTAATTTACCTCTTTTAATTTCGCCATTTTCGCGAACAATACTTGGTGCACCTTCCATTGCGGCACCGGGTCCATAATTTATCAAACCATCTTCATTCTTATCCACCCAGGCAAGTAAGCCTGTTTCTTCCCAGGTATTGAACCATTCCGGCATTTCTTTATAAGGTTGTTTACTTACTGTTTCGATGAGATTGGTACGCGAGAAAACAGCAATTGCCGGTGCAGTTGTGTATAAAATTGCTATAAATATGAGGGCGTATCCAACTGATATTCTAGCATCTTTTACTTTCGGTACTGTAAAAAAACGAACTATCACGTGTGGAAGTCCGGCTGTCCCAACCATTAATGCCACCGTAATAAAAAATACATCTTGCATACTTTTTGTACCTGAGGTGTACTCTGCAAAACCGAGTTCAGTATGAAGTTGATCTAGTTTATCCAAAAGGTAAACTCCGGATCCGTCATTTAATGTAGAACCAAATCCAAATTGAGGAATTGGACTTCCGGTCAGCTGCATCGAGATAAAAAATGCAGGTACCATAAATGCAAAAATGAGTACACAATATTGAGCAACTTGCGTGTAGGTGATTCCTTTCATACCTCCCATTACCGCGTAAAAGAACACGATGGCCATACCTATAACCACACCCCAAAAAATATCCACTTCCAGAAACTTAGAAAATACAAGGCCAACCCCTCGCATTTGACCTGCCACATACGTGAAGGAAACGATAAGAGCACAAATTACAGCCACCGTTCTGGCAATCTGGGAATAGTATCGATCACCTATAAAATCCGGAACTGTGAACTTTCCGAATTTTCTTAGATAAGGTGCTAACAATAGCGCGAGAAGCACATATCCGCCGGTCCATCCCATTAAATAAACCGTGCCGTCATATCCCATAAAAGAAATAAGGCCAGCCATAGACAGAAATGATGCAGCCGACATCCAATCAGCAGCAGTAGCCATTCCATTTGTTAGTGGACTCACAGCACCTTCGGCTATGTAAAACTCACTAGTTGATGCCGCCTTCGACCAAATGGCAATGCCAATATAAATTGTAAACGTTATGCCTACCAGAATATATGTCCAGGTTTGTACATCCATTATGCATCCTCCTCACTAACACCGAACTCATGGTCAAGTCGATTCATCAGATACACATACACAAAAATCAGTAGTACAAATACATAAATTGAACCCTGTTGAGCGAACCAAAACCCCAGTTTAAAACCACCTATCCGTACTTCATTTAAAGCCGGGGCAAGTAATATTCCAAAACCGTAAGAAACGGTAAACCATATAGAAAGTAGAATTCCGACATACTTTAGATTTTTTCGCCAGTACCCTTTTAGGTCGCGATCTTCCATTGAACCTCCAAAATTTTGATGAGTATCTTCTTTTTGGTTGATTGGTGCAAGCCAGTTTTACTGCTGCATCAAATTTTCAAGAATTCCTTTCGATCCGTTTCCATAAACACCATCGATTGTCAGGCGATTGTCTGCTTGAAATCTTTTAAGAGATGAACTAGTCTTTTTACCAAAATCCCCATCCGGATCGCCACAATTATAGCCTATTTGATTGAGTGCAATTTGTAGTTTAATAACCTCATCGCCCTTACTGCCGTCACGCAAAGTTGGTTCAGGCAACCCCGCCGGAGCCAAGCCCTCAATCGTCTGAAATCGTAAAACTTTGGCCGCATCATAAGGCGCTACACTTACTTCATTTCCTTGATTTCCACCTAAACAATAAATTTTGGACTGATCCTTAGAATGCCCCAGATAAAAGCCAACGTGCCCTTTCCAGGATTCTCTGCTTTCTCTCCAAAACACAACAACATCGCCCGGCTTCGGATGTTCAGTTGTTTCACCAACATTTACCCATGAACGCGCATTGGGCTTTCCACTTTTTGGGAGTTCTAATTTTGTGCACACCCAGTTTGCAAACACACTACACCATGGCGTTTCATCATCGTTGATGTAAGCCATTCCTGATTCATCGGCATATTGAAGTATGCGTGTTGCATGTTGACTTCCAGAAATTTCTTTTACCCCTAATTCTTCAAAAGCAAGTTTTAAAACTTTACTCATAATAATTGATTTATTGTATTTATTAATTCGTTGATTTTTATCCATTTAAAATAGATAAATAGACCGATAACTTGCCCTATCCAGGTAATGATAACACTAGGAAGCAGAGTAATGGTATGGCTTAAATCTTGAAGGTCTGCATTGAATGTGCTGGCAGCTGTTGAGTCGAGGTCATCCATCTTTCCTTCAAGAATAAAAATGGAAATATCACCTGTTAAATAAATAATCGCGGAAAGTCCATTTTTGCTTTCATACTTATCAAAAACCACTCGACTATAAATGAGTAGATGCCAACATTTTATGGCAGATTTTAAAGCACGTACCCAAAAAATAGGATTAATGCTTTGAACTAAAATCTCGGCATATTTTAAAAGTGAGTACGGGAAGTATTTTTTAAGCTGTACAAGCATTTTAACGGCGATTCAATACGTTACTCAAAAGTGACATCAGTGCATCAAAAATCTTTTCCCAGAACCCCACTGATATTCGAATAGAAGTGTTATGAATATCTAGGATAAATTGCTGAGGATCTTCACTAAAAGACTGCGTTAACCTTGTGGTAATATCCCCATCCATTCCTATTCTTGTTTGCATCAAAATTACCTCAACGCCAATATCTATAGACTTTCGCAGAGCAAGGCGATGTCTCAAGTCAAATTGAAATTTCTCCGTATTGTCTTGAAATTTCACGGAATCAGTTTCAACCCAATTATATCCATCGGGTTTAGTTGGTTTTAATTCCAAATAGCGATTCATCAATCCAAATAATTGATGCTTGATATGATCCGGAAACATGGCTAGTTCATCGACTTTACTGTAATATGGATTTAGATTTTTACCTTCTTCTGTGTTTTTTTCTTCTTCAGTAATTTCTTCTTTTACTATTCCACCCTCCAGAATTTTAAATCCTTTTTTTTCTTTAAAGAAATGAGCCTCTATCATTTTAGAGATTTCCAGACATTTAGCAGCGATTCTTTTTAGTTGATAAAGGTCTTGTACTCTTTCTGCTTCATCATTTACCAAATATGAATCGTGCTCTTCCAACCAATTTTCTGCGTATCCGGCCCATATTCCTATTTCCCTGAATGAAAAAACTCCACCACCTTTAAAAATGCTTACTCTCCTAAACAGATTTTCTTCATCAGGCATCGATCGAACAACATTGGTATGAAAATCACTATCAACCGAGAGAAATTTTATATAATCGTTGCCTAAGCGTTCAAGCTCCATGGTGTAAATGCCGGCAAGTTTATAAAGTGCTTCTTTATCGTCGTCGGGTTGTTTACCACCTGTCATGCTTCGCTTTACAATCGTATTTATCTCTAGCGTAGTTAAATCTTCGGCGGTGCGAATTACTTTTTCAATGTGTTTAGCCATTCAGCCTGCTACGCCTCGCTTAGCTTGTCATCATTATTAATTAGGCTTACCAAAGTAGTTCCAATTTCTTTAACTACTTGTAGGTTTTTACGCACAATTTCCTGCCCTTGATTTTCTTTCACCAAGTGATATTCCAAAAGCTGTGCATTATCTTTTCCAAATTTTGGTGTTATGCGGGTGGTTATATCCCCGGAAACTAATTGTATGGTACTGATGATACCTTCAATGTCTCCCGTTGGTGGTTTTAAATTACCATTTGTATCGAATTCTAAATCTGCTACAATGGTCTTGATTTCTAAAGTTGTGAGCTTTTTTACACCATCCTTTGCATTGTCAATGAATTCCTGTATCGCCTTCTTTGAGTTTTCTGCACTGGTAGTTCCGGCCATAGTTTCTCCTATTATTGATAGATTATTTGATGTTGTTGATATAAAGTTCGGGTTGCTCTGGCTAATTGTAATATCAAAATTGGCCAGCCTACAAAACCTTTTAGCATATACTTTAATAATTTCAGCACCTCTCCCACAATCGCCACACTGTACTGGGCACTTCGCTGGGTTTCAAGCACTTTTTTCTGATGCTTTTCGAGTTCACTTTCTGAAAGTCCTTCATATAAAATGGAAAGGGTATCTCCCATAAACTCAGAATTCGAAATCGATACTTTGGAATCTGATGCTGTAATAATTGGCAACCTTCCTATGATGTATTTAATGCCTTGAATAAATGACCTGAGCGCCTGTTTACCATACTCTAACACCCGTTTAAAAAAATCAGTGAGCTGCGAAAATATTTTCTTGATGTGCCTAAGTATCATTTTTACCAAACGTTTTCCAATTCGAAACAGTTTTTTAAAAAATGCTCGAATCCCAAAGTAGGCGCGTTTTAAAATTCCCTGCCTAACTTTTTGTTTCCGGTCATGCAATTCAATTTTAGCTGAATTTAAAACTGAGTTAAGGTTGGCTTCAAACTTTATCTGATCAGCCTCATTCAATCGTCCTGATTGTACGGTTAACGAATGAATTACATCCTCTTCAGAATTTTTCGGTACATCTTCAATCACATAATGTTTTATTAAATGAAGCCCATTAAACACGAAATAGCCATCACCAATGTAATACAAAATAGATTTTAACTTCACATTCTCATCTTCTTCCGCATTATAAAATTTCAACAGGCTAGCGATGGAGTTTAAACTCATAACTCCAATCTCCCCATCCGTTTTGCCCTCATAAAATCCATCCATCCATTGATGAACTTGTAAAACCTGAATAATGAATCGTGTTAAATCATCCGAACTTCTTCCTCTTACATATTCCCACTTAACATCACTCTTTTTTTCGGCTAGAATATCACGTTTAAAACCAACTAAATAATTTGCATTGAAATCATACTCTTGGCCGAGAAGTTGAAAAAAATCACGCGCTGATCTGAGCTTGTCCGGTTTGAAATCTAAGCGGGAAAAATCAGCTTTATCAAGATATAAAAACATCATACAACGTTGATTTCCATATATAGATAAGATTCTTTTAAGCACACCCTCTTTGTTAGCTAGTAGATTTATAGCCTCCAGATTTGAGTTCAACCCGAGATATTGCCGCAATGTTTGAAGCCCCAAGCTTGAGGAAAAACCAAAGGCATTTTTTGCCGAATATTGAAACAACCCATAGATATTCAACCGATAATGAATAACCCGTGTCGTTAAACTCATTTCCCCAAATTCCGGCATGTATTTAATGGGAATGCCCTCGTCAAGATCCATTAAAATTCGCAGCATTTCCTCTGCAAAAGCATCATCATACATCGCCTTTGTAGCTTCAATTTGTTTTGACGATAGTATACCTGATTCCATAAAATCGGATTCAAAATCAGCAATTGCTTTGATCAGGCTTTGATCCTTAGAAAGAATATTAATGGGTAAATTATTTAAATACCCTAAATCTCTGAGATGCTGAATTACCTCAGCTGAATCGGTACCGAATTCCTTGGATTGTTGCTCAGCTTCAGCTAATAACAAATCCAGACTATTAAATTGTGTCATGATCTTTTACTTTTACACAAGACCTTTGATCATGTCAACGATAGCTTTCCTTGAATTTTGACTAGCTTCAATCATCTCTCTGTGAAATTTCACTAATTCCATTTGATCACTAGTCAAATTTTCTTTCACAATATTAACTTGATCGCCATCTAGTTTTATTGTTGAGTAAGCAACTAAATTCAGATCCGCATTAATATCTGCTTTCATACTGCTTAGTACATTATCCAGATTAAATTTATTTTGATCTGAGCCAATAACATCCGTTGCCTTGATGCTGAAATCTCCGGTAAATGTTACAACGTCCAGTGAAACAGCATCATTTACTTTATTTGCTATGTTAGTCTTTAGATTTTCAAATGCTTGCTTTAGATCCGCCATTGATAGCTCCTGATATGTTAACCCATTTATTTTAATACTCTTGGTCAATGTCTAAAAAATCTACCTAAATCCAAATTCAATTTTTCATAAAGTCGAACTTGTCTACTCTTTTTTCTGAAATCAAAATCTAAACCTAACAATTGACTTAGCGTCATTTAAAAAACTTTTGTTTCTTCAAGCCATGAAGCTATTTAATATATATTTTTGGGGATTTTTATTACTCAATTGCACGACCGATTCACCTCAATTACCAAACTATCAAGAAACCGGAATGATTTGGGTGCCGGCTGGCCAATTTGTAATGGGTAGCAAGGACCCACCGGCTCGACCAGACGAACAACCACTGAGAACTGTTACTGTAGATGGTTTTTGGATGGATATTCATGAAGTTACCAATGCCCAATTTCGTGAGTTTGTAGAAGCAACAGGTTACATCACAGTTGCTGAAAAAAAACCAAACTGGGATGACTTGAAATTGCAAGTACCGCCGGGCACACCCCAACCACCGGATTCAATTTTAGTAGCCGGTTCGCTCGTATTTGATAAAGAATTTGCAAATACTCAAACACCAATCTGGAAATTCATTGCGGGTGCAAACTGGAAGCACCCATTGGGGCCGGAAAGTTCTATAAACGGGAAAGAGAATTACCCTGTAATTCATGTAGCTTGGGAAGATGCAGTTGCATTTGCAGAATGGGCAGGGAAGCGATTGCCCACCGAAGCTGAATGGGAATATGCTGCCAGAGGTGGTGGAACTGCTCCAGAACGCGAACAAATGGCTTTGCAGGCAAATATTTGGCAAGGCGTTTTCCCCTATCAAAATACAGAGGACGACGGTCATTTTTATTCGGCACCTGTACAATCTTTCGAACCCAATGTTTTAGGATTATATGATATGAGCGGCAATGTATGGGAATGGGTCTCAGATTGGTATCACCCGGATTATTATGGCGAAAAAAATAACAACGAGAATCCTCAAGGTCCCACATCAAGTTATGATCCTTTTGAACCAACCATTCCAAAAAAAGTGGTACGTGGTGGTTCATTTTTATGCCATGAAAGCTATTGCGCAGGTTACCGTAATTCAGCTAGAATGCGTTCCAGTGCTGATACCGGATTACTGCACACGGGATTCCGCCTTGCCAAAGATTATAAACCATCAAACGCATCACAATGAAAAAATCACAACTCATAAATCTGATTTTGCCATTTTTACTAATCACAAGTTGTGTTCAGCCCTTAGATGAACTTGCTTACGAGGAGATTCCTAACATCAAGCCAAAAAATGTGGTGTACATTCTGTCGGATGACCACCGTTTTGATTTCATGGGTTTCACCGGTAAAGTTCCATGGTTAAAGACTCCTGCAATGGATCGAATGGCAGCCGAAGGAGCCTGGTTTCCTAATGCTTATGTAACAACAGCTCTTTGCTCACCCAGTCGAGCTTCCATCCTAACGGGATTGTATTCTCACTCTCACACTGTGGTCGATAATTTTGCTCCTGATCCCGGAAACCTCATTTTCTTTCCTCAATATCTCCAGAAACATGGATACAACACCGGTTTTTTTGGAAAATGGCATATGGGTGATGACAACGATGAGCCTCGTCCCGGCTTCGATCAATGGGTAAGCTTTCGTGGTCAAGGTGTTTACTACAATCCAACCTTAAACATTAATGGCGATCAAGTAGAATATGGCGATTCAACTTATATCACTGATTTACTAACTGATTTGTCTCTGGAATGGTTGGATGAGCAGCCGGCAGACGAACCATTTTTTATGTATTTATCTCATAAAGCTGTTCACGCTCAGTTTAAACCGGCACAGCGCCACCTTGGTAACTATGAGAATGAAGAACTCATATATCCACCAAGTTTTGAAACTCCTGTGTATGGAATTCCAGAGCTGCCTACATCAAAATACAATGGCGAGCCATTGAGGGATGAAGATTATTATGGAGAAGGCCGATTTCCGGACTGGGTTAAAAATCAACGGGAATCCTGGCATGGCGTTGATTACATGTACCATGGACAAATGGATTTTGAGACGTTTTTCAAACGATATACCGAAAGTTTATTAGCGGTGGATGAAAGTATTGCTCGAGTGATGGATGCCCTCGAAGAACGCGGAATCCTTGATGAAACACTGATCATTTACATGGGCGATAATGGATTCTCCTTTGGTGAGCATGGCTTGATTGATAAAAGACATTTCTATGAGGAATCAGCCAAAGTTCCTTTTCTTGTAAGATATCCTGAAGTGCTGAAAGGTGGTCAGGTGTTCGATGAAATGGTACAAAATATTGATGTAGGACCAACTATCCTGGAAGTTGCGGGAATTCAGAAACCCAGACATATGCAAGGTGCTTCTATCTTACCCATTTTGGCCGGCTCAACTCCCAACGATTGGCGTGACACCATTTTCTACGAATACTATTGGGAGTATGATTTCCCTCAAACCCCAACAATGCATGGACTTCGGACGGAACGATACAAATATATTCGTTATCACGGGGTTTGGGATACGAACGAATTTTTCGATTTGCAGGAGGATCCTTTCGAAATGAATAATTTGATTAACAGCCCGGAACATCAAGAAATTATCGAGGATCTCGCCCATCAATTGTACGACTGGCTGGAAGAAACCGATGGCATGCAAATCCCTTTAAAGCGAACAGTAAAATATCCGTGGGGCGATCATCGGAATAATAATAGTTTTTAATTGGATTGATCATGAATAATGAAGCCTGGTTAAACCTACCTGTTTCGGACATAATTAAATCGAAGAAGTTTTTCTCACAAATAGGTGTTCGGTTTTCAAAAATGGAAAGCCCTACAATGCTTGGATTGGAACTTGGTAAAGGACCTTTTCGAGTGATGTTATTTACACATCCGCAATTTGAGCAATTCACTCAATCAAAAGTAGTTGATCTTAATTCATCTGCGGAAATGTTGATTTCGATAGAAGCTTCATCCAAAGAAGAAGTAGATTCACTTGCTGAGAAAGTTATGCAAGCCGGTGGCATTTTATTTGCCGGACCGGAAACCTGGCAAGGCTGGATGTATGGAATGGGATTTCAGGATTTAGATGGTCATCGCTGGAATATCGCGTACATGGATTGGGAGAAGGCCTCAGCACAGTGATTATATAATTTTCAACAACAATGTGATCAATTGAGAACAATATATCTCAACTTTTTAAAGTAGCTGGCGTAACTCCTCATCAACTATAAATGAGCTAATGAAATATTCTAAACACAACATTTTCCGGGTTATTTGGTTTTCGTTGGTCGTTTTATTTATGCTATGGATGTGGTCAGGATTTCAGGCACATAATCTTCCTGATGATACTTTCATTTCTACTGAATCAATTTCGGTTCATGAAAACACTGAAATGATCTCGTTTCAAACAATGGAACAAGATTCTACTCAAATCATATTCTTTCAGGGTGGTCTTGTTGAACCTGAAGCGTATGCTCCATTAGCTAGAAGTTTAGCTGAAAATGGATACTCGGTTCACATTATTAAAATGCCCTTTCGTCTTGCAATCTTAGGCTATGATGAGCTGTCGAGTTTGTTTAACCTAAGTGATTCTAACACAGATTATATTCTGATGGGACATTCACAAGGTGCTAAAATGGCGGCCAAATTTGTACATGAAAACCCCGATTTAATTGACGGTCTTGTGTTGATGGGAACCTCGCATCCAAGAGATTTTTCACTTTCTTATTCAACTATTCCCATTCTTAAACTTTATGCTTCAAATGATGGGCTTGCAAGTGTAGTAGAAGTCATGGAAAACAGAAACATGCTTCCTATCGATGCAAAATTCATAGAAATTAAAGGTGGAAACCATGCTCAGTTTGGCTACATGGGGAGTTTATTAATGGATGATGTAGCATCCATTTCAAAAGAGGAACAATTGGTGCAAGTTAATGCTGAGATAGTGCGTTTTTTGAAATCTGAGTTTCAATAAAAACCCCGATCGGTGTTCAGCCAATCAGGGCTTATCCTGTTTCTCCATGAAAGAAACTTTTTGTTTTGGCGATTACTTCAGAACTTACTTTCGCTCAGTCCCTCGCAAAGTCAATATTTTTCTTAACTACAACCTGAGGTTGAACCACAAGTAATACATTTCATACAAGTTCCATTTCGAACCATTGTCATACTTCCACATTCCGGGCAAGCATCTCCGGTATACCCAAGTTGCTTAGCTTTGTCATATTCTCGTTCGTAACTATTTGAAGATTTTGCAGCTTGTACAGGCACTGCAGGAGTAGAAACCGGAGCCGGTGCAACAGCAGCAACCGGTGTTTTTGGTACTGCCGGCACCTCTTCTTCAAGTGGGCGTAAATCACGAGTGGTAATTTGGTCGGCTGGTACGTGAGCTAGATCTTCACGACCAAGGTAGGTAACTGCTAATTCACGGAAAATGTAATCAATTACTGATGTACTCATTTTCACATGAGGATTACCATTCACCATACCACTTGGCTCAAATTTGGTGAATACAAACGCATCCACAAATTCTTCCAACGGAACACCATGTTGCAAACCAAGAGAAATCGAGATCGCAAAACAATTCAATAAACTTCGGAAAGCAGCCCCTTCTCGGTGCATATCAATGAAAATCTCACCAAGCTGACCGTTTTTGTATTCACCGGTTCGCAGGTATACACTTTGTCCACCAATTTTCACTTTTTGGGTATAACCTTCGCGCCGGAATGGAAGGCGTTGGCGACGTGCTACATATTTAGTGATAATTCGTTCAGCAATTTCAATCACTTTATCCTGTGCAACTGTCGTGGCCTGATCTACAACTTCTTCGTCGAGTTCGTCAAATACGTCAGCCATGCTATTCAGAGGTTGACTAAGTTTTGAACCATCACGATACAAGGCATTGGCTTTTAACATCATTTCCCATGAAAGCATGTAGGCATCCTTCATGTCTTCCACTGTTGCTTCGTTCGGTAGGTTGATGGTTTTTGAAATTGCACCCGACAAAAACGGTTGCCCTGCTGCCATCATTTTAATGTGACCTTTAGCAGAAATATATCTTGTACCAATTCGTCCACATTTATTTGCACAATCAAATACAGCCAGATGCTCTTCTTTTAAGAAAGGTGCTCCTTCAACTGTCATAGTACCGCAAACAAAATCGTTTGCAGCTTGAATTTGCTCTCGGCTGAAGCCAAGGTGCTTCAACATATCGAAAGAGAAGTCTGAAAGTTGCTCTTCGGTTATTCCAAGAACGTTCTTGCAGAAATCTTCACCAAGTGTAAACTGATTAAATGCAAACTTGATATCAAAACTACTTGGTAGTGCTGCTTCAATAGAATCAATCTTATCTGAAGTAAAGCCTTTAGCTCCCAGCGTTTCCGGATTAATAAAAGGACATCCTTCTAAGGTTGCAGCACCTTTCGCGTAATTGATAATGGCCTCAGAATCTTTTTGTGAATATCCAAGGTTTTTAAGCGCTGCAGGAACACTATTATTGATGATTTTGAAATATCCACCACCAGCTAGTTTCTTAAACTTAACCAGTGCAAAATCCGGCTCGATTCCGGTGGTATCACAATCCATCACCAAACCAATAGTTCCGGTTGGCGCTAGAACAGTTACTTGTGCATTGCGATATCCGTTTTTTTCACCAAGTTCCAATGCGGCATCTGACGTTTCCTGAGCTGCTTTTAACAGATAATCAGGACAAATAGCGGCATTGATACCAAGTGGTTTTACTGTTAAACCTTCGTACTGTGCCGGATTAACATTATAAGCTGCACGCCGGTGATTACGCATCACACGTAACATGTGCTCTTTATTTTTTACATATCCCGAAAAAGCGCCAAGTTCACCGGCAAGTTCTGCACTTGTTTCATACGCTTTCATGTGCATTATTGCCGTAATTGCACCTGTAGTTGCAACAGCTTCATCAGAATCGTAAGGAATACCCTGAACCATTAAAGCTGCACCAATATTGGCATATCCCAAGCCAAGTGTTCTGTACACATACGAAAGATCCGCTATTTCTTTAGATGGGAATTGCGCCATCAACACTGAAATCTCAAGAACAGTAGTCCAGATTCTGCTCGCAAACCGTAATGAAGCAACATCAAAAGTAGAATAACTCTCATCAGTAAAAAACTTCATCAGATTAAGAGAAGCAAGATTACAAGCAGTGTTATCCAGGAACATATATTCAGAGCAAGGATTACTTGCGCGAATTTCACCGTCTTCAGGGCAAGTATGCCATTCGTTAATGGTGTCATGATATTGAGTTCCAGGATCGGCACTTGCCCAGGCAGCATAAGCTATTTGATCCCACATCTCAGATGCCGGCATAGTTTTGCACGCTACAGGCTCTCTACCTTCTTTTGCTGCTTTTTCTTTTTCAACTCTCCAATACAGTTTCCATTCAGAATCGTCCTTAACAGCTTTCATGAAAGTGTTCGGTATGCGAACAGAATTATTGGAATTCTGTCCTGCTACGGTTGCATAAGCTTCTGAATTCCAGTCCGTATCATAGCTATCAAATTCAATATCTTTAAAGCCTTGTGCCGCTAGTTGGATTACGCGTTCAATGTAGTTCAACGGAACTTGATCCCTCTTAGCACCTCGAATTGCCTTGCCAAGATCTTTGTTTTTAAGAGGATCTCGACTCATTGCTCCATTAAATGTTCGACCTTCAATTTCTACGGGTATATGGCAAAGTTTTATAATTTCTTTAAGATGCTTTTGGGTGATTTTTGACCCGGCAACTAGCGCCGCAACTTTCTGTTCTTCTTTTACTTTCCAGTTGATATACTCTTCAATATCAGGGTGATCAAGATCCAAAGTCACCATTTTTGCAGCACGACGAGTAGTTCCACCAGATTTGATGGCACCCGCAGCACGGTCGCCAATTTTAAGAAAACTCATTAAGCCAGAAGATTTCCCACCGCCACTTAAAGGTTCATTAGAACCACGAATTGCTGAAAAATTACTTCCGGTACCTGAACCATATTTAAATAAACGAGCTTCTCGAACCCAGAGATCCATGATTCCACCTTCATTAACCAAATCATCATCCACACTTTGGATAAAGCAAGCATGCGGTTGCGGGTGGGTATACGAATCTTTTGAACGGGTTAATTTTTCGCTTTTGGGATCAACATAATAATGCCCTTGAGCCGGTCCGTTTATACCGTATGCCCAATTTAGACCGGTATTAAACCATTGTGGGCTATTTGGTGCAGCCATTTGATTAGCCAACATGTAGCATAATTCGTCATAGAAAACTTTGGCATCACTCTCGGTATCGAAATAATTGTTTTTCCAACCCCAGTATGTCCAACAACCAGCTAATCTACTAAAAACCTGTCGACTATCTACTTCATGAGAGAACCGCTTTTCTACTTCTGTATTCCTTAATTGATTTTCGTTTGCTACAGAACGTTGAAGCCATGTTGGTACGCCTTTTTCATTTACTTTTTTAAGTGATTGAGGTACACCTGCTTTTCTAAAATATTTTTGTGCTATGATATCGGTAGCTACTTGTGTCCAGCTTTCTGGCACCTGAACATTTTCCATACGGAAAACTTGAGAACCATCAGGGTTTTTTATTTCTGATGTTCGACTAACAAAAGTAATTTCATCGTAAGGTGTGTCCCAGTCGGATTTAGTGTAAAAGCGGGTAAATTTCATGGGCGTTGATCCATAATTATTTCTGATTAACCTTCAAATTATGCTTTGATTGACCCCGGATAATCTCGTCAAAACTCCTAAAGAAGTGCTACCAAAGATATACGCCCTTTTGTGTGCTCACAAATTAAATCTGCAATTCTTTTCCACAAATTAAATTACTTATCCACATTAAAAATTTCATAATGAAGTTAATCTTCTGTTAACATATTTATAATTATATAAAATAATTTATTTTTAAAATATATTATTGACAATTAATCAAATTTAGTAAGCTAAAACACCTAAAATAGCACTAATTTATGCCTTTTCAGTTATCCACATTTATGATTTACACTATTTAGATACTGCTATAATTAGTAATTTAAAATCAATATTTAAACAATTTAAATATAATATTTTTATCTAATTATTTATCGTATTTCTATCGAATTTATATAGTATTTATTTATATAATTTTATATGCAATGCATTTACTAATGACACTAAGTTCATTTCTGAAAAATATGTGGTGTAATGAAAAAAAGCCTTATTAATCTTCCCGAAAATAGATTTTGATTAATAAGGCTTCTGTAAAAAATTAACTTCAAATTTTAACGATTAAATATCGAATTGTATGCCTGCTCTGTAGTTACTTCCGGGTGTACTATATCCATAAACTTCAAAATAATCGACGTTAAGTAAGTTTTTAAGATTAACGAAAACATTGAATCGCTTGAAACTGTAATTTATCGTGGCATTTATTAACATGTAGGCTTCAAGTTGTACATTTGTTGAAACAAAAGTGGTTGGATTAAAAAACAGATCTGTCCTTTCCCCTATATATTCACCAGAAATTGAAATTGACAAGTCGGTTTTTAAATTTTTATTAGCAGTGAAACCAATATTATGACGTGGTCTTCGCAATAAATTGTCATCAGACCCTGTGTCTGTTATCCTACTCCCGTCTAAATAATTATAAAATGTGGATAACTCGAATATTGGATTTAACCACTCAATCATAAGCTCAACCCCTTTGTCATTTTGTTCCTCTGAATTAACATAACCCGTCTCAAATCCGGCATATAAAATCAAATCTTCAACGTCTCTTGCAAAGTAAGTTGCTTGTACTTGAAGTTGATCATCGAAGAGGTACAATTTACCTCCAATATCAAATGTGGCACTTTTTTGCGGTTTTAAGAGTGGGTTTGATCCGAATGGACCAAAAAGTTCATTCAAAGTGGGCGATTTGAATCCGGTACTGTATGAGATCAACATCTTAACGGACTCATTTACATTAAAGACTGGAGCTAAGTTGTAAGTTATATTTGAGCCGAATTCAGAATGTTGATTGACACGAAAACCTAGTTCTGCTATTAATCCAATATCACTTGTCAAAAAAGTTGAGACATAAGGACTGAAAATTGAATTTCCGGCATCGAGTCCACCCAATTGATAATCTAACTTTTGATGATTAAAACCGGCTAATAGACGATGTCCACCCTCAAAATTGTAGTAACCAAATATATCAGCATTCAATAATTGAGCACTAGGATTAAATGATCCAAAGGCATCGATGAATTCACGTTCTGTCTCAGTATAAGTTACCACTCCTTTAAAAGAATAATCATTTTCATCGAATTGAAACTTAGAACCAAAATTCAGGAATGTTGATTTAAACGTGTTATCAGCATCAGTAAATGCACCATTATCATATTTTCCTTCGAAATTACTCCCATTTACAATAGGTTGGAAGCTGAGTCCATTTATCAAAGGAATATCAAAAGTAGCCGAGAAAGAATTTTGTGAAAAACCATCATTATCGAATAAAGTAGATTTTGCCTGTTTAGCAGCATCCGAAATTCCTTCAATATCACGAATTGAACCATTGATTGAATATCCAACTCCTGAGAGGGTTCCGGATATTCCTAATTCATAATTTTGATCATTATAACTACCAAAGGAAGTTCTTCCGCTAATCGAATATTCCTCATTCGTTGATTTTCTTGTAATGATATTTATAACACCAGCAATTGCATCAGAACCATAAAGCGTAGACATGCTACCTTTTACAATTTCAACTCGCTCAATATTTGCCAGCGATAATAATCGTAGATCCAGTGCGCCGCCTTCCGAAGACGGATCACTCACCGGATAACCGTCAATTAGTATCACTGAATATTGCGAACCTGCACCTCTTAGATATACTGCTTTGTCTTTTCCGGGATTGGAATTAGCACCATTAATTAATAAGCCGTTGCGTTGCTGCAATAATTGAGATACATCATTCGCCCCTGATCTACGAATTTCATCTCTTGATATTATGTCTACTACTTTAGTTGTTAACCTTTCCGTTGTTTCAACTTTTGAAGCTGTAACAACAATTTTTTTGAGTGTAAGTGAGTCAGCTATTTGTGCATTTATCTGTACAGAGAAAATCCATAAATAAATTAATGTGAAAATTATACTTTTCATTGATGTAGAGAAATTTAAATTCAGTAATCGGGTCTATATAATTTTGACATAATTACTGTCAATGATGCCTTTATCCCGAAAGCTTCACCGAAATTTAGTATTGGCAGGTCTCCTGACTTGTCTAGTTGTAGTCGCCTTCCCATTCGCCGTTTTTGTGAACAGTGGCATGAATTGAACTACAATACTTACATTGACTTACAGTTGCGGGTACAGCTCCGGTTCTACACCGGATTCCCTATTCTTCCTCGAAAGGAACCAGTACGTTTCAGTTGTTGAAAGTATAATCCTTTCGCATACAATGAAAAAATAAAATTAATACTTAATCACCATTAAACAGTGACGATAAAATTCAGTAAACTAATTCAGGCTTTACCAAACTATATATGTGGATAATTTAACTTTTTCAAAGGCTCAGCTACTCCTTAAGATTTTTTCGCAAAAAAACGAGGACTTAAATATTCAGCTCCATAATGCTTTAGAATGGTCTACGGAAGCATTAGGTATGGAGTTAGGGATAATCAGTCATATCCAAAATGAAACTTACACAATCAAGAAATTTTGGCCTCAATCTGATGCTTTAGAGGCTGAGCAAAAGTTCGATCTAAAGAACACATATTGCAGCTTGGCTATTGAAAAAGATGATGTGTTTTCGGTCAATTATATGGGTGAAAGCGAATATAAAGAGCATGATTGTTATAAAACATTTCAGCTAGAATCTTATATAGGAAGACCTTTTCATCTGGATGGATCATTATATGGTACGGTAAACTTCTCTAGTTCACAGCCAAAAATCACCGCGTTTTCAGAAGATGATAACATGTTTGTTCGCTTACTATCAGGCTGGGTAACATCCACCATTCATCGAATAAATATTGAAGAACAATTAAAAGAAGAACATAGGTTATACAAAATTATTTCAACCAACAGTGCTGAAATGATTTGCATTCATGAATTAGACGGCACTTACACCTTCATTTCGCCTTCAGTTAAAAACTTATTGGGATATAGTCCAAGAGAGCTGATTGGTCAAAATCCATATCGCCTTTTTCACCCGGATGATTTAGAACGAATCTCTGAGGAATCGCATAAAAGTGCTCTTAAGGGAAATTCTTACCCTAGCGTTGAGTATCGGATTAAAAAGAAAAACGGAACTTATATTTGGTTTGATACGGCAACAGAACCTGTTACAAATGAGGAAGGCGAAGTAATTGCCTTGCAAACGACCTCGCGAGAAGTTAGCGAACGAAAAAGACTAGAGTTGTTATTTAGACAAGCTCAAAAAATGAATAATGTTGGTGGTTGGCAATTCAATTTGCAAACAGATGAACTGTTCTGGACTGAGGAGGTATATAACATTTACGAGTTAGACCCCACAGAAAAAATAACGTTTGAACAAGCACTTAGCTATTACCCAATGCAATCGCGTAAGAAAGTTAAGCACGCGATGAAAAAAGCAATTGAAAATGGGGAAACTTATGACTTAGAACTTCCATTCAATACAGCTAAAGATAATTCAATCTGGATACGTTTAATTGTTAAAGCTGAGTTTTTAGGGATGGAAGCTGTAGAACTCTATGGCTCTTTTCAGGACATCACTGCGAAAAAACGGATTGAAGAATTGTTCCGTGACTCCCAGAAAATGGCTAGCGTTGGTGGTTGGGAATATGAATTGGATAGTGGAAAATTATATTGGACTGATGAAGTTTATAGAATTCATGAATTACCGATTGGTACAAAAGTATTTGTGGAAGATGGATTAAGTTATTATCCGGAAGGTGGACCAAGAGAACAATTGCAAGCAGCATTGGATCACACAATTGCCACCGGCGAAGAATATGATTTGGAATTACCTTTTATAACTGCAAAAAAGAACAATATTTGGGTACGGGCAATTGGGCATGCAGAACTGGTAGATGGGAAAGCAGTAAAACTGCGAGGTGCCTTCCAAAATATTACTGAGAAAAAACTTAATGAGGAAAAGATTAAGTCACAGCTTGAACAATTAAGTCAACTAAAAACAACTCGGGAAAAGCTGTACGCAATTATAGCCCATGATCTAAGAAATTCAATTTTTGGGATTACAGGCTTATTAGAATTAATTCTTGATGAGGCTAAGGCTAATGAAATAGATATTGAGGATTTATTTTATAAGCTAAGTTTAATTCAAATGTCAGCCGACTACAGCTATAAATTACTCGAAAATATGCTTACTTGGGTGAAATTACAGTCCGGAATGTTAGAATTGAGACCTCATGCTTTTAATATACATACCACATTAGACACTTCGCTCGACTTACTACGACCAGCGCTAGATTCAAAGAAAATAACAATTAATCAAATTGTGGAAGTTGAATCTCACATCATAGGAGATCCTAATCTCATCTCAACTATTCTCCGCAATGTGATAAACAACGCTATTAAATTTTCCGAGCCGGAAGGTAATATTGATATTAAGATTGAAGATCAAAGCGAAGATAATATCTCCATTTCAATCAAAGATCATGGCATTGGCATGGATGATAAAACCATAAAGAATTTATTTAATTCTGAAATACGACCTCAGACAGAAGGAACCATGAGAGAAAAAGGTTCGGGATTAGGATTAATTTTGGTTAAAGAATTAGCTGAACTGCATCATAGTCATGTCAAAGTAAATTCTGAACTTGGAAATGGATCTGAATTCACTATTACAATACCAAAAGAATTTAATTCATATTAAATTCACTCCATTTTTGTAAGTGATTAGTAGATGATTGTTAAACCAACTAATTAGCTTGAAAAAAGTAGCTTACATAGTTTTAATCTTTGCTGTTTCTCTCAATTTCGGTTGTGCAATTCAACAATATGCACCCCAAAAAAGTGTGTTCTCATTTAATTTTGAACAAACGCGTTATGAGATTGTATCGTTAAACACTTCTAGTGGTGAAGGAACCAATCTAATTTCAGAATTAACTGAAAGTGATATAAAAAATGTAGCTCGAGATATTAATCAGGACGGCACAATTGACATCGTTATCAAAGGGTCTCTTTCAATTGAAGAATTTGATGTAATCTATAAAGCAGGTATCGAATCCGCCCGAAAAACAGGTAATTATCAAGAACGTATATCATTACGCCGCTTTGAATGGACATTTGAGCAGTTTGAATTACGAGTTACTACCTATTTCGTTTCTGAAGATGACGTAAATAATGTCTTTTTTATACTATCTAATACAGACCGTACCGAACATTTATTTACTGATCGTTTTGCCGATGGTAAACTTGATAATACTGATAAGGGATCTATAAATTTCGTACGAGCTCAACAATTGTACGAAATGACACTCATTATGGGCTTGGCTGAAAAGCGAATTTCATTTGACGATATCAAATACATCGTACTTGAAAAACCAATTCCAATTTCCCAAAGAAGTTACAATGACTTCTCCCCGAAAAAATGAGTCATTCCAGGTTCCATCAGGCGTGTAATCCGGCTGATGGTTAAGAGAAAACATAGTTGGGCTTCATCAGGCGGGCAATTCATCGCTTAATAGAATTCATACAAATACATCAAAATCTCTTCGTGGATGGCGTCGATAGGACGAACTTTGCCGATAAAGTTATTTGCAGCCAAGCTTACAATTAATGTATCACCAGATGCTGTTTCAAAGTAACCACTCAATGTTCGAACCCCACCCACATAACCCGACTTCCCCTTAAAATTATTGTATAACGGCGTTCCCTTCATTCGATGCGCAACGGTGCCATCAATTCCAGCAATCGATAAACTCTTATAAAAGGCATCAAATTCTGAATGATCCTGCATCTTCACTAAAAAATCAGACAGAATACTGGTTTTGGTAAAATTTCCTGATGCCATCCCTGATCCATCTTTCATAAACACATTGGTAGTATCAACCTCCATCCTCCCCAAAAAGTGACGCACTTCATCGATTCCGTTTTCGAAAGTGCCTGGAATTCCCTGCTTCTCCGCAGCCAAAGTTTTTAGCAACATTTCGGTATAAAAATTGTCGCTTTCTTTGTTGGTCCATTCTATGAGTTTGTAAAGTGCTTCGGAAGTATGCGTTGCTAAAATTGGATTCGTGTCCCAGTAATCCGAGATGTTAGCTGTTTGAGTTTCAAACTCCCCTGAGGTCTTTATACCGTTTCTATTTAGGTAATTATCAAAGCTTTTTAAAAAGAACATTTCAGCTTCTGAAATTGCAAGTGATTCTTCCTCCAAATATCCTTGAGGTAGCAAACTACCTAGATGAATCTGATTTTTACCCAAGTACTTAAGATAATCTTCATCATACTTTGTATTAGAAGAAGCAATGATTTGTCGATTAAAGAAAGTCACATAATCGGTATTTTCCGGAAACCAAGAGATTGCGGGGGTCTCGCCAATTTCTCCATTTGCATCCACAATCAAATCAACGGCATTATTATTAAAAGAAAGCGGACTTATTTCTACCCCGTAGTAAAAACTCAAGTCTTCCCAATCCCAACCTTTTGGGAAAGTCTGATCATCGAAATAACTGACGTCTGCAACCAAAGCTCCTTTTATTTCTTCTACTCCTTTTTCCCTTAACTGATTAAACAAGGATCTAAATACAAACTCTCGGTCTTCCTCGTACATGATACCGGAAATACTCGGGTCTCCAACCGCTCGAAAAGTTAAATCACCTTCCCAGATTCCATCAACTAATATACCAACGCTATATATGCTGGTAGTAAACCTGAAATCCGACCCCAATCCATCCAAAATAGCCGCGGTCGTAAACAACTTTTGATTGGATGCCGGAATAATCAAGTGATCAGAATTATACTCTTCCAGTAAATTGCCTTGTACATCACGAATGGAAACAGACCAAAATGCGCCGGTTTCTTTTCCTTTTTTTATAATGGAGGTAACGTCTTGAGCATTAAGTATTTGCGCAGCTAAAAGAAATATGATGGTAAATAAGCTGCAACGTTGTTTGATCATAAAAATTTAGTGAACGAAATACTTTTCTTCTTCTTCCTGAAATGCCTCAATGATAACTTCTGATGTCTGTGAATTCAAAATTTTATCATGGAAAGAAGCGCTGTTCATTAACCTTGAAATTCGACTCAACAATTTGATATGCTGTGAATGATTACTGTTGGGACCAACCAATAAGAAAATTATTTGAACAGGTTCATTGTCTATTGAATTAAAATCTAGTGGGGATTCGAGCCGAGCTAAGGCTGCATAATTTTGATCTACCGATGTTGTTTTGCAATGTGGAATTGCCAACCCTTTTCCCACCCCAGTCGACATTATACGCTCTCTCTCAAAAACCGACTCCCGAATTGATTCAACCGTGTCCGCATCCAACTTCCATCTTAGAGTATCAATCAACTCATTTATCACCTGCTTTTTGTTCTCGGATTTCAGGTTTGATAAAACCGTTTTTTCATCAAGCATGGTAAATAGATTCATAGATTTAGCTGACATCAATTTATGATTATATGGATCAATTTCGAAGATTTTAATATACTCAGCTGCTACTGAATCAACCAACGCTAAATTTTCTATTTTAAAAAATTTTTGCTCTGTATTTAGTTTCACTGTGCTTAGCTACCTCTTTTTCTTTAAACACAGAGCGAATTTGTTTCTATTACAAGTATTGTAATTATTTGTTGCTACATCAATTGTATTCAAACATAATCCGGAAATCAATTAATCTATATCACCCTGCATCAACAAAATGTTGGTTATATCTTTTATCGGCATATTTCTTATCAATTGTAAATCAGCAAATGAATCAAGCTTAATTTCTGAGATTTCTACTCGAATTATTTACACACAAGAATTTAATCATGCCCAAAAATTCTCAACTGATTCCCATGATGAAAAATGTAATTTCAATCGACCAAAATGAAGTCATTGCCTGTTAGCAAATGTAGTTCCTTTCTTTTTTTTATTCGATTTGAGAGAGTCGATAAATCAAGAAAAGGGAATATTCATATTTTAAAAACATTTACTCAATTGTTAAACCTTGATGTTTAGAACTACCAAATTCTGATGGACTCTTCTATTGTAAGAGGGCTCACATCCTTCGAAAAATAAATCAATCAATTTTTTTTAAGATGCACCCTATAGCTATACAAATATCTGCATCTATTCTTGATAAATACCTGAAATGAACGTCATTTTTAATTTGAATCTCCGTAAACTCTAAAATGGACTGGATCATTACATCAATAGCGGTTTTCAAGAAGGATTTGCGTATCGAATTTCGAACAAGATTCGCTGTAAACATGGTTCTGGCTTTCGTTGTTGCCTCTCTTTTGCTCATTCTATTTACACTACGAGCTCAAAGCTTGGCACCAACGGCAAAAAGTGGTTTAGTTTGGATCATCATTCTTTTTGCAGCCCTATCAGCATTAGGCAGAAGTTTTATCAGTGAAACAGATAAGGGCACGTATGATTTGCTTCGAATTTATGCATCCGGAATAGTTGTTTACTTAGGAAAACTATTTTATAACACCGTGTTTTCACTATTTATCAACACTACTACTTTTATAATTTATATGTTCTTGATGGATATTAGTATTCAATCGATACCGGCGTTCATCATTATGTTAGTGTTAGGCACTCTGGGTCTTAGTTCTGTGTCAACAATGACAGCTGCTATAGTTTCGCAAGCAGATAGAAAAGGAGCTGTATTTTCAGTGTTATCTCTTCCACTTTTTATCCCACTGATATTGTTATTAACTCGAATTACCCGTGCTGCTTTTATCGATGGAAATCTTGAAGCTTTTTCCGGTGATGTACTGGCTTTAGTTGGCTTTTGCGGCGTTACAATTACCGCAGGTGTACTACTATTCGATTTTATTTGGGATGAATAATGCAGTTTAAATTTGGAAATAGAAGATTAGTAGGTCAGAATCGAGCAAGAGATCAGATTTCAAGAATTTTGGGATCTGAGCGAATAGGACATGCTTATTTACTATCGGGTACTCGCGGAAGTGGAAAAACAGCTTTCGCTTTAGCGCTTGCTGAAGCCATTAATGGTGTCGATCATTTATCAGATTTAGGTGAAAATCGAAGTTCAAAATATTCAAGTTGGTTTTCTCACCCAGACATCCATGTATTTATCCCCAAACCAACGTCTGCTGACATCTCAGAACTTCGTGCGAGGCTCGAGTTGCTTGCGACCGACCCTTATGAAATTGTCAGTTTTGCGCAAAGGCCATTTTTAAGTAAAGAAGCAGGTCTAAAGAATTTACAAGCATTTTACCCGGTTGATTATTTCAGAGATGAAATTAGACCCATTGCTAGATTGCGACCCAACGAAGGAAATCGAGTGGTCATTGTTATGACACAGGTCGAGACTATGAGAAAAGAAACTGCAAATGCATTTCTTAAACTGTTAGAAGAGCCAAGCGACCGCTTGATGTTTATCCTCACTACATCAAGTTATGAGAGCTTATTACCAACAATAACATCAAGATGCCAGCATATTCCACTTGGTACTCTTACCACGGAAGATGTGAGGTATGGCCTTATATCCATTGATGGACTAAATGAAGAGGATGCGAACTATCTTGCAAGAGTATCGAATGGAAATTATGCCTCTACACGTTTTTATGATGTTGATAGATTACGAGCAGATCGCGAAAATGTCGTTAACTTTTTGAGATTTTCTTTTAGTCAGGGTGCTATAGAATTATCAAAAATAACTCAAAACTGGCATAGTTCTTTAAATATAGAATCATTGGTTTCACTAACTAATTTGATGGAAATGTATTTACGTGATCTCATGATTTATCGCGAAACAGAAAATTCTGAGCTCATTACAAATGTGGATCAAATAGAATCAATCTCGAAATTTGTGAAGGCACTTGAAAATGCCCGACTTGAAGACATGATTCATGAATTAGACGCAACACGACCGATGCTGCGTCAGAATGTATCACCGAAACTAATATTTACTGTACTTAGTCTTCGCTTTTCAAATTTAATGAGAGGTGTTGACCCATATATTTCAAATCAGGATTCCTGGAAGCATCTACCAGCATATACCGCATGAATTCACTGAAATTCTATAAAATGCAAGGAGCTGGCAACGATTTTGTTGTAATCGATAATCGAAGTATGTCATTAAAAATCAATGAGATTATTGCTTTAACTCCAAGACTTTGTGATCGAAGATATGGTATTGGTGCTGACGGAATTCTTGATCTGGAACAACCACAGATTGAAGGTGTTGATTTCACAATGGTTTATAGAAATGCTGACGGTAGCGATGCAGGAATGTGTGGGAATGGAGCTCGTTGTCTGGCCATGTTTGCAGCGCATCATGGAATGCAGAGTTCATTGAAATTTAATGTACACGATGCAATTTATATTGCTGATGTAAATAAAAAAGAACATTTAGTTTCAGTTTATTTCCCCGATGTAGCCTCACCGAAAAGAATTAAGATTGGAAATAACAAGCTGATTCAGTTGTACCCCGGAACAGAGCATGTTGTTTGTGTGGTTAACAAGCAACGGTTAGAAGAAGACGATTACTTAATTAAAACAGGAAGAAATTTACGGTACTCAGAAGCACTTCATCCAACAGGATCAAATGTTAATTTTATTACCCTGAACTCCGATTCCTCAATTTCGTTACAAACTTATGAACGTGGTGTAGAAAACCTTACTCTGGCGTGCGGAACAGGTGCGATTGCCTCCGCAATTGCGTCTCATCAATTAACAAATATAAAAGCAGATACATATTCCAAAACAGTACACGTTAAGGGTGGGCAATTAAACGTAAGATTCAAATTCGATCAAAGTACAAACACGTATCATCAAGTTGCTCTAACCGGGCCGGCCAAATTTGTTTATGAAGGTTTCATTCATATTTAAACCAATTATTTTAACACTAGCAGTGCTTTTGTTTTCTTGCGATTCAAGCCTACCGTTGATCGAATCTCCTTTTAAAAGAATAGAAACAGAACAATCACTTTTATTAGTTCCTGCTCAAATCCCACTACCAAATAGTATAAAAGGCGTTCAGTTTTTTCGAAAAAACTATCCCGGTAGTCCTCCTATTATTCGCCTCAGCACGGACGATCAATTACAACTTCGTTTTGATGAGTTATCCTCTTTAAGTGGTCAATTTGTGGTCACATTTACACATTACAATCAAGATTGGGAAGAATCGGGGTTAGCTGATATTTGGACGTATGAAGGAATTAATGAACAAGCCATATTAGGCGGTCAATTAAACTCCCAGTCTAAACCAAATTATTTTTCCTATCAGTACCGGTTTCCAAATCGCAATATTGATTTTCTTGTGAGCGGAAATTATCAGATTACTGTTTCAGATTACGAATCAGGTATAAACCTATTTAGTCTTCCATTTTTTGTAACCGAAAATGCCGGTGAACTTGAACCAAGTATTGAAACATTTTTCAACGCAGGGCCACTTGGTGCTGCAATGGATCAAATTAAAGGTACCTATTTCTATCCTGATTTTATTGAATTTCCACAATTTGACCTGAGTTATAAAATTACCCAGAATCGTTTTTGGAAAAATGCTATAAATCCAAATCAAACTAATTTTATTGACGAGGGAAAGACCTCTTTTCGGTTGACACGGGATCAGTTTTTACCCTCCTATATCGAATTTAATTCGCTTGACCTTCGTAGGCTTAATCTTCAAAATCCACAAATATTTGGTTACGAGCGAGCTGAAATTCCTGAAAGAGTGATTCTAAGAAATGATTATTTTAATTTTTCCAGTGATCTGCGAACTATCACAGAAACCGGATTTGGCAGGCCGATCCTAAACACCGAAGCACGCATTTTAATAGTCGAATTTAGGTATGAAACTCAGGGTGCTTTGCCACGAAATTCAAATATTTATCTGCTGGGTGATTTTAATCAATGGACCATAGAAGAACGTTCCAAATTAGTCTATGATAAAGCTGAAGGACTTTTTAGAGTAGATGCATTAGTTAAACAAGGGATCTACAATTATGCATACGCAGTTATAGAAGATGGAGAAATTAATCAGTTAATAAATCTGGAATCTTTAACTAAGAAGCCTCAGGAATATGCAAGTTTTGTGTACTACAGAGATCCGCGATTACAATATGACCGTTTGTTGAATACCAGAATTTTCTATTCAGACTAATCAGAAATCAATACCTATGGAGAAATAGTGA
>Ga0316205_10001524_pt1 | contig 28429 bp, 27 predicted proteins | sample 3monthpyrite_MG_FD_204941 | JGI IMG/M metagenome (GOLD analysis project Ga0316205, IMG submission 204941) | Microbial mat bacterial communities from mineral coupon in-situ incubated in ocean water Damariscotta River, Maine, United States -... | ecosystem: Environmental > Aquatic > Marine >...
TGCTCGATGCAGCGACCGCAGGTCTGGGCGTTATTCGTCACCCAGCTTTTATTGCCTATGAAGAAATTGCTGCGGGAAAACTTGTTCCGATTCTGCAGGAGTATGCGGCGGAGTCAGTCAACGCTTACGCGATCTATCCACCAACAAGACATTTGTCTCAGCGGGTAAGACAATTCGTTGATTTCCTGGTAGAACGGTTTGAGGGTAAACCTTATTGGGAAGAGTGCTTGCAATAAGTGGGGGCAGTACCCTTTAAATTTTGTTTTGATCGTTACAAATGACTATATGCTTGAAATGGCGTACTTCAAGATAAAAGCTGTGTACCCGTTGTAGATAAGGTGTTACGTACGTTAATTGGGTAGTTATTTGTATTTATCAATATCCTTCCAACTAACATTAGTTGGGGTGCGAATCCATTCAAAGGAACGCGCAATGATGCTGCGTTTTATTTTCTTTTTATAAATTTCTTTTTCAATGATGGGAGCATCAACAGGTGATTCAGTCGATAGACTGGTGGGTGTGAATGCTATTTTGTGATCTTCTTCTAACCCCATCTCTATTATTTCAAAGACAATAGGTAAATTGTCGAGTGGTTTACCTGCGAGCAGGTGGTCCAGATTCTTTTGCAGGGAATCGAGTGTGGCTTCCATTTCTTCTTTCACAACGTCGGGAGTGCTTGGGTTATCAAGGACGCTGTTGATGGTTTTTTCCATGACGACGATTTCTGTATGTATTCTTTTTCGACATTTCTTTTCTTTATTATGTAGGACTGAAATTTTCTCAACAATAATCTCTTCAGAGATAACCAGCGCGAGTTCTTGTGTCTTGATGCCTCGTTCGCGAAGTAATAGCCGAATGACAACGGCTGTTTGAGATTTTCTGCGAAAGTCTTCTAGTTCCTGATGTATGTTTTCATGAATGACATCAAGGGTTGATGAGCCTGAGTTATGTTCACTGAGGTTGCGTTCACCCGCATCAACGATTTCGATGAGTTTTTGTATCGCGCCGTTGATATATTTATCGAGTATCTCGAGTGATTTCTCGAGTTTGCCATTTGGTTGGCTACTAATACTGGTTTTTAGCGCATCATATTTCTTTAAATAGGATGATGATATTTGTGATGTGGGTTTACCCAGTAACAACACGGCCTGAAGACCGTGTTGCAGACGACTTACCGCCAGACTGATTTTGACAATTTCTTCCAGCGCCGAGCGCTGTTCAGAAATTAATGCCAGTTTGTCACTCGAACTACTGCCATGAGTTCGTGGCGAGTCTGCATCGTCTTCAATTTCTCTCATAGGCTGCTATGAATAATTCCAATCCAGACTTTAGCGGGGAAAAAGCTTTTGGCCGCCCATGAATCCCATTTTTTAGATAAACCTTGAGCTTGAATCTCTTCAAGCGAAAGTCCTTTCTCTTTCATGGCCTTCACTTCTGCAGAAGTTTCAACCAGCATGTCATGGAAGGCTTGTAGGTCTGCTTTGTTTGATAGTGGACCATGGCCGGGGATGATCTTGGTTTTATCATTAACCATACCTAGAATAGTTTTTACATTCTTTGCCATTGTTAAGACATTGCCACCGTGGTCGACATCAACAAAGGGAAAGAAACCCGAGAAGAAATGGTCACCCATGTGAACAATATTTGAGTCCTTAAAGAAGACAACGGAGTCTCCATCAGTATGTCCACCAGGGAAATGCACTACCTTGAGTTCTTCACCATTAATATGCATTGACATGCGTGTTGCATAGGTGAGTGATGGCAGGGCATGTTCAGGGTAGGGTTTGGAAACCATTTGAAATAATTTTATTTCTTGAGTCGTTGATAGTCGTTTTCGGACATTATCATGGGCAACGATTTGGGCATGGTGACCCAGTGCCTCATTCCCCTGTGTGTGGTCGCCATGCCAGTGGGTATTAATTAAGTAGCTCAGTTTTTCTACGCCACCATGTTTAGCTAGTTCGGTTTTAAGCGCGCCAGACATTACCTTGTAGTCGGCATCAATCAGCAATAGGCCGTCTTTGCCTTTGAGCAAGCCAAGGTTGCCGCCTTTGCCTTGTAGCATGTAGATATTGTCTGTCAGCTGAGTTGACTTAAAAACAGGTGATTTGGTGTGATGATTGTCAGCACTGCCGATATTAGGCGCGAGTAAAACAAGCGCAGCAGTAGTACATAGCATGGCATTCTTAAATGTATTCATTGTGAAGATTCCTTTTCTGTGTGACTCGGCACACTAATTGTCTATATACGGTAACAATATTATAAGAGTGTGAACTTTACTACCACTGCTGTGCCAATGTTGTGTATTCTTCAGAACTGACTATGCAAACTATTATCTCTATATCGAACGTTTCCAAGACTTACGCCAGTGGTTTTCATGCCCTGAGCGATGTGAGTTTGGATATTATGGCAGGTGAAATATTGGCTTTGCTTGGGCCGAATGGTGCAGGTAAGACGACCTTGATCTCGATTATCTGCGGAATTGTCAATGCGAGTTCCGGAACAGTGGTCGTTGATGGCCACGACAATGTTAGCGATTACCGCGCAGCACGAGCTTTGATTGGTCTGGTTCCACAAGAGTTGACCTTGGGTGCATTTGATACGGTGTGGAACACGCTAAGTTTTAGCCGAGGTCTGTTTGGTAAGAAACCTGATCCTGCTTACCTCGAGCAAGTGTTAAAGGACTTGTCATTGTGGGACAAGAAGGACGATATGTTGATGACGTTGTCGGGTGGCATGAAGCGGCGGGTGTTAATTGGTAAGGCACTTTCACATGAACCATCAATTCTGTTTCTAGATGAGCCTACTGCCGGTGTGGATGTCGAACTACGCAAGGATATGTGGGCCTTGGTACGTCGGTTACGTGAATCAGGAGTAACTATCATACTCACTACTCACTATATTGAGGAGGCAGAGGAAATCGCCGATCGTGTAGGAGTAATAAACAATGGCGAATTGTTAGTGGTTGATGACAAATTGGCATTGATGCACAAGCTGGGTAAACGACAATTAATGGTAGAACTTGATGAGGCAATTGATACGATTCCGTCATTACTTGCTGAGTGGGAACTAGAATTATCTGCCGAAGGTAAGCAGCTTATATACACCTATGATCCACATAAGCCTCAAACGGGTGTGGCTGCGCTTTTAAGTGCAGTCAATGAAACAGATTTACTGCTAAAAGATATTAATACATCGCAAAGTTCCTTAGAAGATATTTTTATTGATTTGGTAAATAGAAAATCATGAATCTAAACGCCATCAGAGTTATTTATAAATATGAAATGCTGCGCTCGTGGAAGACAATTTTGCAAACATTTGCCTCGCCAGTTATTTCTACAGTCCTTTACTTTGTCGTGTTTGGTGCGGCGATTGGTTCACGTATTGAGCAGGTCGAAGGGGTTTCTTATGGTGCTTTTATTGTACCAGGCTTGATTATGCTTGCGTTATTAACCCATAGCATCGCGAATGCCTCTTTTGGTATTTTCTTTCCGAAATTCACTGGTACTATTTACGAACTCTTATCTGCACCGATCTCATTTGTCGAGATAATGATCGGTTATGTAGGTGCTGCAGCGACGAAGTCATTTATTATAGGAATGATTATTCTGGGTACTGCCGGTTTCTTTGTACCGCTAGAGATCGCTCATCCTTTTTGGATGTTGGCATTTTTAATATTAACCTGCATCTCATTCAGCTTGTTCGGTTTTATTATTGGTCTCTGGGCAATTGATTTTGAGAAGCTGCAACTCATCCCTTTATTGGTGATTACTCCATTGGTCTTTTTAGGCGGCAGTTTTTATACGATAGATATGTTGCCACCTGCATGGCAGACAGTGACTTGGTTTAATCCCGTCGTTTATCTCATAAGCGGTTTTCGTTGGAGTTTCTTCGAGGTATCAGACGTGAGCGTTTTCGTGAGTCTCGGCATGGTATCGGCATTTTTATTGATTTGCTTGACTACCGTATGGTGGATGTTTAAGTCTGGATATCGATTAAAGCAATAAAAATTCGTACCTTTAATATGTATTTCGCTGACAGGGTTAACTTCCTGACGCAGAGAGAATATCACTCACGACCCTAATCCACATAATACCGACGGCGACATAAGCCGCAAAGAATACAGTTAAGCGATGAATTATGTTGTTATAAGCGATATGCACCAGAGTATGGACAATGCGTAGCCCAACAAAGACCCATGCGAGTATGACCAAGGTTTCATCAATGTGTTGGCTTGCAATGGCGATGGCGACAATGGCGTAAAAAAATGTAGGAACTTCAAATAGATTGCTGTAATTATGCTCCAGCGCTTCATGCCGTTTGGGTGGTTTGCCGCCTTTATTTAATTTGAAATAGCCGGGGTGAACGGCACCTGTTCTGACTAAATAGAAACGATAGAATACGAGAAAGAGGCTAACAATATAAGTAAGGCTTACCAGTACAGCAGTAGGAATGATTAATGTGGCCGTATCCATCGACGAGACTCCTTGTCTTTTATTTGTCGTGTAGTATAGCGGGAAATGAATTTGTTGGTAGGGCGAAATTTTAGGCAGAAATTAATTCAACCCAGAATGTACTGCCTTTGCCTGGCTTGCTGTTGACACCAATATTTCCGCCCATTGAATTAAGAAGTTCTTTAGTCACCATTAAGCCGATCCCCGCGCCTTCGATCTCGCTTGTTTTACCAAGACGCTCAAAAGGTTGGAATAATTTATTAATATCTTGGTTACTAATACCATAACCAGTATCACTGATGTTGATGCGAGTTGTTTTTTCTTTGCTTTCAATTGAAATAAGAACATTGCCATCTTTCTTGTTGTATTTTATTGCGTTGGATATCAGGTTTATGAATATTTGGCGTAAGCGTACAGGGTCAGCGTGTACGTAGAATTCAACATCTTTGATGGTATTGATGCTGATATGCACGCCATATTTGTTTGCCATTGGTTTTGATAAAGAAATAGACTCATTTAATATTTTAATGAGACTTATTTTTTTCATTTTAAGATTAATATTTCCAGATTCGATAGAGCTCAAATCAAGGATTTCGTTCACCAAGTGAAGCAAGTGATTTCCTGCAGCATTAATTTCATTTACATTTGTTTTTTGTTGTTCGGTAAGTGTGCCATTGAGATTTAGCTCAAGCAGTTGGCCAAAACCAAGAATGGCATTAAGCGGGGTTCGGAGTTCGTGACTTATGGTTGAAAGAAACTCTGTTTTAACCTTGTTTATATTCTCGGCATTGATTCTTTTTCTTCGTTGTTCTTTAAGTAGTCGGGTGTAAATTAACAGCATTGCAAGAGAGAATACGATAATAAGCCCCATCACAATAAAGATAGCAATCAGGTTTTGCTTTTCTAGTTCAACAATTTCATTGGCTGTTTTTTCTATTTGCTTTGCCAATCCCAGATTATAACTATTTAATTCTTGAAGTATATTGTCACTAATTGGTTTCAGATTTTCTTCCATAAAACGAAGATCGCGACGCCAGCGTTTACTCAGATGAGTGTTTATAACTTTGGGTAATGATGTAAGCCATTCTTGCTGGTTTTTGTCTGCCGTGAGAATAAAATGTTGTATTTCAATATCAAAATCGTTAACGCGTCCAAAGATATCATTCCATTCTTTTTTGAATTGTTCGGCTTGAATAAGTGTGGCCTGTTCTGATTGCTCACTTCGTAGTAGCAAGAGTGCACGAAAGGTAGTGATCAGTCGTAGCCAACGATTTTGCACGGACTGAATTTGAATAATAAGGTCTTTATTCAAAACGTCATATTGAGATAATGCTTCAATGGCGTTAGATAAATTAGACATAACACGATAATGTTGCCTAGACTGATCGATGTTCGACGTAAAAACACCCTCAATAACGCCGCGGTAATCTTGGCGTACCATTCTTAACGGCGCAAGGTTCTGTGTGTAGTTTTTTACTTGCATTCTGATGTTTTTGACTAATGCTAGTTGTGTGTCGTTTTGAGCATGGCTGGGTATGTATAGTTTTTCGGCGTTATCAGATAGTTTCTTGGTTTGCTGAATTGCGATATCCCAAGTATCGTCACTGCCTAAAAACATAAAGTTCGTAATGGCCGCATGTGCTACGTCATATTGAATTTGGAATTCTTGAGTGGTGCGTAGTAGTTGGTGAGTAGTTTCGAGGTAAAGATATTCTTTAGACGTTTTACCAACGGATAAAAGTAAATTTGCGGAGATAAATAGTCCGGCAATGGTGATTATAATAAAGCTAGCTAAGCGCTTATCCATGAAGCCGATCTTGGGGATAAAGCCAAGATACAATGATGATGTCTTATTTGATTGCATAATTTTGAAGCAGCTATAATTTCCTGTACAATTATCGGCTTTATTTATGCTTAACAGCATAGTATAAATACAAAATTATAAATACATGATATAAAACAATGTTTGTAGGGGATTTCAATAAAATACCTAAGTATTAAGTTACTTTAGTTCATTTAACTCCATAGTGTAAATATTGTCGCCTTTATGACGTTCGATCTTGATAGGTAGGTAGTGTTTTTCGGGTAGGCACCAAAGATAGGTGATACGGTTCTTTTTACCAATACGTATGCGTTGTAATTTGAGTGTCTTAAATTTTCCCGCCGGTATTTCAATTACCTCTGTTCCGAGTGCCTTGAACTGGTAAGTTTTTAATCGGCCGCCATCGGCGATCTTGTATTCAGGATTTTGTGTACCTTGTTGTAAATCATGCATAAGTGCCAGCATGTAACTGAATTTATCTTGTGTACCATTAGGTATATTCATTGCCCACGGTTTGCTACCAACATGGTTGGTTACGGAATTGTTAGGCCAGTCAAAATCAAGCAAGGTGTGGCGTTTTTCATCACTGCTATCATCGTATTCATAGCTAATGGGTAGCACTTTTTTATTTTTAAATTGCCACTGGCTACGCTCAGTGATTTCACCCGGTTTTAATATACTTGCCAGCCCTGTTGTGTGCATTTTTGCTTCGTATATGTAGAGATCGTCTTGTCGTGACAGTGCGTGAGTGCGAATACCTATTTCACTGTTATTACGACTAACCGTGTATGTGGCAGTGAAAGGAGTAAAGTTGTGTCCAGCAAGGAGTGGCGCACTACTAATAAGACATAGCAGTGAGGCGAATATCGATAAGAACAGTCTGTTAGTTTTTCTGAACCTCTGCATACTTTAAACCTGTGCTAGGTATTTCCTTTTTATCAAGTAGTGGCTTATTGTTTTCGAGTACTAAACGGTTTTCAGCATACCACTTAATTACCAGTGGATAGATCTGATGTTCTTGCTCCAAAACGCTGGCAGCAAGTGTTTTGGCGGTGTCATCCGTTTTTACTGGCACAGAGGCTTGTAAAACGATTGGGCCGCCGTCAACTTCAGTGGTAACGAAATGCACACTGGCTCCATGCTCTTTGACACCGGATTCGAGGGCGCGTTCATGCGTATTAAGCCCAGGGAAGTCGGGTAATAATGCCGGATGAATATTCAGCAACCGGCCAGGGTAGTGTTCAACAAATTGGCTGGTGAGAATACGCATAAAACCAGCAAGTACCAGCAGTGAGGGTTGGTAACTATCAATCAGATTCATTAGTTCTTGATCAAAGGCCTCACGACCATCGAATTGCTTATGATCGATGATGACAGTTTCAATACCTGCAGCACTTGCTCGTTCAAGACCTTTTACATCAGGACGATTACTGATGACGGCACGAATGTTTATTGGGCAATTGCCCGCGTTGTTCGCATCAATAATGGCTTGTAAGTTTGAGCCACTACCAGAAATCAATATCACCACTGGCATCGGTGTTGTTGTAGTCATAGAACTGGTTTAGTCAAGAATGACACGAGGGCTGTTGGCATCACCGGCAACAATTTCGCCAATCTGTACAACTTGTTCACCTTGTTCGGTAATAACCGCAATGGCTTTTTCTGCATCATCAGCCGCAACACACACAGCCATGCCAATACCGCAGTTAAAGGTGCGCAGCATTTCGAAGTCTTCGACGTTGCCTTGTTCTTGTAACCATTTAAAGATGGCAGGGCGTTGCCAACTATTGGTGTTTATTCGGGCATCGCTACCCTCAGGTAATACGCGTGGTAAATTCTCAGGTAAACCGCCACCAGTGATGTGAGCCATGGCATGCACATCAACTTGTTTGCAAAGCTCTAGTAATGGTTTTACGTACATGCGAGTTGGAGCTAGTAAGGTTTCACCTAATGATTTTCCCTCAAAGTCATCGGTCAGTGATGCGCCGCTGACTTCAATAATTTTACGAACCAGTGAATAGCCGTTTGAATGTGGGCCTGATGAGGCGATACCGAGGATCACATCGCCAGCGGCTACTTTGCTGCCATCGATAATTTGGTCTCGTTCAACGACACCGACACAGAATCCAGCGAGATCGTAATCTCCTTTGCCATACATACCTGGCATTTCGGCAGTTTCACCACCGGTGAGCGCACAACCTGCTTGCTGACAACCAACACCAATGCCTTTAATTACATCAGTGGTTGTTTCGATATCAAGTTTGCCCGTGGCGAAGTAATCGAGGAAAAATAAAGCCTCTGCACCTTGAACAATGAGGTCATTGGCACACATAGCGACCAGGTCGATGCCGATGGTGCTGTGTAAATTCAAATCAATGGCAAGTTTTAGCTTGGTGCCGACGCCATCGGTTCCTGAAACCAAAATAGGTTGTTTATAGTGGCTTGGAATTTCAAATAAGGCACCAAATCCACCTAGGCCACTGACAACACCGTCTCTTTTGGTGGCAGATGCAATCGGCTTGATATGGTCGATGAGCTTGTTTCCAGCGTCAATATCGACGCCTGCATCACGATAACTGAGTGGTGTTGTAGAAGATGGGTCTTTCTTGTTCACTTTTAAGGCTCCAGGTTTCAATCTCAAAATGGTTGGATCAGTGCTGAGGCGTATGGTATCGGGGCAACTCAGGCAGTGCAATGCATGAAACGGCTTATGCGGTATAATCATGTCATGCATAACTCGAAAAGAATTATACCTTATATACTCCTGAGCTGGTGGCTTTGGGCAATTTCAGCCAATTTACAAGCTGTTGAGGTTGATGGCCTCTACGAGGCCGAGCTGCCGGTCACTAGCCAAGGTCGTGCCGAACGGAGCGGGATTTTTCGTTCAGCCCTGACCGAAGTGCTTATTAAGGTGTCAGGTAATGGTCAAATTGCCTTGTCACCGGGTATTCCTGAGATATTGAATCGCAGTAGCCAATTCTTGCAGCAATATCGTTATCGCAGCGCCCAGTTAGCAGCGGATCCTCTGACCGGCCTTGCGTCAAACCAGCAATACCTCTGGGTCCGCTTTGATCAGGTTTCGCTGGATAAGACTTTGCGGTCAATTGCTGTGCCTATTTGGGGGCGTAGCCGCCCCGTCACATTGGCGTGGTTGGTCGTTGAACAAGGCAATCAACGGCAGCTATTGGGTAGTGGAGATGATTCTACCGTTACCGATGTCGTTATTGAGCAGTCTAAACGCCGAGGTATACCGCTAGACTTACCACTTTATGATCTTGAAGATCAGCAACGTGTTCGAGTTACCGATATATTAGGTGGATTTCAGGAATCGATTTTGAGAGCGTCCGAACGCTATGCTGCTGATGCGGTGTTAGTGGGGCATTTGCGCGATATCGGAAATGGACGCTGGGAAGGGCGTTGGACGCTTCATCTCGATGGGCGTGAATCTAATTGGTCACAGCAAGGTGATTTTGGTGCAGTTTTGGGTTTTGGTATAGATGGCGCGGCCTCAAGTTTAGCGAGTAATTTTGTTCGTGCGCCAAGCAGTAATCCTGGTGAGTTGAAGGTGCTGGTTACTGATGTGTTTAACCTTGAAGATTATGCGCGTAGTGATCAATTTCTTGCTGGGCTAGATGGTGTGATCCGGATCCAACCAGGCCAGATAGATAAAGATAAAATTTTATTTAAGCTTAAGGTACGAGGTGATCAGCAAAGTTTGTTGCAGTCTGTACGTTTGAGTAATCAGAGCGTGCTTGCCCTAACAGAACAAAAAACAGTGCCGGTTATTCCACAGTCGACGCCGGGTGACGCAACCAGTATCAGTGCGCCTGATATTACCTTTAGGTTGCTGAAGTGAATTATCGGTTTATTCCCAATTTGATTACTGTGTTGCGTATTATTTTGATTGCGCCGATTATTTGGTTATTAACCGAACAACAATTCACCTCAGCGCTGATCTTATTTGCTGTCGCGGGAGCCAGTGATGCCTTGGATGGTTTTTTAGCGAGACATTATCATTGGCAAAGTTGGTGGGGTTCAGTTTTAGATCCACTCGCGGATAAATTGTTGCAAGTGTCTTGTTATATTACGCTCGCATGGATGGGGCATATTCCATTCTGGTTGGTTTCAGCGATTGTTTTACGTGATGCAGTAATTGTTGTTGGTGCTTTGCTTTATCATCATCGTATTGATGCCTTTGAGGCAGAGCCGAGTATCATTAGTAAGTTCAACACCTTTGTGCAGATTATTTTGATCCTCATGGTGGTATTGCATATTGGTGTATATGCACTCCCGGAAAGCGTATTAATGGGGATGTTTGGTTTGGTGCTATTCACAACCGTGTATAGTGGCGTAGACTATGTATACCGATGGACGCATCGTGCGGTGAAACATCGTGCACTGAATGAAAAACAATAATAGGGATACTCATTGTGACTGATACACGTTCATGGCTGCTCCTTGCAGTATTTGTGACTACCGGTGTACTGTTGTATTTGTTAGCGCCTGTATTAACACCTTTCTTGGTCGCTGCTTTGCTTGCCTATATTAGTGACCCTCTTGTTGACCGTTTAGAGACCTATAAATTATCGCGTACTTGGGCCGTATTGGTTGTGTTTATTGGTTTGTCATTATTGGCGCTTATTTTGTTATTGATTTTGGTGCCGCTAATATCAGAACAAGTCGGTGTGTTTATTAGTAACCTGCCATTTTATATCGATTGGCTGCAAAATGTTGCCATGCCATGGGTTCAACAGCGTTTTAATCTTTCCGAAGTTCCTGATGTTGGTAATTTAAAACAAGCCGTACAGGAAAACTGGCAGCAGGCAGGCGGTTTCGCTATGCAGGTTTTTAAATCGGTTACGCACTCAGGTTCAACACTGATTGCTGTGATTGCCAATATTATTTTAATTCCCTTAATTACTTTTTATTTGTTACGTGACTGGGATAAGTTGGTAAAACAAATCCATGATTTGTTGCCCGCTAATCTGGAGCCACTCATTTCCGTGTTGAGTCGTGATGCAGATGAAGTGCTAGGCGCATTTATGCGTGGCCAATTACTTGTAATGTTGAGTTTAGGTTTGTTTTATTCAGTAGCGCTATGGATGGCGGGATTGAGTTACGCTGTATTGATCGGCATGACCGCGGGTGTGCTGAGCTTTGTACCTTATCTCGGTGTTATTATTGGTGTGGGTTTAGCAACGATCGCTGGGCTATTTCAATTTGATAGCATTTCAGATCTTTGGCCAATAGCCGTGATATTCGGTATTGGGCAAGTATTAGAAAGTTTCTTATTAACACCGTTCCTGGTCGGCGATCGAATTGGTTTACATCCCGTTGCAGTGATTTTTGCCATCGCTGCCTTTGGGCAGTTATTTGGCTTTGTTGGTGTTTTACTCGCATTACCCGCTGCAGCCGTTGTGATGGTGATTATTCGCCATGCACATAAGGAATACCGTAGCAGTGATTTATACGGTAGACAAAAGGCTGAAGCTGCAGACTGTGGTGACGGCTGCTAAGCATTTAAGATTTCATTATGTCAGTTCAACTTCCCTTACATATTGGTTTGCAAGATAACGCAACCTTTTCGAACTTTTACCCAGAGTCTAATCATCAATTGATTGCGGAATTGCGTCAGTGCGCAAGTAATCAAGGTGAGCATTTTATATTTTTTCATGGTCTCAGTGGCACGGGTAAAAGTCATTGCTTGCAAGCAGTTTGCCATTCGGCAACCGAGCAACAACTACAAGCGGCTTATTTACCCATGCGTGATATTAAATCTATGCCGGTTGATGTGCTTGAGGGCTTGGAGCAACTAGATGTTGTTTGCATTGATGATATCGATGCTATTGCCGGTGATCATGAGTGGGAAACGGCAATCTTTAATCTCTATAACCGAATCCGTGATAACAGTGGTTATTTATTGGTATCGGCTAACAACAAGGTTGAAGATCTGGGTGTTAGTCTAAAAGACTTACAGTCACGTCTTGTTTGGGGGTTAGTCTTTAAAATTGAATCACTCGATGATGCATCCTTGGCAAAGGCATTGCAGGCTCGGGCTAAAGTACGCGGCATGGATTTGCCTGATGAAGTGGCGGCGTACATATTAAAACGCAGCGCGCGTGATACTAAGGCGCTGTTTACTCTTTTAGAAAAGCTTGATCATGAATCGCTGGCGGCACAACGGAAATTAACCATTCCTTTTGTTAAAGAATTTCTGTAATTACTCGGATAGTTCTTGTTGTTTTACTTCGCGTGCTTTTACTCGCACGTACATCATCGAACCAACGAACATTAAAATGCTGAACAGAACCTGTGCGAGTGCGTAATTTCGTTCCTGAGCATTACCAGCAGCAACCATCACGCCAACGGTAAAATAAAATAAAGCCATAAAGTGTACCCAGGCATGGGTGTAAAGTTTGCCATGTAAAAGTCCACGTAGTGGAATGAGTAATGGGCCAACATAAAACAGCAACACGATACTAGTGGGGAAAATAGTTGGTGGTGCCAAGTAAACGGTCCATACCGATAATAAAATAAAAAGCCCAAAGTATCCGAGTAGGGCAAGGCTGTAAAAAAAACGACTGTTCATGATGTTAGCTATTATTCTCGAGTGAATTGGCGATGCGTGCAATGCGTTTGCCAATTAATTGGCAATGGCTAATTTCATCATCAGATAATGGTAACTTGTTATCAGTACCGGCCAGGTGACTTGGGCCGTAAGGCGTGCCACCGGTTTTTGTATTCATTAAATCACTGTCAGGATAGGGTAAGCCAAGCATCACCATGCCGTGATGCATGAGTGGCAACATCATTGAAAGCAAGGTGCTTTCTTGTCCGCCATGCAAACTCGAGGTGGATGTGAATACGGCAGCGGGTTTATCAACCAAGGAGCCTTCTAACCAAAGTGGGCTAGTGGAGTCGAGAAAATATTTCATTGCTCCTGCCATATTACCAAAGCGAGTTGGGCTGCCGAGTACCAGTCCTGAACAATGGCGTAAATCATCAAGTGTGACATAGGGATCACCCGACTCAGGGATGGAGTCTTCAACCGCTTCGCATACACTTGAAATGGCAGGTACGGTACGTAGACAGGCTTCCATACCATTAACTTCTTCAACGCCACGGGCAATGCGGCGAGCCATATCTGCAGTAGCGCCATGACGGCTGTAATAAAGAATTAATATTGTGCTCATAATATAGATGCTTTTAAATGATGGTTTTAACGTTAACAGGAGGGCGACCAATAACCGCTTTGCCATTACTAATGACAATAGGACGCTCAATTAAGATTGGGAAACGGATCATTGCATCAATGAGAGCATCGTTACTTAACGATTCATCGTCGAGGCTGTTATCCATATATTCAGATTCATGGCTGCGCATCAGCTCGCGTGGTGACATGTCTAGCATGGCAAGAATCTCGATTAACTCGTCTCTGTTTGGCGGCGACACCAGATATTCAACAACATCCGGAGTAATGTTCGCTTCTTCAAGTAATTCCATGGTTAAGCGGCATTTACTGCAGTTCGAATTATGGTAGATTTTTACGGACATATTACAAAATCCAGTGTCTGTACAAGAGCCTATAGTGTACCGCTTGCTTGCTGAGCAGCCTATAGCTTCGAGCTTGATTTTAAGATTGGTGGTTTTTTGCTCAATTTGGTGCAAAACGGATTAAATTTAATTTTATAAAAGTCCCGTGTTTCGAGACCTTGGACACGTTTCCTGCTTGACAGGTTCAGGTGGTGGATGCTAGTTTTTAACTATAAATAATGTAATTTCTATGGGCCTTGGCCAGAAGTAGAAGAATAATGAATTTAGCCGTAAATAACGGCATTTGGAGTGTTATAACAATGAAAACTACCCAGTTTCTTAAAAATATAAGCATGATGGCTTTTGCCCTAGCATTTAGCGCAGGTTGTGCCAGTACTCAGCAAGAGCAACAGGAAGAACCTGCTGCAAAAGCCCCAAAAGGTCCAAGCGCATGTGAAAAAGCACTTGCCGGTGCCGAAGCTGCACGCAAAAAAGCAGCAAGTGTTGGTGGCGAATGGCGTGATACCAAGAAGATTATGAAGAAAGCCAAGAAAGCCGGTGGTGACAAGTGCGTTAAGTTAGCTAATAAAGCACGCCGTCAAGGTGAAATTGGTTATGCACAAGCGCTTGCTGAACGTGCTGGTTCTGGTACCAGTGCATCAGATGTATACACTGTTGCCAAGGGCGATAGTCTCTGGTCAATTTCCGGTAGCAGTAGTGTTTACGGTGACCCATACCAATGGCCACTCATTTACAAAGCTAACCGTGGCCAAATTAACGATGCTGATTTAATCTTCCCAGGACAAGCACTAGATATCGACCGCGGTGCATCATCAGCGGATATTGACGCTGCTGTTAGCCATGCAAAGACTCGTGGTGCTTGGGCAATCGGTGTTACTGAAGATTCTGACAAGGCATATCTTGCCCAATAATCTTTAAGCTTCATTAAGTTTCAATAAAAAGCCCCGCAGTGCGGGGCTTTTTTTATGAGTTACGTAATGCGTATGTCACATGGAATGGCTTGTCGACGCCTGTGAACGAGCGCAGCGAGATCTTGAAGGAGACAGGGTATTTCATGTGGCATTAGTAGTGTGCCAAGTGATCCTGTCAGATTTCTTTTAGGTTTTAAGGGTATTAATCGACAATTCCATCTCTGGCTGCTTTCAATACAATTGCATCAAAGTCATTAATATCCATGAGTCCTTGTTCGGCAACAATGTCTCGAACAGGCCGTCCACTTTTCTCGGAGAGTTTGGCGATGTCTGCTGCCTTGCTGTAACCGATATGCGTATTCAATAAGGTGGCAAGGCCAACACTGCTATGGAGGAATTCAGCGCAGCGTTCACGGTTAATAATGAGTCCATCAAGGTTACGCTCACTGGCAGCATTCATCGCATTGGGTAGCCATTCCATTGCATCGAATAGTGCGGAGCCAAGTGCTGGCATCATCACGTTGAGTTCCAGTTGGCCTGCTTGGGTCATCATGGCGATGGCATGATCTTGGCCAAGTATTTGGTAACAAACCTGATTAAGCATTTCGAACATCACCGGATTTACTTTGCCCGGCATGATGCTTGATCCAGGTTGTACCGCAGGTAGGGTGATCTCACCAATACCGGTGCGAGGGCCGGAGGCAAGTAAACGCATGTCATTACTAATGCGAGTGAGTTCAAGTGCCAAACTACGAATACCAGCAGACAATGCTTGTACATCATTCATGGACTGCATTTGTGCCGCAAGATCGTCAGCAGGTCGTATTGCATCACCAGTAAGTGAGGCCAATTCTTTGGCAACATTGACGATGTAATCAGGCGCTGTATTTAAACCAGTACCTGCAGCGGAACCACCCAGACCGATTTCACACAGTGGATCGCGGCAGGCTTCAATTTGTTTTGCTACACGGCGTAAGGTCCACGCGTAGGCAGTGAACTCACGTCCCAATGTTGTTGGTACGGCATCTTGTAGATGAGTACGGGCACTTTTAACGGTATTAGCTTCTTGTTCACCAAGTTGCTCGAATGCCTCGGCCATTTTATGTACTGCAGCAAGTAACGTTGGCAATTTCGCGAGTGCAGTTAAACGAATCGCAGTTGGAATGGTGTCGTTAGTACTTTGCCCCATGTTGACGTGGTCATTGGGATGAACCAAATCGTACTGGCCTTTATCACCGCCCAGAGCAACATTGGCAAGGTTGGCAATGACCTCATTTGAATTCATATTGTGACTGGTTCCGGCACCCGCCTGAAAGCGGTCAACAACGAATTGCTCGGTGTATTCACCTGCAAGAATCTGGTCACAGGCTTGTATAATGGCATCACGCTGTTGCTCAGTTAGCCAATCGGGTTGGCAGTTTGCGGCAGCGGCAGCACGTTTAATGCGTACATGGGCATGGACAAAATCCGTATCAGGCGCACGGCCACTGATCGGAAAATTGATAATAGCGCGGGCGGTCTGAATGCCATACCAAGCATCGCTGGGTACAGGTAATTCGCCAAGGCTGTCTTTTTCTGTGCGTGTATCGTTCTGATTAGGCATATAGGGTCTCGTCAGCATCTTTTTCTGTACTATAATACGAGCAATTATCGCATATATATACGCTGAACTCAGCTTTGATGATATTTCTGTGAACAGAAGAGTTTTTTGCATGTCAAAGTAAGTGAGCACTGATGGGGATTGGATAAGATGTTGGTTAGACAATTAATTTTAATGAGTTTGATGTTATTACTGGGCTCCGGGGTATCCATTGCTGGTCAGAGTGATATTGTCGACTTCACAATGAATGATATTCAAGGTAAGCCGCTGAAGTTGTCCGATTACCGTGGTAAGTGGGTTGTCGTGAATTATTGGGCAACATGGTGCCCGCCTTGTTTAGAAGAAATCCCGGATCTATCGGATTTTCATGACAAACACAAAGATACTGATGCTGTGGTGTTGGGGATTAATACTGAGTCGTTATCAAAAAAGCGATTAGTCGATTTTTCTGATTCTTATCTAATTAGTTATCCGGTACTGCAAGGAAGTAATGACCCATCGGCTAGTTATATGCTTGGCCCTGTTCCCGCATTGCCAACCACATATATTGTGTCTCCGACAGGTCGTGTCTTGGCGCGTCAAGTTGGGCCATTAACAGGTGAAATGATTGAATCGTTTATGAAAACAGCCTGTAAAGATAAACCCGTCGCTGCTTGCTAGTACATTGAATTACTGTGTGTTGGCACAGTGCATAAAAGGTCCAGCCAGACTAAGCTATAAGTACATATTGAGTACGGGGTACGTAAGTAATGAAATTTTTCCATAAAATTCTTATGGTAATGTTGCTAGGGCTGACAAGCTTACAGGCAGCAACACCTCGTGACCCTTATGAGTTTTTCTTCCAGCAATCAATTGGTGACTACGCAGAAGAATTAGCCATCGCTAAAGAAGAAGGTAAGAAAGGCGTTATGTTATTTTTCGAATTGGATGAATGTCCATTTTGCCACTACATGAAAAACACCGTGCTAAACCAACCTGAAGTTCAAGATTACTACCGTAAAAACTTCGCCATGTTTGCCATAGACATCGAAGGTGATGTTGAAATGACTGACTTTGACGGCAAGCAAATGAAGATGAAAGACTTTGCTTTTAAATTAAATAGAGTTCGTGCAACACCGGTGCTTGCCTTTTATGATTTCGAAGGCAAACGAATTGTCCGGTTTATAGGGAAAACATCCGGGGTAAAAGAATTTATGCAACTAGGAAAATTTGTTGCAGAAGGTAAGTATAAAAACATGCGCTTCACAAAATACAAGCGCGAACTTCGTAAAGCCAAATAACAATAAGGGAATTACTGTTGTACGCATTAAAGTTGCCCATGCTGCGATATCTGTTTCCTTGTGCGCTTGGTTTATTCGCATGTGTTGTGACGGCCGAAGAAAAATTTCCAGAAACTATTTCACTTCAATATGCCCTACAGCGTGCTGAAAGTAATCATCCCGATATTGAACAAGCGCAAGCGGCAATAGAGCTGGCAGAATCTGAACGCCTTGAAGCCGAATCATTAACAGGTACAAATGTATCGATTCAATCACGACTTCGTTATATTGAGCCGAATAGTAGTTCGTCTGATCAATCGCATGATGACAATAGCATTGGTTTATACGTGACCAAGAATCTGTATGATTTTGGTCACAGCGATGCAGCAAGTCGCGCAGCGAATTCAGCGGTAGAGGGTGAACGGATCAGTTTGGGGAGTGCACGTAACCAACGTCGTTTGGAGATTATGAGACGTTACTTTGATGTTATTTTGGCGGATCTAGAATACCTGCGTGATAATGAAGACATGGCGACAGCCTTTGTCGCACTGGATAAGGCAAGAGATCGGCGTGAATTCGGACAATTATCAGATGTCGATGTTTTAGATCTGGAAAGTAAATATCAACAAGTTAGGCTTAAACGTTACCGTAGTGACAATAAGCAACGTAGCACACGATCTGTACTGGCTATTGCGATGAATCAAGCCGGGCATCTACCAGCTACGTTAGAAGACCCTCAGTTATTATCATTATCACGTAAGTTACCAGAGCTTGAAGCGATTCAAATTTTGGCACGGAAAAGTAATCCGGCATTACGCTCCGCGCGTGCGCGTCTTAATGCAGCACAGTCACGCATCGAATCAGCAAGAGCAAGTGACAACCCTGTGTTAAGTGGTGAGTTTGAGGTTAGCGAGAATAGTCGTTCAATCGGTTCTCGGGATGATGCAAGGATTGGTTTGCAACTGCGCATACCTCTTTTCTCAGGCGGTAAAACCAAAGCACGCATTGCAAAACAGAAAGCCATTTTGCGTAGTGAGCGTGCCGAATTAGCAAGGCAACATGCGCGAGTCGAACAAGCCGTATTAGATATTTGGTTAGAGCTTAATAATCTTATTGCCCAGCGGCAGCAGGCTAACGCGCAACTGGATTACAGTGAACTTTATCTGGATCAACGTCGTGCGTTGTATGAACTAGAGACAAAGACTGATTTGGGTAATGCGATGGTGCAGATATCGGAGGCACAACGTTACTTAAAAGAAACAGAATTTAATATAGCCTATCGTTGGGCTCAACTTGACGCGCTGATGGGTAATACAGTTTATGCCTCAGCGGCTGAAAGGGAGAAATAATAATGAAACGATTGATCTTAGTGAGCGTAATACTAAATGTGTTCTCCACACAGTTGGCACTTGCTGCGGATATTAATGGGCAAATTGCTTGGTCACAGCGAGTTGATCTAAGTACAACCGTCTCTGGTATGGTTGATGAGGTACGTGTTAATACGGGGGATAAAGTAGAGAAAGGGGCAGTATTGCTCCGCTTACAATCTGACCGGTTTAATGCTGCACTGGTTAGCGCAAATGCAGTAAAAAAAGATGCGAAATATAAATTAAAAGAAGCCGAACGCGAATGGGATCGTGCTCAAGAACTGTATGAACGTACCGTATTATCAGATAGCGACCTTCAACTTGCCGAAAATCTATTGGTTTCTGCACAAGCTAACTTCGCGCATGCAAGTGCGCAACAAGTCAATGCAAAACGTGATGTGACCGAGAGCGTTATTCGTGCGCCTTTTGATGCGGTCGTTTTGCAACGACATGCGCAGCCGGGGCAAATTGTCGTTACGCGGACACAAAGCGTACCTTTAATTACCATTGCGGCGACGAAAAATTATTATGCCAGTGGTGCAGTATTGGCATCGGTTGCTAGTCAATTGGTAAAGGGAGACGCGGTTGCAGTTAGTGTTTCTGGAAAACGATTTGATGGCATACTTTCTTCGATTGGTTTTGAACCAATTAAAGGCACACAAACTTATTCTGTGGTGGTGAGTTTTACGACAGGTGATGATCTTTTACGTGCCGGGCAATCAGCAACCATTCATCTTCCTTAATGCCCTGCATTCATTGCCTAATTGAAGGCAGAGTGCAGGGTGTTTTTTATCGTGCCTCAACACAACAGGAAGCTATTCGGCTTCAATTAAAAGGTTGGGTAAAGAATTGCCCTGACGGAAAAGTTGAACTTGTCGCCTGTGGTGACGTTAATCATTTGCAAGAATTTGAGACATGGCTGTGGCAAGGGCCGGAGTATGCCGATGTCATCAGGGTGAGTTGTCAGGCATCCTCCTGCGCGGACGATGAATATCCGGATAACTTTGTTGTAATGGCCTGAATATCCCCTGTATTTATAAAACATTTCCGCCACGTAAGAAATACCCTACATTAATTGCTCTTATACAATGATATAAAGTAATTTCAATTATTTTATCCTGAACAATAAGGAACTTTAAATTAATGAAAACAATAAAATGCAGTTCAATGATGAAACAACTGGTTCTTGTCTCTGCGCTGGTCGCAGCACCGATGCTGGCCACCGCGAGTCCCAGTGAACAGGACGATCGTGCAGTGGGTGGTACCATCGTCTGTGGCGGCAGTCATTTTGATCGTCAAGGGGGCACCGAGGCACACCGGACCACCTATGTGTTGAGAAACTTTAATACGGATCTATCTATTCACATCAACAGGCTGACTATCTATGACGCCAGCGGGAGCGTAATTGTTAGCCATGATGGCTCAAGCTTGCCGCCTTCATTCAATAGTGTTTTAGGTGGAGGTGATAACAGCCTGGATCCTTTTCAGTCAGCGCAATATCAAAGTTCAAATCTGGTGGGTGCACCATTAGTAACAGAACGTAGACCTATCCAGATGCATGTTGAATGGTCTTCGGATGCACGAGCACTGATCCCTGAAGTTGTCGGTGTAAGAACCGCACGTCGCCAGGAAATCAGACCTGATGGTTCAGTGCGTAGCCGCGAAGAGCGTGGTCGCCATGTTAAAGAGTGCCGCAGTGTTTCGACTGTGCAAGGCCACAGCTTAGGTAAAGATAAAAATTAGTCAGTAATAAGGCAGGTGGGCAGCATGGGCTGTCCACCTTACTATTATATAAAACTAACGCCGGAACCACTTATCACTCAAGGCATTAAGTACTTTATTGGAATAACGCTTACTGCCTAAGCTGCCATTGTATCTGGCTAGGCCACGAACAAGATCACCTTTTTCTTTATCCAAATAATGCCGAAGAATAGTACAGCCAAAGCGTAGGTTTGTGTTGGGTTGAAATAAGTTATCATCAGGCTTTCCAATTTCTTTTAACCAGAATGGCATAATCTGCATCAGGCCGCGTGCGCCAACACGTGAGATTGCCCAACGGTCAAAGTTGCTTTCAACTTGGATAACAGAGAGAACGAGTTCCGGTGCAAGTTTGGCGCGATTGGCTTCGTAATGAACCTGTTTTAATAATCTCAGTCGTTTAGCATGATCAGGAACGCGTTTTTCTAATCGGCTCGACATATCGAGTAGCCAGACTTCGGCATCAAAACGGTCCTCAAAACTATCTGCACTATTGACAGCTTTGCTTAGTAATGCGCGTAATTCGTCATCAGGGCGTTCGAAAGTGGCAGCCTGTAAGTGAGACCACGAGAGTAAAAGTAAAACAAGTAAAAAAGGTTTACGCATACTAACCCTGTTTTGCCTTAGATTATTACGAGGCCATCTTTTCTTTCAAGAAACTAATAATATCATCAAGCGGTGTATCGACAGAATCGCTATCACGACGTCCTTTATATTCAATCATACCCGCATCTAAGCCACGATCACCGAGTACTAAACGATGCGGAATCCCAATTAATTCCATATCGGCAAACATAACACCGGCACGTTCTTTACGATCATCAAGAAGCACATCAAAACCGGCTGCTTTTAATTCATTATAGAGCTTTTCTACGGTTTCGCGCAGACGTTCAGATTTATGCATGTTCATTGGTAATAGGGCGACATGGAAAGGGGCAATCGCTTCCGGCCAAATAATCCCTTTGTCATCATGATTTTGCTCAATGGCGGCAGCAACCACACGCGTTACACCAATGCCATAACAGCCCATCGTCATAATTTGCTGTTTGCCATTTTCATTTAGTACGGTGGCATTCATTGCAGAACTGTATTTATCACCGAGCTGGAAGATATGGCCTACTTCGATACCGCGAGCAATGCTCAGGTTACCCTCGCCATCTGGACTGATGTCACCGTTGACGACATTACGAATATCTATGCAATCAGGTTCATCCAGATCACGCGCCCAGTTAACACCGGTGAGGTGTTTATCATTTTCATTTGCACCACAACTAAAATCAGCAACATGTGCAGCACTGTGATCGACCAGTACAAGAATTTCGAGACCAACAGGTCCAATTGAACCTACATTACAGCCAAGTTCTTTTACGATGCGAGCTTCATCGGCCATGGTTAATGGTTCAGCGATAGCGGGATGCTTGGCGGCCTTAATTTCATTGAGCTCATGATCACCACGTAGCACGAGAGCAACCAGTAACTCATCAACACCTTCGACGATCAGTGTTTTCAAACACTGCTCGGGTTCTATTTTAAGGAACGCACTCACCTCATCAATGCTATGTTGGCCCGGCGTGTCGACGGTGGCCATTTCTTGCGTTGCACTTGGGCGTTCGCCAACAGGCGGTAAGGCCTTAGCGGTTTCTACGTTGGCGGCATAATCACTGCCGTCACTAAAGGCAATGGCATCTTCGCCTGAATCTGCCAGCACATGGAATTCATGTGACAGTGCACCACCGATGCTGCCAGAGTCTGCATTAACTGGACGGAACGTAAGACCGAGACGTGTAAAAATATGCGTATAGGCATCATGCATTTTGATGTAGGTTTCATTTAATGAAGCATCATCAATGTGGAAAGAATAAGCATCTTTCATAATGAATTCACGTGAACGCATTATGCCAAAGCGTGGGCGAATTTCATCACGGAATTTGGTTTGAATTTGATAAAAGTTGGCTGGCAGTTGCTTGTAACTTTGTAGTTCACGACGAATCATATCGGTGATGATCTCTTCGTGGGTTGGGCCAAGACAAAATTCACGACCATGGCGATCACGAATACGTAGTAATTCTGGCCCATATTGTTCCCAGCGGCCAGACTCTTCCCATAATTCAGCAGGCTGAACCACGGGCATCAAGACTTCTTGCGCACCAGCATTTTCCATCTCTTGGCGAATAATCGCCTCAACCTTGCGCAATACCCGTAAACCCATGGGTAGCCAGTTATAAAGGCCTGCGGCCATTTTACGCACCAAACCGGCACGTAGCATGAGTTGATGACTAATAATCTCGGCATCGGCAGGGGTTTCCTTGACCGTGGCGAGAAGGAATTGGGAAGTACGCATAATCAGGTATCTTTCTATATTGAGGTTTGTGGGGCGCTATTCTACTATTTTAAGCTGTCGGGCACATCCACAACGTTCCAGTCATCGCGTACTTTGACCTTTTCGTACTTGATTCCCTCAGCAGGGGGCGTTTGGGTTAGCTGCCAGACACCGTCCTGATCCTTCCATTTATAGCCATGGGATTCGTGGCTCTTGTATCCGGTGCCGTAGATGACCTGCTCGTCGACCATTTTTCTAAAATCATAATTGAGGAAGTAGCCAGCCGTACCTGCAACGATGAGCAGGAGAATGAGTATCATGAAACTTTTCATAACCACACCTTGTAATAATTGTTATAGGGGGAGTTTAGCAAAAAATAGGGCAATATCGCAGAAAATCGTACGTATTTATCAGCATATGCTTACATGATTTTTCATTGACGTTTTAGATTAGTCTGAGTTTAATGGGCTGAGTAATTACAAGCTGAAATATATTGAGACAAGTGCCAAGGAATAATAAGGGTTTGGGTATTTCTAATTTTCTATTTAGCCCGTATTTGGGTATGTGATTCCAGATAATTCTACTGAAATGGAGTCGTGGAGTTGAGGTACTGGAAACTAATATTATTATTCGCTGAGGGAATTTCGTGCACCTCAATAAAAATGTGACTAGATTGCGATTAGAATAATTCAAATAAAGGAATCAGGGATGATGAATATGTCTTCGCGCCGTTCTGGCTATGTTAAGTTTGTTTTATCTGCGCTCGTTATTGTTACTAGCCTCATCACATTCAGTACAAGCGATGTACTTGCTTCGACGAGTGCGACCTCTGTCGAACCTAACAAACAATATAAGCTATATTCAGGTTATCAAAATTTATACTATTCAACATTAGGTGAGCTCATTACTGATTTTGTACAAAAAGAACGGGCACGCTTTGATAAGTGTATGGCAAGTGCGGAGGGTGAACTTTATTGGGCTTGCAGTAAAAAAATGGCCAAGGGCATACCAGGACCAGCATCATACAACGAAGGTTTTAAAAACGGTGAGCCTCACAGCTACCAAATTCCCATAGAGACATTTTTTAATGTTAAACATTGGGATGGTCACGAGACGTACTCGGAAGACGCTGGAGCCATTGGAGCAACTACTTCATTGTCTTGTAATTACCCTTATCTTTATAGGTGGGAAGGTCCTTCTTCAGACGGAAAAGTTTGGTGTGAAGTGACTGAACAACCCGAAAAAGATCGCGGAAAGCCTCCATGTGATAACCCTACGAATCCGATTAATCTTGCGACAGGCAATAAGTACCAGAAAGAAGTTGATTTTAGATCGGGCAGTACAGGACTCAGTGATTTTATTCGGCATTACAATAGCATTCAAACGAATCATTTATTTGGCATTGTAGAAAACTGGAGCCACAACTATTCGTCTAATGTTGACCACTTTAAAGGTATAGATGGGCTTGCAACTGAATCTTTAAGTTTTAATCGTCCAGATGGCCGCACATTTATTTTTTCAAAACGCAATGGCGTCTGGGTAGGCGATAGTGATGTTACCGACGCTGTTAAGGATTATGTTGATGACAGCGGTGTTCATGATGGCTGGGATTATATTACGGCTGCTAACTCGATCGAACGCTATGACTTGACCGGCAAGTTATTGTCAATCATCTCACCGGATGGCCGTTCACAAACACTAAGTTATGATGCCGATGACCGTCTTGCCAGTGTCACGGGCACCTATGGTCATACCCTCTCGTTTGCCTATGATACAACAGGCCGTATGAACACTGTTACCGATCCGAATAACGAGATCTACACGTATAGCTATGACGCTAATAACAATCTTATAACCGTTGAATATCCTGATACGACGACACGCCAATATCTGTATGAAGATGTCAATTTTCCGAATGCGCTTACAGGTATTATCAACGAGAATGGTGATCGGTTTGCGAGTTGGACTTATGATCTACTGGGTAGAGCTGTATCGAGCGAACATGCAGATGGGCATGATCGTTATGACGTCACATACAATGCTGGTAACTCATCCACTCTCACAGATTCAAAAGGCAACATCACAACGTACTCATTTGAACAGATGCATAGTGTCTATAAGACCACCTCAGTTCAAGGGGATGCCTGCTCGAGTTGTAGTGATCAGGATGCTGCGAAGAGCTATGATGCCAACGGTTTTCTGGCAAGCCGGACTGATCAAAACGGCAATGTCACGACCTATGTGAATAATACACGTGGTCTTGAGATAAGTCGCACCGAGGCGTCAGGGACATCGGATGCGCGCACCATCACGACCGAGTGGCATGCCGAGTACCGCTTGCCAATAAAGATCGCCCGACCAAGTGTCGCTGCTGGCCAGCGTGAAATTACGACGATTGCTTATAACGATGTGATGCACCCGAAACTGCCGACAACGATTACGCGTACAGGCTTTAAACCTGATGGCACTGCCATGGTCGCGCGCAGTATTTCGCTGAGTTACACCACCGATGGCCGTATCGCCCAAATAGATGGCCCGCGCACAGATGTTAGTGATATCACGACAATGACCTACTACGCGAATGATGCCACCGAGGGTCATAATCGTGGCCAGTTAAAGAATGTCAGCAATGCGCTCGACCAGAAAGTGAGCTATGACAGTTACGATGCCTACGGTAACGTGCTGCAACAGACTGATGCGAATGGCAGCGTGACCGCTTATATGTATGATAGTCGACAACGTTTATTGAGCATGACAGTCACACCAGTACAGGGTACTGCGCGCACCACGAGCTACAGTTATGATGGCATTGGTCAGCTTGTATCAACGACTATGCCAGTAGGTATCACGATGACGTATGGTTATGATGCCGCGAAAAATTTAAGCAGTGTCACCGACAATCTCGGTAACCGAATCGATTACGCTTATGACTTAAAGGGTAACCTCACCAATGAGATAACCAAAGATGCGGATGGTATTCTTGCGCGCCTGGTCGATACGATTTATGACAGCCGCGATCGGGTTGACAGCATTAATGCTGCGGGTAGTTTAACCTCGTTCGTCTATGATGGCGTCGGTAACCTGACCGGTACGAACGATCCAAACAACAATACCCCGACGTCCCACCGCTACGATGCACTAAATCGTCTCATGGAGACTGTCGATACCCTAGCTGGTACCACGAGCTACGATTATGATGTCAACGACCGCGTCATTGCGGTGACGGCTCCGAACAATACTCAGACCAGCTATGCCTATGATGACCTCGGCAACTTGCTCAGCGAGCAAAGTCCGGATCGGGGTATACGAACCTATATCTATAATGCCGCCGGTAATCTGCTTAGCCTGATCGACGCTCGTAATATTAACGTGACATACAATTATGATGCCCTCGGCCGCGTCACCGGCATCGACTACCCGGGCACCGCTGAAGATGTGTCTTTTATATATGATGTCGGCATAGCGTGTACCTTTGGTATCGGCCGCCTGTGTAGCATGCTCGATGAAAGTGGTGCAACCGATTATGCCTATGATGGTTTTGGTAATGTTGTCACACAAAATAAAACTGAATTAGGTATTACTTATACGACTAGCTACGATTACGATGCAGGAGATAATATCTCAGGTATAATCTACCCTGGTGGTCGCATAGTGACCATGAACCGTGATCTCATCAGCCGCATCGCGGCGATTACGGCCACTGTCAACGACACAGCACAGACTATGGTCAGTGATGTGCAATACCGCGCCGATAATCTCGTTACCGCACAAACCTTTGGTAACGGTATTGAGGAGTCACGCAGTTATGACTTGCAGGGAAGGTTACTTGAACAGGGTAGTAACATATCTCAGGCCGGTGTACCCGATACCACCACGGTATCGCTCACTCCCGCGATTACCTCACCTTCACCAAGTGGCTCATCCATTATCTTTACTGCACAGGCCTCTGACAGCGGAGCGTATGCATACCAGTTCAGTCTGCAAGGACCGGGCACGGGAAATATCCAACAAGTTGTTAAACCATTCAGTCTCGACAAGACCTGGCAGTGGAATACTACGAGTGCCGACAATGGCGACTCTAATATCAGTGTGGAAATGCGCCTGGCCGGTTCGCCTAACGGCGCCAGCAAGTCTGCTGCCATCTTGTATACCATTGGAGTAGGCCCAGTTGAGTCGGTCTCGCTCAATACTTCGAACATCAGTCCTACGATAGCCGGCACGACAACACAGTTTACTGCTAGTGCAGTGGGGGGCAGTGGCAATACTGAATATCGCTTTACGTTAAATGGCCCGTCAACGAGTAATATTCCATTAGTCGTGCAGAATTACAGTACTGTTAATACTTGGGACTGGTCATCACTATCGACACAGACTGGCACCTATACCATAACGGTTGATTCACGTAATATAGGATCAACGCAAGACAGTGAAGCAACGAACAGCCTATCGCATACACTCGATGCACAAATTGCCGCGACAGCGCTTAATGTAATTATTGATCCTGTAAGCCCACAAAAATCGGGTACGACGATATCATTGACGGCAACAGCGTCAGGTGGGAACGTAGGTCTTTACGAGTACAAGTTCCGTCACAGAGGTCCGGACACCGCGAATGTCTGGGTGGATACAGAATACAGCCCGTCTAATATATTTACCTTGCCCACCACCGAAGCAAGTTCTGTCGGTACGCATTACTTCTATGTCTATACACGCAATAAGGGTTCGACGTCGACTGTACAGGTTAGCAAATATATTACTTACACTATTAACACGTCGGTTGAGCCGGCCAATGCATTGACGGTTGATTTTGCACCGTTGAGCCCCGGCATTGCGGGTAGCCCGGTCATCCTCACGGCAACCGCCTCGGGTGGCAATATAGGTGTGTATGAATACCGGTTCCGTCATCGTGGACCTGACACCGCGAATGTCTGGGTAGATACCCCTTATAGTTTGTCCAATACGCTAACGTTGCCGACCACTGAAGCGAACTCGGTGGGAACACATTACTTCTATGTGTATGCACGTAACGTTGGTTCAACGAAGACCTACGAGGCCTATAAATACATCAGCAATTATTCTGTTAAGACCTCGATTGATCCGCCAACAGCTGTTGCTGTTGATTTTACACCACTGAGTCCCGGCATTGCGGGTAGCCCAGTTATCCTCACGGCAACTGCAACAGGTGGTAATGTGGGTGAGTATGAATACCGGTTCCGTCACCGTGGCCCCGACACCGCGAATGTCTGGGTAGATACCCCTTACAGTTTGTCCAATACGCTAACGTTGCCGACCACCGAAGCGAACTCGGTGGGAACACATTACTTCTATGTGTATGCGCGTAGCGTCGGTTCAGCGACGCCAACAGAGGTATCGAAGTACATCAG
>Ga0316205_10001526_pt1 | contig 28416 bp, 26 predicted proteins | sample 3monthpyrite_MG_FD_204941 | JGI IMG/M metagenome (GOLD analysis project Ga0316205, IMG submission 204941) | Microbial mat bacterial communities from mineral coupon in-situ incubated in ocean water Damariscotta River, Maine, United States -... | ecosystem: Environmental > Aquatic > Marine >...
ATTGATAGAATTTTCCATGACATCCACGATATCTGCAATTTGTGTTTGGCCTTTTCGACTACGTGCAAAAGCCTGCAAATTACTAATAATCGTTGAAACTTGTTCAGTTTTTGTCGACATGTCCTGGGTTATTGAGTTGAGTCTATCAATATCTATACTCTCAATCGGTTGCGTGGAGCCAGGTGAACCACGTCCGTGAATAATGTGTTCAAATCGCTTGAGGTCCATCATCAAAGCCTGCAATGGCAGGTCGATGTCATGAGCCATGGTAGATGCCATTTCACCCATAAATGACATTTTATCGCTATGTATCAGCATATTTTCGGCTGTGACTTGCTTGGTGACATCATCCACCAGTATCACCACACCTGCTTGCTGAGACTGCAGGGGGTAAATGGTAATGTCGTAATGTGACATGCTGCGCATGCTTTGTTTCATATAGATCGGTTTGTTCTGTTCAATAGCCTCTTTAATATGCTCAGGGTGAATGGTACTTTGAGGATAAGCTTCCCATAAGGTTTTACCCAGTGCCTCTGCTGAAGAAATACCAGAAACTTCCTCCACCTGTTTATTCCAATGGGTGACGCGGCCGTTTTTATCCAGGCCAACCAGCATCAGCGGCATTGAGGTGAGAATATCTTTGATATAGGACTCAGATGAGCGGAGCTGATCGGTAGTAATAATGTGTTGGGAGACTTCTTTTTCAAGCTTCAGGTTACTTTCCTTTAGCAATTGATTGGATTGGTCCAGTGTGGCAGTGCGTTCCTGAACACGTTGCTCCAGTTCGCTTCGGATTGCTGTCAATTCACGGTTTGCCTGGGTCAGACGCCGCCGTGCCATAAACAGGTAGATTGAAACAATTGTTAATAATATCAGTAGTATAGAGCCTGTATAGTTAGCTACATACTGCCAGTTTCTTTTCCCTGTTTCATCCTTGAATAAGTCAATGCTGAATGCCAATACAGCAGGATGGTGTAGTGATAAAAAGATTAGCAACAAAAGTTTTTTCATAATGCGAAGATTTTGTGTGTGCTCATTATCATGACTATAGCATGACCGATATCCTGACAAAATAACTGTATCAACGCAGATAACACATGGGTCATGATGAATTACATGGAGTCGTGTTGATAAAATGCATGATATCAACCAGTGTGTCAGCCCGACTCCTGAACAGAGGTGCCAGTGATGCCACGACGCCTGCATGGCCAATATCAGGATAGATTTTGACCTGTGCATTAACACCATTACTTTTCAGTGCCTTGCCCAGATTGATGGAGTTTGACGGATATACGGTGCTATCGTCGGCACCACTAAGCAAAAAAGCACTAGGGTCGTCTGCACTCACATAAGTGATTGGCTGAGTTACAGGCAATTGCCCGTTCGCGCTACTAAAAACCTGTTTTACCTTGCGACTCTGTATGGGAAGAAAATCGTAGGGCCCCGCCAGGCCAATTAATCCACAAGGTGTTGTTACACTGCCAGCGCGCTGTCTCAGTTTATCATCCAGTGCCACCATGGCTGCCATGTGCGCACCAGAAGAATGTCCTTGAAGAAACACGCGTTGCGGATTACCGCCATATTGTTTGATATTCTCGATAGTCCATTGATTGGCAGCCGCGGCATCTGCGAGCATTTCTTTCCAGTCAGCTTGAGGATATAAACGAAAATCAGGAATTACCACCACGACACCGTTCTCGGTGAGAGCATCAGCAACAAAACGGTATTGTTCTTTTTCACCATTTCGCCAACTGCCACCATAGTAAAATACCACGACATCTCGATTACTCTGACGATCATCAGGAATATAGATATCCAGTTGTTGCCGTGGCTTTGTGCCGTATGGGATATCGGCAATCTTTCGTTGTTGATCAGATGGTGTGACAGCATTGAGAACATCGAGTGGAGAACAGCCAACCAGAGTGGATAAGACAATAATCGACATGACTAACGTCATTATTACTGAAATGATTGTAGAATAGCCGCACTCTTCATTTTTTTTCAATGAAAGTTTAGTAGAAGTATGTGACGGTTTAGAGGTGCATGTTGTTTGCATAGCATAAAGACCTTTGCCAAGACTGCTTGATGTGCATCAATGAGACCTATATTATCAGCGAATGGCTTGATGGACTATTTCATTGGCTATCATCATCGTGTTGAAGACAGCAGTGGCTGTCGGTTTTTCATGACTATCGTTTTGAAGAGGTTAGATAGCCGGTTTCAGGCCATGATGAATTCCCGGATAAGCCGCCCATGTTATAATCCCTTCAACTATATTTAATTTCAACTCTGCATCTCCAGCCATATTATGAAAAAATACGCACTCGTGGTCGCACTGTTAATCTTAGTTGCGATTGCATTATTTATGCAGCCCCGGCAGGAAGCCCCAAAATACCGTAACTATCCCTGGGATATCACGGTTTTTCCGGATGGTGGCTCAGCTGTCTTCGGGTTGAGATTGGGTGTAACGACGATGGAAATGACAATGCAGCAATTGGGTGACTATGCTGAATTGGCCCTGTTCAGCACGGATGCTCAGGATGCTAGCGTAGAATTATATTACTCATCCTTTACAGCAGGCCGGTTATCCGGTCGTTTGATAATTGTTGCTGACCTGGATCAACAACAATTGCAGCAATTACGTAAATCTGCAGTACGCTCTGGCGGCGCTAACCGTTTTCGACTTTCCTATGACGACTTGCCAGTAGTGATGCGTACGCCTGTCAAGGCAGTGACCTTCATTCCAGTGGTTGATCTGGACGACGAAATCATTCGCCGCCAGTTTGGCGAACCATCGGAAATCATCAAGGCTGAAAAAAACCTGCAACACTTCCTTTACCCATCATTGGGTCTTGATGTCATTCTCGACGCAGAGGGAAAAGAAGTATTGCAGTATGTTGCGCCAAAGCGATTTTCTGAATTACGATCGCCACTGCAACAATACTCTATTAAGGCACACTGACTGGTTAGCTTTAACTTAAAAATATGTCATCGCGAGGTCACGAAGTGACTGCGGCGATCTGTTATTTTAAAACTGCAGTTACCATTACCGACATAAGATTTAGTTTTAGAGCGTAATAATTTGATCCGGCATATTACCCGCTAATGCACCATAGAGGTTCGGAAAGCAGCCAATGGTGGCCCCTTCAACCAGCTTGCCGTCTATTTCTCTTTCATAGCAGCATTGATCACAACCCATCAACAGGATGCCATTGTCATTAGCGACTTTCGCTAAACGTTCTCCAATGGGGTCACCTTTCACTAACACGTAATTATTATCTTCGAAGAAAAACATACCTGCGACCTCAACGCCATGAGTGCCTTGTTCAAGCTGCGGTAAAATCATTTTTCCCAGTTTATAGGATACAGTATGGCCTTGTGATGAAAAAATATAAGCGACTTTCACGTGTTTGATCTCCGTCTATTGTTATGAGTTAGATTGATGCTGCCGACAACATCTCTGGTTAAAGTATTGCCATCAGGATAAGCTTTTTACTCTTGCAAGAACTTGTTCGGCATGGCCCTGTGGGTCGACACCATGCACCACCATAGCGAGTTTTCCTTCCTTGTCAATGATGAAGGTCGACCTCACAATACCCATTTTCTTGATGCCGTTTTTTTCTTTCTGTTGCCAAACTTCATAGCTTTCACAGAGTTTTCCATCGGTATCTGCCAGCAAGTCGAAGCCAATATCAAATTTTTCGATGAAATCCTGATGGCTTTCGGCAGAATCCTTACTGACTCCCAGAATTACTGTATCCAATGCTGCGAAGTCATCGACCAGAGCAGTAAACTGATTGGCTTCTATCGTACAACCAGGCGTGTCGTCCTTCGGATAGAAGTACAGCACCACATTCTTGCTGCCACGAAAGTCTTTTAAGTTAATGGTCTCATTATGTTGATTGAATGTTGAGAAATCAGGGGCGGGCTGATGGGTAGTGAGCATAAAGCATTTTCTCCTTAACGGTGAAGGCCGCAAACCTGGGTTAAATCAGGTGATGAAGGCGATTAATAGACCAATACCGGCGCTGATAGCAATCACCGGTAATATGCCAAGTTTGTAACGTATTAATGCGACGAAGGCAACCAGGCCAATGAGTAATGACCACCCATCAAAATGGCCTTCAAATCCTTCTGGCCACAGTACATGATAGGCAAAGAACAGTGCCAGATTCAATATCACACCCACCACAGCTGCGGTGATACCCGTTAATGGTGCGGTGAATTTATCCTGATTGCGCGTCGCCTCAACGGCAGGCCCTCCAATCAGGATAAATAAGAAGGAAGGCAAAAACGTAAAAAAGGTCGCAATCACTGCACCCGCAACACCAGCAAGAGGCAATAATTCAGGGCCAAATATCTCCTTTGTCCAGCCACCCACAAAACCAACGAATGCGACAACCATAATCAAAGGCCCGGGTGTTGTTTCTCCCAATGCTAATCCATCGATCATCTGTGGTGCGGTGAGCCAAAAGTAGTTTTCCACACCGCCCTGATAGACATAAGGTAAAACCGCATACGCCCCACCAAAAGTCACCAATGCCGCTTTGGTAAAAAACCAACCCATCTGGGTTAAGGTTCCATGCCAGCCATACATCATAAACAAGATGAACATGACAATTGCCCAGGCGAGTAAACCGATACCAGCAAACAAGGCTAAGCGTACTTTGCTGAAACGAGCGTGATCAGGGATAGGCGTGTCGTCGTCAATCAAGGCAGGACCAAAGGATTGATTTGAGCTGCTATGATGAGCCCCCGAACGGAACTGTTTTGGCGCCCATTTTGATCCCATATAACCAATAAGTCCCGCTGCCACCACAATATATGGGAAGGGGATATCAGCAATAAAGATTGCGACAAATGCCAGTACTGCAATGGCGCGTAGACTGTTATTAGTAAGTACCCGTGATCCTATACGGTAGGCAGCAAAAGCGACAATGGCGGTCACAGCAGGCTTCACGCCATATAAAATACCTGAGACGACAGCAACATCCTTAAAGGCCAGGTATATCCAGGTCAATGCAATCAGAATGAATAGTGAAGGAAGGACAAATAGCACGCCCGCCATAACACCACCTTTAACGCCATGCATCAGCCAGCCAATGTAGGTCGCCAATTGTTGGGCTTCTGGACCGGGTAACATCATGGTGTAATTCAAGGCATGTAAAAAGCGGTGTTCTGAAATCCAGCGGCGTCTTTCCACCAGTTCCTGATGCATCATACTGATCTGTCCGGCAGGGCCACCGAAACTGATAAAGCCTAATTTTAACCAGTACCCAAATGCTTCACGGAGGCTAACTTGCGGGGGTTTATTATCTAGTTCACTGGACATGGTGGCTTCTCTGGCTGGCTGTACAGCGAAGCCATTGTTATATCATAACTCTGTCGTAAAGGTTAGGGAGCGGGGGATGGCAATTATCTAGCGAGGCGCCGTTTGTATATGAAAGCAAAGTCTGGCCATTCAGTAAGACTATCTGATAGCTGACATTCGCTAAATTATCACTAAATATCAAAAACTTGGTCTAACACGTTTTTCTGTGTGTATAACGGGAAATAAATTCGCTATATTATTGAAAAAAAATAGAAAATAATGAAACAACGAGGCCTCGCTACAAATGTATTAACGAAACAAGGGTTGCGTAAATATAACTGTTAGCTCGAATAAATATTATCAGGACCAGATGCACAATTCAAAATCAGAGAATTCAGACTCCAAATTGAGCACATCATCTCTTTTGGAAGAGCTTGCGAATCACCTTGATGCCATGTTGGCTTATTGGGATACCAACCAGACCTGTCTCTATGCCAATAACGCGTATTATAAATGGTTCGGAAAAAAGCGAGAACAGGTTATTGGTTTGACGATGAAAGAGCTGTTAGGTCCGATCTATGAAAAAAACCTGCCATATATAGAGGGCGCCCTTCATGGAAATGTCCAAACATTCGAACGTGAGATCCCGTCACCTGACGGTAGTATACGTCACAGCCTAACAACATATACACCATATATACATGAAGGTGAAGTGCTAGGATTTTTTGTGCATGTCGTGGATGTTACACCATTAAAACAACTGGAGAATGAGCTACGTGAAGCCAAAGAGAAGTCAGAACAACTTGCCACGCATGATTTTCTAACGGGATTGCCGAACCGAGTGTTACTCAATGACAGAATATGTCAAGCATTGAATATTGCACAACGGACTAATAAATTCATTGCCGTAATAAGCCTGGACATTGATGATTTTAAGCTAATCAATGATAGTCATGGTCATTTGATCGGCGATCAATTCCTTATTGAAATCGCCAACAGGATAAATAATTCTCTAAGGAATTTAGACACTGTAACGCGTATGGGAGGCGATGAATTTTTAATTCTCGCAACCGAAATAGAATCTACTGATCAACTTCGTCTTGTGGCAGAGCGAATATTGAATAATATCAAAGTTCCTTTTGTAACCGGATCATATGAAATAACTCCAAGCTGCTCTTTAGGAATTACATTTAATGTTTCTAGACAAGCTGACCCACAAATTTTGATATCAGAATCTGACAAGGCATTGTATATAGCTAAAAGTCGGGGTAAGGGCCAATACGTAATTACTGAAAATCAAATGATTACTGAACCATGAATCATACAAGCTTATTTTAAATAAAATTCAGGGCTAACAAGGCACTATAACCGACGTCTAAACCGTGCGGCTCAGCTTAATCGTTGAGTGTCTGCTTTTGCAGGATTCAACCAGCTCGGAAATACCGCTTCTGGCCGTACTGAGACAAATAAATTGAATGCGCACTTACGACCCATAAGAGACTGTTTGAAAACTCTAATATTAGATGCTGCGTTGACCAGTTGAGTCCACGACCCAGAGCAGGCATCCATTTAGAGTTTTTAACAGATTTTACTAATACAACTAAACGGACAATATGAGACCAGTTAGTAAATAGTTCTTATTTTAACCGCGCCCTTTTAGTTTGAGAACAATTGTTTCTAATAGTAGAATATATTGCTCTCTGAGCCTCTTTTTCTCAAATTAATGAGCCGCTTTCTGACACACTATGCACAGAAGAGATTTTCTAAAATTGACAAGCTTAACTGGCATACAGCTTATATTACCTTCGCGTTCAGGATTTGCTAACCCGGGATCTGAAATCAGTCAGACGGGCTTGTTACTTGATTCATTCTTCTTGAAACATAGTATGGGGCCAGGTCACCCGGAAACACCAGAACGATTAAAGCTGGTGGAAAGCAGACTGAAATCAGCTGAAGTTTTTGAAGCATTAAAGGTCTTCAATACATCTGGATCGGCTGAAAATCTGGTTTCATTGATTCATACGCAAAGACATATTGATTCAATCAAAGCCAGGCACCCGGTTTCCCATGAAGTCGTCTGCCGAATTATTGATGGTGCTAGTCTGGCAGCAGATATGGTAATGCGTGGCACTATAAATAATGCTTTTTGTGCTGTTAGGCCCCCCGGCCATCATGCAGAAAATACGGGGCGTATTGAAGGCTTCTGTTTATACAATAGTATTGCTGTACTTGCCAGGTACTTGCAAAAAGAGCATGGACTGAGGCGTATTCTTATAATCGATTGGGATTATCATCATGGAAATGGTACCGAATCTGCTTTTTATGCAGATCCTTCAATACTTTTTTTCTCAAGTCATGATCAATTTGCCTATCCGGGGACTGGCAGTCCTGATCGGACCGGAAGTGGAGAAGGTGAGGGCTACAATATCAACGTTCATCTACCCTGTGGAGCAACTGATGATGATATTGTTAAGGTATTCAGGAGTAAGCTTTTACCAGCAGCAGAAGCGTTTAAACCTGAATTTATTCTGATTTCTGCCGGCTTTGATAGTCGTAAACAGGATTCACTCGGTTGTTTTGATATTACTGATGACGGGTTCAGGGAGCTGACCAGAATGACAATGGCGCTTGCGGACAAGCATTGTCAGGGTCGAATAATTTCAATGCTGGAAGGGGGATATAACTTACAAGGTAATGCTGATGCAACACTCGCGCATGTAGAAACACTTGCTTCGGAATAATAGCTCTCTTTCTTTAAAAGTGCCTGACTACCTTTTTGACCCCGTCACGGATTTCTTCACCAAGAAGTTTCGCTGCAGCGCCTATATCTTGAGAAGCGTCTGCTATTTGGGGTCAGACTAAAAACTAATGACAGGCCGATAACGGCTATTCGTGCTCTCTGTAAACACAGCCAGACTCAAACGGCCTAATTATGCTTTGATGCACACAGCGCTACTCTGCTTGAAATAAAAACAGATTAAAATAAGACTGTGTCGAGTCACATGACTCGACACAGTCAGGTTGGTTATTGCAATAACAGGAACATGGCGCCGTTGCCTCGACGGATGTTTAGTAACAGGCGGTTATCTTTGCCATTGGCGACCTTTTCAAATTCCTTCAGATTCCTAACGGGTTTGCGATTGACTGAAGTAATGATGTCGTTCTTGCGTAAGCCTGCATTCCAGGCTGCCGTACCTTGGTCGACATCCACTACAATCACACCTTGAATTTTTCCGAACAAGGGGTGATTTTCAGCCAGTTCACCCAGGGTCGCGCCTTCCAGTTTCTTATGTAGGGTAGCAGCCTCTTGTTTTTCTTCCTGTGGTTCGCCAATAACAGCTTTTATCTTACGCTCCTTACCTTCACGAATAATCCCCAGTTCGACTTTTTTACCAATTTTGAGTAGTCCAACGGTATTCCGTAAAGTTGAGGCATTCTTGATCGGCTTGCCATCCAGGGAAACAACGATGTCACCTTCTTTGATGCCAGCTTTTTCAGCGGGAGAGTCAGGGGCGACCCGGGATACCACTGCACCGCCATGTTGTTTGATATCAAAAGCACGAGCCAGGTCAGGGGTGAGGTCCTGAATATAAACGCCTAATCTTCCGCGGCGAATTTCACCGTGTTCGATGAGTTGGGTCATGATGTGGTTGGCCATGTTAATCGGGATGGCAAATCCAATTCCAATATTGGCACCACTGCGGGATAAAATGGCGGTGTTGATACCAATTAACTCACCGTGCAAGTTAACTAATGCGCCGCCCGAGTTACCCGGATTGATTGAAGCATCTGTCTGGATGAAATCTTCGTAACTTTCTATACCCAGGCCAGTTCGACCGAGTGCACTGACAATACCCGATGTGACCGTCTGTCCCAGACCAAAAGGATTACCAATCGCAACGACAAAGTCACCGACGCGGAGATTTTCAGAATCGGACATAGGTACAGCAGTTAAGTCTTTCGCGTCGATATGGATAACGGCAATGTCGGATTCTTCATCCGCGCCGATAACTTTTGCAGTGTATTGTTTGCCATTACGGAGGGTAACGGTAATCTTGTCCGCTTTATCAATGACATGGTTGTTAGTAATGATGTAACCTTTTTTGGCATCTACAATGACACCGGAACCCAGACTTTGACTGCGTCGCTGTTGTTTCGGTTGATCAGGCATATCGAAAAAATGCTTGAAGAAAGGGTCATCCATGAAGGGGTTGGTGAGTTCCGAGGCTTCAGTCTTGCCTTCTGTAGCTATATTGACGACACCTTGAATAACGTTCTGCAACATCGGGGCCAGAGAGGGAAGTTCTTTGCCGTTGACTTCACTGGGAAGTGCTGCCAGCGAAGGCTGAGAAAAATTAAAGCTGAGCAAGGCTGCCAGGCTGGCTGCCGTCAATATTCTTTTTAAGTTCATCCTGTAAGTACCCTTTTAATTACTCTGAGTGGTAAGTAGAGAGTTTGACCCTGATGGAAGCTGAATGTTCCCGTACAATCCATTGTCTCAATCATTACAAAGGGCAGCAACCATTCGATTGCCGCCCCTTGACCGTTGTTAGGCTAAACGCCTGTTAATGCTCAAATTCAGCTTTGAACCTGAATCTTTTGCGGTTTGACTTTTTCATGTTTCGGGATGCTGACTTCCAGTACACCATGCGTGCATTTTGCAGAAATCTGCTCGGCATTGGCCGTATCCGGGAGCGTAAATCGTCGCAGGAAAGAACCTCTGACACGTTCTGTGCGCTTGTAGCCTTCACGGTCTTCAGTTGTTTCGCTGGCTCGTTCACCGCTGATAGTGAGCATGCCATTCTCCATGTGAACATCGATATCTTCCGGTTTCACACCCGGGATATCCGCATGAATCAGGAAACGCTTCTGTTCTTCTTTAATATCAACGGCTGGTGTCCAGTCGCTGGTAGACGTTTCTTCATCTCTTTTCAAATGACGGACAAAATGTGGCTCAAACAAATGATTAAGTTCACTCGAGAACTGGTTCAACAGACCCCAAGGTTGTAGCTGATGTGTTGACATAATGGCTCTCCTCTTTCGATGACTGGATGGTCAATAAATTCATTAGCTACCACTATAAGTAGTGCTCGATAAAAAAATTTCAAGGGTTGTGTCAATCAACTATCTGGTGATGTGCTAACGACAGTAATTGTTCAAAGCTGCTTTAATTTGTTAGTTAGTAATTTTAATTTTGTAAATTTTACTTTTTATTTCTGGTTATTTTTTAAGCAATTACAAGACAGGGTTTTATAATAATTGACAGATAAAACCTTGCAGCTGAGAAACTTTCAAAGATTTCAAAAACTTCTGAATTTACGCTATTTCTGTATATTATTAGATATTGAAATTCAAATAATTTTTACCCATATCATCGATAGAAATGACAGTTGACAGGGCTATGTTCTGACTCTAAGCTTGTTTTTTCAGACACAACATATAGTGCTTTACGCATCCTTGATTAACTAGATGTGCCAAAGCCGACCTGTTTCTGTATTCCATGACGGAAATAGGGTTAATTCTATAACAAAAAGATTTGAGGAGTACCGGATATATGAAATCCGCCCATCTTAAAGCCGTTAAAAAAGCGGTTACCAGCATCCCGTTCCAGTCTGCTTCAATTGATATCTGGGATAAAAAATACCGCCTGAAAAGCAAAGATAATCGAGTGATCGATGAGACCATCGATGATACCTATGCACGTGTAGCCAGAGCCCTGGCAGATGTTGAGACCACCGAAGAAAAACGCAATGAATGGTATGAGAAATTTGTCTGGGCGCTAAAACGAGGTGTCATTCCGGCCGGTCGTATTATTTCCAACGCAGGGGCATTGGACCACAAGCCTGCTACCAGCACCATTAATTGCACGGTGTCTGGCACCATTCGCGATTCCATGAATGATATTCTTGGCAAGGTGCATGAAGCGGGATTGACCTTGAAGGCTGGCTGTGGAATTGGCTATGAGTTTTCTACTTTGCGTCCCAAAGGTGCTTATGTAGCTGGAGCGGGTGCGTATACGTCCGGACCGCTGTCGTTTATGGATATCTACGACAAAATGTGTTTTACCGTTTCTTCAGCGGGTGGTCGTCGCGGCGCGCAAATGGCAACGTTTGATGTAGGCCATCCTGACGTACTGGATTTTATTCGAGCCAAACGTGAAGATGGCAGACTGAGACAGTTTAATTTGTCGTTACTGATCACCAATGAATTCATTCAGGCGGTAAAGGATGATGCAGACTGGCGTCTGGCCTTTCCGATCACAGAGCAGGAAGCATCCTCCATTGACTTGAGTGACGAGGATAAAATTTTGTGGCGCGAGTGGCCCGTTCACCAAGGCTATATCACCAACAGTGAAGGCCTGGTGGCATGTAGTGAATATAAACGTATTCGTGCACGCAGACTTTGGGATGCAATTATGTCCTCTACCTATGACTTTGCTGAACCCGGTTTTATTCTGATTGATGAAGTCAATGAGATGAACAATAACTGGTTCTGTGAAAACATTCGCGCCACCAACCCTTGTGTGACAAAAGATACGTGGGTGCACACACAACAGGGGCCACGCCAGGTCAGTGATTTAATTGGTAAGCAATTCTCCGCGCAAATCGATGGGCAATCTCATTTGTCAGGCGCTGAAGGTTTCTTTAAAACAGCAACAAAGCCCGTGGTAAAACTGCACACCTCAGAAGGTTACCAATTACGTCTGACTGAGGATCATCAGGTTCGTAAGGTATCTCGTTTTTCTCGCTATGTGACAGAGACCGAATGGTGTGAAGCTGGTAAATTACGAAAAGGTGATCGAGTGTTAATCAATGATCATCGTGAATCTATTGAGTGGCAAGGCGAATATGGATTTGACCATGGCTATTTGATGGGCATGTTGATTGGTGACGGCACCTTAAAATCAGACAGTGGTATTTTATCTGTATGGAAGCATGCTGAGGTAGCTAATGGAGACACTGCTTACTTGAATGCAGGAATTGATGCAGTAATGGATGAAGTGTTACGTTGTAGCCAGGCTATGCCATGTCGTGTAGATTTTAATGGTTGGACGGAGATACAGGGTCGTAATGAGTTTCGACTGAGTTTGTCATCAATAAGGGATTTAGCGTTCGATCTGGGCATGTCGCCGGGCGATAAACAAATATCAACATCACTGGAACAAACTTCCAGTGATTTTTATCGTGGCTTCCTGCGCGGTTTTTTTGATGCGGATGGTTCAGTTCAGGGGACTCAACAAAAAGGCATTAGTGTGCGTTTGGCGCAATCTGATTTGCCTCGGTTGCAAGCCGTCCAAAGAATGCTGTTGCGCTTAGGCATTGCTTCTAAAATTTACAGTAATCGTAGACCTGAACAAATGCGCTCACTACCTGATGGTAAAGGTGGTTCAAAAGACTATTTGTGTAAAGAGAATCACGAGCTTGTTGTTGCAGGTGAAAACTTATCGCAATTTAATCGCGTTATTGGCTTTACTGATACGGTTAAACAGCAGCGACTGGAAAAATTACTGGCTAACTATCAACGTAAACTTAACCGTGAACGCTTTGTTGCGCGTGTTGAGTCGATTGAAATGGATGGTGTTGAAGACGTCTATGATGTCCAGGTTCCAGGCATTAATGCCTTTGATGCGAATGGAATACATGCCCACAATTGTGGTGAACAACCCCTACCTGCTTACGGTTCCTGTCTATTAGGTTCAATCAATTTAACCCGTTTTGTAACGGATCCGTTTACTGATAAAGCGGCTTTTGATTGGGACGATTTCAAACAAACGGTGTCAATATTTACGCGTATGCTGGACAACGTCGTGGAGATAAACGGCCTGCCACTCGAAGGACAGCGTGATGAAATATTACGTAAACGCCGCCACGGTATGGGGTTCCTGGGATTGGGATCAACGATGACAATGTTGAAAAGCAAGTATGGTTCAGAGGAGTCATTGGAATTTACTGAGAGGGTGAGTCGTGAACTGGCAATGAGTGGATGGCAGACGGCGCTAGATCTGGCTAAAGAAAAAGGCCCGGCACCCGTGATGGAAGAAGATTACGAAGTTACTCGCGAAATGCTACGCAAGCGTCCGGAGATGCTTGATGACGGGTATCAGGTCGGTGACCAAGTCAAAGGTAAAGTACTGCATGCACGCTACAGTCGTTATATGCAACAAGTCGCATCGGTCGATCCGGATCTCGTTAATGAACTGGCAGAAGTCGGCGCACGCTTTACTCATCACAGCTCGATTGCACCAACCGGTACCATTTCCTTGTCATTAGCCAATAACGCCAGTAATGGTATTGAGCCAAGCTTCGCCCATCATTATGCACGTAACGTCATTCGTGAAGGCAAAAAGTCCAAGGAAAAAGTCGATGTCTATTCTTTTGAATTGCTCGCTTATCGTGAACTTATTAATGCCAAGGCGATGCCGTTTAGTGATATCGAAAGTGAGAAATTACCGGATTATTTTATTGCTGCGGACGATATTCATCCAAAAGAACATGTCGATGTGCAGGCGGCTGCACAGAAATGGATAGATTCATCTATTTCCAAAACAGCAAACGTACCCACCGATTATCCCTATGAGGATTTTAAGGATATCTATATGTATGCCTATGACCAGGGACTGAAAGGTTGTACTACCTTCAGATTCAATCCTGAGGCATTCCAGGGAGTGCTGGTGAAAGATTCGGATCTGGAAAAAACCACTTACAAATTTACGCTGGATGATGGTTCTGTCGTTGAACTAAAAGGTAATGAAGAAATCGAATACGATGGTGAAACCCATTCTGCAGCAAATTTATATGATGCCTTGAAAGAAGGCTATTACGGCAAGTTCTGAACACTATCAGAACGTCAGAAAATTAATCAGGAGTCGAACATGCCGGTCAAGATAGAGAAAAAAATTGTAGCATACAGCGTCATTAAAGAAGATGCGGTGGATGATCAACCCGTTGTCGCTGTTCCAGAAGAAACAGATGATAGTTCCAATGTTGTTCATATGACGGAAAAACTCGAGCGACCAGAAATGTTGCTTGGTTCGACCTATAAAATTAAAACACCGCTGTCAGAACATGCATTGTATGTGACCATTAATGATGTCATTTTAAACCATGGCACTCAGCATGAGTTGCGCCGACCGTTTGAAATTTTTATCAATTCAAAAAATATGGATCACTTCCAGTGGATCGTGGCATTGACCAGAATCGTGTCAGCTGTATTCAGAAAAGGGGGTGATGTAACCTTTCTTGCGGAAGAATTGCGATCTGTGTTTGATCCCAGAGGTGGTTACTTCAAGCGTGGTGGTAAGTACATGCCTTCATTGGTAGCAGAAATTGGTGATGCCATTGAATGTCATTTGCGCATGATTGGCTTGTTAAAAGATGACAGTCTTGATGAGCACCAACAGAAACTGGTAGATGAAAAACGCGCGCAGTACGACTCTATGACCCAGCAGGCAAATGAAGCAGAAATCCATAGTGACTTCCCCGCAGGGGCGCAACTATGTGGAAAATGCCAGACTAAAGCCGTGATACAAATGGATGGTTGCATGACGTGTCTGAGTTGTGGTGATTCCAAATGTGGATAAGGTAAGACATACAGTCAATAATAAAATAGCTATCAACGGAGATAATAATGACAACCCAGCTAAATCCTGTTCCAGGTGACTATTATATTAACCTCAGTGGCCAACTGATCAAGGTGAAATACGTCTTATATAGTCAGTCAGTCATTAGCAGGGTTATGCTGGAATATCAGGGTAGCCATTGTTTTAATGTCAGGCTGGATGAATGGCAATGGTTGGATCTGAAGCCTTACTCCGAGTGGTTTTTTGATGATGATGCGATCAATAGTGTCAGTGAATAAATAACCTCTGAAAAATAACATTGCCTGTCACTGAATGGAGAATTTCGAGTCCAGCTTGCGCCTTTGCCTCGCTTAACTATAATAAAAGCATGATTAACTCTCAGCGTTTTGTATTATTCATGGTGTTGCTGTGGCTCAGTATGGCAGCATTCGCTGTACGTTACCCGGTCGATTCTGCCCCACGCATTAGTAATCTGGTGAATATTCTTACGGTGCAACAGCAGCAGTTGGAAAAATTGCTGGATATGTTGGTGCGCCTGGATCAGTGGAAAGAGCAACTCAGCGATGAAAATAAACGCCTGTCTGTAGAAGGGGATTTAGCCAAGTCAGACCGGCTCCAATTTGAGAAGGGCAAAATAAGTGAGGATGACCTGAATAGAAAGTGGCATATCAGTGGGCGTTCCCTTCAACATGAACGCGATCTGAAAGTGTTTGAGCAGGAAGTCTCGGATTTTAATGCCTATGTTAAACAATATAATGTGCTTACAAAATCGATGTCCCCTGTTCTGAGCCGTCGCAGTCCTTCCGAGGTTCGTGAATTGGTTGGTGACATCCGTAGTTTGCTGGGCATTTTGCAGCAGGCTCTCCAGGACGGTAACCTGGAAAAAGCACGTTTTATCGCCAAGCAATCTGCGATTGCGACGGAGTTTGGTTACACGCATTAACGTTATCATCCTGCTTGTTGGTTGTTAACGTCTTATTTAGTATGAATGATATTCCCATCAATGATTCAAGTTTCCTGATTGCTGGTCCAGCAGGTTCGCTTGAATGTATCGCTGCATTCAGTGGCGACACCGAACCACAAAGTCTGGCTGTCATTTGTCATCCGCATCCGCAGCATGGTGGTACTTTCCAGAATAAGGTGGTCTACGGCATTGATAAGGCCTTGGTAAAAAAAGGCGCGTTATCAATTCGTTTTAATTTTCGAGGCGTGGGTGGCAGTGAAGGCGAATATGATCATGGCAAAGGTGAGGTTGATGATCTGCTTGCTGTGATCACCCGGGTACGACAGGCTTACCCTGATCTACCGCTTTGGCTTGCCGGTTTTTCTTTTGGTGCATACATTGCCTATCAAGCGCATTTAATCATCAATACGACGCAATTACTGCTGGTGGCACCTGCTGTCAATCTTTTCGATTTTGTATCACTCCCTGCACCGAAATGTAGCTGTCTGGTGATACAGGGTGAAGAAGATGAGGTCATCAATAGCCAGGATGTTTTTGCCTGGGCGGAGCAGCATAGGGCAATACTGACTGTCCCAGTGCCTGCCACTGGGCATTTCTTTCATAAGAAAATCAATATGTTGCAGGAGATTATAACGAATAGAATGACTAGCTGATGGATATTGGCGGGATAAATTTCGCAAGCATGATCACAACTGGCATCTAACTTGCTGTTTAATCAAGTACTACCAGAGTGTTCATCAGAAATTTTTAAAGTTCTGTCGCAAGCTGGCCGATCCAATGAATAGATCGAATTTTCAGGAGCGCACTATGCGGCGGTTTCATATCCATACAGTCAATTTTTGGAACATCCCTGTATTGTTATTGGTTATGACTTTTCCTGTTCAAGCTGCTTATCTGAGCGCTACCCCAAAAGAAAATTCACACACGGCTACCCCCTCATATCAACGGGTCACTGATCCTTATCAACAGTTCAAACTTGGCATTATTGCCTACGAATCTGCCAATTATGTTTCTGCCGTCAATATTTTTGCCGAACTGGCAAAAGCCGGTTATATGAATGCCCAGTTTTACCTCGCCATCATGCTCGATTCCGGTTCCGGTGTTGAAGAGGATCACATGCAGGCTGCACTCTGGTACATGAAGGCAGCAGCGAAAGGTCATGTCGAAGCGCAATACAATCTATCGATGGCTTACGCCAGTGGAGAAGGTGTCGTACAGGATATGCAGAAATCCATTTACTGGATGAAAAAAGCTGCTTTGAATGGCAGTGTTAATTCACAGTATAACCTGGGCTTGATTTATATTTTTGGTGACGGTGTTGAGATCAATCTGGAAGAAGGCATCTTGTGGTGGAGATTGGCTGCTAAAAATGGTGATGTGATGGCGCAGTTTAATCTGGGTATGATCTACCTCGAAGGAAGAGGTGTTGAGAGTGATATTTGTGAAGCGACCCGCTGGTGGCAGATTTCAGCAGAGAATGGTCATTCAAACTCACGAATTGCACTGAAAACCTTAAAAGAAACACAAGCAACCAAGGGTTGTGTAGGAATGATTTCCAGTCGTTAAAAATGAGACACGTAAACAAGCCGCGCTTCTTCAGCGCGGTTTTTTTTGCTTCTGTATTTAACCAGGGGGGAAGTACGGCCGGCTAGCGTTTACGTAGCAATTTAATCACGACCAGTACGAGCGGCGTGGCGTGTAAAAATAAATCAAAAATATCGATAGGTTTAGTAAGGTTACCTTGCGTCAGCATTTGCACCTTCTCAACCAGATGGGGGAGCGGTTGCGAAGGATAGGGTGCGATTGCTAGCATAAGCGCTATAATAACAAGTAGTAGTAAAGGAATTTTATCGAGCCAGTTCATAATAGTAGATCACGCGGTCATTAAAAACTTGATTCTACACGTTTATGGATGATGATCCTATCGCACATTCCGAGGTTATCATGATCAAATCATTTCAATTCATGCTCCTTACTGTATTAATGTCGTTTTCACTGAGCGCTGTAGCAGAGTCTAAACTCGTCTATACACCTTATAAAGATCAGAAAGTCCTGTTTGATTTTTATTTTGATGAACCGGATAAGATCGCATCTGCATTATTCTGGATTCGCTCATGGCTACAGCCATTGCTTTTGCCACCTTACAATGAAGCCCCCGAGTTTTTAAGTGTGGTGGTGATGGTTCATGGTACGGAGATAGTCACACTGGCGAAGAAGAACGAGAAACGCTACCAGGATATTGTTGACAGAATTCGTTATTACAATAGCTTCGGTTTCAAATTCAAGGTCTGTGAATTAGCTGCTGGTGATTTTGATTACAAAGTGAGTGACTTTCATGATTTTGTTGAGGTCGTACCGTCTGCCATGAGTGAATTGGTGCATTGGCAACAGCAGGGTTATTCACTGATTACGCCGGTTATTTATTCTAGAAAATTTACTAACGAAGAAATAAGATAATATTATATCGTGTCACTGTCCTGTTTATTTTTTACATGGGCGCTTATGATGCGAAATATATTATTAGTAATTGAATCCAGATAGCTAGATTGTATGCAAGTGGATTCCCGCCCCCGCCTGCGCGGGGCAGACCCTTATGCGCGGGAATGACGGTGTGTTTGAGGTTTTGAGTGAGTAGTTTCCTACCTTAGCCGGAATCTATCGCTTCGGTCAGCTCTAAACTCAGCAGGCCCTTGTATTATTACGTCAGACGTAAATCTATCATAGCAATCCATCGATAAGACCAGCCCCAATCTCAACTGCTCTTTACGTCATTCCCGCGAAGGCGGGAATCCATCATCCCGCTCTCTTTGCAAAATAGTCCTGTACAACGAAACTAACCAGCAAACCAGCAGGAAGATTCTAAACTGATCTCACCTACAAATTCATCATTAAAAGCGCTCTACAATAGAGCCACAGTCCTGGTGCCAGTTACAGTATTTGTAGAAATACAGTATTATCATGCTAAAAAAGGATCTTTGTTAAAATGAGTGACGTAAAAGACCTGCAGTTATTATTAAAAGCGAATACACCCATTATTGTTATTGAGTCTTCTGAGGAGACTCGGGTGATCGATATGTTGCAGCGAAGTGTAGTAGGTATTAATAAGCCACTATATAGCTGGACGATTACCCGAGGTCTGCAACGACAGGATATTGATATGGGTCATGTGGATGAGTTGCTTGATGCGACCGACGTGTTAAAACATATTGTGAGTGACCCATTGGCTTGCTTGTATGTTTTACTGGACTTTCATCCTTATTTATCGGAACCCGTCAATGTACGTCTGATAAAAGAACTGGCGCTAGAACAGAAAGCGGATATCCATCAGCTTATTCTGGTCAGTCATGACATTGATATACCCGATGAGCTACACCCTTTTTGTGCCTACTTCGAGCTTCGGCTGCCGAATCAACAACAACTCATGGACATTATCAAAGAAGAAGCCGGCCAATGGTCGCAACACAATCAGAAACAAAAAGTACAAACTGACAATAAAACACTAAAAGCCCTGGTCAGTAATTTGAATGGATTGAGTTTTAATGATGCTCGTCGCCTGGTTAAAAAAGCAATTGTGGATGACGGTGCGATTAGCGTCAGTGATATGCCAAAAGTCATGAAGGCAAAATATGAATTGCTGAATCAGGATAGTTTGCTGGCTTATGAGTTTGAAACAGAAGACTTCGCGAATGTCGGTGGCATGCAAAATCTTAAGCAATGGCTCAAAGTGCGTAAGACTGTTTTTGTAGATACGCATGGCGACCATGGCTTGCCGGCACCAAAGGGTATTTTGTTATTAGGTGTACAGGGTTGTGGTAAAAGTCTGGTGTCACGTGCAGTGGCCGGGATATTTTCAGTGCCTTTATTGCGATTGGACTTTGGCAGTCTGTATAACAAGTTTTTTGGTGAATCAGAAAAAAATCTGAATCAGGCATTAGCCACAGCAACTGTTATGGCACCCTGCGTATTATGGATTGATGAAATCGAGAAAGGCTTGTCTGTCGGGGATAATGATGGCGGGACCTCCAGGCGAGTACTTGCCAGTTTGTTAACATGGATGTCTGAAAATAAAAATGCAGTTTTTATCGTTGCAACAGCCAATGATATCGAAAAACTCCCTCCTGAATTAATACGGAAAGGTCGCTTTGACGAGATTTTCTTTGTTGATTTGCCTGATGCAAACGAACGTAAGGATATTTTTCGCATCCACTTAAAAAAACGTAATTTAAAAGTCAAAAACTTCGATATGACTGCGCTAAGTGAAGCGTCTGAAGGCTTTTCTGGGTCAGAAATCGAGCAGGCTATTGTGTCTGCGCTGTACATGGCGCATGCAACAGCTCAAGCGCCAGACACTCAAAGTGTTATGAACGAGTTACGGGCGACTCGACCCTTGTCAGTGGTGATGTCAGAGAAAATAAATTATTTACGGGACTGGGCAAAAGGTCGTACGGTGTCAGTACAGTAACAACGCAGGCTCATTGAAAAAACTCAAGGGGTGTCGTTTTGACGTTCTTCCAGAGCTTGCTTGGCGCGCATACTCACTTCTTCAAATTTATCTTTTGTTAATTTTTCCAGTGTAGGCTTATCTGTATTCCAGTTTTTTGCAACTTCATAACGGATATCAACGCTGCTATCTTCTGCAAGTTTTGCCAATACAGCTGCACTAACATATTCAAAGCGTGAGACTACACTGCGAACCTGTTCGGATTTATCTTCAGCAAGTGTAGAGAGAATTTCTTCAGTGGCACTGAGATTAGTAGCAACGGCCACCCTGACATCGATATGCGGATCTATAGCAAGCTGTTCGAGTGTGGATACCGGCGTTCTTCGGTTCATGGCCACTGCGTGACGTACATCTTTGTCTGCATGCCGGGATAATTCAGTTAACTCTGTGGGTGTCGTGCTAGGTAAATTGGCCAGTCTTATTTGTTCACGGTCTGCGAATGCGTTTAGTGGAAACAGAAAGACCAGTATCAGTATGGAGCCTGTTCGAAGGAGGCTGGCAGGTTTCATGAGGCTGCCCTAGTATTCTGCTCTAACGCTTGTAGCAGGACCAATATCAGGCCCTGCTACAAGTAGTCTACAAATGTAGAGCAGTGAATTCATGGCTAATTAATTTGCCATTTCCTTCATTTTCTTCAGAGGTAGAATCTTAACAGCGGTACTGGCTGGTTTTGCTTTAAACATAGTTTCTTCGCCAGTGAACGGGTTGATGCCTTTACGTGCTTTTCTGGCAGGCTTACGAACAGTTTTAACTTTCATCAGGCCAGGAATGGTACAAGTGCCTGCGCCACCTTTTTTGATATGGCCATGAATGATTTCTGATAATGCATCAACGACAGCAGTGACATCTTTCTTAGTCAGCTCGGTCTTTTCTGCGATACTGGACATCATTGCGGACTTGGTCATTGGTTCTTTAATGGTTTTGACTCGTGGAGTCGCTGCTTTTGCTTTAGCTTTTTTCTTGGTCGCCATTATTGTCTCCGTTTGGTGATAGTAAAAAAGAGTTTCATGCATATATATATGCTTTATCTGTACTCTTATGGTTTGTTTTATAACACCTGTAAAATGTTATGGCAAGTTTTTTTAAAAACGATTCAGGTAGCTTATATTCATGTATATAAGCATGAATTGATTTAGAGGCAGTTTTGAGTCAGTGAAAATTATGGATGAAGCTTGCTATGATAGAATTTCATCAATGTCATAATCCATAACCAAGACCCGTTCAGTTATTGTTGATGAGAGCAACGACCAGTCAAACATAGGTACAGATTTCATTATGCATGAATTTACCTGGATATCCGCCTTTTTACTGGGTCTGATGGGCGCACCTCATTGTGCTGGAATGTGTGGTGGTATCGTTGCTGCACTATCATTGAACATTCAACGACCTTTGGAAGGGTCAAATAACGGATTGCTAACCGTATTAATTTATAATATGGGTCGTTTATCCAGTTATACGATCGCCGGAATGTTGACGGGTGGTATATCGGCAATCGCCTCTCATTTGTTGTTTGTACATCAAGCACAGTTGGCTATAAAAGCAGCAGCCGTACTCTTTATGTTGCTGCTGGGCCTGTATATCAGCGGGTGGTGGTCTTTATTGTCACGTCTGGAGACAATGGGTGGGCGTATCTGGAAACGGATTGAACCCTTGGCACGCAAATTCATCCCCATCAAAACGCTGCCATCAGCTTATCTGGTTGGCCTGGTTTGGGGATGGCTTCCTTGTGGGTTGGTCTATACCGGTCTGATTTACAGCGCGACAGCAGGAGGGGTATTGCAGGGCGGACTGCTGATGTTATTTTTTGGTCTGGGTACCTTGCCTGCGATGTTGTTAATGGGCGCTGCTGGCCAACAATTACAAACTCTTTTGCAAAAAATCTGGTTACGTCAACTCGCAGGTCTGATGGTGATATTGATGGCGATCATGATGGCTTACGATCTGTTTATGGCATCTGGTTGAGCTGTTTAGCCGGGCCTGACTTTTCAAGTTGCTGATATATCAGAGTGATTTCATCTAGCTGAGCTTTCAGGCCAGAATGTTCAGTTTCCAGTTCTTTGGTTTTATCTTCAACGTTACCTTTTGACTCGCTGATTTTTCGCAGCGTCAATAGGCGTTTTTCGATTGAGCGTTTGTTTTCTTTAATCTGAAGAGCCAGGGGGCGCATGGCATCATGAAGCCAGTTGTCCAGGTCCTCATTACCTTTATACATAATATTACGGGCCTGGCTGACCATATTGATAAAGAAGCGCTTGATGACAAAATTTTGCTCAGACATGGTTGATACAGGGCTTTTTCGGTAGTTTTCAGCTTCTACATACAAGTTTTCCAGTTCGATGAGATATTTTTTGACCTTAAAGGCTTTGGGTTTCTGGCAATTAATTCCGTGGTCTTCATTAAACTTTCGATAAACAGCATTCACCAGTCGATGCAGGTTATCGACTTCATCGGATGCTTTCGCAGTCATTTCACTGACTTCTGTAAACAGGTTTTTCATTGCCTGTTTCATGCCGCCGGTTGTCCAGCTGGTAGTCATTGATTCGCGTGTGCTATGTATGATTTCATCCATTCGACGCAGATTAAGGATATTCTTTAGCGAATCCACCTGGCGCTTCAGCAAACGACTGCTGGATTTGTAGGCATCCGTATGCTTGCTGTGCTGCATTTGCTCCATGCGGGTCTTTTTCATCAATTGGGTGATGACATGGATATTCTTGCCATTGAGCTGGCGTAGATCATCCAGTTGTTTATTGACTGTCTCCAACCGGGATTCAAAGACTTGCTGATGTTCCTCGATGATGTGACCTATACCGGAAACGATATTATCGCGCAACAGCGTTCCGCGAGCTGGAAGCACTTGGTTGGCGAGGTAATTCTCAACCTGTTCCAACTGACTACGCTTCAATAGTGAATCATCATTGTTAATTTTTGCTAATAAGCCCTTTTGCGCAGACAAGGGAAAAATCTGTGCTTTATCGACAGCCAGCAATTGTGAAGTCTTATGGATTTGTTCGCTGATGGAGTGATTGATCTGGTGCGTGCTCTTTAAATCATCCCATAAGGTATCGATCTTATTAAGAATCACTGCCACACCGCGCGATTGATGGCCTTTTTGATTGATATGATGCTGCCAGATGTCGAGATCACTGCGGGTTACCCCGGTGTCAGCCGCCAATATGAACAGCACCGCCTGGGCGGCAGGTAACATTTTCAAGGTCAGTTCGGGTTCACTACCCAACGCATTCAGCCCAGGGGTATCCAGGATGCTTAATCCTTGTTTTAACAGAGGATGCGGGAAGCTGATCATCGCGTGACGCCAGGCCGGGATTTCTATCAGGGTCGTTTCAGGATCAGCATTGCGTAAGTGTGGATGCAATTCTTCACTGAACAAGCCAAGGCGCGTGGCTTTTTTTATGCTGACTTCGCGGGTACGAATGATTTCCTTCAGGGTCTCCTGCATTTTTTCAGGCGATTCAACGTCAAGACTAATTCTGGTCCATTCAACCGGCTCTTCCTTGAATTCCTGGATACTGCGTTCGTCCAGACGGGATTCTATCGGCAGCAGTTTTAGATAGGCACTGTTTTCCTGTTCATCGTAAAACAATTCTGTTGGGCACATAGTCGTCCTGCCTGCTTCTGATGGCAGTAAACGGCATTTGTAATCCGAAAAAAATATCGCATTGATGAGTTCAGTTTTGCCACGTGAGAATTCTGCTACAAAAGCGAGCGTCAAACGGTCTTTTTTTAGTGACTCGACAGCCTCGTAGATTCGTAATGCAGTTTCATGAGACTCATCGAAGTCCTGTTGATTCATCCACTCATTGAATCGATCAATGGCGTTGATCAGTTCGGTTTTCCAATGATGATAAGCTTCGACCTGCTGTTTTAGTTGATTTTGTGACATGATCCTGCTGCTAGTTATCGTTAAGGAATATCTAGCTAGCGGCCTGTGTTAAGCACAACTTTAACTGTTAAATAACTGTTTTCTAAGGGAATAAAGCTTTAATAGAGTAAGCGACTGTATTCCAAGGAAAAGTTGGAGGAATGATTGTTCCTCGAATCTCAAAAAACTTGCGCTTGTTCACATTTTTGGTAAGTACCAGGTCATTTGTCAGGTTGGAATGACGCCGTCGCTTGAATCGCCAATCAAACCATCATCATTAACAAACTCCGTTGCAGATACGGGATAGCCATCACCAGCAGATTTAAAATCAACAAGGCCACCAGGGGTGACAAATCCATCCCCGAGACAGGCTTAACCCATTTTTGTATGGGACGCATAATGGGAGCGATTATTTGCTGTATCAGACCCAGCACCGGGTTGTAGCCGGCTGGTGCTATCCAGCTGGCAATAGCCACGATGATGATGCCAAAAATATAGATGTACAGCAGCAGTTTCAGCAGTGAGAACAGAGTGAGAATGAATAAAACTAACCAGGGTATCGGTGTGCCTTGTAGGCTGAAGGTGATCAGCGATTCAATATACTGCAGAATAATCAGTAGGACTATCGCAGCCATATCGATGCCACCCAGACCCGGAATGATACGGCGTAGGGGTTTCAGAAGCGGATCGGTAATTTTAACAATAAACTGTGATATTGGATTGTAAAAATCAGCGCGAACGGTTTGCAGTAAAAACCTGAGCATAATCATTAAAATAAAAAATCCAAAAATCACACTGACCAGAAAACTACCGGCTTCTGAAAAATAACTATTCATGTTTGTAATCCATGTTCTTTGGCTAATTGTTGTGAGCGTCTATGGGCGGCATGCAGTGCTTTATTAAAAAGTTCTTGCAGACCGTTTTCGTGCAATGTCTGGAGTGCCTGTTCAGTAGTACCGCCTGGTGAGGTGACTTTTGCACGTAACAATTCCGGGCTATCAGTGCTTTCCATTGCCATTTTTGCAGCGCCAAAAGCGGTTTGCAAGGTGAGCAGGCGTGCTGTTTCTTCTGGTAAGCCCAGTTCGATGCCTGCTTGTTCCATTACCTGCATGACATAAAAAAAGTAGGCGGGGCCACTACCTGACAGCGCGGTGACGGCATCCATTTGTGCTTCTTCATTAACCCAGATAGCAATGCCAACCGCACGCATGACGGTTTCAGCAATGTCCTTATTCGCATCACTGACTGCTGGGTCGGCATACAAGGCAGTGGCACCACTTTGTAGCAGTGCGGGGGTATTCGGCATGCTGCGAATCATGTTGTGATAACCATTACACCAGCGCGAAAGGTCACTTAAACGAATACCGGCGGCAATGGTTATCAGTAGCGGTTGCTGTTGGTTAATTAATTCTTGCAGTGGGCTGATCGCCGACGCCATCATTTGCGGTTTGACCGCTAATAATACAATCTTGCATTGTTCAATAATGGCTTCATTCTGTTCATGGGTCTGCACCGAGAATAATTGGGATAGGTGTTCACGACGCCCCGCATCCGGGTCAGAGACATGTATTTTTGCTGATGGCCAACCATCAGCTATCAGGCCGCCGATTAGACTGGCTGCCATATTGCCGCCGCCAATAAAGCCTAAAGTTTGATGCATATGATTATCCAAACAAGTTAAAAGAAGCCTATATTACTCGTTGCAAGCAATCGGTGAAAGGGTCATGTTTATTGTTAGTTGACATAATTCAGCATCCCTCTATTTTCTTTGCCCGAAAATAGCCGTCCCTATACGAACCATGGTCGCCCCTTCGGCAATTGCCGCTCGCATGTCATTGGACATACCCATCGACAGCGTATCCATCGTGGGGAATTGCTCATTAAGCGTCTGCAGGGCATCGGCTAGTTGACGAAAGGGCAGACGTTGTTGTTCAAAGTCATCGGCAGGAGCGGGTAATGTCATTAAACCCCGTAATTGCAAGCCTGGCAGAGTGCTTATTTGAGCTGACAGCTCTGTTAATTCATCAAGCAGACAGCCAGATTTAGAGCTTTCACCACTGGTATTGACCTGTAAAAGAACGTTTAATGGCGGACGATTTGCAGGGCGATAGCGGCTCAAGTGTTGTGCTATTTTTAAACGGTCAATACAGTGCACCCAGTCAAACTGGGTCGCAATATCGCGGGTTTTGTTAGACTGTATCGGACCGATAAAATGCCATTCGAGTCGATTACTTTTCAATGCAGTGATTTTGCTGAGCGCCTCCTGCAAGTAGTTTTCACCAAAAACTGTCACTCCAGCTTTAATTGCTTCCTGTAAGACGGCCACTGATTGGGTTTTACTGACAGCTATGAGCTGAACCGAACCGGGTTCTCTGCCAAATTCTTGCAGGTAGTTCTCAATATGTTGACAAACTTGTTGCAGTCGATGCTTAATTTCTGGCATGGTTAGGTTCGATTTGCTATGTAATTGATTCAAATTAAAGATTCTCGCAGTTTTTGACCATTTTGGCTAAAGAATCGGCAATATAATCCGATATCAGATCGAAGGAAATCTATTTTTGGGAGAACAATATGGATATAGCGGAACTGCTAGCCTTTTCAGTGAAGAATAATGCTTCTGACTTGCATCTTTCGGCAGGCTTACCTCCGATGATCCGCGTGGACGGTGATATTCGTCGTATCAATGTTCCGGCTCTGGATCATAAAACGGTTCATGGTCTGATCTACGATATCATGAACGATAAACAACGAAAGGATTTTGAAGAATTTCTGGAAACTGACTTTTCCTTTGAAATTCCGGGTCTGGCTCGATTTCGTGTCAATGTATTCAATCAGAATCGAGGTGCAGGCGCTGTATTCCGAACGATCCCCTCCAATATTCTGACACTCGAAGATTTGGGTTGCCCAAAAACCTTTGAAAAAATTTCCGACAACAATCGTGGTTTGGTACTGGTCACTGGCCCAACCGGGTCTGGTAAATCAACTACCCTCGCTGCGATGATTAATTATTTGAACGAAAACGATTTCGCACATATTCTGACCATTGAAGACCCTATCGAATTTGTTCATCAGAGTAAAAAATGCCTCATTAATCAGCGCGAAGTGCATAGAGACACACTGGGTTTTAGTGAGTCCTTACGATCCGCGCTGCGTGAAGACCCGGACATCATCCTAGTAGGTGAGCTGCGTGATCTGGAAACCATTCGCCTGGCGCTGACCGCCGCAGAAACCGGCCATCTGGTATTTGGCACCTTGCATACCAGTTCAGCGGCTAAAACGATTGACCGAATTATTGACGTATTTCCCGCCGGAGAGAAAGACATGGTCCGTTCGATGCTTTCCGAATCATTACGTGCGGTTATTTCACAAACGCTCATGAAAAAAGTAGGTGGGGGGCGTACCGCAGCCTGGGAGATCATGATTGGTAATCCCGCCATACGTAACCTGATTCGTGAAGATAAAATTGCACAAATGTATTCCGCGATACAAACCAGTCACGGTGCAGGTATGCAGACTCTGGATCAGCATTTACAGGATCTGGTTGCCAAGGGCGTGGTTAGCAAGCAGGATGCACAGCTTAAAGCCGTTAATAAAGACACCTTTTACTAAATAAATTTTAGCGTAAGGCTTGCATGAAATAGGTGACATTGTTGGAAATTGTGCAACAGGTATACAGAATCATCATCAAGCGTGCAATGTATTACTGGGTATTAAATTAGCAAAATCTGTTATTACAACTATAGTTATTAAATAAAAATGGAGTATTGAGATTGGCTGACCGAAAACTGGATTTTACAGCGCTGTTAAAGTTAATGGTAACGAAGAAGGCATCTGACCTTTTTATTACTGCAGGAATGCCTGCTTCCATTAAAGTCAATGGCCGTATTGCACCGGTATCACAAGCGACGCTGACTCCGGATCAGGCGCGAGACGTTGTGTGCAGTATTATGTCACCTGCTCAGCGCGAAGAATTTGAAACAACCCATGAATGTAATTTTGCCATCAGTGCAAGCGGCGTAGGCCGTTTTCGTGTCAGTGCATTTATTCAGCGTAATTTTGCCGGTATGGTTTTGCGCAGAATTGAGACCACTATCCCGACCATTGAAGAATTGAAGCTCCCACCCATCGTCAAGAACCTGAGTATGGTGAAGCGTGGTTTGATTATTTTTGTCGGCGC